>JAAUYM010124381.1_pt1 | contig 12136 bp, 8 predicted proteins | sample 7278001 | NCBI WGS metagenome assembly JAAUYM01 (sample SAMN14350224, study PRJNA611818) | marine sediment metagenome | isolation source: surface marine sediment (1.8m) | place: French Polynesia: Moorea | collected 2018-08
CCTGGTACTGGAACCAGGCGGAAAATTACGATATGACGATCACCCCGGTCTGGTACAGCCGCCGCGGACTACAGCTGAATACCGAGAACCGTTACCTGTTCCCCGGCCATCAAGGCGAGCTTTACCTGACCTGGCTGGATGACGATTTATACGATGACGAGCGCTGGTATCAGCAATGGAACCATCGAAGTCGTTTGCCAGGTGATATCGATACCCACATCTTGTTGCAGGAGGTCTCGGATACCGATTTTCTCGATGACTTCGATCATCTGGATTCGATTGAAGATGTGGATTACCTGCAAAGCAAGGTGCTGCTGTCGACGACCATTGGTGGGTGGTCGTCATCGCTGTTGTTCGAGGAATACCAGACTATCAATCTAGAAAAGAAACTGAAATTTAGGCCTTATAAACGATTACCCCAGCTCACTGTCAATCGCCTGTTCAACCTGGGCGATTCCGGACTCAATCTCGACTGGCGCAACGAATGGGTCAGTTTCGACAGGGACGATAGCATTACCGGCGAACGCCTGCATATCACCACCGAGTTCAGTTATCCGCTCGAGGACAGCTGGTATTTTGTACATCCCTCTTTGCAACTCGATTTCACCCAGTATGACCTGGACAACAACACCAACGATGTCAACGATATCGAACGCAGCCTGCCGTTATTCAGCATCGACAGCGGGCTGATATTCGAACGCCTGGCCAGTGTCGAAAATAACTGGATCCAGACCCTGGAACCCCGCCTGTATCTGCTCTATGTACCGTTCGAGGATCAAACGGATATCCCGGATTTCGATACTGCTTTATTGCGCGATAGCTATAAAGGCCTGTTTGTAAACAACCGATTTTCCGGTGCCGATCGCATCGGTGATGCCAGGCAATTCAGTTTTGGCCTGACCACACGGGTGTTCGACCAGACCACCAGCGACGAAATCTTCAGTGCCAGTATTGGCCAGGCGTTTTATGCAGAAGACCGGAAAGTGAGCCTTGATAACACTATCGATGAGCGGGAGAAATCCAACCTGATGGGCCTGCTCAGATATCATCCACATTCCCAGTGGACCCTGCAGTTGGCCTCGGTGTATGACCAACAACAAAGTGAATCCAAACAAACCGATATATCGATCCGCCAGCGCGCCGACGACCAGTTGCTGAACCTGGAATATCACTTCCGCGAAGACAAACTGGAACAATCCACCCTGTCATTTGTCTACCCTTTGTCTGCCAACTGGACAGGTTTCGGCAAACGCCAGTATTCGATCCTCGAGCAACAACCGGTGCAGAACCTGGTGGGCCTGTCCTATGAGGGTTGCTGCTGGGGAATCCAGTTGCTGTACGAAAAGGAATCGGACAAAAACTTTGAAGAACTGGACCGGCGGGTGTATCTGCAGTTCACCTTCAAGGGCCTGACCAGTGCAGGAAAAGATATCGATGCCATCCTCGAAGATGGTATCCTTGGCTACCGTTAGCTTGACAGAATCAACCCACTTTAAGCATGAAATACCTACTGACGATTTTTTTGTTATGGACCGCATTGGCCCAGGCTCAGCAACAGACAGTGTTAATCGACCAGGTAATCGCACTGGTCGAAGACGACATAATCACCGAGAATGAACTGATCCGCGAGATCAACAAAATCCAGAGCGAATTCCGCAATAATGGCCGCAGCCTGCCATCCTCGGCCGCGCTGAACCGGCAGGTGCTGGAACTGATGATCACCCAATCAATCCTGATTCAATATGCTCAACAACGCGGGGTGGTGATTACGGATACCCAGCTTAATAACGCGATGCAGAACCTGGCGCGGACCAACAAGATGAGCCTGGCCCAGTTTCGCCAGGCATTGTTGGCCAATGGTATCGACTACAATGACTATCGCGACCGGGTGAAACGGGAACTGATCATCACCAATATCCGCAACAGTTATGCCCGGCAGAATGTAGAAATCACCGAGCAGGAAGTCGATGACTTCATCAAGCGCAGTGGATCCGACAGTGAGTCGATCGAATACCGGATCTCACATATTCTGATTGCACTGCCGGATGGTGCGAGTAGTGAACAGGCCAGCGAGGTCAGAGGCCGTGCTGTTGACCTGGTGCAACAACTGGATCAGGGAGCAGATTTTTCCGAACTGGCGAGCGCCTATTCTGACGGTGGTAACGCATTACAGGGAGGTGACCTCGGTTGGCGTAAACTGGCGCAGACCCCAGGCCTGTTTGCCGAACTGGTTACCACGATGCAGAACGGCGAGCACAGCAAGCCACTGCGCAGTGCCAGCGGTTATCATATTATCAAGCTCGAGGATACCCGCGACAGCGAGCAAGTGCTGGTGAAGCAGACCAAGGCCCGGCATATCCTGATTAAAACCAACGAATTGACCACCGATGAGATGGCGCGTCAGCAATTACAGGAAATCCGTGAACGGATTATCAACGGGGTCGACTTTACTGAATTGGCCAAGCAGTATTCAGACGATACCGGATCCAAGGGTCTGGGCGGTGATCTCGGCTGGTTCGCTCCCGGGATGATGGTATCCGAGTTCCAGCAAGTGGCTGACGCCAGCGAGATTGGAGAAATCAGCGAGGTGTTCCGCAGTCAGTATGGCTGGCATGTACTGCAGGTGCTCGATCGCCGGATAGAAGATGAAACCGCTGAAAGTAAACGCAACAAGATCCGGCAACAGCTGCAAGAGCAGAAAAAAACCGAGGTACTGGATCTGTGGCAACGTCGCTTGCGTGATCAGGCCTTTGTCAAGATTCGCGGTATTGACGACAGTCAATGACCTATCGGCCAACGCTTGCCATTACCAGCGGCGAACCTGCCGGCATCGGTCCGGAGTTGATGGCCGCGATCGATCCCGCGGCCTTTCACGCCCGCCTGGTGATTATCGGCGATCAGGACCTGATCCAGACCCGCGCACAACAGATTAATCGATCGATTCAACTGCTACCCTATCAACCGCAACCGGCTTCCGAGCGAGCTTCCCTGGAAATCCTGCATGTCGATCTGGTCAATGAATCGCAGCCGGGACAACTCGATAGCGACAATGCCAGCTATGTGCTGGGATTGCTCGATCGCGCCGCCAACGGTTGTCTTGCCGGTGAATTCGATGCCATGGTCACCGCCCCGATTCAGAAGGACATCATCAATCAGGCCGGGGTCAGTTTCAGCGGCCATACCGAGTACCTGGCCGAGTTGTGCGGCATGCAAAAACCGGTGATGCTGTTGCATGCCGACACGCTGCGGGTAGCTCTGGCAACCACCCACCTGCCCCTGAGCAAAGTAGCCCAGGCTATCAATGCCCATGAGCTGGAGCAGATCATCCGCATTCTCGATCACGACCTGCAGCAGCGTTTTGCTATCGAGCATCCGCACATCAAGGTCTGCGGCCTGAATCCTCACGCTGGTGAAAACGGCTACCTGGGACAGGAGGAAATCGACATCATCAACCCGGTGATCCAACGCATGCAACAACAGGGCATCCACGTCAGTGGTGCCTATCCGGCGGATACCGTGTTTACCCATGAATCACTGGTGGATGCCGATGCGGTACTGGCGATGTATCACGACCAGGGTTTGCCGGTGCTCAAGCATGTTGGATTCAACCACGCGGTCAACAGCACCCTCGGATTGCCAATCATCCGCACCTCGGTTGATCATGGCACCGCCCTGGCCCTGGCCGGAACTGGACAAGCCCATGCGGACAGCCTGCTGGCAGCGATCGACTCGGCGATAAACCAGGCAGCCAACAGCGCCACCAGCGGTAATTCTGCGCAGGCATGACGCCTCAACCAATTTGCGAGGATCATCACAATCAGATCATCCTGAAGTTTTTATCAGGCAACTAATAGTGTAGGCTTATTACGTGTACAGCAGGAAAATGTGCATGATAATAAATGAGTACACCCCCGGCTTCCCTAACCCTGGAGCAGGATTGCTGACATCAACTCGCTCTCTCCTTGTTGATCCAGACGTAAGTTCCAGTATCAGGATGCTTGTTGGCAAACATCCTGTGGATTCGCCCTGGATAGATCTCATATTACGGATATCAATACCGACAGGAGACAATAGATTGAGGGATTCTGATCAAGCCTTGACCACCGGTGATGAGGTCATCGATGGCTGAATACCAGGGACAACCGATCAACCTGCTGATCGTCGAAGATTCCGAGGACGATGCCCTGCTGATCATCCGCGAACTGAAGCGCGGTGGTTACGAGCCCTCAAGCTTAAGGGTCGATTCGTCGCTCGACATGCGCACCGCTCTTGCCGAACATGACTGGGACCTGATCATCGCCGATCACAACATGCCCAGGTTCAATTCAGTCGAGGCGCTGAAACTGGCCGCCGAGCATGATCCCAATATTCCCTTTATCGTGGTATCCGGCACCATTGGCGAGGAAGTTGCGGTGGATGCGATGAAGCTTGGCGCCCATGACTATGTGATGAAAGACAACCTCGCGCGCCTGTTACCCGCCATCGAGCGAGAGTTACGCGAGGCGGAAAACCGCCGCGACCACCAGTTGGCACAAGAACGGATTCATCACCTGGCCTTCCATGACAGCCTGACCGGCCTGGTCAACCGCGCCGATTTCGAACACCGGCTTGCCGCTGCTGTCGACAGCGCTCGCTATAACTCGGAACACCATGCATTGATGTATATCGACCTCGATCAGTTCAAGCTGGTCAACGATTCCTGTGGTCACCTGGCGGGAGATGAACTGTTACGCCGCCTGTCACGGCGTCTGCAGGATTGCATCCGCGACAGCGATACTCTGGCCAGGCTCGGTGGTGATGAGTTCGGGGTCCTGCTGAACAATTGTCCGCTGACCCGGGCCCAGCAGATCGGACATCAGTTACTCGACAATATCCGTGATTACCTGTTTATCTGGGGCGAGCGCAGTTTCAAGGTTGGTGCCAGTATCGGTTTGGTGCGGATCGATGGCGATGAGGCGGTGGCACAATTGCTGAGCCTGGCCGACATGGCCTGTTACGCGGCCAAGGAAAAAGGGCGTAACCGGATCCATGTGCACAGTAAAAGCGACAAGGAACTGGCCCTGCGCCGTGGCGAAATGCAATGGATCCAACGCTTACAAACGGCCATGGCCAACAATAGCCTGGTGTTATTCAGCCAACCGATCAAGCCACTGAACACGGGTATCTCTCACCAGGAATTGTTATTACGCATGGTTGACGAAGATGGTTCGCTGGTAATGCCGGAAAATTTTATCCCCGCCGCCGAGCGCTTCAACCTGATGCCGGAAATCGACCGCTGGGTCATCCAGCATGCCTGCGAGCAATTGAAATTACAGCCGGTCCATGGAGACAACCAGGCATTGACCTTCATCAATCTTTCCGCCAACTCGCTGAGTGATGACAGCCTGATTGATTTCATCCACCATCAATTCAGGGATCACGCAATAAACCCGCATCAGATAGGATTCGAGATTACCGAGACTGCCGCGATTGGAGATTTCGACTGTGCTTTGCGCCTGATCAATCGCTTGCACGAGATCGGATGCAAGGTTTCGCTGGATGATTTCGGTAACGGCATGAACTCTTTCACTTATCTGAAGTCATTAACCGTAGATTTCATCAAAATTGACGGCAGCTTTGTGCAAACCATGCTGGAGGACCCGATCGATGAGTCGATCGTCGAGGCGATCAACAACATCGGGCATAAATCCGGCAGTCTGACCATAGCGGAGAGCGTGGACAATGCATCGATATTGAACCAGTTGAGTGCAATCGGAGTGGATTATGCACAGGGCGAGACCCTCGCCCCGGCCAGGCAATTCTCCATCCTCGAAACCGCAATTGCTACCTGACTTTCAGCAGATAAGATCGCCTTATCCAAAGCCCGCCCCGAACGTTGAAGAATTTATTGGCAGCCCAACCGCTTTCAAGTTAATCTGGGTTAATCAACCAAAAGCAAGGAGTGGAGTATGAAATACACATTGATGATCAACGGTCAACCGCGCCAGGTTGACGCCGAACCGGACACCCCCTTGCTTTGGGTGATACGTGATGAACTGAATTTGACCGGTACCAAGTATGGCTGCGGTGTTGCCTCCTGCGGGGCCTGTACCGTGCATTTCAATGGCAGCCCGGTCCGCTCCTGTTCGTTACCGGTTTCCGCGATAGGATCGAACCAGGTAACCACGATCGAGGGCTTGAGTGGTCGGGTCGCTGACACGGTGCAACAGGTCTGGCGTGAAACCGATGTGGTCCAGTGTGGATTTTGCCAGTCCGGCCAGATCATGTCGGCGATCGGCCTGCTCAGCAACAATCCATCCCCCAGTGACCAGGACATCAACAACGCGATGGCCGGTAATGCCTGTCGTTGCGCGACCTATGTGCGGATCAAGCAGGCGATCAAACTGGCATCACAGAAGCTGGAGGCCTGACATGAACACACCACTATCTCTGTCACGACGAGCTTTTTTGAAGACTGCTGCAGCCGGCGCCGCGGTACTGGCGGTCGGGGTCAATGCCCGTGGGGTATTGGCGGCCGGCAACATGCAAACCGTGGTCAACCCGTTCGTGGTCATCGATCATGACGGTGTCGTCACGGTCATCATCAAACACTTCGAAATGGGCCAGGGCACGACGACCGGCCTCGCCACCCTGGTCGCCGAGGAAATCGATGCCGACTGGAACAAGCTCGAAATCGACTTCGCCCCGGCCGATGGCGAGAAATACAAGAACCTGTTCTGGGGCATGCAGGGCACCGGGGGCTCTTCCGCGATTGCCAATTCCTTCACCCAGTATCGAGAAGCCGGCGCTACCGCCCGCGACCTGCTGGTGCGTGCCGCCGCGCAGACCTGGAATGTCGATGCCAGTGCGATCTCGGTGGACAACGGCATCATATCCGCGGGCTCCAGGCGCGGACATTTTGGAGAATTTATCGGTCTGGCGATGACCCTGACCCCGGCGGAAAGTGTGTTCCTGAAATCACCCGACGAATTCAAACTGATCGGCAATATCGAGCTACCGCGCAAGGACAGTTCAGAAAAGGTGAATGGTACGGCAATTTTTGCGATGGACGTCAAGCTGCCGGGAATGGTGCATGCGGCGATCCTGCGCAGCCCTCGTTTTGGCGGAACCCTGCAATCCTTCAATGCGGACAAAGCGCAAAAGATGCCCGGATTCATCAATGCCAAAGCCATGCCTGACAATAGCGGGGTTGCGGTATTCGCCAACAGTACCTGGGCGGCGTTCAAGGCGCGCGATAGCATCGAGGCCAAGTGGGATTTTTCTGCCGCCGAGTCGAGCAGCACCGATGAGATGATTGCGACCCACCGGAAATTGATTGCTGCACCCCAGTATGATGTGAAACCGTTCAAGCGTGATCAGGCGCTCGCTGCGATCCAGCAGTCCGCACAAACCCTGGAAGCCGAGTTTATTTTCCCATTACTGGCCCATGCGCCGATGGAAGCACTTAACTGTGTTATCGAACCCACGGAAAATGGGGTCAGATTCCATGATGGCTGCCAGACCCAGGGTCTGGTCCAGGGCAACATCAGCCGGGTACTGGGCCTGGAGCAGAACCAGGTCGAGATCAAAACCGTCTACGCCGGCGGTTCCTTCGGTCGACGGGGAACGCCAAACTCGGACTACCAGGTCGAGGCCGCGATGGCGTTTGACCTGCTCGGCAGAAAGACCCCGGTGAAACTGGTGTGGAGCCGGGAAGATGACATCCGCGGCGGTCAATACCGCGCAATGGCGTTGCACAAGGTCCAGATCGGGCTCGACAAACAGGGCAAGGTCCAGGGCTGGGATCACCGTATCGCGACCAAATCGATCATGAAGGGCACCCCGTTCGAGGCATACGGGGTCAAGGAAGGGGTGGACCAGACCTCGGTGGAAGGTGTCGCGGACAGCTTGTACCAGCTACCTGGCATGGCAGTCGGTCTGAGCGATTTCAACTCGGCGATGCCGACCCTGTGGTGGCGTTCGGTTGGGCATACCCATAGCGGCTATGCGATGGAAAGCCTGATGGATATGGTCGCCCAGGCTAGCGGTCAGGATCCAGTTGCACTGCGGCTAAGCCTGCTCGATCGCAATAATGACCAACAGCGAAGGATGGCTGGCGTAATCGAGGCCGCACGCGACATGGCTGGTTGGAAAAAAGGCGACAAACGTGGATTTGCCGCTCATCACTCGTTCAAGAGCTGGGTGGCGGTGGTCGCCGATGTCAGCGTCGACGGCAATAACGTGCATGTGAATAAGCTGCACATGGCGATCGATTGCGGAGTTCCGGTGAATCCGGATGTCATCGTTGCCCAACTGGAAGGTGGTGCCGGCTATGCGCTGGGGGCCATCTTGCGGGATGAGATTACCCTCGACAATGGTGAGGTGATCCAGTCGAACTTCCCGGACTACCCACCCCTGCGGATTACCGATATGCCGGAGATCGAGGTCAAGATCATTACCTCGGCGGAGGCACCCACCGGGGTCGGTGAACCCGGGGTACCACCTACCGGACCCGCGGTGGCAAATGCGATATTTGCCCAGACCGGGACCCGCATCACCGAGTTGCCGATGACCAAGGCAGGTTTTGTCTTTGTCTAACCTTAGCTACGCTCAGCTTAGCTGGCATAGGTAAATCAAATGCCCCGGCCTTGGCCGGGGCATTGCATTGACGTCGATTAATTCAAGCTGCAGACGCTAATCGACCCGCACTTCGATCTTACGCGGTTGGTATTGTGCCCGTTTCGGGATTCGTAGGGTTAACACGCCGTCCTTGAGACCGGCCTCGGTTTTCTCCGCGTCAAGTTCACTGCTCAGAGAAAAACTGCGCTGGTAGCGAGTGGCGCGCACATCGGCGTATAGTGCCTCCATCCCCTCGGCCATCGCGATCTCGAGTTCGCCCTCGATAGTCAGGGTATCGCTATCAATCTTTATCTCTAATCGGTCCTTCGACACCCCCGGCATATCGGCCTGCACGGTAATCCCGGATTCATCTTCAAAGATATCCGCCGCGGGTCTGATGGCGAGTTCCTGCTGCTTGCTTTCCTTAACCGATTGCGCAGCCGCATCGGTCATGTCCTGGTTCTCGTTCATGTCTTGACCTCCGCTGGTCACTTGATTTCGATCTGGCGTGGTTGGGATGCGGCACGACGCTTGATACTGATCCGCAACACGCCCTCACGGTAACTGGCCTCGACCTGTTCCGGGTCAACGTCATCGGGCAGGGTGATGACCCGGTGAAAATTGCCATCGTAACGTTCCTTGCGGTAATAGTCCGCCCCCTCCTCGCTGATCAATAGCCGTTCGCCATCGATCGTCAGCAGGTTGTTCTGGATCGAGATGTCCAGATCCTGCGCCACCACCCCGGCGGCAAACAGGTAGACATCGACCTGCTCCGGGGTACTGCCGATATTGATCGGTGGATAGGTGCCACGGTCGACCGAACGGATACTGTTCGGCCAGGGACCGCTGCCAAACATATGATCCATTTCCTGTTGCAAACGCCTGAACTCGTCGAACAGGCTACTATCAAAACTGCCCAGATGTCTGATCATTGCCATTCCTCCCAATAATGAACTCTACGTTTTCTTTTCGTCTTGTATCTATGAACCTGTTATTTCATTGCAAGCGCTAACAAGTCGCCATGACCTGCCTCATCCTGCAACGAAAATTTCTACCGGTTAGATCGCTAAAACCGATAAAATCCACTCTGCAACCAACCAGCTGCCGTTTTCTGTTACATACTGTTACCCAGCAGACTATCGGATAGGCATATAATAGCCGGACTGAAATCGCCAGAGACGTGATCATGTCCGAGACCACCACCTCCCGCTTCCGCATCCTGTGGATATTGCCCCCGATTATCGTGGGTATCCTGATATTTTCACTGCTGCAAGGTTCGAAACAGGGCCCCCAGGAATCGACTCTCGGCGAACCGGTGCGCAGCGTGCGTACAATGATGGTGACCACCACCAATTTCACCCCGGTGGCCAGGGGCTATGGCGTGGTGCAACCGGCACAGGTTTGGAAATCGATTGCCCAGGTCTCCGGTCGGATCGTGGACATCCATCCTCGGCTGGACAATGGTGAGATCATTCAACAGGGCGAGATGCTGCTACAAATCGATCCGGTCGACTACGAATTGAATCTTGCCCAGGCGGAAAGCCAGCTGTCTGAACTGGATGTAGAGGAAAGCAATTCAGCCGCGTTGCTGGAAATCGAGCAGAACAACCTGGCGCTGGCGGAAAAAGAATCCAAGCGCCTGCAAAAACTGGTGGCCCAGGGCAGCGTGTCAAAAAGCGACGCCGATAACGCCGAGCGTAACATGCTGAATAGCCGAACCCAGGTGCAGAACCTGAAAAACGCGCTGGCGTTATTACCGTCGAAGAAAAAACTGCAGCAGGCTAAAATCCGCCAGGCCCGACGCGACCTGGACAATACCGTGATCCTGGCCCCGTTCAATATGCGCATCAATGGTGTCGATGCAGAAGAATTTCAATTTGTCAGCAGCGGCCAGCACCTGTTCTCGGGTGACGCCATCGACCGGGTGGAAATCGTCGCCCAGGTTGCGATGTCATCGATGAAAAACCTGTTCAGTGGGCAGACCATCATCTCCAGGGACATCAGTGAATTCAGTAACAACCTGTCGAGCCTGACCGGATTCAAACCGGAAGTTGAACTGGATATCGGTAATGAGGAGAAAGCCCGCTGGGATGTCGAGTTCGTACGCTTTGCCGACAGCGTGGATAGTGAAACCCGAACCCTCGGTGTCGTCATTGCGGTGGATAAACCGCTGCAAAAAGTCATCCCCGGAATTCGACCGCCCCTGTCCAAGGACATGTTTGTCGAGGTCGCGATCGCCGGGCGCCTGCAGCCAGACCGGATCGTGGTACCACGCAGCTCGATCCGTAACGGCAAGGCCTATGTCCTCGATGATGACAGCCGGTTACAGATCCGATCCGTGTCCCGCGAGTATGACCAACAGGATGAAACCATCATCACCCAGGGTTTAAGCGAGGGTGATCAGTTGATCCTCAGCGATATCATTCCGGCTGTCGCCGGCATGCTGCTGAAACCGGTCGACGCTGAGGTAACCGGGGAATAGGCGCATGATCAAGTGGTTTGCCGAACACCCGACCGCGGCCAACCTGGTCATGCTGGCGATTATTATCCTCGGCCTGATCAGTCTGCCCGAACAACAACGAGAGACCCTACCGCGCATCGATAACGATAAAGTAGGCATCCAGGTCATTTATCCGGGCTCAACCGCGGAAGAGGTCGAGGACGCGATTTGCCGCCGCATCGAGGACGCCCTGGAAAGCATCTCGGACTTCGATGAGATGCAATGCGAGGCGGCCGAGGGTGTGGCCAATGCCACCGCGATCATGACCGAGGGCAGTAACATGATGCTGTTTCTCGATGACGTCAATACCGCGATCGATTCGATAGATGACTTCCCGGACCAGGTTGAGTTACCGGTGGTCGAGGAAAAAGCCAGGACCGATGCGGTGGTATCGATCGCGATTACCGGGCCCAGTGATCCGGTAGTACTCAAAGCCTATGCCGAGGACGTCAAGCTGCGCCTGCTGGCACAGGCAGAAATCGCCACTATCAACATCGATGGCTTCTCCGATCACCAGATCCGGGTGGAAATACCTGCCGCCCGCTTGCGTCAATATGGCCTGTCCCTGGCCGACATAGCAAACACCCTGCAAAACCAGAGCATCAGCACGCCCACCGGCAAGATTGAGGGACCGCAGGAAGATATCCTGCTGCGCTTCGATGATCAGCGTAAAACCGTCGATGAAGTCGGCGACCTGGTGGTGATTTCGGGCCAGTCCGGCGCCACGATCCGCTTGCATGATCTGGCTAGCATCACCGATCGCTTCGAGCGCGACGAAAACAAGATCATGTTCAATGGTCAACGCGCCGCGGTATTGAATATCACCAAGACTCGCAGCCAGGATATCCTGCGCGCGGTCAATGATGTCAAGGCCTTCGTCGAGGCAGAAAACCGATCCAACCCGCCTAATATCCAACTGACCCTGACCCAGGACGTGGCATCGCTGGTCGAGGATCGATTGAACATGATTGTCAAAAATGGCATTCAGGGATTGATCCTGGTGTTCCTGATCCTGTGGCTGTTTTTCAGCTTTCGCTA
>JAAUYM010113285.1_pt1 | contig 12134 bp, 9 predicted proteins | sample 7278001 | NCBI WGS metagenome assembly JAAUYM01 (sample SAMN14350224, study PRJNA611818) | marine sediment metagenome | isolation source: surface marine sediment (1.8m) | place: French Polynesia: Moorea | collected 2018-08
AAAGATGGTTGGGGCTCGCGACCCTGGGGGGTAAAATCCCCAGTTGGTCAGATAAAACGAGTGATGCTCATAACAAGAGCCGTCACTAAATGAACAGGAACAGGAACAGGCAGGCCTTGGATCAAAAAGTTACGCAGAATAAAAGTTGTTCAGCATCCCTAAAAATGATGGAATTGACGGAAATGAACGGATGATGTCAGATCTGACCTCCGAGGGCGTTTGAGATTAAATAGATCGTGTATAAAATTTGCGGGCTAACTTATACGTGCACATAAAATGTGTGTTTAGCTCATGGTTTGCTTTGTATGTTAATAGACAGGTTAAACAAACCCCTCAGGCTGTACTGTACGTAAGTGCGTAGTGATTGTCTGAGCACCGCGAGGACTTTGCGAGCTAAGCGAGCTTACACAAGATCAGCCACACTGGAAGACCTGAGGCCGAAGTATAGCGATTGGCTTTTTGCCATTGCCAACTTTTTATCCAGCAGAAGCGGGTAGCTTTTGGGCTAGTTTGGTTTAAGATGTTGAAAAGACGTCTAGTGCAATTTTTTAAATAATTTATTTACGAATTGCACAGTTCTTCTCAGAGATAGAGAAAGGATGACAACAGCGCAACCAAGCAAGTATGAAAATACACGACTATACTCATTGCTCTTTCATTCTCCCTATCTCCTTTTTTTTAAAGCACAAAAAATTGGTCTTTACTTCTAGGGGAGTGGTTTCTTTGGTCACGCATACATTGGCATCAATCAGGTAACACAATTGTCAACTATTTTGGTTTCGTAATTTTCGCGCGACACCGTTTTCCGCATGACAATCTCCAGCCTCCTTTTCTCCTTTATTGCTCCTTCGCGTCTATGCGACGGACCTTCTCCTCCAGCTCCCTTATCCTCCTGTCCTTGGCCCCAACCTCCCTCCGCAGCCCGTCGATCTGCCTCCTCTGCTCCACCACCAGCGCCCGCAGCTCAGCCTCCTTCTGCACCTCGGACGCAGTCGCCGCGGGAGACCCGTTGTGGTGGTGTCCGTTGTGGTGGTGCCCGTTGTCGAAGCGCCCCGTCAGTGACCGCACCGGCGTCGACCCGGACGGAACCCGGATGACGCTCGCGGCAAGCAGCCGGTCCAGCTCCTCCTCCGCCGCCGCCGGGTGCTGCTGCTGCGTCGTCGTCGTGGCCTGCGGCTCCGGGCTCCTCGATGGCCCTGGTCCTGGACCGGGAGTGCCGGACAGCCACTTGCGCTGCATGTCCTGAAACTTGGTGCCCTCCACGTTCTCGTAGTTCTTCCTGCTCCTGGAGCCCTCCATCCTCAGCAGGGTAGGGGTATCTCGATCCTGAAACAGACACAGCACCACCTTCAGAGGTTTTTTTTCCCTGCGCCGGATTACATATTATTATTCCCTTTCCCCCTCTACTGACCGTGCTCCCCGCCATTCCCCTCGTCCTGGCGTCGACCGGCCTGTAGTCGGGCTGCCTCGACTCCTCGGCCAGGAAGGCGAACTTGCGGTCGTTGTTCCGGTCAAGGGAGGTGGCGAGGGCGGCACTGCCGTCGCGGTTGTTGCGCACCGCCGGCTTGAAGGTCCTAATCTGCGTCCCGGACTTGAGCGACATGAGCAGCGGGAGCGCGTTCTGCCCAGACAACCAATCCTCGGCTGAAACGGAAGATTTGATTGAGATTTATCATAGTAAGCGACTGTTTTGCTTCTGCAATCGCCATAAACAGCGTTCCTTGTCCCCTTTACCTGTGAGCGACGGCGTCGGTGCCGCCGTCTCCGGGTAGAGGTCGTCCTGGAATACGTCGGACCTCCTCGGGACGATCATGGAGAGCGGCTCCACCAGGTCGCGGGTGGCGTGCAACTTGTACAGGCGAAATATCTCGCAGGCGGCGGTCTCGCATCCGCGCTTGGGCATGACGCCGAAGCCCCTCTGAGGCGCGCCGGACACGAACTGGCCCAGGTAGAAGACGCACTCGCCCCCTGAGGCCGTCGCGGCGGTAGGGGTCTCGCCGGGCGGCACCACCTCGTAGTATCGCACGTTCCCGTCGCCCTTCCCGGCCACGTAGACCATGCGGGTGTCGTGGTCGTAGTAGGGGAAGAGGACGCCCGAGGACGAGTCGATGATCTCGGTGGCGATGGGCCGGGAGAGGTCGTTCTGCGACCAGACCGCGTACTGGCGGTCGGAGAAGCGGGAGAAGCCGGTGGTGAAGAGTCGGCCGGTGTCGCCCAGGTAGACCACCTGAAACGAGAAAAGGGATACATGGATAGAATTTGGTTCGTACGGTACGTAACTTAATCACGATTATGAAGTACTTAATTTCCTTTGCACACAGAAAAAATGTGCATGTTCCTCCGAAAATTTCTTTGAAAGGAAAAGAAGGAGAATCCACCACACCTTAATTCCCGAATATCGGCAATCGATGTTGGATGAGAAAAACAGGCGGGTGGGCGCCATCCTCTCTCTCATCTCTCCCCCCTTCTTCCCTCCCCCCCCTCCACTTGTGTCTGAAGAAGACACCCACACAAACCAAAGCACACACGAGAAAGAAAGCTTTATTCGTAAAGATTATGAGCAAGTTTGCATCTATTTTTGGAGCATCAGTCTCAATCCGTCTTTTTCCTTCATTTCTTTCTCTTCCACTAGATCTTCCAACCTTTAAAAAAAGTTGGTACAGTTCCCGCAGCGAAAGAAGCTTCTCCAACTTTGCTGCTCTTTCTCTCTCTCTCGTGTGTTGGTGAGGATAATGCGGGAAAACATTGCATGTGCTGCGCTGTCTGCCTGAGCACCCTCGTCGAATATGAGATGAAGGAGGACGCAGTGATCTACTCGCATGTTTAACAGACGTGCCATAAAAGGGGGGAGAAGGGGAAAGGAAGGGAGATGAAGTGCAAACTTGCTCAACGGTCCATCACTACGTTTATGAGAGATGCATACTATACTACTAAGCAATTATTTAGCCCTAGAAGTCTTCTTTGCACCATAAGAGCGGCCAGCGGCCACCTTTTCCCACTAAAAATAAATACATCTTTCACAAAGCATGATGACACGGATTTGACGTCGTCTCCCTCCCTTCTGCTCCACCTTTGCTTAACGATGCGCCAAAGTGAAAGATGCTTCTGGCGTGACGAGAGAAAAAAAAATCATTTAGCAAGTTTTGCCTCCTTCCACCTTCTTCCAAGCGGTTTCTCTCTCCCTCCCCCGTTCTTCTGCTACTTTCTAAAAATAGCTGCAGCAAAAATCTGAGAGGAAAAACTTTTCCTTCATCTAATACTCTCCTTTTTTCCGGACAGTACTTTTCCCATATCTTACCAACTTTTTCCTTTTACCCCGCTTCTTCTACTTCGCCAGCGGCCAAAGAATTTTTATCTTCCTTTGCTCTGCAAGAGGTTGGTATAAAGAAGCTCAAGTAGTACGTACATACCTGTACACAGAAACTAAGTGCAATAAAAGATCAACAAATTTGAAAGCAAATGTGCGAATGCTCTGACCAACTTAATTCGGTCTTTCCAAATTTGGCTTCGAGGGATCTGAGGCATGTACGCTGACACCTACGAGCATTATCTTAACCGTGTTCTTTTCCCCAACGCGCTTGTGCATTAAAAAATACTAGCATATCATAAATATGCGTCACATTCAAGTGCACACACTAAAGAGATAGGATTTTCTTTGTTCGTCTGTGTCTGTTTGATCTGGCGCGTTTTCTCAAAGACACAAAGAGAGAGGGAGAGAGACAGAAACTGGAGATAAGGACCCCTACGAACAAGCATCCAATATTGCATATTAGGGAAATCGTAAGGGTCTCGCTTTTCTCCCCTTCCTTTTCCTATGTACGGTACATACGTACAGTGCTACGAATATGCGAGAGCAGGTAAATACGTGGTGCACCTCTGAGTGGAAGAGTGAGGCCGAAAATTGTTTGCCTTCTTTCTTCCTCCATCCCATCTCGTCGGTGCCGACTTCCATTAACTCTCCCCCTTCCTCTCTCTCTCTCTCTCTCGCACCCACTTTCACCCCCCCCCTGCCTCCCTCCCTCGCACGTGTTTACTACAGAAAGGCAAAGTCAATCGTTGTTTTTGGACTTCGTTCCCTCCTTCTCCTCTTAACAAATGCATCTCGAGCAGAACGTGACAAACCGCAGAGAGAGAACAGGGGGTAGAAAAAAGATTCAGATGTGAGGCATTTACTACTGCACATTTCCCATAATTCACCTCCTTGTTGACTTCTCCCTCTTTTCCTAGTATTAAATATGCAAACAGGGTGAACTCTGCTCTGCTGACCTTGCTGGCCTTGGTGCCCTGGTGGCAGTCTCCCTCTCTCAGCACTTCTCCTGCCCGAGGGTCGATGATGCGGATCTTCTTGTCCTTGCACGTGGTGGCCAACAACGAGCCACTCCTGCAAGAACAACGTCCCAAGATGTTAAACATTCTCAACGGTTAGGAGAAAAATCTTCCGCCCACGTCCAATTCCATTGAAAAAGTTCTCCAGAGAACTACCTACTCCTTGCAGCACTAAATCAAATATATTTTTTCTTCTCATTCGACAAAGTTGGCAAAAACACGGTATGTGTAAAGACAACGCACCTGTTGAAAGACATGGAGTAGATGGTGTCAGGATGGCAGTCGATGACGTTGGCGGCCTGGCCGCGAGAGACGTTCCATACAAAGATCTGGTAAAATTAAAAAAAGACAAACGTTAAAGGAGTAAGGGGAGGGGGTTGAGCTTGAGTGAGTCGCTCCATGGTCTCCAACGCACCTGCTGGTCGTGCCCAGCGCTCAGGAGTATGTTTTCTGCAGTCGGATGCCACTCGAGGTACATCACACGACGCCTACGAGGCAAAAAAAAAAATTAAATTGGCCCAACCTGACATCCTACAGATGAGGATGAGAATGCCCCCCCTCTTTTCTTAATCAACGTTCCCGCGACTCCATCCTTCGCCCGTGCCCCACCTGTGTCCCTGCAGGTCAACCAGACACTCGGTCAGGTCCGCGACGAGCCCGCCGTCCGGGATGTACCACAGCTTGACGGTGCAGTCCTCCGACCCGCTGGCGATGACGTTGTCGTTGAACGGGTTCCACCTGATGTCCAGGACGGGCCTGCTGTGCCCGCACACCTTGGGCGCGCTGTGCTCCAACCTGCCGGTCCTCTCTGCCGGCACCACCACGAAGCTGCCCCCGCCGCCCACCTCCACCACCACTGCCACGAACTTGGGGTTGGCGGCGCAGAAGCCGCCGTCGTGGGCGCTCCGGGTGATGCGCACGTCCTCGTAGCAGCGGGGCCTCTTGGCCGGGGACCCGTACACGTGGCGGAACTTGGACGGCCGGATGCCCAGCCTAAAGGTCGGCTTGGACGACGACGACGAGGAGGAGGAGGTGGGAGGGGCAGCCGGGGCCACCCCGGATGCCCCGGAGGGCTTCTGGCACTCGCTGCGGTCCAACATAGCCACGAGGCCGACTCAAATCACTCGTTTATTTTCCGCAGCAACAATTGGGGAGGAGGAGCAGCAAAAAAGGAAAACAAAAAAAGGAAACTGTTGCTACGCAACCCGAAAAGTCACTTTTCTGCTTGCCCTCAGCACAGGAGGCGGGATCGAGGGATTATCTCTCCCTCCCAAGCCACACTTGATCCTCCTCCCACCGAGGTCTTCCTTCGACTCTTTCTGCCTCCTCCGTCCGTCAAAAATCCGCGACTCATAAACTTCCTCACATGTCAGCTTCTTCTCCTTTTCCTTCTCCTTTTCTTCTCAAAAGAAATATTCCGGAATCCAGATCTTCTTTCTCCTCTTTCGGTGCTGTGCGCACCCACACACGCACATGCATGCAATGCTGTTTTTTTTCCTTCTTCAACCCCTTTCTTTCAATGTAGTACTAGGTAGTAGCAGCGTAGATACACCTACTAGGTAGTAGATAGTATCTGAGTTTTCACCTTTCTTTCCCCTTTACACCCTCCCCCACCCCTCCTTTCCCCTTTCAGGAAAAGTCCAAAATAAGCGTTCACGCACACGTGTGACGAGACGAGAAGGGAGGAAATGTGAACTACTACTAAACTATTTGCACACACGCACACACACGACGTCCTCCTCACTTTGAAAAGTAGTAAGTGCTCTGCGGTGCGCAAAAGTGGGGCTGCTTTTTAAGATGCGGGTTCCTTCCCTCCTCCGCCCCTACCCCCCCCCCCTTTTTCTCCATTTCTCCCTCCCTTGGGCGCTTCCTTGCTCACTCGCTCACTCATCTCGCTCTCGGTTGGGGTCGACGCTCCACAGAAGGAAGAAAGAGATTCTCTGCAATGTCGGCTTCTTCCTTCCTTCCTTCCTTCCTTCCCTGCCAGACGACGACTCTAGTACTAGAGTCGAGGGAGGCCAGAGCGCCAGCTCTGTCGTTTGCAGGAAAGCTAGCGCTGTCAAAGGGGGGAAGAAGGGGGGGGGAGGGGAAGGGAGAGAAGAAAGAAGAAGAAATTGTTGGAAGAGCTTCTGAAATATTCTTCCTTCTCCTCCAGGCCAAAAGGAGGGAAGAGAAGAGGGCAATATGGCAATAATGGCAGCAGCGCGGTACACAACTGGAGAGAGGGGGGAAGACGACCCTGAGAAGTGAAAAAAAAGGACTCCGGCCACTTAGTCAAGTCACTGCATTTCTCTCCTCCCCATCCAAGGTCAGCTCAATCAAGAAGATAGAGAGAGGGAGAGAACAACAAATCTGTCACGTGCGAAGAGGGGCAGCAGAGGAGCTGACGGAGAGAAGCAAGAAAAATAAAAGTTTTTCTTTCTGGGAGAGATAGGAGAAAAATAGTTCTGATGGAGAGCGCCATGCTAACATGAGGGGTTTCTTGGAAGCAGAAAAGAACTCACGACAACGATTGAAACGTCAAACGTCTGCTTGAGTGCCTCTGTTGCAGACAGAGAAAAAGGTGTGGAAAGCTCAGTTTCCTCACTGTTTCTTCCCCCTTTGCCTTTCCTTCTTTCCATCGTCATGTACCGGTACGTCAGAGCTGCCTTCCTTTGGTAATGTTGTTTCCTCCATTGTGATTTCCATAGGAGGAGGCCGTTGTGGTGGTGATGATGAGAATGCCCTTCTTTGTACCCCCGGGCGTATCAACATATGTGCACACGGGTAGAGAAGGTGGCGGCGGTGGTGGACGTACCAGATCCCAGAATTAAGCATTATGGATAATGCATAGTACAGTATATATGGGAATAGGGAGTCTCCTCCCTATCCCGGTATTTATGGCTCTCTCTCCCTCTCTCCTCTGAGATCGAAAAATGGGATGTGGAGGGAAAACGTTCGACCTTGGACCAAGAGAGGAAAGAAAGGAGGAGGAGGAAGAAGAAGAAGCTCAAGGGAGGAGGAAAAAGGAAGAGAAAGGGACGTTGAACGAACACACACACACATTGCGTGAAGGAAGAGACGAAGGAAACGTCCCTGGATGGTCCAGCGGAAAGGATGGCGGTGGTTCAGCAGACCTGTAGGGAGGGTCTCTCTTCCCCCGTCTTCTTATTTCCTTTAAGTGTCGGAAAGGCAATGGCTGGAAGCAGTCTCCTTCACTTGGCGCAGATAGAGAGGAAGAGGACGACGAGAGGAAAAAAATCTAAAAATAGCAACTCTTTCTTCTCCTTCTCTCCTAGGAAAGGAGAGAAAGATCCCAGATAGAAAAAAGTGTCGGTATAACCGAAAAATGTCCCCCTCTCGTCATATACAGTACAACAGTATTTCTCTGTACGCAAGAGGAATATCCTGAATCCTCCAACGATGGAGGAGGAGAGAGGCTCTCACGCAGTAATGCGCTTGCTTGTTCGTGAGGAGGAAGAGAGTCTCTCCCAGAAGAGAATCACCCCTCGACCACGAATGAGACGAGACCGCAACCATTACAGAGAGAGGGACGGCGTGTACTTGATCTCGCAGAGTAGGAAGAGAATCATGCAAGCCGTGGATGAGAACGGCATCCTTCCAAAGCCGTCCGTCCCAGTCATTGTCCCGTGGTTGAGACTCCTTCCTACCACATAACTTCGAGTTTTTTAAGGCCTTGGCGAGGCACAAGGACGTTCTAAGGCCCTCGGGATGCCGCCCCGCTTGTCTGTTGTCTGGTATCTTCTCCTTTTTCTCCACCCTCTCCCAGTATAGTACTCACGAATGTGGTGGTGCGTTCGTTCTCCCCCTTTCCTCCCCGTCCCATCCCATCCCATTCCTCGTCTCATTCGCCTGTTTGGTTCCTTTCAGGTTGCTTTTGGGTGGGTCTCGCCCATTGGAGAGATGGGGCGCCTGCACACGGGTGGTGAGAGCATGCATGAGAGATACAGGGAGGGGGGAGGGAGGGGAGAAAGAGACGACAACGGAACAGATCAATCCTGTCCGCCGTGCCGTGTATGTATCCGCATGACGAGGAAGGAGAGGACGTCCAATCCGTGTAACTCATATCTGGGGTACTGTACTACTGTGCCACCACGACATGATGGAGCTCCCAAAGGAAGACGCCTGCATTATTCATGACCATTTATAGTATAGTAGAGCGGAGCGACCTTCTACTCCTCCTTCTGCTACCAAAAAAAGCGTCCTCATGCAATACCCAACAGGGAATGAAGAAAGGAAGGAAGAGGGGAGAGGACCTCTCCTTTCTTTCTTCCTCCTTTCTTTTCGCGGTTTTTCTCTCCGCATACCTCCTTCCGCTCTCGCTGCATCCCCAGACAAAAGGATGTACAGTACCTACTAGTACTGTACTACTGTACTGGCTGCAAGAGCGATTAATGATCGAATGATGTTTTGAAGGGCAGTGTGAACTGATGGTTTGAGGTGTGTGTGAGGGGGATAGAGAAGGTGAAAACTCTTCTTGAAACACGAACCTCTCTTTGCTTCTCTTTCTGAGATGATGGAGATGACACAGCGCGTGGTGGTAATGCACATTCAAAGCAAGGTGACAGCGTACAAACAAACGCACCGACACTCTCTCACAAGCACCAAGGGTGACGTTGTCGCTGGCCTGGTGCGTGCGTCCCAACTGATACCGATACCGTCCGTCCGTTGCCTCCTCCCGTTTGGTAGTGCGCGCCGCGGCCGACTCCTCCTTTCTCTTCTCCTCTCTCTCTCTCATTGGGACCCCCGCCACCACACACGCACGCCAGCACTCTCTCCTCCTCCTCCTCCTCCTCCTCCGCTGACTCACTCCACTCCACTCTCACACAAAAGCTTCAGGTAGTAAAGTAGGTACATAGTAGTGGTGTGTGTGCGTTCGTTTCTCTTCTCACTCAGCCTGGCTTCATCCAACAACAGCGACGATCATGCTCTCCGGTAAAAAAAAAAGAGAGAGAGAGAGAGAGAGAAGGGAGAAGGGAGAGAAGAGGGCAACTCGCGTTTCGTCGTCCCCTCCACTCTGCGTCCGTACTGGTCGGCTTTGAATGCACAGGGTGGCGCAGAATGATGTGACGAAAAAGAATAGCCAGCCATCCGTCCAGAGCCCGACGGGCTTCACGAAGCTTGATTATTTTTTCTTGCATTACGTCTCATGAGTTTTTCGTCGTCAGTAGGTGGAGTTGGTTCCTTCGCTGTTGTTTTGGTTCTCGCTCCGGGGCAAAAAAAAAAAAAAAGAGGGGGGCTTCTTCTTGTGTTGTGTGCCCTCTATCTTTCCACTGTTCCTCTTTCTCCGTGGCCACTCCCATCTCTCCTCGTTCTTCCGTCGAAATGGGAAGACATCAAAAGAGCCCAATAACGAGTGGGGGGGGCAACGGGGAAGCCGCCGCGCCATTATGGTGGGAGACATACTTGTATACAGATCAAATTAACTGGCTAACCTCAGGGCGGTAAGCTTTCATTACCTGAAAGTGGAACGCCAATGAAATCCCCGGTGTGTTAATTTTTTTACCTTTACAGAAGAGTGAGGAAACACGAACGTCCGATTTACTCGTCCTCCTGCAAAGCAAAAGTAGGGGGAAGAGGAGGAAGGTCTCTCTCTCCGCCTTTTTTCCGGATGGCTGCAAAGCCACTTGCTCGCCTGCCACTTCCACTTCCGGCTTGGCGAATGAAATGGCGATCCGAACGGTGCAAGAACGCGACAAAAAAGTGTCGAATCGATCAATTACTATTGTTTTGAAAAAATTAGACGACCAACCGTTTATAAATGTGAGCATACCCACCCAACAACGATTCCTGTAGACACAGAATTCCATAGAAAAGATATTGTACTTACTGCCTGCACAAAAGTCCATACACTGCTCAAAAAGCCAAGCTCACTCTGTGGTTGCTAGACTGACTTGGCCACTTTATTCTTGAGGAGTTAGTTCCAAGGAAAGGATCGTTCTTGGTTAGGTACGTTGAACACGCAGGTAAATGCTGCAATGCTTTGGTATAAGATAGTACACACACCGAACGTATTTTTTTCGCAACAGCATAAACAACATAACTTGGAAAAAAAGAGAAGTTCTCGTTGTTACATCTGATAGTGTGGCGGCTGGAGCGGCGCCTGGTGCTGCAGGTAGTCCTGTCTTAGCCCGACAGAATTTCCCTCCATCTCACCTATCGACGGCTGCCCACCACTCAACAGTTCTTGTCCGCCGGGCAGCGAAGCACCTGCCCTCCTCCAGGGCGGCTCACTGGGGGGGATCGTCTGTGGTCCCGACAGCAACTGGGACGGGTCCATTCCGATGTCCTGCGACGGGCCCGCCAGTCTCCTCTCCTGCTTCTCGTACACATCCTGCCACGTCATCCTGTCAAGCCTCCGCCTCCTCCTCTCCACCCCCCTGGCGTTGTCCGCCCTCTTCTCCTCCGGTGTCATGGTCGCCCTCTTTATCTTGGCGTACTCCCGCTGTCTCCTCCGCCTCCTCTCCTTCGTCTCCTCCGTCTCCATCGCCCTTCGAGCCCTGGCGCTCTCCTTGCACTGGGCGAGGTGCACCAGCCGGGCGGAGTCACTCTGGGAGGCACGCTTCTCTCTGCAGGAAAAAAGTGGAAAAAGAAGGAGTTACGTCTTCAACCATAATGTGATGTTATAGCTCTGAATCTCCGTCTCATAAGATCCCAACTAATATTGGTATTACTAGAGGCACACTATCGGTCGTGATACCAGTGGTAGTTAGTGATGGGATCAAAATTTGGGTTGCTCTAAGGTTTTTCATATAGCTTATATGGCGTTAGGAACGCCAGGCAGGTGTTAGAATAGTGAAAAAAACTTAGAGCAACTCATCACTAACTTCACACTAGCGATATTGGTTGGGATTGTAAGGCGACCGTGATGATCAGTGGGACACACCTTCAACAATGAGACATTTCAAACAATTTTCACCTCGCGTACTCCCTCTGCCTGGTCCTGATGGCCTCCTTCTCCTCCTCCGTCATCATGGCCCTTTGGAGGCGCCGCCGATCCCTCTCCTCCAAGCGACGACGGACAAGCTCATCCTGAGGGAGGGAGGCGCGAACCTGGAAGGAAGAAGACCAACTTGGTGGGCACTGTTGCCGCCGTCCCTCCCGAGGTTGGACACGTACCTGTCTCGCGTACTCCCTCTGCCTCTCCTTCCTCCTGCTCCTCTGCTCGTCCGTCTCCGTGGCCCTCATCATCCTGGCGCGGTCGCGCTGCCTCAGGCGTCTAGTCTCGTCCTTGGCCATCTTGTCTGCCTCTGCTGCGCCGACTCCCTCCACCACCACTTCCTCCTCCTCCACCTCCTCCTCTTCCTCCTCCTCTTTGATCTGGATGGGTCGCTCGATCACCTCGAACTTGACGCTGAACGGCGGCGGCGCGTCCATCGTCGTCGCTCGCACCACAGCCACAGCAAATGCGTACGCGCTCACACCATCACAGAATGTGTCACTATAACAGCTGTGTGGTTGCCTTGCAGACAGATTCCTCCTACAGTGTGCGCTATAATTTTCCTCTGGATCACGAAACCTGCTTTAGGATACTATGTACGTTCTCATGGAATTCCATGGTGTACCACTACTGTACACATATCGCCTGTCTCAGCCAACGTGAAAAATATACAAAATAAGCAAAAGCTTCGTCAGATACAGCATTGGTATCTTTTCTATTATTTAAAAAGACCTAAATAAACAGAAAAAAAGTCTGCTATTGACGGAGGTCAATAGCAGTCACGGCCAGGCAGTGTCGAAAAATTTAATAATGTGTTGGAAACTATAGATTTTCGATAGATATCTCTTTGCACAAAGATGCATACTAC
>JAAUYM010176574.1_pt1 | contig 12130 bp, 15 predicted proteins | sample 7278001 | NCBI WGS metagenome assembly JAAUYM01 (sample SAMN14350224, study PRJNA611818) | marine sediment metagenome | isolation source: surface marine sediment (1.8m) | place: French Polynesia: Moorea | collected 2018-08
ACCGGTGCGCGTCACCAAAATTATTTTTTTTTCTTCTCCACTCCCGCACGGGCCGCCACCTGGCGCCCAGACCCCGGGGGGAGGTGGGGGAGGGGGAAACCATCCAGTATTACTTGTCGAACTTCACCCACGAATTTAGTGAATTAACTACTGTAGATAGTGCAGTTTTGTAAACACATGATGTTTGCAACATCTCTCACGGGTGCATGTAAAAAAGTCGTGTGTGACATGAGCAAAAACAAGAAACGTCACGAACTGGTGATTTGCAGAATGCAGGCAATTTTGCTTGAGTCATGTGTGTGTGTGTGTGTGTTTGTAGTTGTACCCATACACATGTGGGGCAAGACAGCAAACAGCAGCAAAAAAAGTGAAGGGGAGGGAAAGGAGAGGAGAGGAAAGGAGATAGGAGGAAGGGAGGAGGAGGAGGGGGGGCGCAACAGCAATGACGGCAAAAATTCCTCATTATTTTTCATCTCGCTGGCTGCTGCTGGCAGCCTGGGAGGCTCGAAGGCTCGAAGGCTCGGGCCTGATTTTTTTTTTGCCAGGTCGGAGGGTTGATGCGCAGTCTCATCATGAGCCTGCCCTGATGACAGTATTTTCTTACCGTTTCTAGCATATCTAAAAAAAAATAATAATAACTTTTGCGGACAAACTAGATTGCCCATTTCTCACGGCTCAGGTTGAAAAATTTCAGGCTCAAAATACTACAGCTCGGTCTCGGTCTCGAAATTTTCTGACACAGTCCACCTCTACAGGTTGCACAGGCGAAGGCGCAGGCAGCAACCGGTATGGAGCACTTGTTGTGCGTGCCTCCGTCAAGGGAGATTTCAAGGCAAGCCAGAAAGAGGAGAGGTGGAGGAGTGGATGGCGGCTGCTGTGCTGCGGGTTGGTGACTGGAGTGGCGACTGGCTTCCACCACGGATGCAGACAGTTTGGACGGTCCAGGAAGCGGAGGAGGAAGGAGGGAGGATAGCAGAAGAGTGAAGAAGGAAAGGCAGCGAGCGTCTTGGGCCGTAGTAGGTAGTAACAGAGCTAGAGGAGAAGGCAGTTTATTTCTCTCTCAGCAGAGGTGCTGCTGCCTGCCTGGACAGGAAGAAAGGAAGGAGGAGGAGGAGGAGGAGGAGGAGGAGGAGGAGGAGGAGGAGGAGGAGGAGGAGTGTGTACGTAGTACAACAGACGGACTTGCTTAGGTGGGGGTGGAGCCAGACGAAAAAGGGCGAGGCACTCGGAGGGAAGGAGGAGGAAGAGGAAGAGATAGTTGCTTGCATCCCGAATCCATCGGTGTCATTTCAGGTGAGAAAACAGGCAGTTTTTCCCAAAAAAACTCCTCTTCTGTAGCACCTGTTTCGTACAGTCTGCTGAGTATTTGCTTACTAAAAGCGACGTTTACAAAAATTGAAGGTTGACTGTACTAACTGCCTGCACAGTGCATTCTTGGTCATTCTCCAGGCAATCTTAATCAAATTAATACGTGTTTGAAGTACGACCTGCAAAATCCTTTCCTTTCCTTCTTGCAATGATTAATCTTGTGGTTTCACAAAACTATTTGAGAATGAAAAATACGCGTAACATGCTGGCAGAAACAGGTTAAAATATGGAATGAATTTCGGTAATTTGGGCACTTTTTCCCAACTGGTCACTTGAAAATGGTGCTTGCTTAGCTCTAATAATGAGCACAGGGTGAAAAGAACACAAAAAGATTAATTTTAAGGAAACGCATGAAGATTAACAGAACAACAACAAACAACAACAGCAACAGCAGCAACAACTACAGCAGCAGTAGCAGCAAGAACAACAACATAGTACAGCAACAGCAGTAACATCAGTAGCAACATCTACAACAACAACAACTTGGGTGACCTGTCGGCTTCGCCGCAAGTAAAAAAATCTATCAACCCTAAGCAGAGAGGAACAGAGAAGAAGTGAAGTTTCAAATTTCAACAAAACAAACAAGATCACAAAAGCAGAAGAAAGTACTGTACAGTACAACAGATGACGATGACGGCACCTGATGACCTGACCACCGGTCCTCGGATGACTCCACCTCCTCCTCCAGGTGACCCCGAGGAAACCCCCTCTTCCTCGCAGTTCGACCTCGGCCGCGAGTGCGTCGGAGTCAGCGCGGTCAAGGTCAACCTGTACAGGGACTTCTTCGAGATCCTGAACGGCGGCGCCTCTTCCGCCGTCTCCGCCGCCCTGACCAACCCGTTCGACGTCCTCAAGATCAGGATGCAGGTGCAGGGCGAGCTGCAGCCCAGGGGCCGGTACAGGGAGCTGTATGACCCCTCCCGGCCCCTGCGCGCCCTCAGGGCCCTGACGGCGGCAGACGGCGCCAGGGCGCTGGGCGCCGGCCTGGGCGCCGCCGTGGCATACAACTTTCTGATGAACGGCGTCAGGCTGGGCCTGTACTCCACCCTGGAGCGCAGGGGGCTGATCCAGCACGCGGACGGAAGGGTGTCCGTGGCGGCCTCGGCCGTTGTCTCCTCCCTTGGGGGGGTCGTCGGCGCCGTCCTGGCCAACCCGTTCTTCCTGGTCAAGTGCCAGCTGATGACCAGGTCCAAGATGGGGAGCGCCGCCGCCGGCAGGACCGTCGTGGGCTTCCAGCACCCGCACAGGAACACCGCAGAGGCATTCAGGGCCCTGTACTCGTCCACAGGGGTCAGGGGACTCTACCAGGTTGGACAGAAGGGTCCCTTTGAAGGTTAATGAGAAAGTCCTTTCCTAATGTTGTTTTGGAAGGGCTTTTCCGCCGGCATCCCCCGCATTGTGAGCGGGTCCGTCTCTCAGCTGGTCTCCTTCTCCTTCATCAAGGACGAGCTGGAGGAGCAGGAGCTCTTCTCCCCGGACAGCCTGTGGGTCTCCTTCGTCGGTGGGTTCCTCTCTGGGTTCGCCGTGGTGCTGGTCATGACGCCCTTCGACGTTGTCTCCGTCAGGCTGTCTAACCAGCCGGTGGACGAGACCGGCCGGGGCAGGCTGTACTCCAGCTACCGGGACTGCGTGGCCAAGATCCTGAGGACGGAGGGCCCCTCCGGGATGTACAAGGGCGCGGTGCCCTCCTACATCAGGCTGGGGCCGCAGAACCTGCTGCAGCTGCTGGTGTGGGACTACCTCAACAACATTACCAGGCAGTTCTGTCCCAACCCGTGAAAACAAAAATAATAATGTGAAGATCTGTTAGTGATCAAGTCTAGTCAGCAAATTCTGGATCTGAATGGAACCTGTAATAAATACTATGTACCTACTATACGGTATTATTGTACTGTAAAACATCCACGTGCACATAAATGTGCAGGTCTTACCTACCCCCATCTTTCCTCAATTTCTCGACAGGAACTTTTGATGGTCGGCCACGATGGCGGACGAGCGCTTCAAGGACCAGAACTACGACAGGCTCCGCAAACAGCACAGGCAGCTCGGGGTGCCCTGGACGGACCCGACCTTCCCGGCCAACGAGTCCTCCATCGGGCTCAACAAGGCCAAGGACCTCCCGAGGAACATCGAGTGGAAGAGGCCGTCGGTGAGAAATAAACTATTCTTTCTGTAGTGGTTCACAGCAGAGTTCTACTGTATTAGTTTTTTTTAAAACCACCCTTTTTTCATCCGCTAGGAATTGGTTGAGAACCCCCGTCTGTTCGTGGACGGCGCCTCGTCGAGCGACGCCACCCAGGGCCGCATCGGCAACTGCTGGTTCGTGGCCGCGTGCGCAGTCCTGGCCGGGTCCAAGCCGCTCTGGGAGAGGGTCATCCCGGACTGGAAGGACCAGGAGTGGAAGGAGAAGAAGGAGGGGGAGGAGGACGCGGAGAAGGAGAAGGACGAGGAGTACTCCGGGGTGTTCAGGTTCCGATTCTGGCGCTTCGGCAAGTGGGTGGAGGTGGTGATCGACGACCTCCTGCCCACCTACAAGGGGGAGCTCCTCTTCACTCACTCGCAGAGCAACTCCGAGTTCTGGGCCGCACTCTTGGAGAAGGCCTACGCAAAGTGAGTACGCATAGAGGAATTTTCCTTTCCTCAGATAGGATATCCCGACGGGACTTTTCACGATTAAGGAACACGCTTGTTTCGTCGGTATGCCTAATTTTTCTTCGCCTCACTCACCCATCCCCCAGGCTCCACGGTAACTACGAGGTCCTAGACGGCGGCAACCTCGGCGACGCTTTGGTGGACTTCACCAGCGGAGTCTCGCAGTACATCAGCCTGAGGGACGAGTTCAGGACGGAGGACGAGGACAAGAAGAGGAAGCTGTTCAAGACGATGGCCAGCGAGATTGAGGAGCACGCCCTCATGTGCTGCGCGGTCGCGGTGAGGAAAAAAATCCCAGCAAGGTGGAGGATTTAGTGATAGTTTCGGGCTGGGCCCGAGCCCCGGCAGAATGCAGTTTGGTCAGTCCAAAGTAGAAAAAAAGAATAGGTCAGACCCTAAAGCCAAAAGTTTTTGCTTATATTTTCCACTTTTGGCCAGGAAAATATTAACTATAAAAAAAAGCCCAAGCTCGTCCCGAAAAAAATTAAAAGCTCGAACCCATCAGTAGTAGAACGATTTACCTATTAAGTTCAATTATCTTAATTCAATAATGGAACGAATTAACTATCTCAATTATTTTTCCCGCAAGGTGTCCGATTCTTCCGAGATGGAAAAGCGCACCGATCTGGGGCTGGTGAAGGGCCACGCGTACGGCGTCACGGCGGTCAGGAAGGTGCCCATAGGCGGCACGGGACTCGGATCATTCTTCAAGTAGGGTTCGGAGTTTCAACATACCCTGACGGGACTTTTAAACTTATAAGCTTAACAAATTTACGAAAATTAATGTAATAGTTATGTTGTATTCTAATGGCATATTCCATTACATGTTTAAAGCTGAATTTGTTACGCATGTAAGTTTAAAAGTCCCGTCGGGTGGCCCTTTTTCTGAGCCCTTGAAAATATTTTTTGGTTAACAGAATATTTCCTCTTGAAATGAAGCAAAAATGTTGGCTACTGTTCTTAGGGGACGAGAGAAGCTGTACCTGGTGAGGCTGCAGAATCCTTGGGGAGAGAAGGAGTGGACCGGACCCTTTGGAGACAAGTACGGACCTTTTGAGAGACACCTCTTGCTTGCACTCAACTGCTCTCTCATTGTACCGTAGTATACAAACACTAAACTAACCTGACTCATCGTTTTTTTTAGCTGCCCCACGTCTAAATTTTACTTTATTAATCAGTCTTGTTTTAATTTATTCCAAGGGACATTTTCTCTTAACAGGGTTCTTTTTTTCAGTTATTTCCCCTCTATTTCTGTTTGGGTTTCTCCTGTTTGTCCGTGTCTTGTTTCCCGCTTTCCCATTCTTAATTTTCCACTTTTCCTCCTTTTCTCCTCTTCCTCCTCTCTCTTTCTCTTTTTTTTTCGTTTCAGTGGGGCAGCCAGCAACTATTGGTACGGGTGCCTCTTCTTGAACAGACTCCTTTCCAGGTCTCCGGAATGGACCAACATCTCGGAGAAGGAGCGGGAGAAGCTGGGACTCACCTTCAACGACGACGGGGAATTCTGGTAAGATTTTTTAAAATAATAACTATGTCAACAAACTCAGGATTTCATGTGTTACTAGAAACTATGCTGCATATCACACTTTCTCTATGTCATTATTCACCATTGGCATGGAATTTTCTTCCCCTCCCCCCTCCCCTCCTGCAGGATGCCCTTCGACGACTTCCTACACCAGTTCACGGACCTGTCCATCTGCCGCCTGATCAACACGTCGCTCTTCTCCTTCTCCAAGACCTGGCACGAGAGCGCGCACTTCGGGCGATGGGCCAGCGCCCCCGGTCCGGCGGACAGGGCCGGCGGGTGCCCGAACTACCCTGAGACGGTGCTGAACAACCCCCAGTACAGGTAGGACGCAAAATATAAGGACTTGTGTGAAATGCATTTTACTACAGTAGAACCCCGATATGGAAAACTCCACTGCGGCAGTTAAAAAAACTCCGCTATTTTTTTCTTATCCACCTCCGCTATAGTAATACAGTAAAAAATCTGCTATCTCAAGTCTCTCTGTCGGCACGCAGCACTTGCGCAGCGGGCCACAGCAGAATAAAGAGAAAGACACAAAACTCCAGGAGAAGAACACCAGATGGCGCTGTCTCCTTTCCCAATCGTGCCATCTGTCAGAAGGAAAGAGAAAACGTCCACGTTCCTTTGAAAATTTGAGTGCCCTGTGCCCAGATGTGCCCTTGAAAGATTAAAGTGGTAACCTGCCTGTAGCGTGGTGAGGATGAGGTAATAATTACCTGATTGTAGGCAAAATGGTTTGGCAGCGGACCGGCCGTGGTGGGGGCGAGGCCGTAAAAAGCCTCTGTCCCCACCCACTCCACAAACAAACAAACAAATATCGAGGTTCTGCTGTACATGCTCCAATCGCACGAACTTTGTTGGAAAATGGAAGAAATTATTTATACCTTCTTGTGCAGGTTTGACGTTGAGGAAGAGGAGGAGGAGGTCATCGTCCAACTTTCTCAGGCAGACAGGAGGAAGGTGCGCAAAAAACTAGATTGTCAACCAACTTGGGACGGTCTCTAGTTACGTAGTGTTGAGACATGAAAATCTTAGTTTTTCTTTTCAGCCCTATGGCCGAGTTGAAAACTAGAAGATTTCTATGTCGAGACACTATAAATAATCCATTATTGTTGACGTTATATTACGTCAATGTAATTTTCCCATGTCGATTTCTTCCATTGACGTGGAAAAATATAAGGGCTCCAAACCTTCAAGTTGCCAAAAAAAAAAAAAAACTTTACTCTTTTTTTGTCAGGCTGAGGCGACTGAAGAGCTGTGCGTGATCGGCTTCCATATCATGAAGGTGGAGCCGAACCGCAAGTACCGCCTCCACCGGATGCAGGAGAAGGCCTTTACCTCGGACTACAGCAAGACCAAGCACATCTTCCTGAAAGAAATGTACGGAACATCCCATACAACGATTTTTATATCGAAAAACTTGTAGGACGGCTTCTAATGCTGAAGCATTAGAAACTGAGGTTTTTTTTTAAGGCGAGGCCCTAAGTCAGAGTTGCGAAAATGTCGATTTTTTTTAACGTCGAGACACTAAGAAAGCAGCAGAAAACTATCTTTTTCCCAACAGGTTCTCAAAGGGCCGATACGTCATCCTCCCGACGACGTTCAAGCCCGGGGAGACGACGCAGTTCCTGCTGCGCGTGTTCACCGACCACTCCGCCTCCGTCCGCCCGCTGGAGAAGGACCACCCGTCGCCCAAGTGGTACCACGCCTGCGGGCTGGGCAAGAGGCCCATTATGCTGACCAGGGTGCTGGTGCGCAGCGCGGCCGGGCTGGAGAAGCAGGACACTTTCGGAAGTAAGGAAAGAGGCAGATCTTGCAGCATCTTAAAGCAAGGGGGTTCCCAGCCTATGGGTGGCTGCTTAAATGTAGGTCGCGAAGCCTTTCTGAGTGGGTCACGAGACGGAAAAGGGGAGTAATCACAGGTAATAGTTCTTTAGAATGGCCCGACAAGGTTGGGAACCCCTGATCTGAAGGGTGGTTGGTACAGTGGAATTTTGATATAACAGCGTCGTTGGTCAACAGGAAAAAGCTAGATTTCACAATGTCGAGTTACTACTGTACTGTACTCGTACATTCAGTAGCATTTGGTCAGAAGAGAAACATTGCCATAATGAGATTTATCGTTATATCGAGATTCGATATATCGAGATTTCACTGTACTGAACATTTTTCTATCGCCTTTTGCCTCCTCCAGAGAGCGATCCCTACTGCATCATCAAGTGCGAGGGTCAGACGGTGCGCAGCGAAATCGTCTCCAACTCCCTCAGTCCAACCTGGAACGCGGCCGGAGTGTTCTACAGGAAGGACCCGAACAAGCCCATCAAAATACAGGTTAAAAACTGCCCAGTGCAACCATCACATGTACTAGGAATGGGGGGGGGAGGAGGAGGAAAGGAGAGAAGTGGATTATCTGGCTCCAGAAGCAGAAAGTAACTAAATAAATGAGCTCTCCCCATGGGGGGCAGCTTTTCCCCAAGGTTAGAAGAAAGTTGTTTTCCCAGTTAGGCACTTAGTTTTCGCTCCCTCATCTGAAGCACCCCCACCCCTCCGCAAAGCTCTGACCCATCTACATGGGCAGGCAACCCCCCCCCCTCTCTCTCTCTCTCGTTGCTGAGTCATTAACACCAACGGAGTGCTGCAGGTTTGGAACCACAACCTGGTGATGGACAGCTTCATGGGCCAGACGCTGGTGATGGCAAAGACGGGGACCAGGTCGACGGACGGGCGGCCCACGCTCTACACGGAGCAGCTCTACGGGAGGAGGAACAAGAAGGCGGAGAGGATGAAGGGCACGGTGGCCGTGGAGATCGAGAGTCACGAGGATCTCAGGGCCATCTAAGGAAGAAGTGTAATAATACGGTAGTTGTAGGAAGGCGGATTTGTTCTACTTGATGTCACACAAAAACATAGTTTATTTCGCTTATTTTGCCATTTCTTGGGGGCAAGGGGGGCGGAGAAATGAGACATAATTTGATTTCTTAAGGTTTAAAAAAAAATCGCATTTTTGGGACTTGAAAAGCACCTTACGAATCCGCCCCCCTAGTAATATTCGGGTAAGCAAATCACGATCGCAATCATCGCAAGAGTTCAGCGTCAAAGTCCGGAACTTGTCCTAATAAGGTTTGCACGTCTCTTTTCGGCCTTAGTTTTTCTATGTTGATGATAATTTGGGGGTTTCTTTGTATTATTTGTACTACTCTGTCATCTCTGCAAAAAAAAGGAAAGCATTGCATGAACGTGCCAACGAATGCTTTTCAGTTTCTGGAAACGGAAACAAAAACTTTTTTTTTCCTTCTGTGATGTCCGCATGGTATATTTATACTTAAAAAAGGTCCCTTCATTTCTTACGTAAAATCAAACTGTGTCGGAATTTCGGGAGTAAAAAAAGACGACCTCGTAATAAGAACACGAACACGTTTTTCTTTATTCAAACTAATACAAGAACGAGTATTGAATGTGACCTGTTTACAGGGGGGGACAGTGCAAAAATATGGGAGAGTACCTCGGTATACAGTACAACTTATGGAGCGTGTGTGTGCGTAAAGTGCTTTGCGTAATTTATTGTGTGAAAGAGTTTCGTTCTAACGAAGCTACAGGTGGATGTGAAAAAAATGCCTACCACAGAAAAAAAAAACTTGGGCTTGAACACACAAAAGCATGAAAGAAAATATTTTTTTAATAATACCAGTACAAATTATGTTGTGGTTTTTTCTTCATGATGATGCTTCAGTGACTGCTTTTCGCCTCACTTGTTCTTTCGCATATTTTCCTATAAATAATTGATCATACTGCCACCTCCGCTGCACCTCCCGCTCCAGTCCTGTGCGTGGTGAGGTGCTTGACCATGTGGGCCTTCTGCCTGAAGCTGCGGCTGCACACCTGGCAGACGAACGGCTTCTCCCCGGTGTGGATCTTCAGGTGCTGCTTGAAGTTGAACCTCTTGCTGTTGATGAGGAGTCCGCAGACTGGGCAGCACTTGTCGTCCGACCAGTGGTCGTTCATGTGGATGTTGAAGTTGTCCAGGTTGCCGATGAGCACGCTGCACTTGATGCAGTCCAGCGGCCACTGGTCGTTGTGGATCTGGTTCTCGTAGTCCGACACCTGGGTGGAAGTTGCTGGATCACCGCTACCGCCGCCACCACCGCTGCCGCCGCCGGAACCCTTGTTCCTGGCCGCCCTCGGCGCCGGCGGAGGGGACGCGGACGAGGACGAGGGGCTGCCGTGCGAGGAGGACATGGAGTCCTCCTCGCTGCTGTCCACCTCCGCCGACTTCCTCCTCCTCTTCTTGGAGGCCGGCTTGGGCCTCTCCGACGTGGCGGACCTGGTCTTGACCTTGTGCGCGGCGTTGAGCTCCTTGATCTCCTCCATCTTCTGCATCATTTCCAGCTGGTGCCGGACGTCCGGCGGCAGCACGTCCACCTTCTTCTTCCAGAGGCTGGAGAGGGAAAGAGGGAGACTGAAGTCGCCTATGAACATGTTGGGATAGAAGGTCGGGTTGTTGGGCTGGTCGGCGGCCTTGATGTCCTCGGCGTTGTAGGCGACGTTGCCGTTGTCAGGCTTGCTGAAGTGGGTGAGGTCGGAAAGGAAGAGAGACAGAGAGAGAGAGAGAGAGAAAGAGGTTATTATGGACAGCGGTGGAAGTTCCCATAGCCAGTGACCGTATAAACAGACCATGATGAAAGGACCGTAATACTGTACTAGTAGGCAGCACTGCCTCCTTCAAACACGTTTTTTGCTCCAGAAATTATTTCGAGACAAGAATGTGTGCAAGCATTGTATTTGCGTAAAAAATGCCTAGAGCAGACAGGCGTTTTAAAAATTAAAAAAAATAAACATTTGGAGGCTATCAGTGCGACACAAAAAGGAAGGCTAGAGACCATCTTTTGTTTACGTCAGCGGTTCCCAACCTATGGCACGCGTACTACCGAAACAAAAAGGTTGGGAACCCCTGGTTTAGACTGTTCGCATCCGACACTCACTGCATAATCTGCTCTCCGGAGAGCCCGGTCTCTCTGGCGGCGGCCGCCAGCAGCTGCTCGAGGCCCGAGTGCGGCCCCTGCGGCAGCTGCGGCTGCTGCGGCTGCTGCGGTCGGGGCTGCAGTGCCAGCATCTCCGGGGGAGGGGACGTCTCCGGCTCCTCCTCCTCGTCGTCGTCGTCGTCGTCCTCGACGGCGCCGATGCCGCCGCTCTCGTCGATGGTCAGGCGGCCCTCGCCCTCTTCCTCCTCCTCCTCTTCCTCGTCGACGACGTCGTCCTCATAGTCGTCGTAGTAGACCTACAAAAAGTTTTTTATTATGTGGACCAAAATACTGTACAGTGGAACTTCAATAAGAGAACTTCAATATTCATGTAGAGAATTTCTTCAGTTTAGTGAATCTAAGTTATAACCCTCGACGACAAACTTTAACCCCACAGAAATAATACATATTATATACCACGTACCATGTAGTAAATTGGATTCTACTCATACTTATACGTAGCAAGCTCTACTGTATACGTTCACTGGTTGCTTCAAGACTCACCGTGATGGGTCTCTTGCAGTGCTGTTCCACCTCCCTGTCCGGCACGAAAGGGAGAACGACGTAGCAAGGGTGGATGATCTGGTCCTCAAACACAAAGGCCTCCGTGATCGGCTCGTACCGGATGTTGTCCTCCTCGTCCTCCTGAGGCTGCTGCAGCAGCTGCTGCTGCTTGGACATCTGCTCTTCTTCCAGCTTCTGCTGCTGGACCAGCTGCTGCTGCTGCTGCTGCTGAAGCAGCTGGGCGTGAGACTGCATCTCCTCCAGCGGCTGAGTGGGCAGAGACACCCCCGGGGGGATCCCGTTCAGCAACTGAGGATGCAGCTGCGCCTCGAGCTGCTGCGCCGGTGGCTGCAGCTGCCCTGGCAGCTGCTCCGGCGCCGGCACGACGATCGGCGTGGCGTCGCCCTCTATGGCGATCTCGTCCTCCTTCTGAAGTCCGTTGGCCTTGAGCAGCTCGTCGGTCTCGCGCTCGTGCTTATCTGTAATGTGACGGTAGAGGTCATTGGACGAGGCGCACTCGTCGGGACAGAACAGGCAGATGAAGGGGGGCCGCTTCTGGTTGTGGGAGCAGCGGAAGTGCTTCATGAGGTGGGCCTTCTGGCGGAACTTGTTGAGGCACAGGACGCACTGGTAGGGGCGCGCGCCCGAGTGGGTGCGCATGTGGACGTTCACGTTGGTCTTGGGGGACAGCACCACGCCGCACACCTTGCAGATGGAGTTCTTCTTGCGGCCGCCGCCGGAAGCCGGCGGCGGCGGCGGCGCCTCGCCCTCGTTATTGTTGTTGGGACAGTCCTTGGGGAAGTCGACAATGATGGGAGGAGGACGGACGTTGCTACCGCTACCGGACAGGACAGAGGAAGGAGGGGAGGAAGAGACAGCGGGGGCGGAAGGCGGCCTCGCGGCCGTGATGGAAAGGACAGTGTTGGAAGGCAAGGTGGACAAAGAAGAAGAGGCGTCCGAATGGGCGACAACGACGGAGGCGGCGGCGGGTGCGGATGCGGGTGCGGCGGTGGACTCGGAGTCGGCGGAGGAGAGGGGAGGAGGAGAGGCCGGAACGTTATTG
>JAAUYM010023550.1_pt1 | contig 12114 bp, 16 predicted proteins | sample 7278001 | NCBI WGS metagenome assembly JAAUYM01 (sample SAMN14350224, study PRJNA611818) | marine sediment metagenome | isolation source: surface marine sediment (1.8m) | place: French Polynesia: Moorea | collected 2018-08
AAAAAAAGTAATTTCTGTTGTCTCTTGATTTGTTATCACAATTATGTGTGGAAATGGAGAAGGGGGAAGAAGAGCACTTTGCATCGTTGGGAGTTGCTCCCGTGATCGTGGGCGCCTTTGCCGTGCTTGTCTATAGACCAACAGCCCACCCACCCACCCACCTGCACCCGGTCCAGTCAGCCATCTCCTCTTCCGTCAGAGCCCTCTTCCACATGTTGAAGTCCGTGAACTGCCCCTCGGGCGCCGAGCAGGCCGGGTCTGGCCTCAAGCACCGGCCCAGGAAGACGTAGTCGAGGAAGTCCTTGGGAAAGTCCACGCCCTGGACGTTGGGCTCTTGATGGTTGATGTTTGTCGGCTTTCCATCCTAAGAGTACAGATAAGGATAGTTAGGTAGAGCTACAGTGACATAAAAAACGTGCTTAAAGTTGATGAACGCAACTCGTATACTACTATACCTTGAAAAATCTAAGGTGGCTCGTCTCCTTGTCGTAGGCCATGCACACGTGAGTCCACAGGTCGGTGTCAAACAGGTTGAAGTCGCCGCTCTCCGGGTCCTTGAGCGTCAGGATGACAAAGCGGTCCTGCTCCTGAGGGTAGCCAAAGACAAAGCTGCTCATCGGGTACATGGCTGCCATCTTCAGCATGCGACCGGTCTGCGGGGGCAGGGGTGGAGAGGGGGTACTTTTTTTGTTGTTCAAAGCAAGGGACAGGCATTTTCTGGAGGTGTGTACGGCAAGTTACCCTCGGCTTCTTCTCAATGTTGACCGCGTTGCTCCGGTCGAACTTGGTCCCCAGCAGCTTGAACTTAAACCGGATGCAGACAGACATGCTCCTGCAACGTTTATCAACTTTTCTATTTATGAAAATGCGTAGGTAGTAGGTACGATTCAGAATCTGTGTTTGGAAGAAAAGTTATCTTATCTTTTTTTTTGTCGGTTCACTCGAGGCTCAAGAATTACCCGATTCTGAAGTGGCCGATCTCGTTGACCAGGCGCGCCCCCGTGAGAAAACGCCCTTCCTGCTACAGGCTCATGTCGCTTCTCAGGACCTTGATGGTGCCTTGGCCGGCGGCGCCCGCCGACATGATCAGCGGGAGGAGGAGCAGGAGGACGGAGTTTGTCGACGCCATTTAGCCAATGCGATTGAAAAGAATATGGAGAGAGAGAATACTGTACTACTACTACTGTATGTGCAGTTAATTCTACGTTTTTTTTAAAGTAACCTTGGCATGTCTTTTCTAACCTTGGGATGCCCTTCACTTTTTTAGGATGGTAAGTATCTCCTCTCTGTTCTTCGACTGGGACATCAAGGCACATTGTACCTTCCCAACCACCACCACCCCCTCAACCCCCATAATTTATCATCGGATAAAAGAAGCCCATAATTGCATTAAGCATCACTCATCATGTTTCTCAGATTTTTTTTTTAGGACTGATTTTTCTGACGTGAATCCCACACACGTTTCTTAAATGCAGTGAAGACCTAATGACCGTCCAGGCAGCACAAAATGGCAGGTTCTCTTACCAATCAGTGAAATGCCAGGTTGGCAATATGTCTTTCTTTGGCACCAAACTAAAGTCTCGAGTCTTATTGTACTGTGTACGCCTACAAGGGGGGATGTTAGATAGGTAGAATGTCATGAAAATTTACAAAAGTGTTTATTATCAGAATATGTGTTGTATGCTAAACGAGGCACATTACTGACAGTCAGTTAAGCTCACTAGTGGAGGAAAGTAATGCAAAAAAATTATTCTTGTGCTGCAGGCACTACCGCGCATAAAAAAAATTACAACCTTTTTTGTTCTAATCCAATTCACTTGACACCCAGACACTACAGTAGTAAAACTCATAAATTGTAACTTACACTAGCTTAAAGCTTGTACAAAAGAATCATAGTAGTGAAACTTTACATGGTGTAAAACTTTACAATGAAAATTCTAGGTTGCGAGACCTGTGCGAACAGAAGTAGCGCAGCGGAGAAATTTCATGCAGACAGGTAACAAAAACAAACACCGCACCGCCGTCTCACCACTTGACCTACCTACCGACCGCAAGTCCGCAACGTTGCCGGCAGGTTTAGGAGCGCGATGGCGGCGACAGTCACCCTCTCGTCGTGGTGATGGTCCGACAGAGATCCCTGGCCAGGAGGGCGGAGGGCGGCGGCGACGACGGGCGCTGCCCGAACCAGTCCACCTCGACCTCGACCTCGCCGAGCCGACCCCCGCGGCCCCCGCACCTCCGGAGGACCAGGTCGACAGCCTCGACCCTGCCCGTGGGGAGGATCCTTCTCTACGTGGCCGGATGCCTCGCCGTAGCCTTCGTGGCTTACATGGGACGCCAGGGTGAGAGGGAGAGGGGGAAGGGGGCTTGCAAGTCGACTTTCATTTAGGCAAGTCCCTTGTCAGGGAGAAAAATGTCAAAATCGAATCAAATCGAATCGAATTGTTACTTAAGGTGAATAGTTATTGTTTAGTGAAGTCTCTAAAACAGAATAGGTTGCCTAAACGGAACTGTACTGACCATACTGAAAGTTGTACGTGACTTTTTTTCAGGATACCTCGAAACCCGCGTGAGCACTCCCTTCCCTGCGCCCCCGGTGACTGTCCAGTCCGGCCCCGGGACCTGGAGGCGATTCTGGGGCTCCTACCGGCCCGGGGTCTACTTCGGGCTCAAGACCCGGTCCAAGGCCGACCTACTGGCCGGGCTCATGTGGTTCATGCCGGACAAGGTGCTCCCGCTCGATTACACGTTTCTTTTAGTGTTATCTGTAGGTCCATAAGTGAGCTCACACTACTGGTACGCTTTTATCCTTGTGCAAACCTTGAGGCAAGTCTGAGATGTTTTCGGAGTTTTCTGGCAAAACTCTTAACTCGTCTGAAGGTCAAATCCTTGAAAAAGGTCTGTCAGTTCTCCCAAACTGAACTTACTGCACTGGTTTATACCATCTTTGCCCAGACCCAGTAGCGTTTGAAATATACATGCAGTAATAGTGCACGGTCGAACATGGATAAGTGGATCATTTTGGGACCTGCCTGATCGATCAAGCATACGATTTATTTATCAGTGGGAAATATAAAAGGCATCCCTTAAATTGGTTCCAGCAAATTTTTTCTACTTTTGTTTGGACCGTCTATTCAAAGACCCACTTTTGCGTGTTTTTCTTTCTGTATTTCACGGTTTGGGCAAAAGGGTACATTGAGGAGCTGATTTCTTCCGCGTTTGAGCTCATTAACAGACCCCACGGTGCTCCCTAATAATCCCACCTCCTTGTCAATCCTTGTGTACTACTACTACAGCTGTCTCCGGGCAACTTGGGCTTCCGCCACTGGTGCGAGCAGTCCGACGACCTCCCGCGGTACGGATGGACCCGCCACGACGGAGAGGGCTTCGGGGAGCAGGAGATCTTGGACCGCGGGGCCGTTATCAAGACCTCCTTTATCAAGGAGGGTCACGGCGACGTGGGAGGAGGACACTGGACTGCGAGGATCGAGGCGGAGGCGGACCCGAAGGCGACCAAAAAGTGCGTGATTTTTCTGTGGTGTATGTAGGCGCAGAGGTGAGACTCTTTCAGAGTGAAATATTGTGGAGGATTGTTTCTTTCTACTTACTTTTTTTTTGCCAACGACCCCTTGGTTGGGAAACTCTGTATTGACGACAAACTAAAGTTACCTCTGTGCTACCAGGTCGCAGGCCAAGACGATCTCGCTGCTCTTCTACTTGGGCATGGACGAGGGCGGAGGGCCGCTGTCGGACCTGCGAGTGGAGATGGACCCAACGACGCCGAATCGCATACATGTGAGATTTTTTTCCCATCCAGTTTCTGTGTTTGTTTGGAACAAAACGTTATTCTTTTCCTGAACATTTTTTAGTACCTGAGAGGAAGGACCGACCACCTGGGAAAGTATGAGGTCAGGTTTGTCGAGGACGATCGGGAGGGAGGAAGGAAGGATGCAGAGCACTACTACACCTTGACGGACAGGTGAGAGTGTTGAGTGTAAGTTCAGTTAGGGCAATATGGTTGATTTTGGCAAGCATGTTACCTGTCCTACTACAGTATACTAAATTGCTAAAATGTTCAAATTATGACAAGTTTTGTGTATTTTTAAAGAAAATGAACTGTCCGCAATTCTCTCAGTTCTGGCGGCCCGCACAAGTTCACCGACGCCGTCCTGAGTCGCCTCCGCGTATACCAGCAGCAGGATCCCTCTTCCTCGACCGCCTCCTCCAAGCCGTCCATGGCCAACTCCAGAGTGGGCCTGGACTCGCCCGCAGACATCGGGGCAATGGGAGCGCAGGGGGACATCGTCGTGTACCAGGTGGGCGGGAAGACGAGACGAGATGGAGAATTTAGGAATGTTTAAATTGATTAATTTATTATCTGTTAAGGCCAGGTTCTTAGCTTGACGTAATTATTTTATCAATTAGCATGGTATTCTTGATCCTTTATTTCCCACTTCTTTAGGTGACGGCGGAGCTCCCGTTGAGGTTGGACGTGGCATTTACCTCCTCCTCCTCCTCCTCAGCCACGGAGAGACAAGGTCAGTAGGACTTGCTGCGAAAACTTTTAGAGAAACCAAAACAGTGTAGCTTGGTTGGTGTGATGACTGGTTTTTTTTCTTCAGCAATAATGTTTGCCACTTTTTCAGGCGAGTTTGCTGGAGAGGCCTACACGAGGGTGCTGAAGGAGCGCAGAGCTGCCTTCGACAAGAGGTTCGAGGAGACTTTCGGACTGACCGAAAAAGGTAGGGTTGCCAGTTTACTCTGAATTAACATGGCATATTTCGCACGATGCTTTATGCCCATTCAGATAAGTGGGTCAAAATTGGTTTCTTGGGATGAAAAACGGAGGCCGTAGTACACGACTAAGTGTGCACTAGTCAGGGCTGCCAGGTGGAGATAGCCATATCCATTTTTGTTTATAAATCGCTGTATTGTTTCTTGGGATAGTCATTAGGATTTTGGGGTATAGTTGAACTTTGTTTACTGTTGGGCTATATATTTATGTTTGAGTGGACTATATTTATATTGGCTTTCCATAATCTGGCAACTCTAGCCCTAGTCATCTCTGGTTTTTTTTTTTTTTTTTTTGGCTCAGGCTACAACTCTACCGCAGTGGCCTTCGCCCGCGCGGCCCTCAGCAACATGCTTGGCGGCATCGGCTACTTCTTCGGACACTCAATCGTCAGGTGAGTGAGAGACTGGGTGAAACTCGAGTTTAATTGCACTTGAATCAAAATATGCTGAAGCCAATTTAGGTGCATCCGACATGCTCACCCCCACCAGACAGCTGTCACGCTAAAATCATTATCATTTTGACCTAGTTAAGGTAGTTAAGGTACTACCGTATAATCTAAGTTCATATGTCTATTTTGACTCCCATGTGTCTCAACACTGATTCCTCCCGTATGAATGAACCACGTACTTAATAGATAAACTAGACTAATAAACTAGAAAAAGTTGGGTGCATATCGACAGCGTCGCATAGATGTTGATCTCGTGTTTTCCTTTCCAGGTCTTCTACCAGCTCGTCCGCTTCCCCCGTCCGCTACTGGGACGCCCCGCTGTTCACGGCCGTGCCCTCCAGGTCCTTCTTCCCACGCGGTTTCCTCTGGGACGAGGGATTTCACAACCTGCTCATCTCCAAGTGAGGAAATAATAGTTCCTGCCCTGACACGCTTTTCTCATTTTTTTTAACCAGGAACAGTCGGTGAAGGTCTAAATTTTAGAGCTTTTTGTGTAGGGACCGGGTTGAGATTGTTCTCGGGCTTTGGGCCTTATCAAAACCCATTAGTTACTATATCTACATACGTAGCTGTCTTCCTTTTGACTACATAGGTGGAGTCCCGAGATCAGTGCCGACATCCTGTCGCACTGGCTGGACCTTATCAACGTGGAGGGGTGGATTCCCCGGGAGCAGATTCTGGGGCTGGAGGCCAGGGCAAAGGTAACGTCGAGGCTGTTTGTGCATTGCTTTATATATATATATATATATCAGAGAGAAAGAGAGCAGGAGGGGAGGTGCTGATTTCTCCATCGGGGTGGGGGAGAGAAGATTTTCAGATGTTTTTTACATTATACTCAGAATTTGACAGCACTTATTAGGAAAAACTATTTATTTAATAAGGAGGATAGTACAATTTTGTTAGATGTTTGGGATTGTAGTATTAGTATGTTCGACTGCATAAGTGGGAAATATTTGCCTGCTTCAACTTTTACCGAAGCGGGTTGATCTGTACACTAATACTGCACCTTTCACCTTTCCTGATTTTTTTTCAGGTTCCCGCTGAGTTTGTGGTGCAGCACAACTCGAACGCCAACCCGCCGACGCTGCTGCTGACCCTTCACGCGATGGTGTCCGACCCGGACCTGGCGTCGCAGCCCTGGTTCGCAGACTTCCTGGCCCGGGCCTGGTCCAGGCTGGAGCTCTGGTACAGCTGGTTCCAGGACACCCAGGCCGGGGAGGTGCCAGGGACGTACCGGTGAGAGAAGAAAAAGTTTCCGCTTGTCATGCCATGTTTTCCCATCCATTAAAGTGTTGGCCCGACCAGACCACACACACACATACATATTTGTACATATTTGATGTATCTTGACATATTTGAAACGTAAGAACTTGTTTAGCATTTCATAATAACTTTACCTTGTTTCTCACACATGTAGGAGACATAAATTAAACGTAGTAACGTAGTAACTGCCATTCATGTGGGAAAAAGAAACAAAGATGATAGGTATGGCAATCAAATTAGGCATATAAGCTTAGGTTATGGCAGCTGTTTTTTTAGGTTATGGTGGCTTATGTAGACAAAAAAAATTTAAAAGCACTTATCCATGTTGGCCACAACAACTCTACTAAACTTTGAGTTGTCTCTCTTTCCGTTTGTCATTCAGGTGGCGCGGCCGCAACTCCACGACGAGGAGGGAGCTGAACCCGAAGACGCTGACCTCGGGGCTGGACGACTTCCCGCGCGCGTCGCACCCGACGGAGGACGAGCGACACGTGGACCTCCGCTGCTGGATGGCGTTGGCCTCCAGGCTCATGGGTCACATCGCCGCAATCATCGGGAAGGAGGAGCAAGCGGTGAGCTTGGGGTCAGGGAAATGCAAGCACCTGCAGTTTTGAACTACTACAACCTAATTAGCCTATTTTGACCGCCATCTGTCAACTTTCTCTTTTGTTCCTCATGAATGGCAGTCGCATGTTTAATTAATGCCTCATAAGTGTAAGAGAAGAAACAATAATTTTTGGTCATGGGTTCGGGGTATACCTGGTACAGTAAAATCGCGATTTGGCAATAAATCTCAGTTGAATTATGTTGGTGTGAATACTAAACTATTACCTTACTGCATAAATGCATCTCAGTTTTACAATAAGTCTCAAATTTGTTATAATACCCCCTCTCCAACCCCTTATGCTCCTAGGCCCGTTACCGCCATACCTCTGCCTTCCTCCACGACAATTCCCTCCTGGAGGCCACCCACTGGTCGGAGGAGCACGGAGCCTTCCTGGACTGGGGGCTGCACACCGAGGGGGTGCGGCTGGAGCGACCCCCGCCGCAGAGGACGACGCACCCGCCGCCGCGGTCGGGGCAGCCGCCGCCGCCGCCGCCGCAAGAGAAGGTGCGGGTGGAGACGGAGGCGCCTCGCAGGCAGTTCGTCAACCAGTTCGGATACGTCGGTGAGTGAAACTCTGGCAACTCTGCAGTTCTGGCAACTCTGCAGCTCTGGCAACTCTGTATCACATCTCGCCGCAGATCTTTGAACAGTGTCTGCTCTCGCTCCTTTCCACCCCACAGGCCTCTTTCCTCTACTGCTGCAAGTGCTGGACCCTTCCTCCACTCGCCTGGGAAAGGTGCTGTCCGACCTGGAGTCCCCCTCCGCCGGCCTGTGGACCCCCTACGGGTTGCGTTCCCTGTCGAGCGACGCGTCCCTCTACCTGCGGCGCAACACCGAGCACGACCCGCCCTACTGGCGCGGCGCAGTCTGGGTCAACGCCAACTACCTGGCCGTGCGGGCGCTGGCGCACTACGCCTACGAGGAGGTCGGGCCGCACTCCAAGCAGGCGGAGAGGGTGAGCCGATGAAAAAAAAAAAAACAGCATCAGCAGCATGCGTTTCTTGCCGACATGATTAAACCCAAAACCCACATCGGGTTGTTTTCAGTGGTGGCTGACTGAAGTGGAACCCACTTAAATAGGACATTTTTAGAATAACAGTCGGAAAGACTACTCCACGTTTTAACTTGGTTCATTAGTTTAAGTTCATTAATTCGATGTTCTTTACTGAAAGCAACGCTTATTGTAAAAGTGTGTTGGAAATGGAAGGTTGGTAGTCACAAAAAGCCTAGATTCTTTACCAACTCAAAGTTCCACTGTAGGTACAATGTTACCATTCTGTTGTATACACTACGTACTCCTAGGTGTACAAGAAGCTCCGCAAGGCGCTGGTGGAGAACGTGCTCCGCGAGTACCTCCGCACCGGCTACGTGTGGGAGCAGTACGACGACCGCACCGGCAAGGGCAAGGGGTGCAGGCCCTTCACCGGGTGGTCCGCTCTCGTCGTCCTCATCATGGGGGAGAAGTAGAGGAGGAGGAGGAGGAGGAGGAGGAGAAGAAGAAACATTCCCGCACATATCTCTTTTTTTTCGTTTCATGTTATTATCGAGGCTGTTATTATTATACGATAGAGTCGAGTTGTCTGTGTGTGTATTTTAGTGCGTCGCGGTCTTGGCCTCCCATTTGGCCCCAAGGTGGAGTTTTCTGGACAGTACCTAGACTCACTCGCCTTTGAACTAGTAATTACACGCGCAAAGAGTTACAAAGAAAGAAGGTCAAACCTAGTTGAACATGGTGATTGAAATTACCACAAAATTTGTCATATTGCAAAGGAACAGTTTGTAGTGTACAGTATTATCATCACCATCAGAGTGGAGGTTGCACTCTCGAGGGAGCTGCAAAGACACCCAACCACCAACGGTAAATTCGACCTTGATACTAGTGTAATCTGATCTTAAGCCTATTTTGACTGCCATACGTGTCAACTTTGTTTTTTTCCTCTCACATGAATGGCAGTTGCGTGTTTAATTAAAGTGTCATAGGTGTGAGAGAGAAGATTGGTAAGGTCATAATTAAGTATTAAGCACACCTTACGTTTGAAATATGTCAGATATATGTCAGGAATGTCTGGTCGGGTCCCGATTTTTTTACTGGACAGGTGAGACTGCATGAGAACCGCTGTAACTACGTAGTAACAACTTCCTGCTTCGATGGTTTGTCTGCGCGCTTGAATTTTTCCTACGTACCTAGGTGGAGTAGGGAGGGGGGGGAAACTACCGTCAATTTTTTTCCCCTCCACGTACCTACCTGCCTGTGTCTACCTTGTGTTCTTCTTCCTTCCGATTGTTCCAGGCTTGCTTGGCTGCTACTACTAACACTATACCGATACAGTACCGCACAGTAGTACGTGGTAATAGCAATCAAAGCGGTAAAATTTTCCACTTGAGTAAAAAATGTACATATTATAGAAATGGTTGAAAAAGTTGTTGTACAACCATTACGTACAGCGTGCATTTTTTGGTCGCGTATTCCCGATCGGGTTTAACTGTACCTGTACGTACGTAGTGCAACGTGACGTCCGTCCGTCCGTCCGCCGGCACGGCGAGCTCACGGAAGTGTAACAGGTAAGTGTTACATAGATAAAAGAAAAGAAGGTGGAAAAAGGGCAATAAAGTCATTTGTGCATACTCGTATGAGGTCCGAAAATGAATCGGTTAATAAACAATGTGATTGCGGAATTGCCGGTGTTGCTGCTACTGCTCTTCGCAACCGCCACGACAGAAGGGAGCTGCAGCGGTGCCCAGGACCTGCAGTGCTCAGGCTGCGACCCGCAGAGCTGCCACCGGACGCTGGAGCGGCGATTCGCCGCCCTGGCCAACTTCTCGCGCTTCTGCCTGGAGGCCGGGAGGTTCCTGGAGGAGGAGGTGGCGGCTCCGCCGCCGCTGTCCAGGAGGCGGTCGCCGTCGCCGTTGCTGCCCTCGTGGCGGGAGCTGGAGGAGGAGGATGAGGACTACACTGGGACGAGGGACGAGGAAGGGAGGCCCCACGGCGACGGCGGCGTCTTCTCCTTCCGCACGAGCGACGGCGGCGGCGTCACCTTCCTGAGGGGGGAGGGCAGAGCTGCCCTCAGAGCTGTCCGGGGGAACTTTGTTCATGGCCTATTGGAGGGACCCGCTTTGTTGCTCTACCAGGTAAAAGGAACTTGTTTCTACCACTATACGGTATAATAATAAAATCGTAAATCAGTAATACGGTAGTAGTAATACAGTAAGTGTGCCCAAAACATTTTTTTCCCATATTAAACATGAATTTGTTTGCAATTTTTTGCCGATTTGAAATTTTTTATATAGTACTCGTATATTATTTTAATAGTCGTGCTCCTCATGTACAAGTACAACCTAATCAGGATGGCTCCGCGAGCTACCTGACCTTCCGCCACGGCACGCTTCACGGCCCCTCGTACGAGGTGAGGCCGTCGACGTCGGCCGAGGACGTCGGCTCCGTCGACCTCTCCTTCTGGCACGTCAGGGTGGCCGTTGAGACCGTCGGGCTCTACCTGGAAGGGCAACCCGCTGGGAGGTGGTGGCGCAGGAGGAGTGACGGACTGGAGGTCGTAGCCAAACGTCACAATGCCATTGATGAGTTCAAGGGGAAAGGCATTATAAGCACTCTTTTTTTTCTTTAAACATTACAGATTCTTGCTTTCCACCCAAAGGGAAGAAAGGATAAACTGAGTGAGAGCAAAGTCAGTGGTGGGCTGCCACCGAGAGACGTCCTGATACTCTACGGTCCCAAGCAGACTGTGGGAAACAGGCCCAGCATGGTGAGGTACGATCCTGAGACGGGCTCCGGCGCCTCCGTCACCCGCATGAACATCACGGACGGCCTCGGGACCATAGTAAACCTTGAGGCGTTGGAAACAGGAGAAGAATTCGAAACTGTGAGTATATACGGACAAATTTGCAACTAATTTTTGTTCTGATTATAATGAATTTTTTTCTCTCTCTCTCTCTCTCTCTGAACCAGTTGAAAATGCCACAGCACCTAGTACGAAAGAGGATGGACTTGAACGACTACCTATCGCTGTGCGCGTTTCTGCCGCTCCAGAGCTCAAGGTACAAAGAATTTATGGGCAAGTTTGGCAGCTTTGCTAGGGACGGCGCGAGCCTCACCCTGCAGAGGAACTCCACAAAGAGGAGACTACTAAAGGTAAAAAGACATCATCACACCATCTAGCAAGTTTGTGGTTAAAACGGTTTCCCCAGACCTACCACAAACTGACAAGTGGCCATCCTGAGTGCAACAAGTTCTCCGCGGTACGCTACGCTCCCACCGGCTCCGTCCACGTGCACTACTTCTTGCGCTTCCCTGGCTCAGGGAGCACCTGGGTCTTGGAGCTCCTGGCATTAGCAACGGGATTTCCAAGACGGGAGGGGTGAGAAGGGATGAAAAGAAATGTAAGACTACTACAGTACTTTACGTATTGGTGCCATTCCTCTTAGCCCTGAGCTGCCAGCCGAGCCTTGGGACTCCTATCTCCTCCTGCCCAACCACATGAGTCATCCGGACGAGGCCGAGAGGGGGAAGATGGGACCGAGATTCCTGCGAAGTGAGAGGAGCCTCCAGCGGCGGCTGGCCATACTGGGCCACAACGGCGGGCGCCACGTGCTGATGGTGCGCAACCCATACAAGGCCATAGTCTCCTGGTGGAACCACCTGAGGACCAGGAACTCGCTGGGGCCGGGCCTCCCGACGGAGGAGCTGGTCAGGTCGCTTCGGTCTCCGGAGTTCTGCCGCTTCGCCGCCGAGGAGGCGCTGCTGTGGAGGGCCGTGGTCCTCGACGCGGTGTCGCTCTCCTCGGAACTCTTGGTGGTGCACTATGAGACCTTCACGGCCGGCGACCTCGCCCGGGTGCTCCACTTCTTGAAGGTCCCGGCCGACGAGGAGAGGCTGAGCTGTGCGCGGAGGTTTCCCGACGTGATCCCGAGGCGGAGACCGAGGAGCCTGCCAGGTGACGTCTTCTGCTCCAGGGCCAGGGACATCCTCGACACGGCCATCCCAGA
>JAAUYM010082303.1_pt1 | contig 12111 bp, 11 predicted proteins | sample 7278001 | NCBI WGS metagenome assembly JAAUYM01 (sample SAMN14350224, study PRJNA611818) | marine sediment metagenome | isolation source: surface marine sediment (1.8m) | place: French Polynesia: Moorea | collected 2018-08
ATGTAGTAGAAAGCTGATGATCAATCTTCTATCATCAGCGATCATGAGTGTGTGAACTTCTGGTCAAATGTTGGTTATGCTCCTTCTCCCCTCTTTAGTACATACACCCTTGGTACTTCAAGGCATGGTAGCATTCCTCAGGAAGGAAGAGAAGCAGAGAGAGAAAAAAAAAGATTTGTCGATACTCTGGCCAAACCGCCAACCCACCCTCGGCCACTCTCTCACCCATGCGCTGGCGACTCTCTCTCCCTCCTCTGCGAATTTGCGCCAAACGTGATGAAGTGGCACAAATCAAAACCTCTTTCTGCCTCCAGCATGAGTCGCCCCCTCCCTCTCCCGTCCTTTTCTCTCCCATGACTCAAGCCTATACATAGAATTCCGCCAAAGGAGGCGACTGGAAAGTTGAAGAAGTTTACAAGCTTTTGCAGGGCGAGATTGACGAGGATAAATCGTCGTCCTTCTCTGGCTTCTCCCCCCCCCCCTTAATGGAAAGTAAGAAAGGGAGGAGGAGGAGGGGCCCCCATGAGGCCTCACTCACTCCCTTCTCTCCTCCTTCTTTTCTTTCATACTACTACTACTGTACACTCTGGAATCTTCCTTTCTGAAGAAAGAAGGAGAAAGAAGGGGAGAGGGGAAAATTTGTGTCGTGCGTTGGCTGCCATTGTGTGGTGAGTTCAGGAGGTGGGTGGGTGGGTGGATTCGGGACTGCCACTGTCGCTCTCCCCCCTGAATTGAAAGGGATCGAGAAAGGGAAGGCGGAAAGTCAGTCGGTCGTCTCGGAAGTTATTTCTTCTTCAACCACCACCACCCCCAAAAAAGAGAGGTAGCAATAAAAAAAACTAGCTCTCTTCCCCTCTGTCGCGAAGAAAGAAACAAAAAAGTTAAGCCACGAGGCCGCTTTTAACAGTTTCGTCGCGTGTTTTGGAATCAGAAAGAAGGAGGGACGGAGGGAGGGAGGCGGGCAAAAAAGAATTCCTGTCGGATTCGGACGGAAGCGACCACGCTGGCGGCCGAAACGGGGACAACGACATCGACGGCGGCGACGTCCGGAAGGGGGAGGTGGCCGCGGCCGGCGCCGATGCCCCCGCTTATCAGATATGGAGGAGGAAGGGGAAGAGGTGAGTGGGTGGAGCAGGTCCATGAGGAAGATACTTTTGCCTCCATGCATGTACTGTACTTGTACGTATGCTGCAGTAGATGCTTGATTTTTTTATGTCTGGCTTTCACCAACTGTATTTTGTGTTGCCTGAGGTGTCAATATTTAAGGAGAAGGGAAGGGGGGGAAGGGTTGGTTGGTTTTTTTTTGTGCGGTGGTCCACCACTCCTCACCTCACCTCGAGGTGTCACGACAGGCCAACAACAACAAACTTCCTTCACTGCCACCACACTTATCGGACAACTCCCCCTCTCGATCAGCAGGCAAGAGGCTGTAGAACAGATAGAGTACTAGTATGGACGGAGAGAAGAATGACAATCGAGCGTCCTTCGGACGTCTGGAACCGGAAATGACTTCTTGGGCGCTCAAGAAGGCGGTTCTCAAGGCTTGGCACATAGGGGGATCGGCAAAAGGACTACCAACAGATCAGCAAGTTCGCTTTAACCTTTTGCTCCACGACTTAGTCGTTCTGCTTGCTGCGCTGCGCTTAGATAAGAGTCTCGTTGAACGAGACAAGGACTGTTGAGGTTTAGAGTCTCATTCAACGAGACTCTACAGTACTGTATGAAAAGATCTTCTTAGCAACGATATGACGGCCGACGGTGGCGAAAGGAAGGGGTATACGGAGACTTGTGTGCACGGGGTCTCCTGCCGTCACTGCCTTCATTATCTTACGTAGGTAGACGGACGGTACGCACGCGCGCTCGGGAGATGGTTACACTACGAGTCTCATTCAACGAGACCTATAAAGCATGATGGATGTCCCTGCCTGGGCGGGCCCTCCTGGGCCTCATCACAGGGTTCTCCCACCAGACCGAGCCCGACTTTGCCGACAGCATCACTTACATTGTGTAACTGTGAGTCTCGTTGAACGAGACTCGAGTGAGCGATCTGTTGTCTCCTCCAATGACTCTTTGTTGTTTTTTAAGGCTGGGGTCACACCACAGCAAGCACAGTGAATGAATGATGCGATTCGTGTCTCATAAAATTGGCCCATGTTCTAGGAAATATGCACGCATTGAAATTGAATTTGCTGCTCTTTCCATGTAACAACAAACAACTTTAGGGATAGGTCGCTTTTATGCTTGTGGTGAGTGCGCTACGTGTGTCAGATCGAGATGGTTATTTATGTACTGAGCTTGTACATTTGTAAGGCAAACATATACTTTTTATTTATAATTATCGATGGCAAAACATCCAGAACTGTCTTAATGCTGTATCTGTAGGTCAAATCTGACTTATTTGACTAAATTTTAGGTAAAATCATTACGTTTAATGTACGTACAGTACAGTTACTTTTGCGCTCGAATACATCATGAAATCCAAATCATGTAGACGACACAAATATTTAACGTTTTCCTCTCCACGTTTATTATCTGCTCTGTTTTCCTTGGGGATTCGCCTGCCCCAGCAGTATACGTAGTGGGCTAGAATGGCATAAGCGTCTTTCTGCCCCAAACAACCAAGTGTTGCCAACAACTTACTTCACTCGAGAGAGTGACAATTACTATACTGGTAGTTTGGTACTGTACTGCAGTACAGTACAATACCAAACTGTACTGCAGTACACAAATCCGACTTCCGACTCATTTTTTTTGCCTCTACAGTAATATACGGACGATTCCGACTGTCAAGTCGATTTTTTCGACTTGGCTCCCCCATCCCCCTGGTGAAAAATTGAAATGCTCTGGAACGCATATATTATAACGTAATAAAGTAGTAATGTATATTATACATTACTACTCCCCCCTCCTCTTCGATAGTGCAACCCTCCTTTTTTGTTGATAAAACAAGAGGGAAACAGGGAGAGGAAGAGAAAAAAAGCACTTTTTTTTTCTTCCTCTTCTTTTTCTTCTTCTTGAGGGGTGGTGGTTGCTTGGTTGCGAGAAAGACCTTCTTCCTCCCTCTTGGCAGTCGAGTGGAGGCGGCGGCGGCTTGGAATGAGCTTGAGGCGAGGGGGAGGGGCAGGTAGGGGGGAAAGGGGAAATCAGCAAGGTTCTCCCATACAGCCCGTCCACCCAAGTGCGGAGGGCCGAATTTAATATTGCAGTTGGTCATTTTTTTACGTTGACTTTCCCGAGTCTTTATGGCAAAAAGATTATTGTTTCTTTGCATAATACAACATACTCGTGCCATAAGGGCCAAATTCCCTTCTGGGCCACCTACCTTTCGGGGGAGGGGGTCGGTCTTCAAAGAGAAGAAGAGGTGGAAGAAGGATGGAGAGAGAGAGAGAAAGAGAGAGAGAGAGCAGGTCGTCATGGAAAGAAAGAAAGGGGGGAAGAGAAGGGGAGCGGCAAACATGGCACTTACTACGAGAGTCCAACCCCATACATGACGGCAAGGGGGGGGGGAGTGGGAGTACGGAAAGTAAAGTCAGTTTAAGGAAGCTTGCTTGCAATAGTTGGCACCTGCGCATATACAGTACAGTATAAATTAAAATGCTTGCCTTGTACAAGGCCTCTCTCTCTTCTGCAGTCCTACCATACAATACCACCTGTCATTTTGCTTTGAGTGATTGCCAGAAGAATTGTGCCATCGCCATAAAAACCCGCCTCCTCCTCCTCCTCCCTGCCAACAACTGCGAGACTCTCTCTCTTCTTTCTTCCTCCTACTGCTTCGTTGTCATTAGGCCACCGGCCGCCGGGGAAAGAGGCAAAGGGAGGAGGAAACAGTGACGGCCTCATCATCATCTTTCCCCCTCCCCCACCTCTTGCACACCCGATACGATACTACTACCCTACACCACTACTGTCTTCCTCACCGCTTCCCCTTCCCCTCCTGTCCAACAGAGATTTTCCCCTTTCTTTTTTCGGGAAGAAAAGAGACAGGAGAGAAGGAGGAAATTACCTGGAATCACACCAAGGAAAAAAAAGGCAGATACCAGACTTGTCTTCGTCCTGCCTCCCTCTCTCTTCTTGCCACTTCCCCCTCCCCCCCTTGTCATACAACTACCGTGGTGGTCGTCATAGGAGGAAGAGGATAGAGTCAGTCTGCTTCGCCAGGAGGAGGAAGAAGAGACAGTGAGGTCTTGTTTACCCCTCTTGGAGGGAGTTCGCATCAATCGCAACTATTGTGACCACACGTGTTGGATTTTTTTTTAAATACTCCTCCTTCCCAATCCACGCTTTTTGTTGCCGTGCTTCGTGACAACTGTTGTACGTATAGGACGGTCGAACTCGGCATCAAAGATGGTGCTCACTTACAGTCACACGAGACCGATTAAAGGTAAAAAAAAAGGAAAGGTTTTTTCCAGAAAAAAAATTGCTTTCCATCTAGTAAATACTATTGCTTTTGTTTCTTACATGCGCACGATTCGGTTTCGCACATCATCTGTTGTTGTTTAGTTTTAGTTTTTTTTTTCTATGTTTCTTTTGACCGCACATCGTCTCACAAACCTCTGCCAAGACTGCCATGTTTGCATGTGTGCAAATTCGTTGCACTGTCGAACGCTGATTTTTTTTCTACCTCCGCATATGTATATCGCAAATAATGTGTTCTCTTGCAATTTTAGTCTCCACGTATGCAGTGCTTGTTGTGTTTAAGTAAGGACAAAAGGCAAGTGGCATACTCGATCCTCTAATTAGTAAGTCTTCCAAGAACAACCTTTGAGTTTCTCCCCCCTCCCCAACTCAATTTTCTTTCGCCAGACTGGGTGTTGCGTCAGGACACGGCGGTGGACGGCGACAGCCTCTCCTACATGGACATGATGGAGCGCAGCGTGGCGGAGGAGGCTCGCAGAGCCAGGGAGAGGACCATCATGGAGGAGGGCAGGGAGCTGTGGAAGAGCAAGAAGGGGGAGGAGCTGCAGCTGGAACTCAAGGACCAGGAAGCGGTACTACAGTGAAGTCTCCATTTTTTCCGATGTTGTTGGTCAGGAGTAAAAAATATCGTAAATTTGAAAGATTGACCAAGAAACTTACGTAGAGTAGTAAGTCAATAATATAGCCTTTACGCCAAATTTACTATCGCTAAACTGAGATTTATCAGGTACAAATGTGTCGTTATCTTTACTTTTTCCATATATAGTACTAGGTACTGTACAGTACGTGCATATTATTTTTTTTCCTTGTTGAGGTGCGTGAGCTGTCCCGCCTGAAGCTGTTCGGGCGTCCCGGGCACGGCGCCCCCACCGAGAACGTCCGCAAGAAGCGCTTCACCGAGCACCAGCTGGCGGACGAACAGAAGAGGCACCTGCTCAGGATGCAGCTGGAGCGCGGAGGGGGGTTCAGCTGGGCGTCGGCGGCGCCGGCCGGCGGGAGCAGCGGACCAGGGGACGGGGGCAGGATGGACCGGCCGCAGTCGCCGCCGTCCTATGTGCCCACGTCTTCATCCTCCGCCGCGATCATCAACGGCGGCGGCGGCGGCGGAGGAGGAGGAGGAGGAGGAGGAGGAGGAGGAGGAGGAGGGAAAAGTTACAACAGTCATAGGATGACCAGGTCGATGGAAGGACTCGGAAGTGGACAGGTGACAGTTCAGATGTTCTTATTGTCGTGACTGACTGATGTTTCGTGTTGTATGGTATAGTATTATTATTTACATAAAAAATTATGCACATGGCGTGTTTCATGCGACGTCGTGTACCCCGTGGGAAAATTCCTCCCTCTGATCCGACCAATCCAAGCAAAAGATTAATAGCCTCTCATTCAGGCGCCTTAAAAAAAAAAGATCATAAAAGGCACCTTTGAGCAGACTCCTTTCAAATAATGTGACCTTCGCTCTTGATCGGCCTTACCTACTCCACTGGTCTTTGATAACCATTTCTTTTTCTAAAAGGTCTAAAAGGTTTGTGCGAGAAAAAAATATGGCAAATTGCCCACCTGGGAAAACTTTCTATACTTTTTTCCCTTTGCACGAGCCATTTCTAACCCGAAAAAAATGGCACCAATCAAGACAGAAAAAAAAGAAGAAAAAGAAGTCAAAAAGTGTTTGGACAGATGTCATAATCTTACAGCCGCAAAGGTCCTTGATTTTTTTTTTACTTCTTGTTTGGTCGTGAGAGGACAGTCAGGACAGCGAAGAGGAGGGGGAAGGAGGAGGGAGGAAAAAACATCAACACAAACGAAAAAAAAGAAACAGGGCAAACAACAATGCTGTTGGAAAGTCCGAAAAGAACTGTCCGTCGTCACGGAAGGGAAAGAAGGAAGGGAAGAGCTCTAAATTCCTCTCTCCTTCCAGACCAGAGCCACCTCCTTCCTGTTGTAGTTGTTTTAGTTACCCCTAGAGTCTTGGCCAGCGACGGCGGATCATCATTGCGTGAAAGCATGCGAAAAAGAGAAAAGCGAGGAATTTATTCGAAGGATCCTCTAAACCTCATTTTAGCTAAAGGCAGTTGAGGGGGGGGGGAACTCTGCTTGAACACGGAACGTTGATTACCCCACATTTTTGGGGGAGAAAAAAGTATTTTAAAAAATCTCTAGACGAAGCCAAGCCGCGGCGGCGACCGCTATTATTATCTCCCAAAAAAGAGAGGAGAAAAAACTTTTGTGTAAAAGTTACCTCTTCCAAGGTTAGCGGGTTGGGAGGAAAGAGGGCGGAGATGGGAGTGAGGCCCCTCCCCCTTTGTGTAACTATCGTTCCCTCTTTCCGGCCTCTCTCTCTCTCTCTGCCTCCATTGTGGTGCTCAAACAACAGCCACAGCTGCTCTGCCCTGCTCAGTGCAGCCAAGTTTTGTGACACTTCTTATGAGTTCGTGACATGACAGGGAAGTAAGTCAGTTCCGCCTCCGCCATCAGAGCCTCAAAGGGGCAGCAGGAGTGACCGGGGAGGGAGTTTGAGGGAGGAGGAGGAGAACGGGGAGGAGGAGGAGGATCAGAAAGTTGGCGAAGAAAGCAGCGTTGCCGTAACTGATGTTCAAAGCCTTTGAATTGTGGTACTGGTAATGCCAGCAGAGGTATTATTACTACTCAGTTGTAGTACAAGATCATGTACAGTAGGACGTACATATGAAAAAATTTGCAATGGTAGAGACGATTTGCCTGCCAAACTTTCTTCCTGGCTCTTCTGTCCGAGCGGCAATTGCTATGAGAGCAATGCCTAGATTCTAATGCTGCATCTTGAGGCGGAACTGCATAAGCTGAGATGCCACGTAGTGCCCATGGCATACGTACCTATGTACGTATATAAGTACAAATGTTCAATCGATGTTCGCCATCAGAAACAAATAAGTCATCCTTGTTTGCACTGCAATCCTCCTCCCTGCTTTCTCTCCTTTCTGCAAGGTGGTGCGGTGTTACTTTCACTTTCAATCTTTCCTTCTTCTTCCAAGAGAAGAAAGAAAGAGTAGGAAATTGCAAGCAATTGCAGGTCCATCCTGGAAGGGGAGGAGGAAGGGAGGGGTCTAATTCTGACCGAAGTTTGGGGAGGGGGGGTTATTTCGGTGTCGCAATTAAGATCACGCTGTCCATCCACAATGCCCCGGTTTGTGCTTTGAAGGTCATCAAGAGTTCGGGATTCATTCTCCTTCCACCGTCTTCTCCTGTAATAGCGGGTCCTCTCTCTCCCCCCTCTCTTTCTCCCCCTCCCTCCCTGACTGGGCTGGCATGCAATAAGGCCTCCTCCTATTCCTCCTCTTTTTCCGTGCCGTGTACTACTACTACTACAACAACGCGGGCGGGGGCTGCGTGGCAACCAACGCCGTCTCCTCCTCCTCCTCCTCCTCCTCCTCCTCCTCTTCCTCTCTTTTCTCTCCCTCTTCTTTCTTGTGATAGCCACTCTCGTTCTCCTGGTTGGTTGGCCTTAGACGAAGGCATTATTCCTTTTGCCTCTTTCTCTCTCTCTCCGATTCGGGAGAGTTGACTTGGGACTTGGGGAGGAAATATTGTAGCAGCTTGTCAGCGGAGACGGTTGCCAACGCGAAAGCCACCATCTCGCCGATTTTTTCCTCCGAAATTTTCGCAATCGTGTGACCAGGGACCGGAATTTGAATCCGCCAAGATTTCTCGCCAGGCCAACAAGGCAAAGAGCCTGGACTCCATCCCGGAGGCCATGGAGGGGAAGAAAAAGTACAAGTTCAAGGTGTGCTGGATCCTGCTGCGTGCGCTGTGCTGATGTCGTCATTTATGTCATGATTCTTATTTTGAGAGGCCGCGCGCGCATGATCCTCCTCCTCCGTCATTGCCCGCCAGGACGTGCTCTCGTTCGGTCGTCCCGGCTACGGCGCCCCCGTCCGCACCAAGTCCGGCCGCCTCCGCACCATCGTCAGGGGGAACCCGGAGATTCGCTTCCAGGACAACGCGTCCGTCCGCAACACCATCAACAACTCCATCCGATACCAGGCGGACCCGGAGTGGAAGGCGCAGTACCACAAGGACCTGGGTAAGTACGACAAGTGGGCGAAAAGCAAGATAAGAACGGGCCCCACACGACGGATTTCCCCCACCATTTCAGAGGAGCAAATTCGCTTGAGGAAGGAGCACGAAAAGGCCGAGAAGGACAGAGAACGCTCCCTGGCGAACCACCAGGTAAGTCGACGGACAAGTCGAGGCTGCTTCATCCTTCTCTCTCTCTCTCTCTCCATCTTCCTGCTTTGGCACACTCTTCGCTGTCGCCCCCTCCTTTCCCTCTTTATCTTTGCTCCCTACGTAGTGCAACTTTCCCCTTCTCTCTGCAAAGGCATCATATCCCATTCTGGGTAGCTCATTGTCAGCGACATACACCGTATGTACAGTACATACTAACTACTATGATATTCAGAACATGTCAAAGCTTGGGACAGCTTACCCTGAGTCACAAGTTCTAAGGGGGAAGCATGAAATATTTGGGAAAGGTACTTCTCTGGTACGTTCTAAGTTTTATACTATAATGTACTATAGTTAGGCCTGCTGCCGACGTCGTTGGATACAGATTTGTTTAACCAGCAGCCAAACCAACCCAGTCACTCCTTCTTCAACAACGCCGACGCCGGTTTCGTGCTTGGGGTCGATTATGGGGCTGGCTTCTTCCTCCTGCCAGATTTCTGGGGAGGTCCAAGGACGTCTGTAGGATTTCTAGAGACGAGGATTTTTTTTTATGTCTCGCCTACTCCTTTTCTTCCCGCAAGGTCGTCTCCTCCTCCTCCACTGGATCCTCCCTCTTCTTGTTTAGACACGCGAGGCCAATTTCCAGCATAATGAGATTCTGAGGCACCCTCTCCTTGCCGTGAACATTACCACTGACTATTGACAATTGTTGAGAAAAATCATCTCCTAACTCTCTTTTGGCGATAAAATTTTGTGCTTCCCCCCCCCCCCACTCTCCGGCCAAGCCACTAAGGAATTGCGATGGAGTTAATAGAACTGCTTCACGTCAGGACGGCGACAGGGATCCATCTTCCGCCGACGTCTCCTTTTTTGTCACCTCCTCCTCACTCTTCCTTGGTCTCGTTCATCTTGCGGCTGGAGAAAAGTTGTTCTTGCGACTTTGCCAAGAGAGCTCAGGACTACCCGACCAGGCTCTACTAAATTAAGTGGGAACATAAGTGGGTTGTTACTGTTATTGCAAGTTTGCTTGTAATAAAGCCATTAAAAGAAGCTTATAAACATGTAAAGTCATCATCAATTTTTCCACATTTTTTAAAATTTATTACATAGTAGTTATAATTGACTTTCTCACATGTGAGGAAAAAGAAAGAGAAGGCAGCAAGTCTGGTATAGGTTTAAAATATAACTTGACGACAGGAAGGTTATGTCTGGGCGGGTATGCATTGTTGGAGAAACACAAGAAACACTTAATTTGATCAAATTGACCGCAGTGTCTTAAACAGCGGGCAGGAAAGAACAAAAAAACCGTCTGTTTTAACCCTTCTTCTTCCCACTCCGTCGCTCTGTGTGTCAGGCTCAGATTGAGGGCACTCAGTGGGGTCGGCCGGGCCCCGGAGGGACCTACTGGAGGGGCAGTGCGGTCACGGGACAGGGATTCTTTGACAAGATGGTAAAGGCAATAAGGAAACGCTTTTCTTAATTGCAACAACCGTTGCTGTCAATCCAAGACGACAACAGAGACCGACAGCTACTTAGTATGTGTTGCCAAGCGACTGACTCCCTTCCCCACCAATCTCCCCCCCCACCCCTCCCTCGCTTTGTGTCCACCCACCACCACCGCGAGCACGCGCGTGTTGCAAGTTTGGTGTTTGTTTCACTGTGAATTTATTTTTTTTTTTCTAAAGCTGCGCAGATGAAAATATGAGACACTCTGATTCCTCTCCAATGAACGTTTGGCTTGTTCAGACGAAACCGTACCTAGTACCTACACAGGTACACAGTACTACGACAGCTTTTCCCGACTGGTACATATCTACTGCGTGCCTGCGTGTGAGATCGTGTGTGTACTGTATGTGCGGTGTGGGAAGAGAGAGGGTACGATTTTTAATCGGCTCTTCGGTGCCTTGGAAAGAAGCTTCGCTTGCTTTCAATGTGTGTGTATAGTAGCACGTAAGACAAATTTCCCAAAAGATATGATAAACATTAATTTTATGCAGCTGCTGCTGGGAGAAAAAAACTCCTTTTTTTCGCCAATGGGATTGATGCTACCTACTACCACCTTCTTCTTTCTCCTTTAATCTCCCTTTTATCCCTCCTGTGCAATTTCGCCGTCTTAGCATCTCTTTGTTCATACAAAACATCTCCATTGTAGCAAATATCAAGGGTTGTGGAAATGAATTTCCGTCAATGTGTCAAGCTAGTACTACTGTCTTCTCTATTTTTGTGCTTAGTGCAATTTTGTATTCTTTCAGATTTTGCAAACCTTGGTTGGACTTCGCCACTTTGGACGTCCCACAAACGTGTCTTGTACCAACTGTATACCTTAACTGCAACCCTTAGAGCAACCTAAACCAACCAAATTTCGACCCCCATCACTAATTACCACCTGGTGGTAATTAGTGATGGGGTGTGGGTGTAGCCGTTGGTGTGGCTCTAGTGGTACCAATATTGGTTGGGACAGAGCACATTTGTTTGGAAAATTGAGACGGATTCACAAAATATAGTAACTCCAAACTTGCCAGGACAAAGCGGATTATCGTTCGTCTCCAAAAATCTTTCACCTCCATCTCTCTGCCCTTGTTCTCTCATCTGTCCTGTCCACAGCTCTGCTCATGTTCATTTCCCAACAATACTACTGTTGTTCACTCGCACCCCCCCCTGGAAATTAGGCGCAGTTGCAAGCATTGATATATTTTTTTCTCTCCTTTCCCTTTTTCATGGTCAGGGATGGAGCGGTTCGGCCGACCCACGCAAGCGGCACTTCGACGTTCGCCACCACGAGGCGGAGGACATGAAGAAGGAGATGGACGAGATCAGGCAGAGGAAGGACGAGGAGCACCAACAGATCAACAGCGGGGTGAGTCGCAGTCAAAGACTCCGGCGACGCATACGTATGTACAGGTACAATATTAGGTACATATCTTACTGGTCTGAGTCGTTGGTCGCTAGGTTGGCGTTGAGCTGGTACCCCTGTTGAAGGAGAAGCCGACGGGGAAGCCCAGGAAGGACCCGAACACCGGCTACTTGATGAACCACTCCCTGCCCTCCACCGACGTCACCAAAGTCGCCGACACCAAGAGGTATCATTTAAAAAAAAATGCGATAACATTAATACCTACGTATACTGGCATTTGCTCCCCCTGTTCGTCTCCTTTGACCAGAGCGGAGAACCTGTTTCCCTCCCGCGCACACCCGGAGGAGAGGAAGCAGTACTTCGACACCCTCAACTCCCAGATCCAGAACAAGGAGTCAACCAAGATGAACAACAAGAAGAGCGACGAGGAGCAGCAGATCAAACACTTCCAGGTGACAGATGCAAGTCTTGATTTGGGGTTTTATGGGGGAACTTCATCTCTCTCTCTCTCTCTCTCTGGCCTGGTCAAGTCTTGGGAGTCCTTCTGGGGTCGCCCCGGCTACGGCGCGCCCAGGGAGGGAAAGGGACCGCACAAGGAGAACCTCATGAAGTTGCTCTTCTACCCGGACCAAGAGAAGGTAGCG
>JAAUYM010153721.1_pt1 | contig 12108 bp, 17 predicted proteins | sample 7278001 | NCBI WGS metagenome assembly JAAUYM01 (sample SAMN14350224, study PRJNA611818) | marine sediment metagenome | isolation source: surface marine sediment (1.8m) | place: French Polynesia: Moorea | collected 2018-08
CGCCGCCGTCGCCCCGTTGACGCAGCGGCTGCGTCAGCGGGTGACGCAGACGTTGCACCAGCGACGCATCCTCCTCCTCCTCCTCCTCCTCCTGTCTCACTCCGCTCACCGATGATGATACATCTTCCTCTTTTTCGCAGGGTGGATCCTGAAACATTCGATTTTCGTGGGTCGGTTAACTATGGTACAAAAGGGGGGGGGGGAGCTGAAGAAGAAGAAGAAGAAGAAAAGGAGCTCTAAATGTTGTTTTTTTCTTTCCCTGGGAGAATTGTTTCACTTTGTGTTTGGTGTTAGTCAGTGTCTGAAGCATGTTGTTAAGTTTCCTGTATCTATATATCGTATGTAAAGCGTTGCTGTGTGTGTTAGTATGAAAAGTGTTGTCAGGGTTTTCACTATAATAGTACGAGGCTCGCTATCTTCGCTATAGCAAAAAAGAGTCCTAAGCACACGTTCCTGTGTACGGTCTGTTTTTATCCTCCTAGCTCTCTAATTTTCTAATTCTCACATGAGGCTAAAAAAAATCTTTTATGGAGGACAATCAGGACATTTGGACAGACGTTTGGGAATCTCAGGGGTGAGTCTAGCGCACAGACTACGGGCCCACTACCTTGCAGGTGCAGGTGGCGCACTCGGGGTCCTCCGGTGCGCCCCAGACGGACCCGTCGGCGAAGACGGCGCCGCCGTGGACGCAGCCGCCGCCGTCGTAGCTGTTGCTGTTGTCCCGGCAAGACCGGCAGCAGGGTCGAGATTCGCCGTCTCCTCTTCCTCCTCCCGCGTGGAGTGGGCAGAGCTGATTGCCGCCGGCGGCGGCGGCGTCGGCGGAGGCCGGAGGGGGAGTGAAGAGGGAGGTGCTGTTGTTGTTGTTGTTGCTGTTGCAGGGCGGACACTCCAGAGGCCAGCAGTCAACCTCGCCGTTCTAATAAAAAAGGAACAAAAAATCAACATTGACATCAATTTTGGAATAGTATACTGTATATTTTTAACTCCCTATAGAGACAAGAGAAAGAGAGAGATCTGCTGTAACTTTCGACTTGCCAACGAACCACGCCAGCCCGAGATGCCAAATGAGGCGGCGGCCTTCTCCCCCCTCTCTCTCCAGAACTTCTTTTTTTCTCAGCCTTCCGAAACAACAACATAAATGACAGCACTGGAGACTGTCTTTGGGGAGAGGGGAAAGAAAAAGAAAGTCTGGTTCCCCTGCCAACCGCGCTTGTAAGGCCATAATTTCCCTCTCCTCCTCTTTCTCCTTTCGCACTCAGAAGATAAGAGGCTCTTTTTTTTTTACCCTGGTTGGCTGTTGACAAATCCACACAGATAAATGAAAAGGAACTCAAAAGGAGGGAGGGGGGGATGAGAGGAAGGGAGGGAGATGAGCCAAGGAAAAAGAACGCTTTGATGATGAAAGGGGAGACGGTTCCTTCCGCCCCCAACTCGTTTTTTTGGCAGACCACACAAAGCTCATTTATGGTGTGGAGGGAGGGGAAGGCAACAAAGCTATCCTGAACTCCAAAAGAGGAAAATAGTGTTTTTTTTCCTTCCTGCGTAGTGCACACAATTTCAATGCACAAAAAGCCTTTTTTTCTGTGTTCATGTGTGCCTCACATGTGATTCTTTAGAAAAGGCCCTATTGTGTTCAGTCAGTCATTGTGTGTGGCATCAGTAAAAGTGCTCCGAGGTGAATTACTGGCATCACCTTCGCACACATCACATGTGCACACGAGCACGTTCATGCTGGAACGCTTTCTAGGTAACTCCCTTATCTTTAAGGAGCTTCAAAGTCTGGGAATTGGATTGGCTTGACCATGAACACCTCCCTCCTGGAACGCGCCACTGTGAAGACCATGTCTTAAAAGCAAAATTGCAAACAAATTGGTTTCCCATTTAAAGAAAATCTTGGTGATAGGTGGCAAGTGTTGTCACTTATTAGGATCTGGAACTGAACTGTCTTGTTTTGTCATGAGATGCATGACGTGTTTTATGAGCTGTTCCTTTTTAGCATAAATACAGTGAAAACACTCCACTTTCTTGTCTCGTCTGACAGTCACTGGATAGCTAGTATCAGCACTGGCCACGATGAGAGCCTCCTGCCTCCTCCCGCCCGTTCTCCTCCTGGTCCTCCTCGGCGCCGCCCACGCCGAAGTGGACTCGAAGAAGTTGCCGTACGGCTGCTACGAGGGCCCGTGCCTGTGCGAGGTCTGCGACGAGTACTGCAGACCCTGTGTGCCCCAAAACATCTGCCCCATTGTCGGTGAGAACTGCATGTGGGTTTGCAATCCGCAGAAAAAAAGCTTTCCAAGACGGGTTCCAAACTAAAGTTTCGAAAGGCAACATCGACAACAGCTCACTTTCCATATACGATTTTGCTTCGTTAGGTTCCCCCTGCAACGACTGCCTGACCGATTACATCCAGAACATGGACTGCTGCGAGTGGACCAAGCAGGCCTGCTGCGCCTTCCTGTGCGTCGGAGGCGTGTGGACGTGCAAGGAGGACTGCCGTCGAGATTGATTGGAGTACTAATCCATGTCTCACAGGACAGTAGAACTTCGATGTAGTAGGTATATAAGTTTACTATATCGAGATTCCACTGTACCTGGGGATACTTCCTTACAATAAAGAGCTCTTTTACTTGAATCAGTTTCACGTGATTCCTGCTACTCGTACAACTGCAAAAAACTAAGGTCTCCTACAAAATTACCTCGTAAATTAAGCTAGTGGGCCAATCACAGCTGACATAGGTGACAGGTGTTTTCTAAGGATGTTCACTGTGCAGTTTACGCGGCAAGACATTCCAGGTACCTAGCCTTTTATATCATTCCAATCTGTCTGGACATGCTGAATTTTACATGCTGAACTCTGCGATGGCAAGTTGCAAGTTGCGAGTTTCAGACATCCGGCAGAGAAAAAAAAAAGAACTGTTTCTGAACACACAGGTGCACAATAGCGATGGGTGCTTAAAAAAAGAGTAGGCAAGCACCAAGTTTCTGGCCGTGTCAAAAAAAAGATCCTCAATTTTTCCTTTAAATACCTACAGTAAGTCACGTGAAATCACGTGACTTATCACGTTTTTTTGAGAGAGTCCTAAAATAAACAAACAATTTCATTTTCTTTCTGGAGGGGCACCCGGTAGTGGCGCACTGAGAGGATCTTAGACAAGCTGCATCCTTGTTCAAGCATTGAGGAGGGAAAAAACTAACTTCCGCTCTTCACCCGAGAAAAAGGTCATAAATTTCTCCCTCTGTTTAAATGTCGTCACACAGACATGCTCAAAGACCTGAATGGAGGCACGCAGGTAGGTACAGTATAAAACCGCAGGCTGAGAGGAAGCCCTGTGGCCAGCTCAAGGGAACCTTTTCGACATGAAATCCGCCGCGTTGCCAATCATCCTGCTCCTCTTGGGAGTTGCCGTCTGCCACGTTGTCACGGCGGTGGAGGAGGAGGAGGAGAAGGAGGAGGTGAGGTCGGTCCCGCCGCCGTGCAAGTACTGCCTCTGCGACGTCTGCGACAAGTACTGCCCGAACTGCGTGCCAGCCAACATCTGTCCCATCGTTGGTGAGTGTACCGTACTGACTATACTATACTAAGTCAGGGGTTCTCAACCTCTTGGGAACCGAGACTACACGCTTCCTGTGTCTAAAACTCGCAGGCACCCGCTGCAACGACTGCGTGGCCGGCGTCATCAAGAACGAGGCCTGCTGCAAGTGGACGGAGCAGGGATGCTGCGTCTTCCAGTGCGTCGGAGGCATCTGGAAGTGTCTCAACGAGTGCCCGACCTTCACCGTTGGATGAAATTTGTTCTTCCTCCTTCAGCTTTCGTGTCGCCCCCGGCATCAATTAGCATTTGTGTAATAAAGAGCTCTTTATTTCCACAGCAACCTGTTCCTCTTGTTTTGGTCAAATTTTTGGCCAAATTTTCCGAAAAATTGGCTAAGAAAAACCCGTCAATATTTGGGCATTTCGTTCTTGCATGTAATGCGTAGTACTGTACCTAGTCGAGGTTAAGTCTGTGGAAGGATTTTTTTTGGAGCAGTCCGGGCTGCTACAGTTGCAATTGCATTTCAAGTGGCACAAAAGAACCTTTACCTATGAATACTAGACCTTCAATCTTATCTTTTTTTTTCCCTCTCAAAGGCCTGCGGGACATCTGCGCCTCTTTTGTTCAGAGCACAACAATGGGAATTGCGAACTGAAGGCTTAACGAACGTACCCACGTTGTAGGGAAACTTTTCTCCCGTTTGTAGTACTGAGTTTTACCAACTAGTTATACATAATATTGCAAAGCACCCTGTAATGCGTCCCATGGAGGTATGAAAAGATGGTACAACAAAGGGTAAAAAAAAAAAGTGAGATTCTCTTCGTTTTATACATATTTTCTCCTCCACCAGCTTTAGACTCACCAGGCACTCGCACTCCTGGCACCTCTCGATCCACCTCTCCCCGTTAGGGTGGATCCTCCCGCCTCCGCCAAGCCCGGCGCAAGAGGAAGGCGCCGGCGCAGCTTCTGACTCGAGCACCAGGTCGCAGTCGCAGGCCACCCTGCCCTCCTCGCACCTGCACACCACCTGCTGCTGTGAACGGCACCTGCCGTCGTCGACCTGTCGCCAGGTGGATCCGTTTGCGCGCTCCACGCCGCCGACCAGACAGGCTGCGGGGGGCAATGAAAGAAAAAAAAAGTGATTTGTGGATTTGTCTCTTCTGTGGTGTGCGACAAAAAGCTGTAGGGAGTTTGGCTGTCCTATGTCCGATATATCGGCTTTTTATCGCGCCAATTGTCAAGCACTGACAAATGGACAAAATGGGGAAGGGGGGTCAATTTGGGAAAAGGAAGTGTGTGGCTTTGATGTACACTCTGCTTCTAACCAACACAGAGTTTCTTATAAAAAACAACAAAAGTGACTCTAAGTAAATGCTTCAGATAAAAGGGCCTAGTAGAACAGTTTGCCCTGGTCTCACAAGCGTTTTTGCAAGCGGAGTACACTTTGGTACGGTATAAGAACATTCCAAACATTCTAAATAAAAAAACATTTAACAAAAATCACGCTTACATCTCCGGCAGTCACTTGGATTTTTGCATCGGCAGCGATATCCTCCAGGCGCATTGACGCACTCCGAGTCCGGCGCGCAGGTGTGGCGCTGCCGGCCCGGAGACCCGACGGAGCACTCGTCCACGTCGGCGCAGCTGGTGACGCCGCCGGTGGGGCGAAACGGGTGGAAGCCCGGAGGGCACTCGCAGTGGTGCCTGGAAAAGGGGGGAGCGACGAAGGTGAGAACAACAGCAACAGCACCGGAAACAGGACCTACAACACCACTACTTGTACTACAGCAACAGCAGCAACAGCAGCAACAGCAGCAACCATAACGGCAACAGAAGTAATCTGACCATCCGTGTTTGTTGACGCAGGTTGCGCTCTCTCCGCATCCGTGCACCTCCACCCCGAGGGTGCACTCGTCCACGTCCTCGGAGCAGTCAGGCCCGGCGAACCCGGCGGGGCAGCTGCAGACGCCCGGGGAGGAGCAGCGTCCGCCGTTCTGGCACTCGACGGGACAGAAAGCTAAAAAAAAATGAAAACCTTTTACGCTACAGTAATCTTGCTACACAGAGCAGAGCACAAAAACACCCTTGACAACTCACGCTTGCAATCAGCCCCTCCGGGCGCCCGCGGGTCCGGCTCGAACCCGTCGGCGCACTCGCACCGGTGCCTCCCGGGCCCCGCCGGGACGCAGAGCGAGTTCAGGCCGGGGCAGAGTCCATCCCCGTCCTCCTCCTCCTCCTCATCGCACGGGTTGACCGGCACGCAGTCCAGCTGGTGTCGCCGCCCGCCGGTCAGCCCGAAGTTGGCGTCTCGGTAGCCCGGCTCACACTCGCACCTGAAATTAATTTTTTGCTCAGTCAGGGGGAGAAACTTGGGGATGCACAATTAATTGTCCACCCGCTTATCCAAGTTGACCTGTACATAGGTAGTGTATGATCCTACCTGTATGATCCGACGGTGTTGACGCAGACCGAGTTGGGCTCGCTGCAGTGGTGGCCGTCGCCGCCGCCGGCCGTCGAACACTCGTCCACATCTGGCAGTGGGGGGGAGGGACATGGCAAATTTATCAAGTTGACAGTTGATTGTGCAGACCATCTTTTAAACTAAGGCAAGGCCATTTTGCCATGACCCAAAAGCATCAAAGATTGATGTCCTTTACTAAGACCATTAATTTTTTTGCATGTTTGAGGCCATGGGCAAAGCATTCCAAGGCAAGTTACCTAAACTGGCCTTGCTTTAATGGGCATTCCTTAAACACATAGCCAGCATCTCTCCTCCTTGCCTTGGCACGAGTGCACTCCATCTCCTTGGAAGCCTTCCCGGCAGTGGCAGGTGAGGTTGAAGAGCCCGTTGACGCAGTCGGCCAGAGGGTGGCAGGCGGAGGGACCGCGGCGACCGCAGTGGTCAGCTGAAAAAAAGTAGTAATTGGAGGAGCAATGAGATTTCGCAAAAAAAGCATCATGATGGAAAAATTCCTGCGGGTGTTATTCTGCATTTTTTTCTGTGTCTGTTGTCGACACAGAAAAAAAAGAGTTGCTTGCCCCAGTTTTTACTTCTTCCGTGACGACACTTTTTTTTCCTTCCCAAGATGTCTCTTTTTTTTCTTTTTTCCTCTTCCTCATCACGCGAAAGGCAATTGTCCAGTTCCTCAGCTGCTGGCGGGCGAACAAGTAATCAACTCTCTCCCCTCCCCCCCTCTCTTTCCCTCCCCGCTTAGGAGCGAAAAAAATGCCCATTTCGAGGGGGGGGGGAAATAAACCATTCGTTTTCCCAAATAGCACTTTTTAGCACGGGGGAAAGAGGAGTCTGACAAGACGAAAAGTAGTATAGGAAATCTTTACTCCTCCTCCTTCTTCTCTTCCTCCTTTTCTTCCTCCTCCTTCTCCTCCTCTTTTTAGCCCCCTCTCAAAGGTTGGCAGTACAAGCGGCCTTGCTTGTAAAAGACCTTAGAAAGACAACACCGCAGTAAAATTCTGTTAGCAGTGCTTCTGACGTGATTGTAGTACGTACAAAGTGAGTGATTGAAAAGTTTTAGTACTTAATCTTTGTGGGTGAAATAATCTGTTACTTTTGGCCAGCAATGTTTGATCCATCCTGTATTGACACTCCCCCCCCCTGTTACTTTTTCGCCCTGACCTAAAAAGGGAATTGTTATTTTTTTGCGGAATTGTTTTGCCAAGAAAAATTTGCGGGTTGCGAAAAAAAAGTGCGAAACAACTATGCAAAAGGTGAGAGAGAGGAAAAGAGGGAAAATGTTTTGGAGTTGTCCAGACTGCCAAAGTTTCATCGTCTGGAATGGAAGGTGGGAGGGGGAAAAAAGAAGTAAGGAAGTGGAAAGTAAGAGAGAACGAGACCACTTGACTGAAAGAGGATTGGGTGGGTTGACAAAGTTAGAAACACTTTTCGACACATCCTTTTTTCATCTACTATTTAAGTGACTTGTTAGTTTATGGAAACTGAATGGCGAGATTCCATTTGAAGTCAAAGTCACAACTCAAAAAAAAACCAAGGACAAGGACAAGAAGTCCATTCCTAGACCTCCTTCTCACCTTTGCAGATCGGGCAGCATCGCCCCTCCTCCAGTACCCTCTCCTCCTCCGGGCAGTCCAGGTCGGGACAGTCCGCCTTCGGGTCGACCCGGTCGCACCGGAGGCGTCCGTCGCGGCAGTCGCACCTGGCGCAGCGGCGCGGGCTGTAGCTGGCGCCGTGGGGGATGGCCACGCCAAAGTGGCGGCACTCGGCTGAAAAAAAAAACAAGAAGAAAAAAAGGAACAAGTATTAAAAGCACGCAAAGCATTCCGACCGCTTGCACCAGCTGTTTTAAACACAAACTTTTCTAGACTCTCTAAATTCTCTATTGTCTCTTTTGTTCCAATGATAATCAGAGTTTTCACCTCGGTAAGTTAAATTGCTCTAAACAGTCTGGCAATCCTGAAAATTAGACAAGAGAATGTCAACGCTGAATGACAATTGCACTAGGCCGCTCTTAAGTCATTAGGTGCTCTTTCAGAGTCATGGTGGAAAGTTGTGTCTGAACACTAACAACAATAACAAGAACGGCACGGCTCTAAACACTGCGATGCTCGCTGTAAATAACAACAAGAACAGCAACAACAACGGTGGCACGACTGCAAGACCGCCATGCTCGCGGTTCAAAATGTGGTGGAACTACTACTGTACAGGCACATGTCGACTCACCCTTGCATGTAGGGCAGCAGATCCCGTTCTCCGGGTCGGGCGGGTTCGGGTCGGTGCAGTTGAGGGCCGGACAGGTCGGATCGCGACAGATGATCTCACCCTTCTGCAGAAAACATGCAAAATTGGAAGATGAGATTAGTTGGGAGTAGTGCATTTTTCTGCATCAAAAATAATGATGAAATTTACTCCTGGAGTGAATTTCTCTCATATAAGTGAACTCTCACTACAGTAGTGCGTATATTGAAGTTTTTTAACTACCCAACTTTGTAGGTAGCTACCCACAATTTCTGTCCACGTTCCGAATTGTGCAATGAACTCACCACGCATGAGCAGACCCTGCACTGGTGGTCCCACGACGCCCCGTCCTCCCAGATCTTTCCCCCGTCCGCCCGGCAGCTCTTCCGGCAGTCGCACTCCTCCACGCTGGACAGGCGAGACTCGGCGGAGGCCAGCTGGAAAGGTGACGGAGACGACACGTTCGCGATTTCCCGAAACGACGAGATGGATGCTTGATTGTGAGGCGAGGAACTGTTTTTTTTTTTTTTTACACTCACCCTCTCCCTGAGCGCCCTGATCTCCTCCCTGTACTCCTCCCTGATCTCCCCGACGGCCCTCCGCAGGTCCTGGAACTGCCCGCAGGTGGGGCAGTCCTCCTCCGCGGAGTCCGGGCACTGCGCCGAGGCGGCGTTCGGACGGCCGAGCACCAGCTGCAAGTCCTGGAGGTAGCCCTGCAAGAAAAAAAAACTCAGTTAAAATAGACGTTGACTTCTGTTTCGTAACCTGTGAATAATTGTGGTAGTTTTATACTATCTAATTCCTGCTCCTTTGCCCATCTCGCTCCTATTTCCTCACATCCAGGGGGGGGGGGAACCTTCCAGATTGGCTGTAAGCTTATTTCCTCCTCTTCCCTCCTCTTCCATCTTCTCTCCATTGACTTATTCTCTTCTTCCTCCTCCTCCTTCCCTTTTCATCACTTAATCTTCGCTCTCTCTCTCTCTCTCTTTCTCTCTTCCAGGCCTTGGAAGCTTCCTTTTTTTGGTGGTGGTGGTGTTCGTGATTGATCAGCCAGTCAACAGGGTGTTTACCACATTGTAAAGCTCCGATTTTTTTTGGCGGGGTTGAGGATGACAAATTTTACTAAATTTATCGTATTTTTATCATCGATGTTGCTGAAACACACTTTATCTCATGATACAGAGGAGAGAAGATATAATTATAAGAGTACGTTATGCATCACAGCCAAGTACACGGATAGTACGATAAGACAATAAGACTTTTAGCTTTTTTTGCCGAAATAAAAGTTCTTTCTCTCTCTCTGTCTTTTTTTACAGCTCCCGACCAACCACAAACTGTCCCATCGTCCTTGAGATGGGAGGAGGAGGAGGAGCAAAAAGAAAAGATACAACACTTCTTCTTCCCTTTTTTTCAGGGCAATTTGAGATTACGAAGGGTGACCCTCAAGTGAGTTTCAGCCCTTGTATTTCCTCTTCCCTCTCTCCCTTCTCCAATAAAAAAGTTTGTCCATTTTTTTGAAAAAAGAAAATGGGAAAGCCACTACATTTTTTGGGAACTCTGACCTTGGAACAGGCTGCAGAAGGAGCTTTGGAAAAAAAACTAAATTACCCCGAAGACTTTTTGCTACTTTGGTAAATTTGCGTATTTCAAAGGTCCAGATTTTGCTAAAGAAAAAATAATGCAGTTTGGAAAGCGGGTTGAGAAAGCCTTTCTCCCAACGGAACACAACGTGGTTTTTTTTAAAGATGGACAGACACTTCTTTGGTAACAAAGAAGGCATTGTCTTCCCTTGGACTTGATTAGTACATAGAGCGGGTCTTGTCTCCCAACCATGCTGGGTTGAGTCTGTCCATCCAATTTGGACAAGTGTCCTAACACCAAAAGACCACCACCACCACCAAAGGAAGGGAAGAATATCTCCCAGCCAAAAGTGGGTGTGTGGGAGCCTCCAATGGGGCGGTAAATCTTCTTTGGAAGTCTGCCAAAACAGGAGGAGGAGGAGGCTCTTCCCTGAGTGTGTGTGTGTGTGTCAGATACAAGGGGGAGTGGGATAGAGAATTTGTCGCCCCTGTGGCATTACGTTGGAGACGACACCATGTAATGATGACCAGAGACTCTTCTGGCTACTAGTACTAGTTGGGCCGGGATCTCCTTCCCTGGTCTCTTTCTTGGTCAGCGCCATCACGACAAGAAAGGGATAAGAAAAAACACTTTTTGACAAGAAGTTGCCAAATTACAGGAAGCTGCCGAAAAGAAAAGTAGGTTAATTCTCCCTCTTGTTTGAGGTGTTTATGACACTTTCATCTTGTTTTATTCGATGGGGAGAAGAGGTGGGGAGGGTCATTGACCAACCGCGTTTTAGTTTTTTTTTCTCTCTCTTCCTCCCTCCCTCCCTCTCTCTCTCTGTTGTGGCGAGACAATATCTCCACTTGTTTTTCTGCTTTCTCAACTTCTCTTTTCTCTCTCTCGGCCATAAAAAAGGGAGAGAAGGAGGGGGAAGAGAGGAATTAGAAAAAAACATAGTTCCATAGATAATAATAGAATAATAGAATTTATGGAATTCGTTGACTAGCATTTTAGACATTATTAAATTATGATAACCTTTTTTTCCCCTTTGGTCCAGATGGTAAAAAAAGACTTTCAATTTCTGATCCTTGCTGGCAATTTTGTTGAGGACTTTTGTCTCTCCTCTTTCGTGACAGAGAAGCTTGCAAAACTTTTTTTTCTTGTTCTAGTGCTTTGATAACTTTGTCTTCCTGTCCGAACTGTAGCACAACAAACAGAATTCTGTAATCCTATTTATGCAAGGTTTTTTTTCTGCGACTCTATTTATATAGCTGAGTGAAGAGTTGCCCACCTTGTACAGGAAGTTGGCCTGGTCCTTTCTCTGCCCGACCCAGAAAGTCAGGTTTTTGGAGGAGGAGGAGGATGTCGGGGAAGTCTCGAGTATCCGGAAGTCCAGAGGGTGGATGACGCGCTGATATACAGATCTAGGGAAAAAGAAGCCAAAAATTAAGAAAAAAAAACCATTCTGAGCGACTTTATTGTTGCTTTTGTGATTATTAGAGTGCTGCTCATTGCTGTCAACTGCTACTTGATACTGCTGCTGCTGTTGTTGTTGTTTTCAGTGTTGTCAGCAATTACAACTGCTGCTGCTGCTGCTGTCGTTACTGTCGCTGCTGCTGCTGCTGGTGGCGTGCGAACCGCACTCACTTGCAGTCCAGGAAGACCTTGAGCTGTTGTCCGGAGACGACGACGGCGACGCGGTGCCACAGGTCGTCCGCCAGGGACATCGGGATGGTGACCACAGCCATGAAGGAGGAGGAGGAGTGGGAGGAGGAGGAGCGGTAGTGGAGGCGGAGGACGTTCTGGCGGCCGGACGACTGGAGCTCCAGAAGCCTGAGGGAAAATAAAGGAAAAACGTGACCACGTTGAATTTCCCACATAATTCCCATTTTTTTTTGTTCCATCCATAAAACTCTCCATTCTTGTGTACAAAATTTCCCAAACTGCTGCAACATGTAGTAATGCTTTTGAATTGCCAACGTCGTAAAATTGTTGCACAACGGTTGCTTTCCCCAATTTTCCCTTTTCTGACGAAAGAACTTAGCTGGAGCTAGTGAAACAGAGAGGCGTCCTTATTGATTTTTGTCATTTATCAAGAGAGAGAGAGAGAGAGGAACGCACAGGACTTCTCCATTCAAGGACTTGTTAGCCAAAAAACTGGCCAATCTCTCAATTTGATCGATAACGGGAACGTCCGTACACTTCCCCAGCATTTCTTGTCTTCGGAAGTTATGACTGACAAGTAGGATCTTCTGGCGTGTTTACCTGTCCTCCTCCTCCTCCTCCTCCTCCTCCTCC
>JAAUYM010121575.1_pt1 | contig 12107 bp, 10 predicted proteins | sample 7278001 | NCBI WGS metagenome assembly JAAUYM01 (sample SAMN14350224, study PRJNA611818) | marine sediment metagenome | isolation source: surface marine sediment (1.8m) | place: French Polynesia: Moorea | collected 2018-08
TGGATGTTTCAGAAAAAATAGGATTGGACATTTTCCTCTGATGAAAACTTTGACCTGCGCTTATCTTGTCTTTCTTTTTGGCCCATGCTCCAGAAATCTTTCCCTGCAACAGTTCCCTTCCCCTCTCCCTTCCTTCCTTCCTCCTTTCCTTCCCCATATCAGTCTCAAAAATCTTCTTCTTCTTGAAGCAAAGGAAGGTTTTTTTTTCCCCCTTCCTCTCTTTCTCTTTCTTCCACTGTTTTGACTCCAATCTTCGCCCGTTGGCACCAGAGGAAGAGAGAGGGTCTCTCCTCTCCTCTCCTCTCTCCACTCCACTCCAATGAGGATCTTATTGCTGATTGCCCTCTGAGATTGCTCTTTCTCTCAGTCAGCAAACGCAGTCGGTACCCGAAGGAAGAAACAGAGTTCCCACACTGAACCGGGCACATCTTTTTTTTTTGCCAACTTACCCGGGCGACCTAAAACCAAAGGTGCCGGCGCGTGGCAACCCTGTCTGTCCCTTTCTTGCAACCCGAGAAATTGGGCGAGAATCAGGAAGCCCCACTTTTTTCCTCGTCCTCCTCCTTCTCCTTTCCTCCTCCTCCTCTCCTATCAAATGATGCTAAAGGCAATGGGGCAGGAGGTGGGAAAGGAGACTCCCACTAAAACATATTGGATTTGGGAAAACGTGCGTGCGTACTACGTACTACGTGTACCTACGTGGGCGCCTTCTTTCCTTATCGCGAACTCGATGAAAATTGATGTTTGGGGAAAGGAGAAGGGGGTGAATATTGCCTCTTCTTTCTCCAGACGATCGTTTCTCGATGCTTTAAAGAAGAGGTGTGGATTTTTCTTAATTCCCAATCTTTATTTTCCCAAACCGGTCAAAAGAAGGTTCTTTTGATCGGGCAAAATGGAGATAGATGCTGTAACTTGAAACCCCTTTTCCTTTGAACGATCAAAGCAGGGCCCCCAAAGACAAACACCTCCTCTTCCTCCTCCTCCTCGAAAAGAAGTACCCGAATGTGCTGAGACTTGGCAAGAAGAAACAAGATGAGGTCCATGTCCGCGGCGGCACTCCTCTTACTGCTCTACGCAGGTTGGTGTCATTTTTGGTTTTGTAAGTGAGGAAGCGGTAAGGCAACACCTGTTACCACGACCACCACCATGGTAAGGTAAAAATCGGACATAATTGAGACTACACCCAACTACCAATGTTGGTATGTACATGTATAATGGAAGCTCAGTTAGACTATATGTACACAAAATGCATACACATTTTTGCACATCAAATGCCGATTTGTATACTCAGTTGGTGATTATTAGGGCATGCAAAAAAATGTTAAAAAATTTGGACAAATATGTCATTTTTATGTCACCTAAGACCCTTGAAATATGTTATTTTTATGTTGTCAGAAAAGGCTTTTTTAAGGCCGTTCAGAGGCTTTTTATTGCTCCCTGGTGTAGAAGCAGTTTGACACAACAATTTTCTCAAGAGTGTCCTCCTTGAAAGAGTGCCTGTGGTTGCTGAGGATGTGCTTATAGATGCTGAACAACTGCTCGATGTCCACGCTTGTCACCGGGCAGTACAATCAGCTCGTTGTTGGCCTTGGACTCAGCAAGATGCTGAGTGATCTGCGATTTTTGGCCTCCAGAGAAGCTTTTCTTGCAGTAAGCACAGAGAACATAGTTGCTGGTGTCGGAGGCATACTTCAGGGGGACGTTGGGCTCATCGTTGAGCTGCTGGAGCCACTTGGTCCTGTTGGCCAAGGGCGGTGACATGTTGGCCAATGCTAAAACACTGCAGCAATGCAGCTGCTTGAAGCATGCTTTTTGCTTTGTTTTTGTGAAAGAGACTTTGGTTAGTGAAGGAAGAGAAACAAGGAAGCATTGCCAAATTTCAAGGTGTAAAAAGTGCACTTTGTTGGAACTTTGGCTCTTAAATAACAAAATGTGTTCTTTGACCTCAAAATATGTTAAAAATATTTTTTATGTCAAAAAATATAGTTGTGTGCCCTAGTGATTATTAACAAAATTTCTGCTTCAGAGCTCAGTCAAAAGCATATTAAGAGTGCATTGTTGGTTGGGTAGCAACATTTTTACCTCTTATCATATGTGAGGTATTGCTGAGGTCAAAATTGTTGCTCTAGTCTCAACTACGTCTGATCCCTGCATATGTCAGCATTCTACCTCTGAGGTCACCAACATTGGTTGGGTACAGGTGCAGTGTCAGCCAGTTGTCTTTTTCCAAGCAGGTGTCTGTGCCGGCATCACATGCTACTATGAAGTGGGCGTCTCCTCAGACAAAGATCCGACGCAGACCGCCACCTGCCAAGCCAAATTCTGCTCGAAGCTTCACTTCAGTTGATGACCCCTTTTTATTAAACTTTTGATTCAGTCAACTTCAGATTAGTGTGAATGCTATTACATCAATGTCATTGTTCAGTACATCTAACTAGCATGATTTTTGGATTAGGGGAATTTTTTCTAGAGCAATATTTGAATCTAGAGAAATGGTACGTTTGTTTTAGCAGGATGTTTGGATTAGAGGGATTTTTCTTGGCTCCCAAGGTGTCCTGCTAATCTGAAGTGGACTGTAATAATAATTATTACTTTAAACTCTGCACGTTTTTTGCAGAGCAGAAAAAGATGAGCAACTACTGGTGCGGTTGTGTCTTCGGCCAGGATTTGCCTTGCCATCAGGAACCGGAAAAGGACAGTTGCATATCAGCAGAAGACGAGATCGCCTGTGTCTGCCTCACGGACAAGTGCAATGTGGCTGTGGGGGGCATCGCAACAGACAAGTGGGTGGCCGTGGCAACCCTCTTTATGGTGCTGCGAGAGATGATGGCAGCTTGAGAGGAAAGAAGATCGTCACCAGCAAGTCTACCATCCCAACCAACAATGCACTCTTAATAAACTTTTGATTAAGTTTAAATGCAGAAATTTTGCTAATAATTTGTTAATGTGCATCAACTGAGCTTGCAAATCCGCACCCAAGATGCAAAAACGTGTATGCATTCTGCTTGTATTCCAATTAGGGTTCTATTTTGCACACCAAAAATGGTCGGGATCCACATTAAGCCAGTAAGACTTTAAAGAGTCTTACTGATGGAGGTGGAGAAGACAAAGCGGGGAGGACAAGAAGATGTTCTGTACCATACAATAACTTTTGATGTACTAGCACTCACACATTGAATGAATAAAGAAACTCCGGTTTGGAACCTGTTTCCACCCTCAGATGGCAACTCTGTTTCTGGTATTAAAAAGGGGGTGGAAGAAAGAGGAAGAAAAATCTTGAATATTCTAGCTTGGTGGAAATAATAGGAAATGTACCTATAATTCTTTTTTGAGTAGGTGGTTGTCACCTTATTCCGATGAAGGAAAGACAAACTTCCCTTTATTCTCAAACCTTTATGGGTGATGAGTAAAAACTTTTTTTGCGTTTCCACACAAGTGTCACACGTTTTTTCTCTTCTGAACTTCCCTCAAATTAATCTTGCTTGTTTTTTCTTTTGCTCAGATTGCAAGTGAAAACTTTTACATGGCAAATTTCAGTGTCAAGAAAAAATTCTTTTGAATAATGGGTTGCACACACAGCAAACATTTTAGCCTATTATACATAAGGCTGTGCGATATCCAAAATTTTTTGCCGAGTCGATACACGAGTTGATACGCCAAAAATATCGCAATACACGAGTCGATACACGATACTCGGAGGGGAGGGGAGAGGGGGGAAGAGGGGAGGAGGGAGAAGGGGGGGAGGAGAGGGGAGGAGGGATAAGGGGGGGAGGAGAGGGAGGGAGGGAGTAGGGGGGAAGAAGCAGCGAAAATGTGGTGGCAAATTCAAACTTACAAAAGTTTAATTTGCTATAAACAGACGCAATGCTGGTTATGTGCGTACTGTACTACCAGTACTGCACTGCATACCCTACACGATATGATATTCGGCTTGCCGAGTCAATACACGATACAGGCCTAACTCATGTATTGCGATACACGAGTCAAGTATCGCACAGCCTTAATTATACACGGTACGTACAGTATATATTTTTTATCCAAGTTTACCTGGGAAACCTCTTTCCTTTGAATGATCAAAGCACTGCCCGCAAAGACAAACACCTCAACTTCTTCCTCTTCCTTGCCCTCTCCTCCTCACCCTCCTCCTTGAAAAGAAGCACCAGAATGTGCTGAGACTTGGCAAGGAGAAACAAGATGAGGTCCATGTCCACGGCGGCACTCCTCTTACTGCTCTACTCAGGTTGGTGCCATTTTTGGTTTTGCAAGTGAGAAAGTGGTAAGGCAACACCTGTCAGTACACCCCATTTCACCTTAAGAAAAAAATCAGACATAATTGAGACTACACCCAGCCACCAACGGTGGCATGCAAAATGGAAGCTCAGTTAGAATCTGTACACATTGCATACACATTTTTGCACATTTGGTGCCGATGTGTATGCTCAGTCGGTGATTATTAACAAAATTTCCGCATCAGAGCTCATTCAAAAGCATGTTAAGAGTGCATTATTGGTTGGGCAGCAATATTATTACCTCACCTACACCTCTTATGTCTGAGGTATTGCTGAAGTTAAAATTGTTGCTCTAGTTTCAGCTACATCTGATCCCTGTACATCTCAGTATCTAACCTCTGAGGTTGCCAACATTGGTCGGGGTACAGGTGCAGTGTCAGCAAGTTGTCTCTTTCCAAACAGGTATCTGCGCCGGCATCACGTGCTACTGGCAGGATGACGTCCCTGCAGGCAAAGCACCGACAAAGACCCACACCTGCGATGCCGACACCTGCTCAAAGATTTACATCAGTTGATAACCTCTTTTTCATTAAATTAGTTTATTTTTATTTATTTATCGAACTCTTCATGTTTTGGCAGAGAAAACAAAGACAAGCCATTCCTGGTGTGGTTGCAATTTCTTCCAAGGATTTGAGTTACCTTGCAAGCTGGAGTTAAAAAAGGACGAATGCGACTCAGATAACGAGGTTATTGCCTGCATCTGCCACACGGACAAGTGCAACACAGCAGTGGGGGGCATCGCCACCAACAAGTGGGTAGCCGTGACAACCTTCTTCATGGTACTGCGAGAGAAGATTGCAGGTTGAGAGGAGAGAAGATCATCACCAGCAAGTTTACCATCCCAACCAACAACACACTCTGAATAAACTTCTAACTGAGTTTAAATGCAGAAAATTTGTTAATAATTTGTGAATGTGCATCAACTAAGCTTGCAAATCTGCACCCAAGATGCAGAAACATGTATGCATTCTGCGTGTATTCCAACTAAGGTTCTATTTTGCATACCACTGTTGGTGGTTGGGATCCACAAAGTTAAGCAAGTCTTTAAAGGGATGGAGAAGACAAAGTGGGGAGGAGAGGAATATGTACTGAATCATGACTTTTGATGTGGCAGCAATCACATGTTGATTGAATAAAGAAGTTTGGAACGCTCTGGTATTAAAAGAGGGGGTGGAAGAAAGAGGAAGAAAAATTTTCAGGAATATTTTCTATCTTGGTGGAAAAATGGGAAATGTACCAATAATTTTTTTTGAGTGGGTACTTGTCACCTTATTTCAATGAAGGAAAAACAAACTCCCCTTTATTCTCAAACCTTTATTATTTGAAAATGGGTGATAGTAAAAACTCTTTTTGTGTGTCCACACAAGTGTCACACATGTTTTTTTCTGTTCTGAACTTCTCTGGAATTAATCTTGCTTGTCTTCTTCTTTTGCTCAGTTTTTAAGTGAAAACTTTTACATGGGCCATGTAAATTTCAGTCTCAATTTTTTTTTTTGCATAATGGGTTGCACACATGGCAAGCATTTTAGCCTATTATACATGGTACATACAGTACAGTACCATTTATTTTTTTCCAAGTTTACCTTGGAAACCCTTTTCCTTTGAACGATCAAAGCACGGCCCGCAAAGACAAACCACCTCAACTTCCTCCTCTTTCTCGCCCTCCTCCTCCTCCTCGAAAAGAAGTACCAGAAAGTGCTGAGACTTGGCAAGGAAAAACAAGATGAGGTCCATGTCCACGGCGGCACTCCTCTTACTGCTCTACACAGGTTGGTGCCATTTTTGGTTTTGCAAGTGAGGAAGTGGTAAGGCAACACCTGTCAGTACACCATATTTCACCTTAAGAAAAAAAATCAGGCATAATTGAGACTACATCCAGCCACCAACAGTGGTATGCAAACTGGAAGCTCAGTTAGGATATGTATACACAATGCATACACATTTTTGCACATTTGGCACCAATTTGTATGCTCAGTCAGCAATTTAATTATTAACAAAATTTCTGCATCGGAGCTCAGTCGGAAGATTATAGAGAGTGAGTCGTTGGTGATGCAGCAACATTTTACCTCAACTATATCTCTTATCATATCTGAGGTATTGCTGAGGTCAAAATTGTTGCACTAGTCTCAAAAACGTCTGATCCCTGTACATCTCAGTGTCCAACCTCTGAGGTCACCAACATTGGTCGGGTACAGGTACAGTGTCAGCAATTGCCTTTTTTCAAGCAGGTGACTCTGCCGACATCACGTGCTATTCACAGGCCGAGGTCCCAGCAGACAAAGATCCGACGCAGACCGCCACCTGCAAAGCCGACTTCTGCGTGAAGTTTCACAAAAGTTGATGACCACTTTTTAATTAAATCTTTTATGATTATTTATTAATCAAACTCTGCACATTTTTGCAGAGAAGCAAAAGACTAGCATGTACTGGTGTGGTTGCGACGTCATCCTAGGATCCAACACACATTGCACGCACCATGCGGAGAAGGACTTTTGCAGGGAAAACAAAGACGACATCCACTGTGTCTGCTTCACGGAGAAGTGCAACGGGGCCATGGGGGGCATCGCCATAGACAAGTGGGTGGCCGTCGCAACCCTCTTTATGGTGCTGCGAGAGATGATGGCAGCTTGAGAGGAAAGGAGATCGTCACCAGAAAGTTTACCATTCCAACCAACAATGCACTCTTAATAAACTTCTGACTGAGTTTGAATGCAGAAATTTTGTTAATAAGCACCAACTGAGCATAACGTACAAATCAGTGCCAAACGTGCAAACATGTGTATGCATTGTGTATGTATTTCAACTGAGCTTCCATTTTGCATACCACTGTTGGTGGTTGGGATCCACAAAGTCAAACCAGTAAGTCTTTAAAGGGATGGAGAAGACAAAGTGGGGAGGACAGGAAGATGTACTGAACAATGACCTTGATGTAATAACACTTACACTGTGAATGAATAAAGAAGTTTGTAACTCTCAGATAGCAACTCTGTCTCTGTTATTAAAAGGGGTGTGGAAGGAAGAGGAAGAAACTTTATTGAAGAAGATTTCATCTTGGTGGAAATAATAGGAGGTGTATAGTTGTTGTTTTGAATGGATGGTTTTCACCTTTTTTGGATGAAGGGAAGACAAACATCCCTATCTTTGGAAACATTATTGTTTGAAAACAAGTGATGGGTAAAAACTTTGTTTGTTTGTCAGAAAGTATCGTGCATGTTTTTTTCTTCTGAGCTCTCCAATCTTGCTCGCTCCTCCTCCTCCTTTGCTCAGATTTCAAGTGGAAACCTTGGTGTGGCGAATTTTGGTGTCAGGAACGTTTTTTTTAAGAATGGGTTGCACGCACAGCAAACACCTTAGCAAATTATACGTATATGTATAGAGTATACGTATATTTTTTTCTCCAAGTTTGTCTGGGTCCAGTAAAAAGCATTTGGGAAAGTGTGAACGAGTCTTCAACTCTTCTGATACTAATGATCTTTCTCCCATCCAGTTTTTTTTTTTTTGGCTCTTGTCTCCTTCTTCCAACTCCTCTTTCTGGCACCAAACGGTCTTTTCTCTCTCTCTCTCTCTGTGCCTCTCTGTCTCTTCCTCACAGTGTGGTTCCATCCGGTGTGAGGCAGAAGGTGCACAGTCACCTCCACCCAGAGAGAGAGAGAGAGCTTCTCTCTGGTCACCAAAAAAAAACCCCTTGAATACATAGAGGAGACAATTGCTCCCTCCACCAGCAAAAGCTGTCATCGTGATCCCTATCTCATGTGTGAGTGAGCCTGCCTCTCTCTCCTTCAGTCCCTACGCGGACGGAATTTAAGAAAGGATTTTTTTTTATTTTGGAAAGGAGGAGGAGGAGGAGTCGACAAATCCATTACTCAGAGACGTCAATTTGTCCCCCCCCCTTCCTTCCTTCCTTCCTCTCTCCTCATGGAAGCTCAACAATGGTTTATCTGCAGCTGGGGGTTCGAAACATCTCTCTCTTCTCTTTCTTCCACCAGACGACAAAAAGTTGTCTCCTCCCTCCTTCCTTCCTCCGTCAACACAGCCAGCCAGGGGGTTGGTGGTGTCCTTCCCCTTCTCTCCTCCTTTGTCTCGGCCCTCCCTACCAAAACGTTGACGTTTCCACACAGAAATCCCCTCAGCCCCCCCCCCCACCCTACCCCTCAGCTACTGCTGCAACATACACAAAAAAAGTACCGCACAGGGTGACTAAAAATGAAACTCAAGTCTGATGCTAGACGACTCCTGTCTTTACTACCAAGTGGAGGTGCGCACTTACGGTGGGGCACCCTGTACTTACCTTTCTTCCACCCCCTTTTTTCCTCACTCCAGGTCAACTTCTCTCCCTTCTCCTTTGGAGCAGGAGGAGGAGGTAAGGCGTCGCCTTACATTATCGCCACAGACTCTTGTGGAGAGTCCATGAGATTAGCGGAGGAGGAGAAAGAGGAGGAGGAGAAGGAGGAGGAGAAGGAGAAGGAGGAGGAGGAGGAGGAGGAGGAAAAGCGACCGTAAATTAGAGTCCACACGTAAGAAGGCGATTAATGTGGCGTACAGGTCGGAGAGGAAACACGAGGGAAAGAAAGGTCGTCGTCGTGGGGGGAAAAAATAGTTGTTGGACACACAGTAGACAGGATCGCCTGCTCTTCTTTTTTTTTTTTTTTTTTTTTTTTTACCACGAGGACTGAGGAGGAGTGGGCGGTGACTGACGGACGGTGCAACTGCGAAAAACGAAATTTGGTGATATGTACTACTACTGTAGTGTACTAGGTACAGGGTGTCCCAGGGAAAAAAACCGAGGACTGACATCCTGTATCCTTGACGTACGAGATGTGTATGGGTGGTGATGGAGAAACAGAGAGTGACGTTGGCAAAAATTGGAGTCTGTAGTACGTGCCGCAATGTAGGTATGAGATGAGCACACATGTAGTACCACATACAAGATTTTAAGTTATTGTTAAAGGCCTACGGGTAAGAAAACATGTAGGAAATTTTTTGTTGTAGTATTTCAAGGACACAAAAAAAATCTCAGTCCTCTCTCTCTCTACCCAATCAACAACGATCCCTCGACTACACGTACATACTGTACGTAGAAAGAAATTACTACTTTGGAGCTCAGTCTCTTCAACTCCTTAAAAAATGGTTGTGGCTTCTGGTGCGGTGTGCGCACACTTTTTTTGCGCAGGCAAAGCTCTGCTCTTCTTAAAACTACTTATATCGTTGCTGGTTGGGTCTCTTCTACTTGTTCACTGCACAAATTAGGTATGGAGAGTGCAGCTAGCGGCATGAAGGCTGTGTAATAATACTGCTAAGAGGGAGGAGGAGAAAGGGGAGAAGGAAGTGCATGTAAACAAGGCAGCTCCCCTCCTCGTCTTGTGTCACGACACAACTTTTGGCTGGGGGGAAGGAAGGAGGAGGGAAAGAGTTCTTGAACGTGGCGGGCAGTGGTGCCAACTGGCATGTTCTATAGCCAAAGGAACCATAAAAATCTGGCATATTTGAATGCCATTTGGCGTGCAAAAATTTTGGAATTTGTTTGCTTTTTTTGTTGTTTTTTTTCCTGCAAAGTTTTGTACCACAGTAAAAAATAATGGATCTGGCATTATGTTGTAAGCATATCCTTCTGGCTCCCGAGTTGGCAACACTGGTGGTTGGTGTAAGTACAAGGGTGTTTGGAGGTGTCGGGTGGAAAAAAAGGTCTCATTTCGTGGTTCTTTTTTCTTCTAATTAGCTACTAGGTACATACTCGTATTTTCTCCTTATCCACTACTGTTCGATTCCCAATTTTTTCTTTCTTGGGATATATACCTACCCTGACAGCCTCGTTGCCTTGGCACGGCTGTTTGCGGTGTGGGTGGGTTGTTTTTTGAGAAATTAACGGGCGGTTAATAGTTGTGATACGGTATGATGGAAATATAGAGCTCTCTCTTTTTTCTTGCACATGAAATAGTACAGTACAGCAGTACAGTGTTAGAAACGGCACTCTTGGAGAAGAGAGACAAAGCAAAAGAAAAACCACAAACAAAAATTGAAGACACTGGCGTTTTATTCTAGTCTTTCTGTCTTACCATGCAAGTCGCCTCGTGCATTTTCCCGAACTTTGGACGGATGAAGGGGCTGCAAAAAAAAGAGAGAACAGAAAAAGTAGGTTTTCCTTTCAAGTGGATCAATTAGGGGGGGGGGGGGAACGAGAAGAGAAAAGGACAAACAGAGCCCCTGTGTGTGTGGTCTTCTCTCCCCTCCCACCACAAAGGTAACCGTATACAATTTACACACAGGAGAGAGGAGGAACCCCACGCCCACAACCAACAACAAAGGGGAAAAAGACCCCCTCCTACAACAATAGTGTTGGTGGCCCCCACCCCCTCCCTTCCCCCCGCCTACACCCTCCTCCTCCTTTTCAACCCATTATGGCAATAACTCCAAGTTGGGGTCTTCTGCGGGCGGGGGCGAAAGAGAGAGAGAAAGAGAAAGAAGTTCAAAAATATCGGGGAGGAAAATTTTTAGCCTTTCGCAGCAGCAGCAGCAGCAGCAACAGTAGCAGCAGCAGCAAGGGCGCCTCTGATAGATGAGATAATCGATCCGACGCTTAGGGAGGAAAAGTTTTTTTTTTCACAGCCCACCTCTACGTTTCCCCCCAAAAAGTGGAGGAGAAGTTCGCTCTCCTCCTCCCTCTGTTCTCCTCTTTCTAAAAAAAATGAGTTATTGGGGCCTAACATGCCCTTCTTTCCCCTCCTCCTACTCCTGCTCCTCCACCTCAAACTCGGGCTACAAAAGTTTTCTCCCTTTTGCCTCCTTCTCCGGCTCCACCTCCTCCTCCTCTTTTTCTGCCTCCCTCTCCAAAAAGGATCCCAAAGCCCTTTTATAAGCTGACCATGGCAGAGAGAGAGACGGATTTTTAAAAAGGAGAAGGAGCACAGGTGGGCGCCGCATACGGTTTCACCGAATACCCTCTTCTACTTGCATGTGTACGTACCACAAAGGGTAACCCCACTACCCTTGGCAAGAACTTAACCCTCCCGCTTGCCCAAAATCTAACTCCCTCTCCCCCAATCTGACCCTTGTGAAAATTTCCTCCCCTTCCCCAAAAAGGTACCCCAAAAGACGTACCTTCCCCCTCCTGTTGGTAAAACTTATGCGGAGGAGAGCACCTTTTAAGCCTTCTGCGTATGTAGCACCGTACACTCCAAGGTCAAAATATGCTTGCTTTCCTCACCTTGTCTGCCTCCACAGGAAGATCTGTATGGCGAGCGGGATGTCGTCATCGTTAGCGCTGTCGTCCTTGGGCTTCTCGCGCTTGCTGCCCGCGGCGCTCAGCATCTTGAGGTCAAGAGGAAAGATCAGCTGTTGGGGAGGAAGAAAAGAAGTACAGATTAGTGCAATCACACCTTGTGGAGGACAGTCTTTTTTTAAACGGTTGCAAATTATACTTTTTTGGGTAACTATCAGATTAAAAAAAACGGATAGCATCCGTATTTTTTACCTGTCTTCTCATTTTTCCTTATTTTCCCAGTAAAAATACCCCCGAAAAAACAACGACATCGAACAAACCTCTTTTACCCTGGTGTTTACACCATCTCCTTGTTGCTAAGTGTTCAAAGTGCGCAAGTCTTGTGCATGGCTCACGAGCCTTTGAAAAATGCACAAAAGGGGCTCGAAATGGGCATCAATTCGCATGGAAGTCTGGTCACACTGAAAATTAACTCTGATTTTTACTACCGTCTACCTGAAAGGGATTGAGACGACGAAAGTTCGTTTACATGTATTGGTTGCTATAGCAATCTTTACTGCACGTATAGCGATATTTTTTTTACTACAGCCCAAATTTGCAAA
>JAAUYM010168691.1_pt1 | contig 12106 bp, 16 predicted proteins | sample 7278001 | NCBI WGS metagenome assembly JAAUYM01 (sample SAMN14350224, study PRJNA611818) | marine sediment metagenome | isolation source: surface marine sediment (1.8m) | place: French Polynesia: Moorea | collected 2018-08
CCACACCCCCCCAACCACCCCCCCCACCCCCATCACATATCTCTAATTTTTTATTCTCACCCCCAAACCCCCCCCCCACCCCGATCGTTTAAACTCGCTCGGGGGGGGGGGGGGGGGGGGGGGCGCCCAGACCCCCACCCCCCCAAGCGCGCACTTCTGCTTTCTCATATTTCTCTTCTCTCTGCCTCTGCCTCTGCCTCGTCCTCTTGCTCACATTCTCCCTACCATCGTGCCAAAAACCGGGAAAAGGCAGCCTTTAAAAAAACCATCTCTTTCTCTCCTTTCTCTGGTTGTGGGGAGGGATAGTGTATGCAATAGGGGAGAGAACATGGCTACCGTATTAAGATTCCCTATGCGTGCTCTTCCTCACCACCACATTCCCTCGCGGGGCAGCCTTGGGTTCGCATCGCATCTCTGCGCAGAGATCAGAGATTTCCTGCAGTATATTCCAAGGCCAAGGAATAATAAGGTCGCGTCCACTGGCCTTTTTCTTCTCATTTAATGCCTCCAAGAACTTGGCCTGCACAAGTAGGTGGTATATGAAGTACAGTATGAAGTTTTGCATATTTTAGCACATTCCGCCGTTTGACAACTCCAGAAGCTTTTGCACTCTCCTGGGGAGGGAATTTCTTGTAAAGTGCAGTAGAACTTCTGATATAGTGATTTGTTCATTTCACACCACTAAATTAATGAAAGTTGCTACACATTGAGGTTCGTGGTTCCACTGTACTTCATATACCACCTACTTATGCACGCCAAGTTCTTGGAAGCATTAAATGAGAAGAAAAAGGGCAGTGGGAACCTCGACACGGTAAATTTCTTCAATCTGAAGTTATTCCTGCACGACCAACTTGAAATTAGTGCGTCAATGCGTAGCAACTTTCATTAATTTAGTGGTGTGAAATGAACAAATCACTACAGTATATCGGAAGTTCTACTGCACTTTGCAAGAAATTCCCTCCCCCAGGAGAGTGCAAAAGCTTCTGAAGGTGTCATATACCACCCCTCTTGAGAAGAACACTTATCCTCCTTCTCTTCCTCCTCCTCGACTACTTGCGTCAATTCTCCAAAGTTTCCTCCACCTACTAGACTCTAATGAAAAGATTCTTTCGGCAACGTGAGAAGGACCAACACGACCTCTCGTCACCAGTTCCCCCCTTCTCCTCCCATCTCCAATGGCCCTTGAAAGGCCAAATTTGCTCCCCAGGGTGGCAGTGAAGGGGTTGGATTCTCGATGTCTCTCCCAACTTTTCTCGCCAAAAAAAACCCACCACCCTCCGCACAGAGCGCACCCTCAACGTCGAGTCGGACGCCATCGCCAAGATGACGGAGATGCGCGACCGCGGCGCCCTGGCCTTCGTCGGGTCCGGCTTCTCCTGCAAGAGCGAGGCCCTGGTGGCCGACGCATGGAACCTGCCCATGATCGCGTTCGTAAGGAGGAGGAGAGCAGCTGTTCTGATGGGGCGCTCTGAGCCAAGTTTTATGTGTGGCGTATGTGTACATATTTATTTCCTCTCTGATGTCAGCAATGCTCTGACCGCGACCTGTCGGACAAGTCCGTGTACCGCACTTTCGTCCGCACCCAGCCGCCCAGCGCCAAGATGGCCAAGTCCCTCCTGGCCGCGCTCAGCCACTTCGGGTGGGACAGGGTCGTCGTCGTCACCTCCAACAACGGCGTCTACGGGCCGATCTACAGCGCTTTCCAGGTGAGGAACAGGGGGTTCTTCATCTTGCGACATTAGGTAGTACAGTGAATCTCAACGTTGAAACGTTGCTTGCCAGCAGTACAGCGAGGTCTCGATATATCGAATGAAAAATTACAGTAATCATATCGCCATGGTCACCAGGAAAAACAAACAGGCTAAAGTGAGGGTTAGAGATACGTACTACTGTACCTGTAGTAAAGTAGCATTTTGGTAAGCAGGCAAGCATAATTGGAGCTGAGAATTTTAGGGTTAGATCCAGACTGGCTGCATTGAGATGTCTCTGTACTACGTGCTCAAGTAGGGGGGGAGGGGATTTATCCAAGTATAGTACCTAGTACAAATGAGGAAAAGTGGCTAAGCACGAAATAGCCAGTCTGATACGAGGGAGACAGAGCAAAAGCTACGTTTGTCGCAACGATTGGGAAAAAAAATTAGGAGGAAAGCAAAAAAAAAAGTCCTTTTCCTTCTCCTCGTCCTCCATTTGGCATCGTCGTCTTCTGCGGAAGAAAAAACGAGTGTGCGCTGCTGTGTCGCCACTCAATCGCAAGCTGACCTTGGAGAGGAAGAGAGCAGAGCCTCCTCCTCCCTCCAAATGCGGCGGAAAGATTTCTTTTTCTTCTTTAGTAGAAGGCGAAGTTTGAGGCGTACAGCAGTGCTCCAGTTTATCTTTCTCTAAACTTAGTATGTTGAGAATTGATGTTGCGTATCGTCGTATAGTTCCACGACTCCTCTGTTGGACATGTTTTTTTTGTTTTTTTTGCAGAGCCTGGCCGAGAAACGCAGCAGCGTCTCCATCAACCGCACCGAGTTCATCGGGCAAAACTACATGCCGTACAAGGACAAGCAGAAGATGAGGCAGATCATCCTGGACACCAAGGAGCTCACCAGAGGTCAGCCAGTCTGCGCAAAATGGCTACGTACTATATCTATGAATAGTACACTCAGACCAGATATTACAGCACGTCCCAGTAAAAAAAAAACTGACGACCATAGTTTGGTCCATTAAATTCGTCCACTATTCTCTACTGTATAGTAACAAGTCAAACAAACAAGGACAAAAAGCACATCAGCTTTTTTTCTTCTTTTTGGAACACCCTGTACTATGTACAGTTCACCGCACCTACATGTCCGGAGTTAGTCTAATTGCTGGCTAGAACTGCCTGTGTACTATGTACATATGTAGTAGTGATGGATGTAGTATGCCTAACAAATTAGGGAACCCCTTGGGAGGGGGGAGGGGGATATTTTGGTAGCGGAAACCGTTCCCCCCCTGCCTGTTTTGTGTGCGCGTAGTATGTATGTGTACACACGCAAGCGGAGAGCAAACAAACATGAACACAGGGTCTCTCACGTCCAACATACTCCTAGACAATGTATCTGTACCTACGTACGCACACACATATGATGCTGAGGATGGAAATGAAAGTGTGTACTTTGGAGACTTCATGCATGAGCCGAAAGCGGGGAGGGGGGGGGACAAGAAGAGGAAGATGGAAGCAGCAAATCTCTCTGAGGAAGGACACCTCAAATGGGACACGCAATACTTTATCACATAAATCCTTTATTCGTGTCATGCTATCTGGTCTCTCTCTCTCACACACACACACGATGCTTCATGCAGTGTACGTCTTTATGGGTGACCGCGGCGCGCTCCTGGACTTTGCCATGCTGCTGCACGAGGAGGCGACGGGCGGCGGCAGCGGCGGCGGCGGCGGCGATGGTGCGTCCGCCGAGGCTGCCGTCGACCCAGACAGCGAGTACGCCGTCCTGGCCGCAGACACCGCCGTGGACCTCGGCGAGGAGTCCGGCGACTGCCAGAAGTACGTGGTGCCGGCGTGGAACTGGCAGTGGAGCGAGACCGCTGCCGACCTGGCCAGGGTACACAGGGCCTTCAGGGCCGTCGTCATGGTGCTGCCGGCTCACATCGACGTCAGGCTCAATCAGACATACGGGTGCGTGCCATCGGTGGTGACGATCTAATTGTACGAACTTTCTTTGGCAATGATCTTGCCGTCAACTTTTTTTTCCCAGGACGATGGTGAAGGAGATCTTGAACAGGTCGCTGGAGGAGCCCTTCTGCGAGCCCTACCACGACATCATGGCCAGCGCGCCGGTAAATATGGGAGAATTGTTGCCGTCCAACTTGTTCATACTCTCCTTGCCTCTCCGTCCCAGATCCCGATCCCCATGGACGCCGCGTTCATGTACGACGCGGTCCGAGTGTACGCGCAGGCGGCCGACAAGGTGCTCCGGTCGGGCGGCGGCGACCTTCGCAACGGCACCGACGTCGTCCACGCCCTCATCGCCGACGGCGGCTCCGTCTACCGCTCCGACCTGATGGGCGGCATCGACGTGCACATCGACTCCAGGGGCGACTCCGAGGGCAACTACATCCTCCTGGCCATGGTGGACGAGCCGCACCTGTGCAACCTCACCAACACCTCCTTCCTCAGGGTCGGGAGCTTCAGATACGACAACGACGAGCACTGGCCGGTGAGCGCGCCAAGCTTGGGGAGGGGGGGGGCATGGCGTGTCTCCTCATGTTGCAATCTCCTCCCTTTTTTTTTTGGTACACCATAGGTGTTTCAAGCCGAGGACAGATCTCGCAAGATCCTGTGGCCCCGTGGTCGCGTCCCCCCTCCGGAGCCGCCCTGCGGCTTCGACAACGAGCACTGCCGCCTCATCCTCAGCCCGATCCTCATCTCCGGCATCGCCGTCCTCGCCTCCATCCTGGCCATCGGGATCGGATTTGCATCCAGGTCAGGGACGCAGCCGCGAGATCAACGATTGAGTCTTAATTGGGTCCGTCGCCCTCTCTGCTGCGCACTTTCTTCCTCTCCCCGCCCACCACGCGGCCAAATATGCGTCGGCGCATGTGGGAAGAACCAATGTTCCCCATTCACGATTTGTCCATTAGAGGGACTCTCCCTAATTAGCAACCAACGATGCGCCTTGTCTGTGTGCTTGTAGGCAGTACCGCTACGAGCAGAAGCTGGCCCGGCGCCTCTGGACCATCGACTTCAGAGAGCTGAAGAGGATCCGCTCGCTGCCGCCGCTCGGGCACCTGGACTCCAACCTGCTGCACAACCACCACTTTAGGCACCGCAGGCTGCCCCACCACCAGCGGCAGGGTGGCGGAGGCGGAGGCAGCGGCGGCGGCGGCGGCGGCGGCGGCGGCGACGACGCCATCCACGACAGGAGGTGCAGGAGCCTGAGGGGAAGGCCGCCGCCTGTCATGGTGCAACAACAACAGCAACAAGCGTCCGAGGACCAGAATCCAAGAAAACAGGTGAGATGCTGCTGCCCGAGATCTAGGCATAAATGTACGCACGGGATGCTTTCAAAAAACCCTGACGTACTTTTGGTCTCCATCTTCTTCAACAGTATGTGACAGCATTAGAAAGTCCATGTAATCTAACTATTTTATGCAGTAAAATTTTCAATTGCGTAAAAAATGTCAGTTTTCATTGGGCCATCCTCATGTGGGTCGCAAGAGTGAAGATGAGATGAGTGTTTTCTTCCTCCGTCCTTGCCCCAGTCTTGAAAGTCTTGATGGAAGACCCCAAAATGCTGCGCTGCCTTTTTTTGAGTAGAAATGACGTACCAAAAAAAAAAAAAAACCACTAATGGCGGAAGCGAGGCAACACGTGCGGCGGTGCAGATTCAATTTTCCCCTCATGCGTACTCCTTACGCAGCGCGTGATTCCCCACATTTCATTTCAAAGGGCCCCAATCATGCGTACAACACTACTACTGTACCGGTATACTAGTACCGTGCGACCACGCCTCGCGTCCATGCACAGATTGGTGAGAAATGCAGCAGAGTCTGCCTCCCTTCCCTTTCACAGCCAAAGCAGCCGTAATTGAATCAGCCATGGTCAGAGGTTCTCAACGTATTTGGCGCGGTGTACCCAAAAGTGGGTCATACCAAACCCTTAAATAAATGGGTGTTCTCCATCCCTTCCCCCTTGGCCGCCTCCACAATCAGTGGGTCGCGCTATGCTCTGAGGATCTTAAAGTGGGTCGAGGTTTAAAGAGGTTGGAAACCTATGAGCTACGCTCTCTCTCTCTCTCTCCCTCTCAGTTACTGGAAGTTATACTTTGCCCTATGGCGAAAGACTTGGGGATGGAAGAAGAAGAGAAAGACTCTCTTTCCTGTCTGCTTCGTGTCATCGGGTGGTCGATAATTGGGTTAACCCAACCTACCTCTCTTTCTCTAGCTTGTCCCGAAGGAATCCTTCACCTCGGGCTTCCTCCTCTACAAGAGGGAGGGCTCCTTCTCCTCCAAGCACCAGCAGAGCAGCAACAAGCTGGAGGCCCTGCTCGACAGCCACCACGACGACGACGTTGACAAGAGCAAGGGAGAAGACGCCTGCAACGAAAAGGAAGTCAAAGAGGTGGAGGAGGAGTTGGAGCCGGGAGGCGAGGAGGGCGAGGAGGATGCCGACGGCGGGGTCGCCGCCTGCGACTGCGGGAGCAAGGAGAAGGAGGCGACGACGACGGTGACGACATCGCTGGGTCCCGAGTTCTGGCGCGCCAAGACGGCCAACCTGCTGAGCGCCACCTTCAGGGGAAACGTGGTCGTCGTCAAGAGGATCGGGAAGAGGAACGCAGGCGTCGACCTCAAGAACAGGGAGAACCTCAAGGAGCTCAACTCGGTGAGAGTGAGAGAGATAGAGAAAAAAACCTTTGATAAACGCACCTTACGGACATTGTCGGCGATTATCATAATTGGAATATGTACAACGAGTAGTGAAGAGCACTGAAGAAATTTCATACGCCTTGTTGCACGAACGTTATAGGTATATTGTTCTTTCTGGGAAGCAGTTAGAGAGTTATTCAGGCATGTGATAACGTGTACCACATTACATATCGTGTAGTACCAGTAGAACAGTGGACCTCCGCTGTGATAAACTCTAATATATTAAAACACTCCGGTAGAGAGTGCTAAAATTGCTACAATAGGTATAATTTTTCTTATAATATATACCTAGCTAGGTATTAGGTAGTCATCTGAATCAAAACCTTGCGCTTGCTCATATACCGTGTCTGTAGATGAGGGAAATTCGCCACGAGAACCTGGTCCCCTTCCTGGGCGCGTGCGTGGTGCCCCCGGGAGGCGGGACAGGCAGCGACGGCGGCGGCGGCGGCGGCGGCGGCGGTGGAGGAGGCGGCGCCGTAGCCGGTGGCGGCGGGTACGGAGGCGGCTTCAACAGCGGCGGCGGGCTCTACTGCGGCGGCCTCTACGTGGTGACGCCCTTCTGCGGCCGCGGCGGCCTCGACGACGTTCTCTCCAACGAGAACTACCGTCTGGACAACATGTTCGCGGCCTCGCTCATTGCCGACCTGGCCAAGGGCATGGAGTACCTGCACAACACGGCCGGGGTGGTCCACGGGAATCTGAGGTCCAGCAACTGCCTGGTGGACACACGATGGGTTCTCCAGGTGTCAGGATTCGGCCTCAGGAAGCTCAGGGGTGAGTGAGTGTGTAAGAGTGAGAGCCATACGTACATACATGGGCCTTGCTTGCCTCTCCCCTAAAATTTGAACCCTTAACTCCACCAGCACCAGAGTTGATTCGGTGTCCACTGCCCATGTATTGTGAGAGTTCTTCTGCCTATACCTTGTTTTTTTTCCGCCGCTTTCGTCTCCTTTGTTATTTTGAGAGGAGGGAGTCTCGACAATAACAGCGTGATCAAGTGCGCAGCAAGGAAAAAAAAGGTGTTTACACACACACACCTCCTCAGGCCCCGTAATCTCGCCTCTCTCCCCTTTATCTCCACCCACTCACTCTCCTTCTTTTGGTAGCCTCCTTTTTTCTGTTCGTGACGTCCTCAAATGGGCCTCAGCCCTCTCTGTTGCTTCTTCCTCCACAAATAAACAAGCACAGACTCTGTTCCAAGACCTGTGGCATGAAGACAGGGTTTTAAAAATAGAGTTGGGTACCATAATCTCCACCAGATTTTAAGAAGGGGGTATACTGTACTAGTAGAGGTGGGTGCACACATCCAAAACTTCCACATGGGTGATGAACTTTGTCTCAACAAGAAGAAGACGAAGAAGAACATCATAACTCGTTTTCTACATGTATGTAAGACTTTGCCTTGGGTAAAAAGCGACGTTTCTTACCACCCATCATTTCTCCGTCTCTCGCTAACCCCTCATGTTATTTACCACCTCACGTGGCATCTTCTGCATCTTCTGGCTGGGCAGATCTGCTCTTGTCACCCTCTCTCGTACGTTCAGCCCACGCAATTTGCAGTCGCTTTCGAAGTTCCGAATGCATGGTTGCCTACGTATAGTCAGGAAAATGCCAGGGAATTTTGTTTTTGTGAAAATTTGACGTTTAATTCCCGCAATAAAAATGGAAAACCAGAAATAATCTTTGAGCGCACACGGGCATAGAAAATCCCGCCCGATTAATTCTTGCTACGTCATCTATATGTTCATACTACAGTACATGCATTACATAGATGACGTACAAACTATTAAAAAACATTTTCCCGGATCTCGTACGCCTTTTTTTTGTCATACTGAATCGTCCTCTACCCCACTTCTCCGATTCTCCGAAATCCACTCTCGGTCTTCCCCCCCCTTTCCCCCCCCTCTTGATGACACAAATCTCATCTGTCTTGCTCTAATTATTGCCCAGGGCATTCATCTGTTGTTCCAAGCTCTGTTTTTTCTTTCCACAGCCGGAGAGGAGCTCATCCGCCGCGACGGCTTTCACTTCAAACAGAAACTGCTCTGGCAGGCCCCGGAGCTCCTGCGGAGGCAGCTGCTGCTCAGGGCCAGGGAGTCCCTGCAGCAGCGGCAGCAGCGGATGCAGCAGCAGCGACTGCAGCAGCAGCAACAACAGCAACAGCAACACGACGTCGCAGAGGAGCTTAACGAGGTGGGAAGTCCAAGATTTTATTTTTATTTCTGCCGCCAGCGTTTACTAACAGCGCGACCCCTCTTCTTTGCCGCGCCCAGTCCCCCCAGCACGACGACAACAGCAGCAGCAGCAGCAGCAGCAGCAACAGCCCCGATGACCACCCGTCGCATGAGGAACCGTCGACGACGACGGAGGCGCTGCGAAAGGGCGACGTCTACGCCTTCGGGATCATTCTCTTCGAGATCATGGGGCTGAGGGGGCCCTGGGGGAAGAGGGAGATGACGGGGAGGGACGTAGACGGTGAGGGAGAGAGAGAGACAAAAAAACCCATTTGCTGTTATATTAAAAAATGGAAGACCAATATGTGTGGTTGTCGGTGGGTTGTCGCCATACAACTACTGCTGCTGCTGCTGTTGCTGCTGCTGACATTGACAAGCGATTGACACAACAGCATGCAAGGGATGCCAGTTTGGGTCTTTCTCAGATAACTAAACACATTGGTTTTTTTTAACATTTTGGCCAAAAAATACAAACTATTTAACTAAAGGCCAAAACATTGGGCCTTTTGGCTTGCTCTGACACTGCCTTATTTACTGTTTGGCCTTTTAGGACCATTGATTGGCATTTTTTTTTACCCTGCGGGCCTGGCATCCCCACACCATGCATTGATCAGGCGTCATAAATGATGGCTATATTCTCTGCTTGGAAACTGGTGACAGGCTTTGTCCGTACGAAGAAAGCAGCCTTCTTTCTCCTCAGATCATTTTCCCCATCTTTGTGCCAACCCATCTCTCCTATCTGCAGCTCTATCTCCTCGCACATTCACACACACAAGCACAAACTCTTGAGACAAAGACAGATCAATTTTGGGAAAGAAGTCGGCAGAACAGACGTGTGGACAACACAAATAGAAGCGTGCAGTGGACTCCGCTTAAACAGACACCCTTGGTTTTACTTAAAACTAGCTGTCGATACAGGATGAACATAAATATTGAGACTAAGTGTCGTGATTTTCTCCGGTTAATGCCCATAGCACCTTGTGCAGTGGACTCCGCTTAAACAGACACCCTTGGTATCACTTAAAACAAGGTACTATGGGTATTAACTGGAGAAAATCATGACACTTAGTCTCGATATTTATGTTCATCCTGTATCAACAGCTAGTTTTAAGTAAAACCAAGGGTGTCTGTTTAAGCGGAGTCCACTGTACAAAAACATACAGTACTTATATGGGAGAAGGCGATAGAAGGAAGAGAAAGGCGGAAATGGGAAATGAATGTTTCAAGAGGGGAAGCAACACTGCCAAAAGCAAATTTCTCGCTGGCCAGAGTTTCTCGAATTCCCAAGTTGCTTGGGTATCCAGGTATTCGGGCTAACAAAGTACCCTGTAAATACACCAAGATTTTTTTTTTAAAATCCCTGATTCCCGGAAAAAGAATGGGTTAAAAAAGCCCATTAAACATTGTAAAGTACCCGGCTAGAGCTAAAACCCTATCCTTGACCAGCTGTGTTATGACATCCCGGCATCTCACCCACCGCCTCCCTCCTTCCTCAGACGTCCTCCACCGCGTTCTCTACCCGAACGAGGAGAAGCCACAGATGTCCAGGCCGCCGGTCGACGAGTTAGACTGCGAGGAGTACATCAAGGTACTATCAACCTCCGATTAAAACTTCTACATTACATATCTTTTTTTTTAGGGTAGTTAGAGAGTAAAATCAGTTTTATTTGGGACATTATCATACTACTACGCAACACAAGCTTTTGAGACGCCCCTGTCGTATTGTGTGTACGTACACTATGCACGGTTGTCTTAAAACACCCTTTCTTATCCTCACGTTACTACCTCACTAGAACTGGATGCGAGACTGCTGGAAGCAGGAGCCCGGAGAGCGGCCGGAGTTCAAGAGCATGAAGGCCAGGCTGGCCAAGCTGCAGTCCGGACTGTGAGTAATGGCGTGCCGGAGCGAAAGTGGGTCGTCAGAGCTTGTGGTGCTGGTTTCCATTAGTGGATTGGCAATTGAGAGGGGGAAAAAAAGAATGGAGAAATTCCCCTCCTTTCTTTCCTTTCCTCCCCCACAGAGATGTCTTCCCAACCAATATTGGTATCGTTAGGGGCACGGTCTTGGTGGCAACAATAGTGGTAGATAGCGCAGGGGTCGACATTTGAGTTGCAATAAGGTTTTTTCCCACTATTCTAACACCTGCGCTGGCGTTCTAACGCTGTATAAGTGATATGAAAACTTTATTGCAACTTATCACTAAATTCACGCTAGCGATATTGGTTGGGTTGTTAACCCAGATTCAGCTTCTGTGTTGGCCGCTTCCAGTCTGGAATGAGAATGTGCTTACTCAAATTAGACAAAAATATCCTCTAATCAAGTCAATCCCCTCACTACTTGACACGACATGCTTTTTTTTTTGACGTTTTTGGGTGATGTACAATGTAGACTGATTAATGAATACTGTACGTACTAGCTACACACGTGTGTACGTGGTATAGCATTTTTTGTGAGGTTGGAGGCTTTCCTGTGGCATCAAGCTTTGAAGTGTGCCACATGTGCAACCACGCACGCACGTTGACGTACCTATTGGTACCACATATCGTGAATTTCTCACCACTGACATGGGAAGGTGTCTTGTGAGCACTCCAAGTGGGTGAAAAGGCACGTTGCACCACACGAGGGGGGCTGAAGATGAATTTAATCTGAAAATACTTTTTTATAAGTGCCCCTGATCCTCTCTGCCCTTAAGCCAAGTACTCTACTAATCAGTACAAGTGCGCCTCCCCCATCTCCAAATCACTCGCCCCCCTCCCTCCCTCCCTCAAATGGGATGACGGGAAGACCCTCATTGCTTCCTCCTCCCCCTTACTGACGACACCATATTCACCATGAATACGGTAGTACAAATTTTTTCCTCTAGGAAATTTTTTTAAAAATGCTTATTTTTTTTTCTTTTCTCCGCCTTACACCAATTAAAATGTATAGCAAGCCTAACATCTTCGACAACATGCTGGCCATCATGGAAAAGTACGCCACCAACCTGGAGAGCCAGGTAAAGGATTTAAAAACAAAAAAAAACTTGAAAATGATTTGAGAAAATAAATGATAGAAGAACTTCTATTTAAGGTGGCGGAGAGGACGAGGCTACTGGAGGAGGAGAAGAAGAAGACGGATGCTCTGCTGTACAGCATGCTGCCAAAGTAAGGAAGGAATTTTCATTCCCCTTTTTTTTACGACCAACCATCTCTCTCTCTCCGAAGGAGATTTCTCTGGCTTCTGTTGACGATGTGAAAAAAAAAGAGAAAAGAATCGTCTACTATTACTAGAGAAGAAGCCACCAATTTCCCGGAGAACAAATCCCTCCTCCTCCGATCGTGACGATACAGTCAAACCTGCTAAAAATGGGAACTGGATGTGGGAATCCCGCTTAAGTGGAAGCATTCTGGAGAAACAATATGAGTTAATAATATTCCGCACTCTTGTTCGAAAAAAAAAATGGGAAAACTTTCCTGCTCCGAAA
>JAAUYM010077131.1_pt1 | contig 12092 bp, 17 predicted proteins | sample 7278001 | NCBI WGS metagenome assembly JAAUYM01 (sample SAMN14350224, study PRJNA611818) | marine sediment metagenome | isolation source: surface marine sediment (1.8m) | place: French Polynesia: Moorea | collected 2018-08
CAGGGAAGAATTCAGCTTTAACAAGAGGTATTGTGCATTTTTGTAACTATAATATTAAGGCTCCAAATTGAAAAAAAAGAGTTGCGACATAATTTTTGAACTGTGGGGTATGTACCTATATTATGTATTTTTTTTTTCAGACGAGAACGGACTCCTCCCTGGAGGGCTACGTGGTGAACGTGGCCAAGAACGACCTGCACTGGTTCCGGACCGAACGCGGCCTCGGGGCGGACGACAACGCGACCAGGAACCTGGTGTGGGAGTTCATCGCCGCAGGAGTGGGGGCAAAGTGGAAGAGGAGCCTCCAGCAGTGAGACTCCGTATTGTGGCAAAACTTCTCTATCTTGAAAGAGTGGTATAGTAGTACATAAATGGAATAGAACGTAAGGAATAGTTATGTATACATAAAAATGATTTGTTGTAAAAAAAAGTGAGGTACTCTTGTCTGCAAATATCTGCATCACGCGCTGCATCCTCCAGGCAGATGGGCGAAGAAGGAGGCGGGGACGGAGGCGGCGCCGAAGTTGGCCCTGCCGACCAGTAGCCTCCTCCCGTCCAGGAGACGAAACCTGGTTTATTTGGGAGGGGACGTGTGTCTTTTTGGGTCTTTCTCCTGATGTGTGTGTGTGTGTGTACCCTGCACCTTCCGATGCTGGGGTCGTACTCCTCCACGCGGGTGGAGTAAGAGGTGCCACCGAAGAACAGGATCCTCCCGTCCACGTTGACGGCCCTTCAAGTCGGTAGAATTTCTGCTTAGCAACTGTGGTAACAATATTTTTCCGAGACCCTTCCTACTTGGACCAGTCCCTGGCGAGAATGGTGTCGTCGGTGAGGGCGTTCCTGCCGGTGGGCCAGTGGTACAGCCCGCAGAAGCGAGGGCCGGCGTAGGTCAGCACTGTCTCCTTGTCGGGAAGAAGAATGCAGCGCCGCCTGAAGCAGTTGTAGAAGTAAATCTGATTAGTCTATAAAAAATAAAAAGAGAGAGAAGCATGACCCTGTTCGCGCACACCTGTAGGTGAAGAGGTCGCTCCTGTGCTGCCAGCTCCCGGTGAGCAGATCCACCCTGCCCACCTCCCTGCTCCGCTCGCCCCCCATGACCATCATCCCGCCCACGGTGGCGACCATGCAGTGGTGGGTCTTGTCCACGTCCATGTCCGGCCCGCGCACCCACCTCCGCAAGCGAGGATCGAAGTACTCGACGGAGCGAGGGGAGGGGCGGCCGCCGGACACGTACACGCGGCCGCTCTCCGTCTTGGCGTAGGCCGCCTCGTCGCGGACTTCCTTCATGTCCAGCTCTGCGTCCCTCTCCCAGCGACCCTTGGCGCCGTCCGGAACGTACCTGGAGTGCGTGCACATAGGAGCATCACCCAACCAATATCGCTGCATGGTGTGAATATACAGTCAATTATTGATGCATTAAAAAACAACAAGCTAATGGGTTGCTCTATCACCACCACGACTACACACTAGTGCATGGTACAGTATTTCCCAACCCAAAATTTTGCAACCCAAAATTTGAGCATTTAAGCCGCTCCCCCTCCCTCTCCCCCCCCCTCACTTGAGACACTGTTTTCCTCCATTTCCGAACTCGTGCCTGCCCCCACAGGCGAGCAGCATCCCCGCGGAGAAGAAGAGGATCGGCTCCGAGGTGGAGAAGGGTAGCGGCGCCAGCAGCCGGTTGCACCCTCCCGACGGGGAGTACACCTCCACGGACGACAGGTAGCGGAACGGGTTCGTCCCGCCGGCCAGCACCACCACGTGTCCGGACGGCGACGACGACGACGACGGAGATGGCGACGAGGAACCGCCGGACTGGAATGGGGGGTGGGCGTCGCCGGGGCTGGCGTCTGCGGGGTGAGTGTTCCAGATCGGGATAGTAGTGTACGGTATGTACGTATGTACACTGCAACAAATGTTCCTTTCCTCACCGTCGACGCACTTGAAGACGGGGTCCAAGCGACGCGTGTTCCCTTGGCACTTGACCAAAGGGTTCTGCTCAGAGGCCTGCTCAGGGAGGGATGAGAGAAGAGAGAGAGACGTAAAGGAGACCGTCTTTTTGCTCTTCTAATCAATTGTAAGATTGTAATAACATGTCCAACTTCACCAGGTCCATTGTAATTAACTGTTGCCCCTCACCTCTGTAAAAGGGTCCCGTGGCGCGCGGTCGACGTCGGAGTTGTCGCAGAGCACGTCGAACAGCCTCCTCCTCCTGATGCTCTGCAGGTCAGGCGGACAGAAGCGGATGTTGCGGTGGACGTTGCGGTGAGTGAAGAAGTACCTGTGCCAAGAACAACAACAACAACAACGCCATGAGAGAATTACAGCTACGTAGTACGAGAACAGTAACAACAATACTGTATTACCAGTTAAAGAAATGCAGATAAAGGTATCCCTTTGTATTTTTTTTTGTAGTATTTGTAGTATTTTGTAGTTAAGTCGCTATTATTGGCATGATTTGTGTACCTATATCAGCAGCAGGAATAAAAATAATTGCGGCCACATTTTGGACCCCTTTTACCTGTCTCCGTCCTTGAGCGCTCGAAACTGCCTCCCGATGATGCAGGCGAAGGTGGGCCCGACCAGCCCCCCCTCCACGGGCGTCTCGGACATCCCTCCCGGGAAGAGCTCCACCTCCCAGGGTGACCGCGGGTAGGCCCTCCTCAGCCTGGTCCAAGCCTCCCTGCTGAGCTCCTTGGGCGCCTTGCCGAAGTAGGTCTGCGGCAGCATGGTCAGCCCGCACTCCTTCCGGTAGTCTCCGTAGGTGGCCAGGGCGTGGTCGCGGCCACGCTGCACGTTGCGGGCGGCCAGGTCGCTGCCCCGCATCGGGTGCTCCGGGTCCTGGAGCAGCAGGGGAGATAACAGTGCCGGTGGCAGGCGTCGTTTGCAGCCAATGACGCTATTCGTAGTTACCACAAAGAGAAAGTTCCTGAGAGCAGAGGAGAGCACGTTGTTGGCAGCTTCGGCCTTCTGCATGCACATCCCCCTCAGCAAGTCTGCCATCCTCCCAGCCCTCAGTGTGTCAGTCTAATAAGAAAAGACGACAACAACAGAAACATCATTTGACAAGCTACAGTGCTGTCTGAGTTGTTGACACAGCTATACCTTGAAGAAATTGTCCTTCAGGGTCATCACTGTGGACGTGGCAAAGTCGTTGCTCATCAGCAGGATGTCCTTGGAGATGAGCGAGTGGCCAAACCTGAACGCGGCCGTGGCGAACTCCGTGGAGATGTCCGGCCGCACCGCCTCCCTGTAGATGCTCGGCCCGTCCGTCGACAGTCCCATCTTGCGGACGAGGGCCGGACCGAGCACCACCGGGAGGAACTCCGCCATGACCACCTGCTGCCACTCGGCGGTCAGGTATCGCTTGGCCTCCTGGTAGAGCTCCTCGTCGCCCAGGGAGGGGTTCTCGGCCTTGAGGGCCCTCGCCAGCCGGTTGTGCTCCTTCATCCATAGGGTGTGCATCGACTGCAGTCCGGGATTCTCGTTCACCCTGTCATCTCCTGAGAGAGAGATTTAAGTCAGCGATAATTAACTGTCTTGGCAACTGTCAGTGTTTAAGGAGCCGCCTAACCGGCCATAAAGGCGGGATCTTTCTCCTCTTCCTCGCACTCGTCCTCCTCCAGGGGCAGCAGCATGTCCCCCTCCTTGAGCATCCCGTCCCGCCCGGTCCTGAGCTCCGCCGCTCTTTCCTCGTCCGACCCGTACACCATGGAGGCGTCCAGGAAGCTGGTGATGGCGTTGATCTGCTCGTACACCGGGAAGCGATCGCAGGTGCGCAACTGCTGGGACCGCTTGAAGTCGATGCAACTAGGATAACAATTTTATTCGCCTCGGATTTGCTACCATGAATGGCTTGAGTAGGCGTAATTGCTCTAATAACAACACGTGACAGCAGCAGCAGCAGCAACATCGAAGTAAGTAACTTTGGTACAGTACGTCACAAATGGTATCGTCAAACCCTCTTGCTCCAAAAACTTCGTCATCCGGAGGCACTTCGATCGGCAGGCAGAACTTGGGGTACGCCGCGGTGGAGTTGTTGATGATCCTGCAGCAGTCGACCTCCTCCTCCCTGGGGCAGCTCTCCGAGCAGGTGCTCATCTCCGGGGTGAGCGTCAGGTCGTGGTCCACCAGCTGTCCCACCTGCATCACCAGGAGGGTCCTCTTCTCGCCCCGCAGCTCGGACGGCGGGTCGTCGGCCCCGGAGTGGACGGCGGTGCTGACCGCGCGGGCGCTGGGCAGGCGGCTCAGGCGCGGGAAGGACAGGCTCTTGGAGTCGTCCGAGTCGCGGGCGTAGAAGACCGGCGGGTACCCGATCACCGTCAACTGTCCTGAACAGCAAGAGGAGAGGAGCAGATCAGTGACGACAATTCCGCCGGAAAAGTGCTCCCCCCCCCCTCGACCCTCAATTAGATCGCACTCTTCTCAGCCGCCCTGGTGAACCTGGCCCCCGCGGCGCCCCAGGTGGCGTTGCGCAAGTTGTTGCAGGTGCCGTCCGGAGAGCGATAGCGGGAGGCCGCGGCGCTGGAGCAGTCGGGGTCTGGCTGGAGACAGTGCGTGACGTTGGTCGCCGCGTCGCCCATTCCGGCGCACGGGTAACCAAGGGGAAGAAGCATCTTTCAGGGGTCAAAATCAGTCCAATTTAGACGCGCAATCATAGCATCAAATAAGTGGGCAATATTTTAAAAAGAACAGCAAAAAAAAAAAAAAAAAATTCCTACCGAGTTCGAAGAATGAGGAAAAGAGAGACAGAGATAGATAGCGAGGGAGAGCAGCCGCCTCATCTTCACAGGAGATGGGGGCTCCGTCCTCTCCCACTTCCTTCAGTCTCTCTGTCTCCTCCGGTTTCCGAGAGAGAACTGAAAAAGAGATTTCCCATCTGCATCTCTCGAGATCTAAGGACGCGACGCGCCGACCTTAAAAAAAAAAAAAGCTGCAAGCCAAGCGCCACGTCAGGTCTGCGCCCATCCCTCGGGAGTTGGGAGGGGTGCGGGGAGTGTCGGGTTGCCTTTTCTACTAGTACATGAAACACACCGATTGTGGGAGAGAGAGATGTTAAACATTGGTCGATCGGAAAGAACGATCACGCAAATTTTGCTTCCGTTCATATACAGACAATTTTTTTTGGTGCCTGCTACCTACAGCACTACGTATATATTAGTACGTCAATGTGCGGTATGGTACTACGTACGTAGTACAATAGTACAGGTGCAATCGGATTTTTACTCCAAAGAGAGCAAGTTCCATCCAGATGCTAGAACATCGTGGCAGAAGCAAAATTTCTAGTTCACCTACGTACAAATCCGTGAAAACTTCAGGGTAAGCATTTTTTCCCTCCCTCCATTTATCATTCCACCAACGCTAAATGGCTATCCGTGAGGGCAATTTAATGACAGACGTTTGGAAACTGTTGACAAGTGGCAAGCTATTTTCTGTGGAAATGCTGCTTGAACTTGGACAGGTGCAGGTCGTCTGTGGCCCTCCCTCCCGCCGGAGCCGCCGCAGCCGCAGCCGCCGCCACCGCCGCAGCCGCCATCGCCGCAGCCGCCGCCGCAGCCGCCGCGGACGTCTCAGCCGCCTCCCGTTCACCCGCCGGCCGTGACGTGCCGGCTCCGATCCGCCGCTCCACGGGCACTTCTCCCACCAGCACCGTCCTCTGCGTCACCACCTCCTCCTCCTCCTCCTCCTCCTCCTCTTCCTCCTCCTTGTCCCTCACGGCAAACCTGGCAGCGGCCGCCGCGGCGGCCGCCGCCGACTCGGCCACGTCCGCGGCTTCCATCTCGTTCTTGAACCGGTCGGGACGGCGGAAGTTCACGGCCAGGTTGGTCGGGGCGAAGTTGCCCCCCTTCGGGACGGAACCCACGCCCCTGGACTTCTCAGCCAGCCTCTTCTTGGCTTCCTCGGTGGCCTCGATGTTCCTGATCTTCTCCTCGATGCCCAGGTCGACCTCCGGGATCCCGGACAGCATCTGGCTGGACAGCATCTCCTCGTTCTTCCGGAACGTCGAGTTTTTCAGATGGTCCGGCAGGGACATGAGCGCGCGGTCCTCGGGAGAGAAGTAACGAGAGCTCTTGGAGTCCTATACAGAAAGAAAAGGGAGAGACAAGAGATGGGACAGATTCTTTCAGAGAATGCATTTATTCTCTCTTCCACGACCGAACCTTTTCTCCGTCGTTGTCGGCGACCCCTGCCTTCCTCTTCTCCATCTCCCCCTCGATGAACTTTCTCATCTCCTCGTCTTCGTCGCGCACGCGGGTCTCTCGGGAGAACTGGGTGCCCACGGTGCCCTCGCCCATGCCCAAAGAGTCCCTGCAAGTGGGGCAACAAAATAGATATGTACCTACGTAGGTACATGAATTCAATACTATAAGAAACAAATACAGCACAAGAGAGCAACAAAAAGGTCACCTCTCTTCGGATGAAGGGTCCTCCATGGCCTTGGCCTGCTTGGCCCTGGCCAAGTCCAGCAGTCCGCCCGTTTTCAGCTTGAACGGGTCTGAGGCGTCCACCGACAGCTCCTCCTCCACTTTACTGACCTGCGCGGGAAACCAAAAATTGTGATTGAAGGTGCGACAGCCGACATTTTCGCGCCTCTTGGTTCACCTTCAGCCCACTGGCCAAGGTGACGTGACTGATGCCGCTGGTCCGCTGACGCAGCTTCTGCAGCTCCCTGGTCTCCTGCATCTTCTCCAGGTTGAACTCCTCCTCCTCCTCCTCCTCCTCTTCGCCTTTGTCCTCTCCGTCAGACTCCCTTCTGGCCTTCTTTACTTCATCTTCCTCTCCGCTGTCTCCGCTTCCTCTCCTCGTCGACCTGAAGTTCTTCTGCCTCTTCTTCTTGACGGACTTGAAGGCGATCCTGGGCTTCGCCTTCTCCTCCTCTTCCTTCGTCTCCGCGGCCTTAGCCTTCACCTCTGCGTTGGACATTGTTCTTGTGAGCACTCCCTGCAACTTGCGGGAAATTACTAATTAATGACAGTTAATTGATTGATACAACACCAGTGTACCTGGGATAAGTGTTCCTACGTTTGTTAATGCAGACGAACGATTTCAGGGTGTCCACGAAACTTGTTTGTTTACTTCGTTCGAAACTGATCCTGCCTCGATCCGAGCGGAATCGAAAACAAAGACGACTTCCAACCCTGGCAACAAAAAAAACAACAACAAAACTGTGATGCCAATTCGGCCAAGTCGGCTTGTGGACATCTCTTCTCTCGTCTGGAAACAAACAGCTGCTTCCTCTTCCTTTTCCGCTGGAACCTTTGCAGAAAAAAGGAGGTAGGTCCACCACCTTCCTCCTAATTCGGCACCAGTTTTAACCCTAATATCTTCTTTTTTCGTGCGTAGCCATCATGGCCGAGGCGAAGGAGCCCCTGCAGTCGGTGCAGGTGTTCGGGCGCAAGAAGACTGCGACGGCGGTGGCCTACTGCAAGCGCGGCAAGGGACTCATCAAGGTGAACGGCCGCCCCCTGGACCTGGTGGAGCCCAAGGCACTGCAGTACAAGCTGCAGGAGCCGCTCCTGCTGCTTGGCAAGGACCGCTTCGCCGACGTGGACATCCGCATCCGGGTGAAGGGGGGCGGACACACCTCGCAGGTGTACGCCATCAGGCAGGCGCTATCGAAGTCCCTCGTCGCATACTACCAGAAATGTGAGTCGCAGATCGTGATGAACTCGAACTTTCTCCTGCCCGACCAATATTGGCGACAGTACCTGTGAGGTATCGCTGAGGTATTTTTGAGGTAAAATTGTAGCTCTTAGTCTCGATTACATGGATTCTCACCTTACTATGGGGGAGGGGGCAGATACCTGGATGCTGCCTCGTCGATACCTTGGCAATATTGGTTGGAAAATGCTGTTAATTTGTTCACGTCTTTAAAACATAAACGCAAACTGTTGCTGTACTTGTGTTTACTGCAAGAAAAATGTCGTTTTTTTGTAGTCCATTGGTTGCCTCCAATTTTAAGTACTTCTTAAAATATTTTAATATTTATATGTACATATTTTTTTCCCAGACGTGGACGAGCAGAGCAAGAAGGAGATCCGCGACATCCTCGTCCAGTTCGACCGGACGCTGCTGGTGGCCGACCCGAGGAGGTGCGAGGCCAAGAAGTTCGGCGGACCTGGGGCCAGGGCCAGATACCAGAAGTCCTACCGTTGAGAGTTCAGGATTTTTTGGTGTACGGGGAATAATAAAATGTCGTGATCAAAAAATCCTCTTCGCAGTATACAGTACCGAGCTTTGAAGCTGTTAATTCGGAAGGTCTTGTTCAGGTCTTGTTGCTGCAAGGGTGAAATTCCAATGATGCTGGATCCATTCCAGAATAAGCATTGGAATATAATGAATCTGAAGGTCTTACGAATCTGCCCTTTTGGCAAAAAGATATTTTGAAAACTAGGTACAGTACTACTTTCTCACTAAAAGACTTCAAATGTGCGTAAACGTGGGCATAAATTTCGGGTCGACTCGGTTCGAAAAATTTTTTTCGAGTCGAGTCTGACTCGGCCCCATCACGAGCGCACAGCTGTTTTTGTTTTATCTTGTCTGCAAACGCAACGTTGACGCGCTGCGACGTTGTTGCCGAACTCGTCTGTGTGCTGCTTCTTCTTGTGGTGGGGGTGGAGAAAAGTTGGAACTTTCAGCGCAACGACGATGGCTTCGGCCCCTCCGGTGAAGAGATACCGGAGGGTCGACCTGGAGGAGGAGGAGGCGGCGGCCAGGAACGAGTGGCTGCAGGGGTCCTCGGGAAGCGACGAGGACGAGGCCGGGGACTACGTGCCGCTCAAGGAGAGGAGGAAGCAGAAGCTGATCAGGCTTGGCAGGGTAGTGGAGGTGAAGGATGAGTCGAGGGAGGACGGTGCCAGCTCCTCGGGGGAGGGGGGAGAATTCAGCGCCAAAGACTCCATAGAGGAGCTGGCGAGGAAAGAGGAAGAGATCTTGGCAAAGAGCAAAGAGACATCACTGCTCCTCCAGCACTCCAAGCTGAAGAAGCTGGCGGAGGCGAAGCAGGAGACGGAGATGGACAAGCAGCTGAAAGAGGAGGAGAAGATCCTGCAGTCGGTGAGGGAGAACACGGCCCTGAAGGGAGCGGCGGAATTGGCCAAGGGGATCCAGTACACGGAGGCCCTGAGGACGGGATGGAGGCCGCCGAGGAGGGTGCTGGAGAGGCCGGAGGCCATGCACGAAAAGATCAGGGAGCAGAACAACATCCTGGTGGAGGGCGAGAACATCCCCCCCCTGGTCAGGAGCTTCCGCAGCATGAAGTTTCCCCCTTCCATCATGGCGGCGCTGGAGGCCAAGGGAATCCAGAAGCCCTCGCCCATCCAGATGCAGGGAATCCCCTCCATCCTCTCGGGGAGAGACTTGATCGGGATAGCCTACACCGGGAGCGGGAAGACGCTGGTCTTCGCCCTCCCCATCGTCATGTTCTGCCTGGAGCAGGAGAAGAAGCTGCCCTTTATGGGAAACGAGGGTCCCTTCGGGCTCATCGTCGTCCCGTCCCGCGAGCTGGCCAAGCAGATCCACGAGACCCTGGAGTACTTCTCCGAGAGGGCGGCTGTGGGGGGCCTCCCGCGCATCAAAACCTGCCTGGCTATTGGCGGGATGCCCAGCTCCGACGCCCTCAACGCCATCCGCGCCGGCGTCCACATTGTGGTGGCCACGCCGGGGAGGCTGATGGACATGCTGAACAAGAAAGTGATGACGCTGGACGTGTGCAGGTACCTCTGCCTGGACGAGGCCGACCGAATGATCGACATGGGCTTCGAGGAGGACGTGCGCACCATCTTCTCCTACTTCAAGGCCCAGCGGCAGACCCTCCTGTTCTCCGCCACAATGCCGAAGAAGATCCAGAACTTTGCCCGATCGGCCCTGGTAAAGCCGGTGACGATCAACGTGGGCAGGGCCGGCGCCGCCTCCCGAAACATCATCCAGGAGATTGAGTTTGTCAAGTCAGAGGCCAAGATCGTGCACATCCTTGAGTGCCTTCAGAAGACGCCGCCGCCGGTCCTCATCTTTGCCGAGCGGAAGCAGGACGTGGACGCCATCCACGAGTACCTGCTGCTGAAGGGCGTCCTGGCGGTGGCCATCCACGGCAGCAAGGATCAGGAGGACAGGATTCGCTCGGTGGCCGACTTTCGGGCCGGGCGCAAGGACGTCCTCTGCGCCACCGACGTTGCCTCCAAGGGGCTCGACTTCCCGGCCATCAAGCACGTCATCAACTACGACATGCCGGACGACATCGAGAACTACGTGCACCGCATCGGCCGCACGGGCAGGGGGAACGCCAGCGGACACGCCACCACCCTGATCAACAACGCTGTGGACCAGGCCGTCCTGCTCGACCTCAAGCACCTGCTCATAGAGGCCAAGCAGAAGGTGCCGCCCTTCCTGGCCACGCTCGAGTCGGAACAGGAGAAGTTCCTGTCCGTGGGCGGGGAGAGGGGCTGCTCGTACTGCGGCGGCCTCGGACACAGGATCACCAACTGTCCCAAGCTGGAGTCCATACAGCACAAGAAGGCGGCTGACATTGGGAGAAAGGATTACCTGGCGAGCAACTCGGCTGACTATTAAATGCTTCGCCCCTCCCAACGAGACGGAAGTGCTTCTGCCGACTGTTGTTGCATTTCTCTCACCTTCTCAAATAGAAAACTGTTGTGTACTGTAGACGGTACTTGAACGAACTTACTATAGTAATACTGTGCCTAGATTGGTACCATAGCATACTAGTGCAGTACAAAGGATTGATCTTATCGTCAGTTAGATGTGTGGAAATAAAAAAAACCCTGCTAAATTAGTTTCCTTAATTTTGAAGGAGCAGGGAGCAGTTAAGAATTGAATTTGTAACTACTAGTAGTAGCTCAGTTGCGATTTACTTTATTTGTCCCCACAAATCATCTCTTTAGCAAAGGAGCACCACTTTCCTGAAGAGTTGAAGTCGATAAATGACATGACAAGTAAAGTCCTCTTATTTCCTTCGATGTGAAATTTTCTTTCCAGCCATGCTTCTTCTTCTTTTCATCCGAATTTGAACAGTTCCCTTTTCATTTGTCGCGAGTGGTGAGAGTGCGTCCGTTTATTCGTCTGCCTTCTTTGCAACCTGAACGAGAGAGGAGAGAAAGAAGGCGCTTGGTCAGAGCAAGAAGAGGTTGAAGCAAAAGTTTCTGGTCTTAAATTTGCTTATGTGGAAAGACATCAGTGTAAAGTCAGCATTACAATTTGTCATCAAGCAGTCAAGTTTCCAATCTCAAGCAGTCGATCTCACTGACCATGAGTCCCTTGAGTTGGTTCGCGTCGATCTGTCCGTCCTCGATCTTGAACTCTGCGAAGGCGTCGTCCACCTCCTGGCTAGAAAACTTGTCTCCCCACGTCATCAGGGAGTGCCGGAACCTGTGGCAGTAAAAAAGAAAAAAACTTTACCCCGAGCCCTCCTCGGGGAGAGACTGACCGCTGCTCGACACTCACATCTCCGCGTCGATTTTGCCGTTGACCTCGAAGGCGTCGAAGGACTTCAGGATGACTTCGTCGTCGTCGGTGCCTGGAGTAACACAAAAGAAAAGAGAGGTTGAAACTTTTGCGTGTGTGCTTGTCATGGTGGTGCCCACCTCCTGCCATCTTCTGCGCAAAGAGTGTGACGAGCTGCGTGAAGTTGACCGGTCCGGGCGCCTCCGCCAGCATGTTGGACGCGTCTGAGTCGGAAATGGACTTGCCGACGTTTGTGAAAGCAGTCTGGAAGGGCGAGAGAGAGAGGGAGGGAGAAAAAAAATGGAGACGAGGCCGCCAACGTACCATTCCCAAGCTCTTACTAACCTTCAGGTCACTGGCAGTGATGATTCCATCCTTGTCGGTATCCATGATCCCGAAAGCCTCTTTAAATTCTTGAATCTGCTTCTGGGAGAAGTACTGGAAGATGTTGATCTCTCCCTTCTTCGCTTTCCTATATGGAAAAGTATAACACCAGGCGTTACATAACGGTTGGCAAATTCACCAAGGGCAACCGTTATGTAACGCCTGGTGTTATACTTTTCCATATAGGAAAGCGAAGAAGGGAGAGATCAACATCTTCCAGTACTTCTCCCAGAAGCAGATTCAAGAATTTA
>JAAUYM010095338.1_pt1 | contig 12091 bp, 15 predicted proteins | sample 7278001 | NCBI WGS metagenome assembly JAAUYM01 (sample SAMN14350224, study PRJNA611818) | marine sediment metagenome | isolation source: surface marine sediment (1.8m) | place: French Polynesia: Moorea | collected 2018-08
GAGAGACTCTGGCCCACATTTTTTATTTAGAAATAGCGCCAAAAAAATGCGCCAAAAAAGCGCCAGCGCCAATCTAAAAAGTGTACAGAAATTGGTGGCCCACCCGATAGTTCCCAAAAGTATCTGAAAATTACAAAGCTCAAATTAGACGACTGCCTTGCACAAACCTTTATCCTCTCAGCAGTTGACGTCAAGCTGAGTTTTCGTCGCCATCTGGCCACCCTGCCACTTTCCCTTCACGTGCTGGCTTCCGCAGTCGCGGCGAAAAAGCGTCAACAAAAGGGAGCAGAGAGCAGAAGGACTGCGCTGGGAGCAAAGGTGAGGGATTTCATCAGCCTCCGAGGACGCGAATTTCGACGCAGTTTGAGGTCGCCGAGGCCGAAGGAGGCGAGTGAGAGAGTCACAGAAGGAGGCCCCAGGCCCACGCGCGTGTGGTTTTTGCGTTTCGTGCCAGAGAAGACTTAGCAAGATGAGCAAAGACCCACCCACCATCACCACGGGCCAACCTCACTTGGCCAAGCAGGTAAGACAGCGAGAGAGTTCTTACAGCTTTTGGAGCTCGTTGATGACGGACGGGACTAAAAGCATGTCAGGATTTACCTAACTCAAGTCCAAGCAGCAGATTTTGCATGGCCCGTGGCAAAAATTCGGGGAGCTCATTGCCGGCTTCCGCTTTGCTTTGACTGTCTCAGGACCTTTCCCACCTGGAGGTGAGCAAGCTGACCCCACTGTCCCCGGAGGTCATCTCCAGGCAGGCCACCATCAACATCGGCACCATTGGCCACGTGGCGCACGGGAAGTCCACTGTCGTCAAGGCACTTTCGGGTGAGTGGAAGTCTCAGACCTGGAAAGGAAAGTTTTCAACAAATGATTTTATTTAAAAGTTGGGCATCTTAGAAACTTTGGCGGTAATATCAATTGTTTTATGTATTAGGCTTAGCAACATTCGTACTTTGCAGATTTTAAAATAAAATAAATAGTATTAAAATTACAGCACATTAAAATTTGGTACAGTAATTAAAATAAATGTGAGAAAAGTTGGTCTTTTTTTGTATAGTACATGTACATAAGGTTTTTCAAAATATCTTTGAAGTCATGTGCTTTAAAGGTAAGAGCTATAAATAAGATTTGCTACATATCTATGTATGCATGTAACTCTCAATTTTTATTATTTAGTACATTTTTTTCTTGAATGCACTCTGTAAGCTACACAAAGGTCATACAAAAAGAAGGGGGGGAACAGTTTTCTTTCCAGATCCAAGACTTCCGTGACCACATACATTTGCGGTGCTTTTATTGTTCCATTTAGTGCGGTACTAGTACTACTTTGCTTTAAGCGCGTTATGTTCGTACACCCTGTATGCTGTATACCAGATAGAGAGCTCTTTGTAGTGTTGGGTCGTATGCTGCGTTCTGTGGGGCATCATCATCTGTAGTTCCAGTCTGCTTGTCCGTACGGGGGTGTTTTCCTCATTATGCCCGATTGTTGCACCATTGCGACGGCCAAACCTGACGCAATCCGAGGAGGGAGGAGGGGGCAAAACGATGGAAGCAGCGCGTACAGGTTACTTATTAACTAGAAATTGTACGCGGCTTTTAACATGATACGAAACGAGGTAATAGTAAGCTATCCTGCTGCAGGAAAGAGAATCTTAGCGTTAAGAGGACGTGGAAGGTGAGGAAACAGTTCTGCGTTCTCTGGTCTATCATGGTCATCATCTTCATCCTCGGTGTCACTAGATTCCTCGTCGACAGTCTCTCTCTCCTCCGCCACCACGTTCTTGACCTGCTCGTCGATGATGGCCGCCGCGAAGAGAAGCCGGTAGAGCCACGGCAGGAACGGGTTCGCCGCGGAGGAGGGCGGATTGTACTGATCGTAGAGCCCGTGCCTCCTGGCGGCCCCGTCGCAGTCGGCCTCGTCTGAGCCGTCGACGCAGTTCTCCTTACCGTCGCACACCACCCTGCGCCGGAACATGGCGTCCCCGCCGTCGCACTCGAACCAGTCCAGCTCCCAGGCCTTGTGGCAGGTGACGTCCTCGCCCTCCTCCTCCTCCTCGCCTTCCTTCTCCTCTTCCTGGTCAAGTTTGATGCGTCTGTCAAGTCTGATGGCGTCTTTCAGTTTGTCAATCATTGCCATGAGCCAGCAGGCCAGTTCGGACTCGTCCTCACTGGAGTCGACGCAGTCGAAGAACCCGTCGCAAATCTGCACCATTGAGAGGCAGTCCATCTCGTCGAAAGCATTCGGGCACGTGAACGTGTCTTCCGGACAGTCCACGGATGGAGTTGGCGGAAGCGTGAAGGCGGAGGGCGCCGTGGCCGTGGCCGTGGCCGTGGCCGTTGTTGCCCTTGTCGAGGTCATCAAGGGGACGGTGGCAGTAGCTGATGGCGCGACGGTGGTGCTGGTGGTGAAGGTGGCGGCTGCTGTGCTCTCAAATGGCTTAGTCTGCATGTGGTGAGTGGTCCAGGTAGCTGTGGTGCTTACAGGTTTCGTACTAGCAGTGTTCTGTTCCTCATCCCTGTCCTTTTTTCTGTCACTGTTTCCTCTGTCTCTGCTTCCTTTCCGTCTCTTACTGCCATCCCCGTCTGTGATCTTCTTTTCTAGTTCCCTTCCCCTCTCCCTCTCCCTCTCCCTCTCCCTGCCCCTCTCCCTGCTTCCTCCTCTCTTCCTCCCTCTCCTCCCTTTGACTCTACACCCCTCCTCCTCGTCCGACCCGTCCTCGCAGTCCCGACTTCCGTCGCAGGTCCACGACACCGGCACGCAGACGCGGCCTCCCCCTTCGCCTCCGTCCCGGCAGCCAAAGTGGCCGGTCCGACAGGACCCGCGGAAGTCGCAGCCGTCCTCATCGCTGTCGTCCAGGCAGTCGGTGTGGCCGTCGCAGAGGAGGCTGGACCTCACGCACTTGTCGTCTGCCTTGCAGTGGAACTCTCCTCGGCGGCACGGTTTGTTCTGCATGTCCTCCTCCTCCAGCCACTCGTCGTCATCCTGCCAGTTTAGACATTTAGTGCTGTTCTGTTCATTTACGGCAAGCTTTCAGGACTTCCCCGTCGTACCCCAATCTCTGCTTTTCGCCACTCGGAGAACACTTACCCAGCCCAATTCCTCCCCGTCCTCCTCCTCCTCCTCCTCCTCCTCGTCGTCGTCGTCGTCCTCCTCGCAGTCCTCCTCATCCGAACCGTCCATGCAGTCGTTAAATCGGTCGCACCTCTGCTCTGGCCAGATGCAGTCCGACCCGTCGAAGCAGGGAATCGTGTCCGGATCTGGACAACCCACCCTGTGGTCTCGCTCGTCATCGTCGAAGTCGTCATCGTCGAAGTCGACGTCGTCGAAGTCGTCGTCCTCCTTGAAGACTCCTCTGGAGAAGCTGACGGAGAGGACGAAGGAGGCGAGGAAGAGTTCCTTCAACATTTTTTCTGTGCGGGGCGGGGGCCCTTGCTAGAGAAGGCCCTCTTTTCCTCGGAGCAACGTCAGCCCAAGCGCCCCGGCCCAGACAAGGACAAGGGATTGGCCCTTTTATATCCCGGGGGATACACTCTCAAATTGTGTGTCGGTAACGGTCTGAATCGATGCGAGAAATTGTGTGTGTGTGTGTATGTATTTTGGGGGAAGCAGTTCCAAGTCATGCTCAGGTTAGGTTACCGTTTTACAAGTTTGTTTTGGTGGGTGGATGGGTTTCTGCCCATAGAAAGAAAAATCAAGGTTGTTGTAAAATTAAATGTACATATTATGTACAGTAGGGGCTATGCAATGATTATCTTTCCTTCCCTTTTTCACTCTAGGCGTGCACACTGTCCGCTTTAAGAATGAGCTGGAGAGGAACATCACCATCAAGCTCGGCTACGCTAACGCCAAGATCTTCCGCTCCTTCGATCCCAAGTGCAAGAGACCCGTCTGCTACACCTCACAGGGGTCCAGCAAAGAGGACAACTTCGTCATGAACGGATTCAAATACGAACTTGTAAGATGGGTGCTGGTGTTTTTGTTCCAGATTTACTGTAGGTTGATGCTCCAAGGCAGTCTTTGACCGTTTCCTCCCTTATTTACACAATTTCAGGTACGCCACGTCAGCTTCGTCGACTGCCCCGGCCACGACATCCTCATGGCCACCATGCTGAACGGAGCCGCAGTCATGGACGCAGCCTTGCTACTCATCGGTAAGAGAATTACATAGGTGTCTTTCTTTTTTTTTCTAGGTGGATGAATATATCACGTGTCATTCCTTTTCAGCCGGCAATGAGTCTTGTCCGCAACCCCAGACATCGGAGCATCTCGCCGCTATCGAAATCATGAAGCTGAAACACATCCTTATCCTGCAGAACAAGATCGACCTCATCACTGAGCAGCAGGCCAAGGAACAGCACGAACAGGTGTGGGGAGGGATAGGGCGACAACCCAAGATTGTTTTTTCTCCTTCTAAGTAACTCTTGCTTGTGGCACAGGTAATGCGGTTTATCGAGGGCACCGTGGCGGAGGGGGCCCCAATTATCCCCATCTCCGCACAGCTCAAATACAACATCGAAGTAAGTCAGTCTTTGGTGGTAACTCATGAACCATCCCATTCACGTGTGATTCATGAATCCTCAGGTTGTGTGCGAGTACATCGAGAAGAAGATTCCCATCCCGATCCGCGACTTCACTTCCGAGCCACACCTCATCATCATCCGCTCCTTCGACGTGAACAAGCCCGGCTCCGAGGTAGACGACCTGAAGGGCGGCGTCGCCGGCGGGTCCATCCTCAAGGGGGTCCTCAAGGTCGGAATGGAGATCGAGGTCAGGCCGGGACTCGTCTCCAAGGACCAGGTAAGTCGTGCTTTCCTCTTCTTCCTGTACCTTGGTCCACTGCGGACACTGGGGAAAGGAGCTGTTGTTGCTACGCAACTTGTTTTGCTCCCACTAGGATGGCAAGCTGACCTGCAAGCCGATCAAGAGCCGCATCGTGTCCCTGTTCGCGGAGCAGAACGACCTGATGTTCGCCGTTCCCGGCGGCCTCATCGGGGTGGGCACGAAGATCGATCCCACGCTGTGCAGGGCAGACAGGATGGTGGGACAAGTGCTGGGGAGCGTTGGCGGCCTTCCGGACATATTCACGGAGCTCGAGGTATGTCATCGACCGGGCAACAACAACTGAACCTGCCTCACCGACACCACTTTCTGCCCGTTTCAGGTGTCTTATTACCTGCTTCGTCGCCTGCTGGGAGTGCGGATGGAGGGCGACAAGAAGGCCGCCAAGGTGTCCAAGCTGGCCAAGAACGAGGTGAGACGAAGCTCCTTCCCCAACACGCGCACTTAGTCGCGGCACACGTACCTACGTAGGTACTATCCAACCTTTTGGATCTTTTTCCAGGTCCTGATGGTAAACATTGGCTCCCTGTCTACCGGCGGTCGCGTGATCGCGGTGAAGGCCGACCTGGCCAAGATCGGGCTGACCACGCCTGTGTGCACCAGCATTGGGGAGAAGATTGCCCTGTCCCGGCGGGTGGACGGCCACTGGAGGCTCATCGGATGGGGCCAGATCAGGAGGGGGGTCACCGTCAAGCCTGCCGAATCGAACTGACTGGTCCAAGAACGATGATGGATAGCGAGAGGAGGAACGAAAAGAGAGGATTCTTGTTTGGCCCGAGAAAAACTTGCGTTTCTTTGTCCGACTATGTAATGAAAAAAAAAATCATTTTGTTGCACGAAAGCATTGCGTTGCTCAGGTAACGTACTAGACATTGCAATTGCTCACGAGACAAAAATTTTGGAATCACAAACATGGAAGGGTCCAGGAATGAGCCGATGTCGCTCCACTGCGTCTGAAACGTCAGCAGTGAATCTTAATTACTTGCAGAGTAGCTAGCATTCATCGTCCAGACAATGTGCATGATGATGTACTACAGAACGTAGTCTTTTGCCGAGATCAAATAGCAAATAAGTTAGGCGTGTCTGGCCTCTTCAGCTTCTTCCCAATTGTCCAATTGTTTATTCTTCTTTCTGTTCTCGAACGTGACCAAACAAAAGTGAAATAATCCTTCCTTGTTGTAGGTACAATACCTTTTTTTTCGCTGTGCGTGCTTTACTTGCCCCACTTAAGCACACTCCCAAATGATTTGGTTTTAAATACTCCAAAAATTATTTATTGTACATCCAGCATTAACAAGACCAAGAAATTTTTCAAAAAAAAAAAAAAAGATCTTTGTGTTGTGGGAGTAGTATGTACATACAACTTTCTTTCTAACGTCGTCGGTCCACTCCTTTTCGTTCAGTCGGACTTCATCTTGCACAGGTACTTTAGCTGCAGCATCTTGACGTCTCCAGACTGATCCAACTTGACGACACCCTCCTGGCTGTCAATGGAGAGCAGAACCCCCGTGGACTCGCGGTCCTCGCCCATGATGACCTTGACCTTGTCGTTTCTGGTGGGCTGAATGGGTTGGAGGTGGTCCGGGGCGATGGAGACGGTCCTGTCCTCGTCAGGGAGGAAAACCGAGCACATCCCGGGTGTGACGCCCCGGATGACGCCGGACTGGCCGCACAACCCGGCGTCCGAGTGGGTCTCGCGGACCACCACCTCGATGTCCGGGGAGTACCAGTCTGCTCCGCCCAGCGAGTCGCCTCCCACTGCCCCCCCGCCGCCCCCGCCGGGAGTTGAAGGGGTGTACGGGGAGGAAGACGAAGCTCCCGTTCCCGGAGTGCTGCCACTCCCCGGGGTCATGGGGCTGTATCCGGCCCCTGGAGAAGGCGCGCCGTACCCTGGAGACGGGGTCGGCTGGTAGTTCTGTCCCGGGCTCGGCGTGGGCACGTACGAGTTCGGGCTGGGCGTCGACTGGTACCCGGCGGTCGGCGAAGGGGATGGGTTATAGGGGGAATATCCCTCCTGAGGGTTGTACACGGATCCGGGGGTGTACGGGGCCGAGGGAGACTCCTGCGCGTACCCGCTGCCACTCCCGCTGCCACCGCCGGGAGTGCCGGGATTGTAATTGGGAGAAGGGGTGCTGTCGTCCAGGTTGTAGTCGTCGTAGTCGCGGGAGGCCGCGGGAGTGTTGGTTACTGTCGGATCCCAGGCGCCGGAGCGACCGGGGGTTCTGGAACATGTGCAGCATTGTGAAAAATACCTCTGATGTACTAGGTACTTAAGTTATACGTAGCACACAGAATGCCTTTCATACCTGGACCCATCTTCTGCCCCGTGGGAGGGCGTCATGCTCCCGTAGTGCGGCGTCCTCGACCCAGCGTCGTACATGGGCGTCTGGGAGCCATACATGGGCGTGCGGCCGCCGGCAGAGCTGTGTCCAGGGGTGTTCGACCCGTACATCGGCGTCCCGGAGCCGCCGTAGCTCGGGGTGCGTGTGTAGGTTGACATGGATCCGCGCGAGGGCCCGCCCACGATGGCGATGCGGGAGCGGTCCACAGAGATGGTCTGGCACTTGGAGTGCAGCTCCACACGGGCGGTCGTCTCGGTTGCGTCCTTGACGATACCGATGTGGGACTTGTATGGGCCCTGCATGAAGAGGAAAATAAAAGCAATGATCTTTGTGTAACCGCCACAGATCCAATGTTATTGTCACCTGTGTGATCTTGATGGTCTGTCCGATGAGCTCCCGATCTCGGCCGATGCCGCCACCTCCGCGCCCTCGGCCACGACCTGAGAAGCAGGTGAAATGGGTTGGGTCATCAAAGCTCAGAAAGAAGTAATACAACAGTAATGTCCTCACCCATTCCTCCTCTGCCCCTTCCTCCTCCACCGCCTCCCTGCGAAGGATGCATGGGTGATGACAGCCTCGGGCTCATGAACCCGGGCAGCCCTCCTGCGCCGGCCTTCCCCCTCCCTCCCGCCCCGGCGCCTCCCCCGGCCGCTCCGGGGCCGCCGCCACCGGCCAGTACGAGGTGGCGGCACTTGCAGACAAAGATGCCACCGTTGTCCAGCATCATCCTCGAGTGGAGAAAGGCGAAGTTCCGGAAGAGGTGCTTGATCTGCCCCTGTCGGCCGGAATGCGGGCCGTCGATCACCTTGACCACGTCCCCCTTTTGCACCGGGTTCTGCTCGCTGTCCAGGGCGACCGCGTTGCGGTTCTCGCGCTTCTTTTGCAGCGAGGCCGGCTTGGAGGCGATCACCTTCCCGTGCATGTTCAGCACCTGGAAGTTCTCCTTCTGCAGTTGCACGATGACGCCGACTGTCTGGGGATCGATCTGAGAGGCGGAAAAATTGATTAGTGCCTACCTGATAGTTCATCGCCAATTTCCCCCTCCCTCCCCCCTCTCGGCATCTTTACCTGAACCATGTCCCCAAACTGGAACTGTCCCAGCGAGTCGACGCCCGTTGCCATGTCCGTGCAAAGCTGCAGATCCCTGGGCAGCACCTTCAGTTCGTGCATCGTCAGGTCGGAAAAGACGACGATCAAATTCTCCTGGACGCGCACTATGAGCCCCGTGTCGCCTTCAAACCTGATGAACGAAGGAGAACCCCATTGATCCAAATGTAAAATCCAGTTCCCAGTTGCCCGATTTACCTTCCCCCAATAACTCTGACATGGTCGCCCTGGGAGAAGAACTTCTTTAGCTCAGAGGCCTGGAACTCCAGTGGCTCCTTCAGATCTTCGTGCTTGGGCTGCATGGTGACCTTGGGCCCGTCCACCGCAATGACCTTCCCCTGCAGGTTGACAAGTTCTCCTTCAGTCACCTCCACGTTGTCCCCTGTGGAGAAGGAGTGCGCCTGCTCCTCCTTGTCGCCGGACAGCTCAATGTCGATGCCTTCGGGGGCTTCCTCAAACCTGGAGCGGAGAAAAGTCACGTTGGACTAACTAGCACCGCGCTTCTTGCCGTCTGGTACCAATCAACACACCTTTCCAGCTCCGAGAGCGTCGGCTTCACTCCTTCCGCAAGGATCGCGCTCATAGGGAAGTTCTACAAGGAAAGAAAAACTTTTAATCCCCTGACCGTCTATCTATTCCACATACGAATTATCACACCTTGTACAAGTAGCCCTTTCTGGAGTAGCGATTTCCTTCGAAGACCAAGAAATCTCCGTCATTATTGATGTCTCCTCCGATGGAACGAATCTTGGAGGAAGAAAGATTTTTAAAAAATGATGGTTGAGACTCAAGCGTCACATGTGATAATGGCCACTTTTCTCACTTTTTCCGGGTCGAAGAGCTTTGCCATCGGCCTCTTCTTCTTTTGCTTCCTGGCCTTCTCCGCCTCCGACGTGGCTGCCGTCCTCAGCGCCCCCCTCATGCGAGTGTAGTCGATCCGTGGGAGCAGCTTCAGGTGGACCAGGTTCTGGCCCATGTCTACGTAGTCGACCTGTAGGAGGAGGAGAGTAAATAATCCCCCGGATATAGAAGCTGCTTCGCAGCGTTCGCTTTCTCTCTCACCTGAGCCAGATCATCCTTGTACAGCCCTCTCTTCAGGCGCACCCACTGCTTCGACTTGAGTCCAGTCTGCTCTTTCACCACTCTGTAAAGTCAAACTCAAGCGTAAAATGCAAGCTGTGTCGCTTTGGTTGCATTTAGTATACTATGTTACCTTAGCACGTCAGTCATCTCCTTGATGGGAACCATCTGCTGGTTGTACTGCCCAATCCTCAGCGCGGAAATGCCCTTGATCACCTCCTTGACGTGAGACTGCTTGAAGGCCTCCACGTAGATGAAGCCCTTCACGTGCTCGGGGGCGACGACCGACCTGGAGACCGCAGAAAGAAGACAGTAGAAGATCGGATCGACGACCCTCCTTCCTCCCCTTTCCACCTCACCTGATCTGGAGCGGTTCCTCCGACGGCGAGTTCTGGTAGGCGATGTACTTGTTCATGATGTTGATGACCGTCTGCTTCTCCGTCCCGGGCAGGCACTTGACCATCCACAGGTTGGGGTCCTTCACCCCGGGCAGCAGCGTCTGCTGGGTGATCTCGTCGCTCATCTCCTCGCCGCCCTCCCCTGGGCGAGAGAGTTGCATAGGTAAATTGGGAAGAACATGATAGGTGGCCAGACAACAAAAATCTTTTACCAAATCTTGCGAGTCCGGCGGCGTCCTCATTGTATCTGTTCCTGAAGAATTCCTCCATCTCCTCCTCGTTCATCTCCCCGTCGTCGATGCCGAAGCCCCTCTCCCTGTCCTTCCTCATCCTGGCCTCGATGTCCCTTGCCGTCCTGCCGGCCTCCTCGCGCTCGTTGGGCAGGTCGCCCTCCACGTCGTCGTCCCAGGCGTCCTCGTCGTCCTCGGCGTCGTCGTCGACCTCTGCCTCGTCCAGAATAAAGTCCGACGTCTTCTTCTTCTTCTTCTTGGGGCGCACGTCGTACTGGAAGGTCAAGAACGTGCCCATCGTGGTACCCGTCCACGTCAAAGTGCACCAATAAAAAAAATATATAATAACCCTTACGTCCTCCTCCTCCTCAGAGTCCATCCTGTCCTCGTCCTCCTCGTCCATCCCTCCTCCTCCTCCTCCTCCTCCTCCCCTTCTCCTCCTGATGGGCTTGTCCTCCTCGTCTGACCCCGAGCCTCGGCCGACAGGAGACCCGGCGGGGGAATCCACCGAGCTGGAAGAAAGGCAGAAGGGCACGGGAACGTTCAGTCAAAACCTCTTGACAAAAATCGGACTGCTTGTCCCTCCCTCCCCTCTCACCCTCTGTCTTCTTCGGAATCGCTCATGGTGAGGGAAGGGAAGGCCCAAGGTGGGACGGGACGGGGCGGGGCACCTGGCGGATCAAACTACTTGCTTTAGTTGGCAGGTAACCTCAAGTCCAACTTACTTGACAATTTACCTGTACCGTATAGGTAAACTTGTGATTAAAAACAACACGACAATGATGAGTTTTCTTCTTGTCCGGCTTCACTTCGCTCCTTTCTTCAGGGATGCCAGATTTTTGGAGAGCTGATATAGCCCAACCAACCCTGAATATAGCCTAGCCTTCAAACCCCTAAGTTTAAATATTTGCCAAAAACTTTAATAACTTAAAATAAAAGTGGACTTCTACGAACATTTTTACCATCAAAAACATTAGTCTACAAGGTAGAAAAAACAACCATTATTGACCAAAACGGTTTACAAAATAGCCTATCTGGCAACCCCTGCCGTAGTGTACAGGCAGCAGCAGTGCAGCTTCGGTAGCTGCTGCCTTCAGCGCAGTTCTACCCCGCCCGGTTGTCGTTGCAGCGCCATCTGGCGGGAAGCGGGGGCAGCAGAGGATAACGAGCAAGATAGACGGACACGGACAAACATGGAGGCAAATTCAAAAGTTATTTGACAGCGAGATGGAAATCACTTTTTATACATGCATATATAAAAATATAATAAAATAGTCAGCTCCTTTCGGAGGAAGTGATGTTCTTTCCATCAGTGCTTGTTGAATCATTTCGCTGTTGCTGTTGTTGTCGTCGTCGTCGTTGTTGTTGTTGCCACTGCTGCACCTTGGCAAGAATTTTTACAACCAACTTCTCTTTACATGCGACTTAGAGTTCAATCTTGTTGCATCTTAGTGAGAAGCATAGTCTAGCGCTAATAGAATAACAAAAATATAAAAGTCTCACGCTGCTGTAGAAAAAAATATTAATTTTAATAGTAACTGTGTAGCATTGTATAGTAACTAGTATAGTATAGTAATAGTAACTGTGTAGCATTACATAATGGTCAAGCAACACCCTCTTGTTGTCTGAAGCACATGCTTGCTTTTTGATAGACTTTTTACAGCTCTGTGTAATAGTGTATAAATCAATTGCAAAAATAAATCACTAATGGGACTCTTCAGTAGCAAATTTTTGCCTTGCCACTTCAGCCATTGCAGTCTGACCAAAACCAAAAAAATGAGGTAGGGTGTACCTAATGTAGCTGTTTTGTTGCTACTATTGAGGAAAAGGAAAAGAGGAAAAAACTAGTTACAAGATTAACACTACAGGACAAAATACTAGACCCTCCTGGACCTCATTATGTCAAAAAAAATTTATGTGACACAATGTTACCCTCTCAAAATATAGGCAAAAAACTTATCACAGTTCGAAAGAAAAACACTGTATTGTAGTATATTGGTCGTATGTACATCGCTTAATGACGACACCCTCTCTATCTCACGGCTGCCCTGGTCTTTTGTCCTTAAACTGCCAATCTTTTTTCATCTCCGAGCA
>JAAUYM010099232.1_pt1 | contig 12087 bp, 14 predicted proteins | sample 7278001 | NCBI WGS metagenome assembly JAAUYM01 (sample SAMN14350224, study PRJNA611818) | marine sediment metagenome | isolation source: surface marine sediment (1.8m) | place: French Polynesia: Moorea | collected 2018-08
AGTTGCAATTTTTGGTTGCAGCTTGAACCCCAAACATCACAATTTTTTGCTATTTTAATCGCAATTTGGTCACTGGCGCCGTGGGAGGAGAAGCTACGAGAAAGAAAGATCGTCATCCTGCCGACATAAGTGGAAGGGGAGAGGTTATTTTCTGCTATGAAGCACGTTTTCCCTCCTCCTTCCTCCTTTCCCCCTTCTACTTGCTGCCCTCTTTGGCAAATTCCCAAACCTTGGCTTTTCCGGCTTCGGCAATAAACAGCAGCGTCTTTTTACATCAGAACTGCATTCTCAAAGGGAGGAGAGGACAGGAAGAACAGCAAGCAGGAGGTTGGAATCTGAGACGGTACTAATAAAGTGCCGCCGCCATGGAGGCCAAATATGCGAGGCCAGACAGCATCTTCCATAAGGGGCTGAGAGAGGTGATGGGTTCTGTGGACAAAAGTAAGGTCTCCACACTTGCAGATGCAGAGAAGGTGCAGCACTGCCTCTCTCTTCCTGGCGTCAGCCACCTCAAAGTGGAGCTGCAGACCAAGATGACCAAGAGTCTGGAAAGTGCTAGTGCCTTCAAGGAAGAAGGCAATGCGCACTTCAAGGCCGGAAGGTACTTGGAGGCCAGGGACTCCTACACCAGGAGCATCTTGCTCTGCCCTGTGGACTACTCGTCTCCAGAGAATAATGTTGAATTTGCCATCTTCCTGGCCAACCGATCAGCAGCACTGGAGGCATGCAGGATGTTTGCAGCCTGCCAGCAAGATATTGAAATGGCTTTTAAGTATGGGTACCCAAAGCATCTTCAGTACAAGGTGAGGAGCAACCAAAATTAGCTGAGCTGTTCTCATCATTACACATATTGCAATAGAGTTTATTATTTTTAGATATACCATCGCTTGGGCAAAGCTCTGCTAAAGCAGAAGCAGTTTGCTAGATCTAAGGAGGCATTCCTCAAGTGCTTGGACATGATTGGCAAGTCTGACTTGAACAGCACGGCTCGAGATGCCTATCGCCTCAAGACCAAAAAACAAATGACCGTTTTTAATGTCTCCAACAAGATTGCTGACCAGAGTGATGACAGCACATTGGTGAGGCTGGCAGGAGGACCAAATAAGGGAACCCCTGAGCTGACTGCCAAGATGCAAATGATGGAAGGAAGCAGCAGCATGGAAGCGACCGCCGATATCCTGGCTGGAGAAGTTATCATGGCAGAGAGGCCACTAGTGGTGGCTCTACTCCCGAGGGAAAAAAGGGCAGAAGATGGTGACAAAGAGATGTGGCTGCCCCACGTGTGCCCATACACCCTGCTCCCCATGCCAGCTGCCGTGCCATGCAAGCTGGGCTCCACAGAAATGTTTGCCAATGAGGCTGCAAGGGATGCGGCAGAGGTTGCCTTTCATGCTCGCGAGTGGAGAGTGCGTGGTTTTCTGGAGAGGTCCGGAGCAACTCCCTTGGTGATGCTGGCACTCAGGGTGGCTCTACATGAAGGAATGGAGTCGGAAAAGTTGTCAGCATTGCTGGCGAAGGCGAACAAGGGCACCAAGGAGGAGAGACTATGTGCAGCCATCACTGCTTCTCTCATTGTCAGGGTGTTGAGAGAGGCTGGGGACAAGTTTGCTTCTTCTAGGTAATATGCACCAATGATGAGCAGTGATTAAGAAAACAAAATTTGACCTACGTAGCTAAATTTGTATTCTTTTGCAGCAATGATGGAGAGATGGAGAACAAGGAGCTTCAGTTGACCACCACTCTGGTTTCCTCACTCCTCCTCTGTGGTTCACAGTCAATCCTTATCTTTCCCCCATCAAGATGTCCGCCTGCAAAAGAGGTCTTCTTTGAGGAGGGGACAAAAGTCAATGAAGCTGCCCTAGACACAGCAGAGCCCATTGCCCTTGGGATTTTCCCCACCCTGGTAGCACTCAGACATCAGTCTGCTGCCACCAAGAACAATTGTGGTAAGGATAGTTGCTGCCAGGGCGTTTGTACTGTATAGCACCAGTAGTTGTGAACTCTATTTTGCAGCAGACAGGAAGTACCCACGCCCATTTGCCTTCTTCAAGAACTTCTGTCTGGTTGTTGCCATCGAGCACCAGCTCTCAGAGGGAGACATCCTTGACATGTGTGAGATAGGACTCACACTGCAGAAAATGGTGGGAAACAAGGGTGAATATGTTGGCAGCAAGAATGGACAGCATGATGCAACAAATGGGAAGGAGCATGAGGAAGATGAGGGCTGGATCATCTTCAGATGCAGCAACTATCCCTTGTGCACTGAGGGCTTCCCACTCAGGGAGAACACCAAGGAGAAGCTCATCCAGTGCCCAAAGGAAGACTGTGGGAAATCGACCAACATCTACCTCAAGCTCAAGCGAATACAGGTTTGCCTTTAGTACATTGTCGGCCAAAGGAAGTGTTATGCATGGATTAATTATATTGAATCTTGGTCACTGTGTGTACTTGATATGTTTCATGAAATTCCTGTTTGGCAGGAGCTGAAGAAGGCATTCTTCAAGATTCACCAGGCCCTAGTGAAGACGAGGGACTTGACTGAAGCAATTCATGGTTTGCGCCTCCTCCTGAACGACTGGAATGCCGTTGTCGTGAGGCCCTACAGAGACATCACCCACCTGGACAGATACCTCCGCGCCGCCGTCAGGCTGGCACACGCAGAGGAAGAGGCAGGTTGGATCGCCGAGCACAGATGAATGATGCAATGGCAAATAAATGACGGCATGTGCCGCACGTTTTTACTCGTACGTCAAAAATGTGGGTAGTCAATAAAAAACTAACAAGATTTGAGTTGTTGCACCTATATGTACATCAAGACTCGAGGGTAGCTCGATGGGGAAAAGCCAATACCTCCACCCTGCCTATCTACCCTAAAAAACATATCTCTGTGGGCTGGAGCCCTTGGAGGAGGCAGATTGGGTGTCAAGAAGACAACAGGCACAAGAAGTGTGGAGGTCAGCACCAGCAGGGGGGGAGGGGAGGCATGAAAGGCAGTTGGCATGTCCAGCTTTGAGGAGGAGGAGGAGGAGGACTGGAACTCCTCCAAGATCAAGGGATTCTCCTTCGGCGACGACGATGAGGTAATGTGCCCTTCTAGTACGTGGTACAATACTGTTATTGGTTGGGAGAGGCCGGAGTGCAACAACTCTTTTTTTTCTGTTGTCCGTCAACTGTCCAAGTACCAGTCGTCCTCCTCCGACCGCGCCCTCGCATCTCTCCACCTCCCAAGTCTCCCTCGACTCCTTAGCGTCCTCCTCCAGGTCCATCCCTTCCTCCGCCGTCCCCGCACCCCCAGTTGTCTCTCTCTCTGACAGGGTCAAGAAGGCAGTCAGGTCAGGGGAAAAAAATTGGTACCTGTTTATTATTTATATCCTTTCCATTATGCTGGGTACGATTTAGCAATGGAAAAAATGGTGCAGAAGTTAGATCTGACCTCATTCAATTCCCCATTTAGAAGGCTGATTAAAAAACCCTTTTATTTATACTGAATGACTAGGGGTCATCATGGTTCGGTCCGAACCACCACCGACCCGAGCAGGACTCCGGGTGTGACCGGGGAGGAGGACGGAGACGACGACGACGACAACGGGTGCCTAGTTATGTTGTGTAAGTGTGGCCACCACCTCCAATCAGGGGCCTACACACACACCAACAGCACAAACAGTGCAAGGAGTTAATTTCTCATGTTTACTACAAGTATGTGTATCCTAACTTGCCTTACGATAATAAAGGAGTAATTTGTCAATTGATTCTTCGTGTGGTAGAGAAAAGAAGTCTGAATGCGCCTCAATTTCATAAATCTTGGAGGAAATTGACAGACAACACGGTGACTCACCAAGTATCATCCTTGGTTGGTATCTGGACTCTTGAGTCAGGAAATTGGACCATTATAAACACTGTTTCCCCAAGCCCAAGGACGACATAGCTCTTTCCTTAGTCACTGTTTAGTAACTGAATGTATTTGTCGTATTTGCATGAAGAAAAAAAAGTCATGCAATGACCGTCACCGCGTGTTGAATATGACCTTTCCTGACTTGCACCCATGCATGGACCTAGCGATTGGCTCCCTGTGTTCCTCCATGTGGACCAGCTTGTAGGGCGGCGGGGTGAGCTCGCCAGCCGCGGCCATGGTGAACAGCTCCTCATACATGGCCAGGCGGCTGGTCTATGTATCTGCCAGCTGAGCCAGTAGCCCCTGACTGAGATGGCCTTGAATATAAGCGCCGAGGTGAGCACGACCACCGGTTTGAGGTTCATCCCGCCATAGGTGACATGGACGCCACCCTTGCCCAGGGACTTCATTGAGCTCCCACGCAGTTGACGGTCAACACTGGGCACAGGATGTCGTCCTCCTGGAAGGCCCTGCTCTTCCTGTGCTCCTGCTCCGTCCAGACGTGATCTACCCTGGCCTCCCTCAGCTCAGCCTTGAGGTCCTCCCCTGGGGAGGTCTCTGATCACGTTGACGGTGACCAGCCCCATCTTGTGTGCCACCTGGATGATGGCCCTCCCGACGCCGCTGTTGCAGCCATTCTGAATGACGAAAGCAGCACAAACATCCTCAGGATCTGGAAGCCGTGGCGGGGTTGGTGCGGATTGTCGCCGCCATCTCCATTGGGATGTCATTGCGAATCTGGAGAATAAAAATTATGACTTTTTTTAAGAAGAGGAAACCCAACTAGACTTTAAAAATTGCAAGCATAACAAAATGAAAACAAACTGCACAGTAACGAAACATTAAGCTACCCAGGAACATTCTGAAGTATAAGGACTGGGAGACTTTGCTCAATTTTTGTATCTCAAAACAAAAAGGGATTGACTTACTTGTTGATGGTGATGGTGTAGGTGCCCTGGATGACGTTGACCTCCTTCAACGTCATGACAGGCGTCATGAGCATCCTCACCAGGACGTCCTTCTGCCTGAGCGACCTCGCCGAGGGCCAGCTGTTTGGATGCAGTCAGCTGACGTCAGGGTTAACACTTGCTTAGAACATGCAAGTAACTTCGAGATTTTTACCTGGACCACTGACAATGAAAAGTCACCTTTTCTTCTAAGTTTCAGAGATAGATTTGCATTTCAGTTTGTGCGTTGTACTAAGCTGAAATGTGCTGGTGGTCATTGACATGTCTAAAAGATTTTTTTATATACTGTAGTATTTAACTATTTAAAAAATGGCATCCCTTAGCTTTGCGCCGTTCAATTCAAAAAAATAAACAATAACAATTTGTTAGGTCAGGTCAGGAGCGCGGAAAAAAACTTCCCTTTAACCTTTTTTCGAAGATGGCCGTGGGATCCTCCGGGCAGTCCTCTTCCAGCTGTTCGGGAAAATTTATCTATCAAAAGTTGAGCTCAGTGCGATGGGTGCCCGGGGCGGAGGCCTTCCTCACAGGATCGTGGGAAGATGAGGTAAAGACAGAAAGTTCTCTGTAGTAGTGTCTGTCCACTGTCCCAAGTACTTCAACAGCGTCTCGAGAATTAGAATCTTTTTGGTCTTTTGCAGAGCAATTCTCTGTCCCTGTGGGAGCTCCCAGCCATCAGCGCGGAGCCCAAGCTGGCCTGCAAGATGCAGCACAAGGGCGATGTCAACCAACTCAGGGTGGGTGAAGGGAGAACTTGGAAGAGTATTTTTCCCCCTAACTGACTCGTTCCCTTCTTCCAGTTCGTGAACTCTGAGAACGTCCTCTCCGCCTCCTCCGACGGCTCCGTCCGCCTCTTTCACGTGCAGAGAGCCTCCGGAACTCGGGAAGCCTCCCTGCAGCAGAGGACGGAGTGGGACAGGGTTCACCACGGGAGGTAGTCAAGTAATATGTACATCGTACAGTAGTAAGGTACATCTGTCCTTAGGACCCCCATCTATTCCTCTCCTCCTCCTCCTCTCCAGTGGCATCTCCCAGTCCTGCAACTGCGTCGACAGCATGGGCGACCAGGTGGCCAGCGCCGGTGAGGACGGGAGGGTCTTCATCCTGGCGGCCAGGCAGGGGGCGAAGGCTCAGGCGCCCCTCAGGAGATATGAGAAGGCCGACAGCTGCAGCCTGACCGCTGTCACTTTCGTCAAGCACGACGAGGCAAGGAGGGGGGAGTTTTCAACTTTTTTTTTTACCAGTTCTTAAGGATTGATTCTCCAACTCACTGTCAGGTCTGCGTGGCCAACATGCGAGGGCAGCTGAAGCTCTTTGACCTGCGATCCCGCGACGACTCCCCAGCGGCCTCCTATCTGAGCTCCGAGTGCGGCCACGAGGGCCAGGCCGGCGTCTCCTGCCTGTGCAGGCACCCGACGCAGGCTCACGTGGTCTGCAGCGGGGCGCAGGACGGCAGGATCGCCTTCTGGGACCTCCGACAGGAGAGGCTGCCGGTCTCCGTCTTCAGGGGCCACGAGCAGTCCGTCAACGAGGTGCAGTTCCATCCTCAGCAGCCAGAGCACTTTTTCAGCTGCTCGGAGAACGGGGACGTCTGGCACTGGAACGGGGCCAACGTCGCTTCCTCCGCCACCAGGACCAACTTTGGCAACCAGTTCGCCAACAGGCCCGCCCTCTCAAGCGAAGTTCTCGCCGCCGCCGCTGCCTCCTCCTCCAACTGGTTCGCCAACGAGGCCGTCAAGCACCGCGTGGAGACGACGGCGTTGCTGCCGCCGCAGTCGCTGGCCGTAAACACCCTGGACGCGGCCGGGAGGAACCTGGTAGTGGGCGGCGACAATGAGGCGGTCTACGTCATTGCAAACATCTTCCTCTGACGGGAGACCAAGTCGATCTCACCTCTCACCTTGTCGCTTCCAAACGTGTCCGTAAAACGGGTGTAAAAGATTACCCCGGAATAAATGTTAAGTCGGTCCAAGCGCTCAAAAAAGTCTTTTTTCTTTCTTTCTTTCTTTCCTTTTTGTCCAATGCTGGCACTTATTTGAACTAAAGCCTGAACTTTTGGTCTACGCACGCGTACTACTAATTTTTTTATTACTGTATAACTAAGGAATTTACGCCCCGGTAAATTAACTACACCGGTACTACAGTATAGTACAGAAACTGGTATGATCAATTCACACTTCAAGTTCGAAGTTCTGGTACTTTATACAAGCAGTAAAAAGCAGCGATTGCACAAATTTCTACACTTCTTTATTTTCCTTGGAATAGTACATAAACACAGTAGTGTATGCGTACACACGAAAGACATCTCTCCTCCAAGTGTTCAAAGGTTATTACTTGTCCAGAACTTCAGAACTTATCCAGACAGTGTGTGACAACGTCTCTGATCCTCCTCCTGGTGGCCTCCCGCTCCCTGTCGGACACGTCGTGGCAGAGGACGTGGGTCTGGTTGGATTCAATCTTGATCAAGGTATCCAGGCTGTCCTGCAAGAGGGCAAAGGAAAAGAATACAGTAAATAGAAGAAAGCTTGGCCAGAGATGACGTATTAAAAAGTAATGACGTCCCATTTGGAAGCGTCTGTTTTCCCTTCTCTCTCTCTCCCACATGGTTTTCTCTCTCTCTCTCTCTCTCTCTCTCTCTCCCCTCCCTCCCTCTTTTTCCACATCATGTCTTGACTTCCTCACCAGGTGGATGGAGATTGTGCCCTCCCGCGACTCCTCAACGCGGGCGTCTGACACGCCGAGCTCAGGACCGGACAAGCGACGAACCTGGTGGGGACAAAAAGGAATTCGAGTCACAACGCAGATTTTCCACATTTGTTCACTCCCTTCCCATTGACTCACCAGTTCCCTGACGTCCGGTCTTCCCTGCAGGTACTCGGCGGGGCACCGCAGCTTGAGTGGCACCAGCGAAGAAGCAGCAGCCGCGGCCTCGGACGACGAGGAAGACGACGTTGATCCTCCTCCCCCGCGTGAGTCCCGCTTCCTCGACTGGGGGATCTTCACGGGACGATCCTCGAGCTCACGCAACTCGTACCTGCAGAGAAGGAAAATTTGGTTTCCATTTTTTTTGGTGGTGTTGTAGAGTAAATGAGTGGGTTATGTCGTGAAAGGAAGATACTGTACCATACTTTTTAAATACTATTCCTCCCCTTTCTCTCTCTCTTTCTTGCGGAAATGGTTAAGACTTTAAATAGGTTTAAATTAAACAACCGTTCTTTCTCCAAAGAAATGGGTAAACAAGGAATGGTCCCTAATGGCGGAGGAGACTCCCCCCTCCTCTTCCTCCCATGTCTCCCTTTTTATGGTTTTCAGAGCGAAAGGCAGAGGAGGAGGAGGAGAAAAAGAAAAAAGAATGTCTTTTTTTTTCATCTTAAGAGAGAAAAAGAAAGAAATGGAGCCTGAGAGAGAGACAGAGTTGTAACTGTACGATCAACTTCCAAAGGCCATTATTGCCTTCTCCTCCCTTGGGAAATGGGAGGGTGTCCACCTTTTCTCCTATATTCTCTTATTCCTCCTCTTCTTGCCTGTTATTCCTGACGACAAGGTTTCCAGTTACGGTGGCCACAGCCACACCGGATCCCGGTCGCACCTCCCTGGGTGCCAGCCTGGCAGCCAAGCGCGGGTCCAGCAGGATGGACTCGAAGCGGCACTTGAGCGGCACCTCCACCGTCTCGTACCGACTGTATGGGTACTTGGGCACGTCCTGTGCAGAGAAAAAATGTCTCGCATAAGTATAGGAAGACGGAGGCTCTTTTTCTGTAATTTCCCTTTCTCGTTTTTCTTTTTCCAACCCTCCTCTCTGGAGTTGCTTCTTTTTTGCGGGGGAGTGGGGGAGGGGGATGGAAGAGGCGGTAAAAGTGTTTGGTGTTGTCTTCCTTCTTTGCTGTTCCTCATGCTCTTACCGCACAGTAAGTAACGTACGACTTTGACATAGTTTTTCTTTGTAGTCAAATCAATTGGCCTAACACTTTTTTTTTTACTTTTTCCTATTTACTTCTTGTGTGGAAAGGTGGAAGGAGAACATATGTGATGGCTAAGTACGAGAGAGGGGAGAAATTGAGAAGGAGGATCCGATTTTCAATACTTTCTGAATGTGCCAAAGAGGGAAAGGGATGGAGAATAAGTCACCATGTATATCAGCAACAACCTACGTAGATACAACAATGTGTTGCGTAAATCTTTGGGAATTCAAAAGCCACTAAAAAAGATTCAAAGGAAACTTTGCTTTTGTACTGCACTACAAGTACTACTACTGTATACTGTATGAAGTTCTTTTTTACGCGAAACTCAGCTGCGTCTCACTCACCGCCTCGATGGTGAGGTCCGTCCTGCCAGGGGCAGAGGGCGGCGGCCTCGTGTAGCACTCGGGCAGGACCAGGCAACCCGGCTTCAGGTCGCGGACCAACTTCCGGGCCTTGCAAGCAAGATAAAAATGTGATATTTTGACCTAAAAAAATGCTGCATGGGTCAAACAAACTCATATAGTGGAAAAGGCTAATCTTCCCCGCTTATCCTGGATTCCCACTTATCCCAACAAAATTTTTAGAACTGTTTCTTCCAGCTCTTTCTCTAAAATCATCCCATTTAATCAGGATTTCTACATTCAATGCCCACTTAATGGGCTTCAATGGTACTTAAAATAATGTCACCTGCACAAAGTTGAGCGCAGTGTCGATGGGACAGTGCGAGACCCTCATCTGGAGCGGCTGGAACGGGGCAAGAGCGGCCGAGTAATCGAAGCTGGGCTCTAGGGTTGCAAAAAAATGTGTTATCAATTATCATCAAGGATGCGAATTTGTTAATAAAAATACAACAATTGGCCACTTCTTTTTAGTTACTAGGTTTTTGATCTTTTCTAAATCTTGGCTTATTTGATGCTCAGCCATTGCAAAAGCTTGGGTATACTTGTGTACTATTTTAGTTTTCCAATACCTGGCCACCCTGACCTAGTGAACAGAATTGTTCTTGCCTGTGAATATGATTGTGTTGTTTGAGTTTGATCCCCACAGCTCCAGGAAGTGTATGACGTCGCCGAACCGGAGGCTCGGATGGCCGCAGAACATCACACACGGCTGAAACATAGTTGAGAGAAAGACAGTTAACACAGTTAATTATCATCAGAAATTTATTATATTAAAAAAATACGGTACACTGTACTGAAGTTAACTATATCGAGTTTTCACTGTACTACGAAACCAGAGAATAAGAAATCTCTCAGGGTTTTTTTCTTTTCTGGGTGACCCTTTCCTCTTTTGTTCTCTCCCCCACCTGTCTGTACTCCGCGCTAAAAGCGTCATTGTGGAGATTCCGGAAACTCTTGAGTCGACCACACCTGAAAAGAAAAAGAAAAAAAGAAAAAAAAACTCATCTCCATTTTCTCAAATCCTCCACTTGCTATAGTGCGAAAAAAAGCAAGGCACACACAAACACATGCCGCCAGATGCCTCACTAACTTTTTAGCATTGTATATTTACTAGATTTTCAATTTGATAAAGAACCTTGATTCAGCAAACTTTTTTCCCAAAAGTTGCCTACTTGTAAGTGGAAGGTTGACTACCTGTTTAGCAAATGTGAAAACAAAAACTAAACCTGGCCAGATGTCCATGCGGGAAAGGCTCCTCCGGCAAGTAGACCCTGTTCTGCTTGGCAGCCGACAGCCACTCTGCCATGACGTTGGAGTAAGCAAGGGAGGCATCAGCAGAAGGGGAGACAAAGAACAGTGGGACGGAGGTCAGCCCGGTCAGGTCCATCTGCCCAGCCAGACACTCAAACAGATCGTATGCAATTCCTGTGGATAAGAAAAGGGATAAATTTGTACAGTTTGTGTATCTTCCCTGTCAACAATGTCTGACTTCACCCTGCCTTTGGTCAGTGCTCCCATCCCAGACACTGGTTTTGGCCATAGCTCTAAAAACTTAGTGCTGACTGAGCACACACACCCTTTCCTTTCCCCTACCTGACGGATAGCAGGGCACCAGCACATTTCCACCCTGCCTGGTGGTGTCGACCACCATCTTGCAGAACTCCCCAATCATTGGGTCAGGGTTCTGCTGCGGTGTCTGAGTCAGTGCAGTCAGGATGAGGCAGTCAGAATTGCGGAGGGGGGCCTGTGAATAAAGAATTTATTTTCAATATGTAAAAGTGAAAGCTTTTAATTTCTCACCTGATCCATGGGCCTCGGATGCGTCGTCAGTGTGGAGGAACCACTTACATAAGCAATTTTCTCAAATCTGAAAAAACAACCATTAAAAATATGGGAGAACCAATGTTGCTCTCTTTGTCTCACTTTGACGTGATGATCCAGTTGCTTGATCCAAGGCAGTATCCCGAACTGTGCGGCGACACCTCTAGCAGTCCAAAGACATCCTTCTTCTCACTGTAGCCCACCAGGGTCACCTTGGACAGCGAGGAGTCCATCTGGGAGCGACTGTACATTGCACGCCTGTCAAAAGAAAAAATGGAGCAACGAGTGCTCACATCTGAGACCCAAATAAACTATAAACAAACAAACTAAAAATACAGGTAATTAATGTTTTCTTATACAAGACATATTATTCTTTTTAAATATACGTAAAACAACGGCAACATAAAATTAGTGCTTCTTTTAGTGAATTAGCTCGATGCAATCTTCTTTTATAATCAATTTACTCAGCTCATTGTTCAAAATTATTGTGCTAAACTGAAACTGCATAAGTAAAATTTTTCTTCTTTTACCTATAATTACTACTGTACTAGACTTGTCACTTGTAACTTTGTTCCTATGGTAAAACTACCAGCAGTCAGATCGAGAGGCTTCATAACGTCACTGCCAGTGAAAGTGCAAAGCCAATCTATGGAAAAGCCACAGCCAGGGCTTTCTACAGTGCTCCCTTTCTGCTGCAACATGGACGTGGCAAAGCTCACTACTACTCACCATCCTTGTGGGTTGTGCACTTCACTGAGTGGCCCCGGCAGCGATGCCAGAGCAGACTTCCACCCTGCACCAACGCCAATACCAGCACATGCACTGGCACCTCCTCCCTTCTGACCTCTGGCACTGCCACTGCTCCTCCTCCGCTCCACGAACTCGATGGTCTCCTCCATGAGCAGCCGCCCGAAGTGAAGTGTTGGCTCGGTCAGAAAGACTGAGCCACGGAAGCGGGGGTGCTCAGTTACCAATGGAAGGGCCAACAGACTAAAAAAAAAAAAAAAAAAAATGATAAAAAGAAAAAAATTTTCAAAACTGCATAA
>JAAUYM010094897.1_pt1 | contig 12085 bp, 9 predicted proteins | sample 7278001 | NCBI WGS metagenome assembly JAAUYM01 (sample SAMN14350224, study PRJNA611818) | marine sediment metagenome | isolation source: surface marine sediment (1.8m) | place: French Polynesia: Moorea | collected 2018-08
TCGTAAATTTGCTACGCTTGTAAGTTTAAAAGTCCCGTTGGGATATTTTCACTTGAAAAATAAGTCCATAAGCATTACCATATGATTACTCACATCTCTGAGACGAGTGCGCGGATCTTGCAGAGCGGCCTGCCGAAGATCCACGGGTACTGCTGCCAGTAGACGTGAAGGTCGTTGGGCAGACCTGGGAGGGAAAGGAAAAGGGATCCACGGAGAGATGAAGGGAGGCGGTAGAGTCCAACAACAGAGTTGCCACGCGCACGGAAAGTGAGTCAGGCATTCTTTGCTGGTTTGGCTAGTGGGCTTAAGTCAGAAACACAAATTGGCAACCCCGCCCTACGGGCGTGGCACGGATGGGGAAACACCCCGACCAATATTGGCGACCCTGGAGGTAGTTTGAAATAAAATTGTCGCTCTAGTCTCAATTATGTCTGATCCCTACCACAGCAATTTTCCCTTACATGGGGGCGCGCGGACAGATTCCTGGACGCTATGCCGGCAAATATTGGTCGGGACCCCTAAATATCGACGCGGGGAACGGGCAGCTTAGGGATGACACTAAAATTGCATTTACTGTAACTTTTTAGGAGGAGGAGGAGGGGAAAAAGGACAGATATGTGGGAGAGTGGATGATGTACGCCAAGTTGGAGGGTCGCTCCTCCTTCACGGTCCGTTTAATTTCACTTCTCCTCCTTCTTCTTCCTTTCTTAAAGCACTTTCTGAATATATGGTATGTTGTAGTACCCTTTGTGAGCGGGGGTTAGAGGGGAAAGAAGGGGGAATATAAGGGAAAAAAAGGAGCCATTTTTTATGGGAAAAGATCGTCACGCTGTTTTAAATTTCACTTGATCTGCAGCACCACAAGATAGGAGAAAGACTGGAATTTTTTTTGATGCAGTACGGTCAAGCCCCATCTCCCACTTAAGCGGGTTTGACTGTACCACCACTGCATATTACACTTGTTAAATTCGTGACAATCTGTTCTGTTTGACCTAATCACCTTTTCTCTCTGATCTCTCTGTCTCTTTCTCTCGTTCCTAAGTCCCAAAAGTTGCTACAAAAAAGGGCCAAAAAAAATCTGCTCAAGTTCTCATGCCTTCTTAGCTGCGTTACGAAGAGGGATGATGAGAAAAAGAGGAGGCTTCGTGACTGATGGAGAAGGAGGAAAGTCTGAAAGGTTTCTCCTCTCTCTCTTTGTCCTGACTGCTTGCAGCATCACGGCAAACACAAAAACGCATGGTAGTGTGGAAAAAAAAACTGGTGGAAACATTTTTTCCCCACCATGACTGGTACAACAACCATCACCACACAACCATTAAATTATTGAATCCTTTATTAAAAAAAGCATCAGTACTTCAATGGTTGGCTCTGCAAAATTACTATCTAAAATATGAGCAAGTTTACAGAAGCCAGACTAGAATTCTACCAACAGGGATGGCAAAAAAAGAGAACTCTTGGCACAGGTTCCTGAGACAGCCTAGCTCTACAGTAGAAAGCTGTGTGTACTACTGTATGCACAATTCAGTAGAGATGCAGTGAAGAAGAAGCTGTTTGTGATTTGTTTAGCACTTTAGGAGTTTCTCTATCTCTCTTTCACCACTTTCTATTTCACCTCACTCTCTCTCCTTTCCAAACCATACATGCACACAGATAAACGCGCACTTTAGTCCTCACACTCCTCTACACATACGAAGTATAAGAAGCAAAAGTTAATAAAAGAGAATAATCACGCCTTTTTTGCGTGTGCACCTATGGTTCTATCGTCCTATGAAGTAGCATACTACAGTGCACTCCGCTTTTGTCGACACCGGATATTGTAAGGACATTCTACCTGTACAGGGTGTCCCAGGAGAAGATGAAAAATTACCCTTAAAGTTGCCTTACCTTAACTAAAGTATCAATGTTTCTGTGACATCCTGTAATCTGTGGACGTGCTACTAACAACATTATGTAGTTGTACCACTCTAGTACATCACGCCACAGCAGGGGAAGGGGGAAGGAGAATTCTCCCCAATTTGCGACATTGCAAGAGACAAGAGAGCTTTCTCTTCCTTCCCCCCCCGGAGAGCCGCAAATGAATGCGAGGAAAGATGAGATTGGAGAGAGAGAGAGAGAGAGAGAGAAGAGAAAAGAGAATGTTTGTGTCGCTCTCCTGTTTCACGCGAGCGCACACACACCCACACACTCCCGACCAGACAAAACAACACTGTCATCTCGTTTGGCACAGTCACCACACACGTGAGAAAATAAAGGTACAAAAATGCACTTTAGGTCTAAAAAAAACCATTGCGAACTTACCGTGATGTACCAAAAGAAGATCTAATTTGTTCGTGGATGTGTCAGACACCACACGTTAGACATATTTTAGAAGTGGCTGCCTGTCTGGTCGGGCACTGCAAAAAATTCCCGTTGACAAACCCCCTCTTTAGGACTTGATGATGAACAGAAACTTTTTTGGGGGGAAGGAGGGGAAAAAAGGAAAGACTTGCAGTTTTTCTTTTCCACAACGGACTTCTTATCTTTCCAACACTTTTTTTTACTCTCTCTCTCTTTGTCTGTCCTCCAAGATGGATACTTTGTGTCAGGACAGGATTTCCCTTGGCCCTTGCCCTCACACAGCTTTCCCATTTAGCACGAAAATGGATTTTTTTTCCCCAGTTGTTCTTTTTTCCCCGCGTTCTGCAAGCTTCTTGCGAGGTCCGTCCTTGACTCTGAGCTAGTTTTAAATTATTTGTCTCCTGAGAGTCTAATTTTGTTTTCCCCCTTGTTTGCCAACATCTCATGAACAGTGCAGGTTTACCATCCCAAGGGCAAAAATCAAATCTTTGCTTCTCAACTTCTTTTCGTTCTCAACATTTCATTCAGAGAAAAAAGGAGGAGGAGGACATTATTCATTTTTTCCCCTTCTTTCCGCCCTCCCCCTCCCCCCCCCTGAAACAACCTTTCGAAATCTTTGGTTAGCAACAAACAACTTGGGAACAAAAACCCGAAAAAAATCTCCGTATTTTTCCTTTCTTGCATCGAAATCCGCTCGCGCCGTTGCGTTTTGACGTCTTGATAAAGGAGCCTCCTCCTCCAAGCAAAATATAGCATTATATGGGAAACTGGAGGAGGAGGAGAGAGAGACCTTCCAGTTGAAGCTTCAGATGCTCCTTATCCCCTGACTTTTTTTTTTTGCCCCAAACCATCCGGCCATTTTTTACGGCTCCTTAATTCGGCAAAAGAGGGAGGAAGAGAAGGCACAGCCATTGTTTTATTTTTTTTTCTTTCGACGAAAAACAAGTCAAAGAAGGACGTTTGCACCAGTCAAAGATGCTCGCATTGAGATTTTATTGCACCTATTGCCATAAAACACTTGAAAAGCTATGATGCTTCCCCAGGAATAGCTACCACGAAGAAGACAGGCCCACTCTAAGACCGCCATCACTCTTGGCGCAAAAGTAAGGGAGCGGTTCTTTTTCTTCTGGCGGAAAAATAATGCTGTGAACGTGTCTAGAATTTCCCCTCCTTCTTTTGTCTCAAAAGTCTTAACATCATAAGATGCTTGGAAAAAATCAATATTTTGTAATTTTCCAACCTTTACTACGTACATTTGGTTAAAAAAATCAACATCAAAACTGTTGTAGATGTGATGTAGGATGTGCCTTTGATGAAAAATGAAAGCATTTCCGTGTTTTTACTGCTTATATCATCCCGCGGGCTTAAAGGTGGTGGTAAAACAAGATTGCGATTCATACATGTGCACAGCGGGACGTAAGCATCATTTTTATCCCAGGATTTTTGTAAAGTACGTACGTGAATATCCCAGTTATTTCCACGCAAAAAAACCCCCGAAATTTTACGTACCAGATTTCTTCAAATTTTTGCATCGCATTTTTTTGGGAGGGGAAGGGAAAGGAGAGAGGCAAATGGCGCCTGCTCATGTATGTTGGTGCGAGAAGATTAGGAAGATAAAAAGAGACTTTTTCTTTGCCAGCAGATTAGGAAAGAAAAGTGCAACAAGTCCTCTTGCAAAAATGCATCGGCATTAAAAGGCTTGAAGCACTGATCTTCATGAAAAAAAAGTAAGCAGCCACAATTTCTGTCTCGTTTGCGTAGGAGACTATGTATACTAGTATGAGCGTTGTTCCAATCCTGGATTTGCCTCCGGGCAAATATTTGCCAGAGTTGTTTTGGGTTTGAGTTGGGTTCCATCTTGTTTGGAAGGAGGAGGAGAAAGTGCAGTTTCCTGATCAGGTAGGATGGCGCACGGATAGACACGAAACTGTTGCAAAAACAACGCCAGCACGCGCAGCCAGCAAAAATCTATTCAGGTCGGAAGCTGCAACATCTGGTTTCCCATGTACTAGTATTTATGGTGGCTTCCAAAGCAAAAAAAAAAAAAAAAACTAAGCAAAGTGGGCGTTGCCAAGTGCTGGATATTGAAGGAGGAGTAAGACGAGCCATCATGCTTGTACTATGTACGTACTTTAAAAGACCTTTTCCAACCGCAGGCATTGAGGGTCTCGGATCCCAAAGCATTGTTATTGTTGACACTTTACCAAAAGTCCAGATGCGAGGATTGCCAGGACGTGCAACTCTTTGCAAACTCATCTGCTAGTGTTTAAACTAGTACGTGTTGCCTGAGATTTGCAACATGCACTGCACTGCAAGCTGCTATGCTGTGCATTCTTGTTGCCATCCATGTTACTCGTATGTTAGGTCGCAAGAAGAAAGGGCACTTGTCTCGTCGGGTTGGCATTGGAGAAAGAGGAGGAGGAGGAAGACGAGGATCATCAACACAGACACCAAGGTGCAGCAGCAGCCAGCGTGCGCCTCCTCCTCTTTCTCCAATGCAAAACCCGACGAGACATGACCTTTCTCTCTTGCAACAATGGTAACGAGGTTACTTCCACGATACAGGAAAAAGGTCCGATGTGAGTCCGGATTTCCCACTCGTGTTGGTCTTAATTTAGAGTTGAGTGTCTGGTCGGGAATGAGGAATGGCTGGAGGGAGGCATTCATCGCAGGAGTTTCCCCTTCCTTCCCCTCTCCTTCCTTCCCCTCGCCCCCCCTCCCCCGGTGAAGAGCACCGATAACAACTTGTAATTAATTTTCCTCCCCACCCCAAAGGCAGATAATTAGCTATGTATGTGCAATGTAAGTGGATGGTACCTACATGACGTACAAACGAACGTGTCGTCACAGAAGGAGTGGAGTGGCTTGCTCACACACACACACACTACGGCTTCCCGTAATTAAAATCCCATTTTTTATGGTAGGTACCAACTAATTTGGGCCAACTTTACACCCTCTTTTTTCTAAAAACAAAAAAATCGATGTGTAAGAAGAAGAACGGATTAAATTAGACTTCTTCCAGAAGAGAGCCACGCTACCCACATCAAAGACAATTAGGCAGGAGAGAGAGAGAGAAAAGATGTGCCTAGAGTTGCCAGCAGCAGGTGCTCATTATCGGGTGCGGGCGGAGGATGAGGAGGCGTCAAGTTTGCTCAGGGCCCTTCCTTGCACAGTACAGTAGACCTCAGATATTATGTACGGTGCATAGCACACAGGAAAAAGTTTACTGTAGCTAGAAGCAGAGGTAGGTAGCAATCTTAACTACGTAGAGTGGAGCTCCTTTTTTTTCACTACTACAATTGTGACTTTGCCATATTTGGGGAGTCTACTGTACGCGTATACTGTACACACACACTGGAACATGTGTGTTGTAGCTACGTGTGTAGCATGGAAGGCCTGCATGTACTGTACATGTATGTACATAATACAATGTATGCACGCCTTTCTTGAAAAGCACATACTACACTCTGGCTGCTGCTGTTGGTATGGCCACTTAAGGAGAGGCGTGGGAGGAGGAGGAGGAGGAAGAGAAGGAGGAGGAGGAGGAGGAGGAGGAGTGGGATTTGCCAACCAGTTATTTGTTTTATGAATACAGTAGACATGCACTAGTAGTAACTATATGGCAGTAAACTTTCGTACATCTTTGTAAACAGTTATGAACAAATTAAAAAAAAGTCAAGGGGCATTTAGAAAGTTTATGTAGGATACTTTCAAAAACCAGATAAAAGAATTTCATAATTTTACGTTCTTAATTAGATGTTAGAGGTAAAACTTCTCCCTGGGTGGGTGGGTGCGCATCATGTGACCAATACAGCCCATCTTATTCTCTCTTTTTCTTTTGCTTTGTGCACAATGCAGACAATGCGTGCCGGTGGACGCAGGTTGTGACCATCATCTACAGCTACTGTACCGGTTGAATAATAAAATTTGTTAAAACATTCATGTCTTCGCTTTCATATGAGTAAAATGTAAAGATCTTGATCAGGTCCTTGGTAAATCCCACATGCCTCTCCCCCTCCCCCTTTCTTTCTCCTTAGGCTCCGAGGTAGAAAGAAAGAGGTGGAGGCGGCGTCGGCGTCGGCAAATAATGGTGATATTCCTGAGTAGAGGGCCGGGGAGGAGAGAGAGAGATCCCCCGCTCTGATGGGGGGGGGGGGGGTTCTAGTGTGCAAGCCTCTCCTTCTTCGCTCCACCCCGCTATGGGACCACCAACCGACTCTTCACTACTAGTACAGGAGGAGAAGGAGGGAAGAGAGGAAAAACAACAGCAGATGCTGGCTGGCAAAGGTTGCTTCATTTCAGATACGTTGAATTCGCATATTAAAATATGGGGGGCAGGGGCAGGGCAAATTTCCCCAAAATTTGTGGGTGCACAGAGAGGGAAAAAACTCAAGAATAAAAGCCTTACACTATAAGCTCTTTCCCCTTTCCCCACCCACCCCCAACAAAAATGGATATGATGATGATGATGCATGCAGTGAAGCATCCTTTGAAGGAAGAGGAAGGGGAGGAATGGGGAGAACCTCTTTCAGCACAGATATTTTCCCCACCAGTTTTTGAAGGAAAGTATTATAGATATCTACATTGACGAGAGATCTTTTTAACAGATTTTTTTTCTCATCTTCCACGTTCTTTTGATGCTTTTCTAATTTCGCCAGGCTTCATCTCAAGTCAGCAGATGTGACAGGAGGGCAGGCACAGAAATTCTCTTTTTTTTCTTCCTTCCTCCTCTCCCGCGAACAGCCTGGTCCGCGAGCCAGGAGGTCTTAGAATGACCTTTGTTTTTTTCCAGTTCTTGTCATTAATGTTTTTAACGACATACGTTGCAGTTCTTAGGCAATGTAAAAACGCCTATTTCTAAAAAAATTACTTCTTTGTTTTTATTCAAATTTGTTTCTTGTTTGAAGGTGAAGGCTGCAAAACAAAACTGGAGGAGGAGGAGAAAGAGGAGGAGGAGGAGGAGGAGGAGGAGGAGGAGGAGGAGGAAAAAGGAAAAAAAGAAGAGAGATAGATGAATGGACAGGGCAAAGAATGATGCGCTTCTTCCTACGTAGACAGTTCGTGACATTTTCTCTCTTTAAGAAAAAGGCAATTTTCCGTAGATTTTTAGCTGCAGTGAAGTTTTATAATTTGCTGCAAAGCATAACGGTCAATTGTTACTAGGTGTGACCAGGTGTGACCAAAACCTTCAATGCTGATTTGTGTCACAATCAGCAGACAAGTGTGACAGCCACAGCTCCAGGAACAAATATGCCTCTTCTTTATTTCTCGTATCATTTTTTCCCCTTATTGTTGAGATGCTGTCTCATCAACAACAAAAATGTTACAAGAAAGAAAGAAGAGCCTAACTTGTTCAAGGAACTGCTGCATCGCACTTGACCGCTGATTGACACAAATCGGTATTGAAGGTTCTGGTCACACCTGGTCACACCTAGTCACACTTGATCGTTATGTTTGCGTGTATGTAGGTACTTACATAGATTACGCTGCTTTCGCTCAATTTTCTACGAAGCAGGTTAAGATGGGTACACAAAATTATATAGGATAGTTTCTCTAACTGTTTCTCTAAAAAATGGCGGGTTTGTTTGCGGGTTCGACTGTACTACCGCTACAGTACCAACCAACAAGAGTGGAATGCAAAATGGAAGCTCAGCAAGAATACTAATGTACACCTTGCATATGGCTTTGTCCAAGTTCGGCACCAAACTGTATGCTCAGTCCGCACTTATTAACCAAATTTGGCCTTAATTTTAAATCTAAAAAGCTGGGGGCAGACTTTTTGGAGCTTAGTTGAAACTTATTAAGGGGTCGTTGTTGGTTGGGCTCTCATCTCACCGAAGAATAGAATGAGTAGGTCTGCGACGGCCAGCGAGAAGAGGTAGTAGTTGGTGGCGGACCTCATGCCGGGGATGCGGAGGATCACGCAGCAGACGGACAGGTTGCCGAACACGCCCGTGATGGACATCACTGACAAGGGTTTTTTTTAAAGATAGTTTTTTTTTCTTTCGAACTTGGTTGATTGAGTCTGGGTGCCAAGAAAAAAAGAAAAAATTCTCTTTGGCATGCAAAGCAGAAACGCTGATGCTAAGTGGACAAAAGTCTGCCAGTCATATACGTAGAATATCTATCGTCTGCAAATCCAATTCCGTTGAACTTTCTTGAACTTTCCTTTTTCCCCTCCCTCCCTCCCTTTCAACCAAGTTCGCATCATCCTCCCTATGTAGACGACGGTGAGCGGGATGAGCTTGTCCATGGTCTGCCTCTGCGGGCCCAGCACCAGGGTCAGGTACTCCATCTCGTCAAAGTCCACGTCGCTGGCGCTGGCGCCGGCGCTGCTGTTGCTGTTGCCGTCGGCGGAGAAGGAGGCGGGCGTGGCTGCCGTGGCCGGCAGCAGCAGCGCCTCCGCCGGCGCCGTGGCCTCCTCGAAGTCATCCATTATTTGTTTGCACAGCTTGTTCAACTCATTTTTTTTTTATTTTGTTTCCTCCACTGTTTCACTTGTTCAGATATCGCATTCACTTAGTCTGAGAGTGACTGCATTATGTGCAAGTGCATCATGAGTTATCATCATTATTTTTAAGACACTCTGATACATCAAACAACATTCTTGTCCACCTCGAACTCATAGAATTGTCCAATTTTCCGGAAGAAACTCTTTTGGCCTCTTTTTGTTGTGCTGGATTAAAAAGGTACAGCGAAGAAGACAAGGGGGAAAAAAGGGCAAGGAAGAGACCTAATGCAAGTCCTAATCCTCTCACCCAGGAGACACACTACGTAGACGATGTGTGTCTCCTCCTCTTACTCGTTGTACTACCACAGGAGACTTTCAAAAAGCTCCACAAAAACAAAAAAAACACAAGTATACAAATTTGCCAAATTTGAATGTATTTTCCCATCTCCTTTTGCCACTGCAAACATGTACTCTGCCGTTGTACATAGTACTGTACTAAACTGTCAGCTGGTGACCACCAAATTTGCTGCATATATCAGGATTCCACTGTACCTCCAATATCGCTTATATACTAAATGAAGCTTCCAGTATGTGCCCGCATCATGTCATATTGGGCCTCTCTCTCCTCTTCCTCCTGTTGCTCCTCTAGTACTTTCCCAAGAAAAGTTGCCGCCCTATAAACAAAATTGTCCAATTGCACTTTTCTGTTGCAAGTTCTGTAGGCGCAGTCCATGGCAATCAAGAAGACGAAGGGGAAGAGGGGGGAGAGGGGGGAACCAAACGGCAAAATTGAGCAATCCCGACATGATTGTACGCGCTACGTCAGTGGGATGAAGTTATTACTAAAATAGTGGAGGAGGTCAACTGCACAGCAATGCAAGGAAGGTCACACCTATTTGGGTGCCACAAATGCAATCATATAGTGTATATATATAGTATATATGATATATAAAATATAAAGTATATCTAGTATATACTTTTATCTTGGTTGCGTCGTACTTGACTCTACGTAATATCGTCTCACGTGTGTGCACGTGTGTGTACTACTATTCCTCCTCCTCCTCCTCCTCCTCCCCAGCTCCTCTTCAATCCCTGTCATCACGCACATCACATAAACTGCACGGTGACTTGTGCACACATACTACGTACCTACTTACGCACACACTACTGACGTGACTGGTTGGGTCGTTACCCGCACACCAATCTGACAATCCGACATTACTGCACTGGTGCACTCCCGTTAAACTCTTTCTTGATCTCTCAATAATTTGTAGTTTTGAGTATAGGTAGTCAGTCAAATGCTTTTTTTTTTAAGTGCCCCAGTCTTTATTCCACATCTTGCCTCATTTTTCCCTTTGACGCCCATTTCTCTTTCGACTACAGGAGATCTGGGGCAGACCCCCTCCCCCCCCAAAAAAAAGAAGAGGGGAGGAAAAAAGGATTTATGGAGTCTCTCTCTCTCTCTTTCTCCTCCCATCGACACTGTACCTCCCAAACTAATCTTGATCGACTGAGTGACGTCACATCCTCCTCCTCACCTCACCTCACACATGCACGGCGTGTACCACCATAACAGGGTGGCCCCCAAAAAGGGGGGAAAAAGCAAAATCCCAAGGGAAGGGCCCTATCTGTTTCGATTTCCTTTTTCCTTTGTTGGACCGCCCTGTCTGATGTGGCATTCATTCCTCTTGTCGGATAGGCGCCCTTTCTTCTTCCCCAAGCGGCAATTTTTACGAGGAAAAGGGAAAGGAGAGGAGGAAATGCTTTACATCAGGGGTTCCCAACCGATGATGGGGCGCGACCCTAAAAGTGGGCTTCGAGTGGGGTTACACGGCGAAAACACACTCCATCTTGGCAGGTCTTCTGTAAAGAGATTTTAAAAACTTCAATTTGCTGCACAAGTGCCCGATCACTGCAAGAACATCCAAAAAGTCACCAACTTAAATAAATTGCCTAAGTCAAAAACAAACGTTGACTTTACTTTCTCCTCCTCCTCCCCCTCCCCCTTCCCCTCCCCCTCCTCCTCCTCCTAATATGGGTCTCGGGACGTTACGAAGGTCGGTGTTGGTAACCACCGGCTAGTGTGTGTAAACGTACGCACTAGATAGGACCGCTCTCTTGCTGATCGCTCCATCATGCAGCGCCTCGTACTGTACACTTTACAAGAAGTCCCTCTAGGAACTTTTCTAGGAAGCACGACATGACACATGCGAGAACATGGCACACGACATGGAGTTGGTATTTGGTCTATTTTGTTTCACAAAGGTCGACTCCGACTGGGAGAAGTCTTTGCCAGTCTTGGCCTCCCAGCTATCTCGGGACCGCTGGATCTCTGGATCTGGACTCCTACTGGATCTGCTATAGAAACAACATGATGGATTATCAAGTACAAGAGACAAGAGGTATAGCACAGGACCAAAACTCATTCTGTTCATCAAGGCTTTAGACAATATTACTGGCGTGGGTCATGCAGACACACGAGACTTTTTACACTTTGCAAATACTTGAATAATAATTATACTTCTGCTTTCTCCTTTATACCTCCAAAGGATGAAGAGGAGGCATTTGGCAATTAGGTGAAAAAGCACGTACCATTCCATTATGGAGAGGGGCTAATGACTCTGGTGGCTGCACATGTGTTTCTACCACATCTACTGTACAGCTACATAGTGCATGCACATGACTCTGCATGTGGGGGGAAAACTAGTCAAAAATTGCCTATCTAATTTTTTTCCTCCTGCTCCTGCTCTTCTTCCCCTTCCTCCTTTCCCTCCTCCTCCTTTCTTTCTCGAAATCCTTTTGAAAATCGTGAATGAGACAGAGAAAAACAGATTTTCTTTTGGCTTTTTCAGGCCTGTCCTTTGACATCCTCAAAGGAAGAAATCTGCAGACAGCATCCCTTTGGAAAAGGCGAATCAATATTCATTCAATTCCATTTCGGAAGTGTTGCCTCATTTCAAGCTTATTCTTAGACGTTTCTGCACAGAGGGAGAAAAAAATGACTGCTGCCAAACTCACGAAAGCAGAAATGGATCGACACACACACACACACAGAAAAAGGGTTTCATTACCGGTCAAACACAAACAAAAAAGGGGCCATTTTTTTGCTGCCCTTCCTTTGCTTTCTACTATTAGAAAGCATGAGTAATTACAGACGGACCGAGACCCAGAAATACAAAGAATACTATATTACAGGGTGTTTCCAACAAGCTGCAAATTTCGAGGAAAGAACAACCTTGATTTAACTATCATCCCTCGATCCCCCCCCCCACCCCCACATTTCAGAAAATGCACACA
>JAAUYM010029468.1_pt1 | contig 12080 bp, 8 predicted proteins | sample 7278001 | NCBI WGS metagenome assembly JAAUYM01 (sample SAMN14350224, study PRJNA611818) | marine sediment metagenome | isolation source: surface marine sediment (1.8m) | place: French Polynesia: Moorea | collected 2018-08
GTGAGGGTGAGAGATTGGGGGGAGGGAGGGGCACCAAATGTGAAACAACTCTCTCAGGTGTCTGCGCTCAGCAGTTGCAGTTGACGTTGGATGGCTGGGCACTGTCAAGCCTGGTGCCCTTGTTGGCGCTGAGCAGGCTGGGGTCGGTGTCCAGGCTCTCAGACATCTTGTCACAGATAATGTCAACAAGGCGCTCGAACACAGCCTGTTGAAAGAGAAAGGAAGGGGCTGAAAACCCAAGCGGTATGCCGCAGCAACACCATCCTGTCAATGAGTGACGCACCGAATCCAAGTACGGTACAGCCTATTATAATCCACTCACTCTGACATTGATGTTCTCCTTTGCAGAGGTCTCGAAGAACTCTAGCCCGAGGGAGTCTGCCAGCTGCTTGCCCCGCTCGAAGGAGATGACACGCTCATCCTCCATGTCGCACTTGTTGCCCACCAGGATCACCTGGGCGTTGTCCCAGGAGTAAGTCTTGATCTGTGTGCACCTGGAGATCAAAGGGGGCAAGGAAAATGAGCTGCCCATGCAGAATTTAGAAGAATCTCTTTCGCCTCTCACCAGTCGTGGACGCTGCTGAAGGACTCCTCATTCGTGACGTCGTACATGAGGATGAATCCCATGGCCCCGCGGTAATACGCGGTGGTAATGGTGCGATATCTCTCTTGACCGGCAGTGTCCTGAAATTAAAGTAAAAAGAAACACAAGTTGTTGTCTCTCATCGTTGTCTTTTTTTTCGTAAGTCGGTTCCATGTTTCTCATACCCAAATTTGCAGCTTGACCCTCTTGTCCTGCCTGAAGACGGTCTTGACCTTGAAGTCAATCCCGACAGTGGACACGAAGGCGGAGGTAAAGCTGTCATCTGCGTAGCGAAATAGAAAGGAGGTCTTGCCCACCGAAGAGTTCCCGATGATGAGCAGCTTGAACATGTAGTCAAAGTTCTGGTCGGCGGCATCCTTCTGCCAAGTCTGGCCTTGTGACGCCATCTGAAATGAGAATGATGTAACTACCAATGAGTAGATAATACGTAGTATGTGGATGTGGTAGGTAATACAATGTATAAATTCTCATCGCATGGCAATAAAACAAAATAACTACAAAAAATTGTACAAGTACTGGTAATTACATATGTTTTTCATTTTTTACAGCTCAGAGACGTGTTCTTCCAGCACGTAGTACATATACTGTATATAGCAATTCACGGGTAATAAATCTGTGTTCTAGATATATCATCAGATACATCATAGAGTTTTCTTTAGTTTCTATGCTTTTTTGAGTGAATTGAACTCAACATATGTAGGTATATCCCACTTTTAAGACTTTTCCTTTTCATGGTTCCTCGTTCTCGTAGCAATGACGTAAGAGCCTTCCTCCCTCCACCCTGCTCCCTGCTACACAAAACTTTCTCTGCACAGAGGAGGAAACAGGTGTTTTTTTAAACGCCCGGATATCCATATGCCAATATCAAGCATCTACTAGACTAGATGTACTAACCTACTGTAGTAGTAACTTACAGCGCACTGGGTGTTATTCATGGAGAAAAATGCTTCAGAAGCAGATACCAAAAAGCTGCATTATTACAAAGAGGGGTCTTGGTCGTTACGTTAAGAAGCTGGGCTCTTTTAGGAAGGATTTTTCTCTTTGCCGTGGACACTCGATCATATGACCTGACAGTCAAAGAGGGGGAGAAAAACAGACGCCGGAGACTCCATCGATCTTTTTCACCTTTGATGGGGGAGGAGGGAGGGAGGGAGCAACGGTCGCCGCCGCAAGTTGGAGAACCTCAGAACGAAGTTAGGGAAGGCGATGTTTGAGCTGACCTAGCTGCTGCTGCTCCTTGTAGGTGTTGGTGGCGGTGGTGGTGGTTTGGTGCGTCCCAGAGGAGAGAGAAAGAGAGAGACAGAAGAAGCTGGTCCGCTGCCGCGGCCGCCACTTGATGCTTTCTCTTCTTCCCTTCCCTACTCCCCCCCACTTTCTCTCTCTCTCTCCTGTTCTTGTCCTTCCTGGAGCGGCCTCAATGGCAAAGTGGCTCCGTCTTCCAATCAAACATCAGCGGGGGCCAAATATATCCGGGAAATCGTCATGGGCAACAAGCGGCTTCACTAGCTGGCTGACTCACAGATCGGTTGCTACTATACTGGCTGGCTGTGTGCCTCCCGATAAAAAGGATCTCTCCTTCCCTTTCCTCCCCCACTTCTCTGTTTCTCTCTGTGTGTAGCTCTCTTTCCCTCTCTGTCTCTCCTTCCCTTGCCAAGGAGGGGGAGAGAGGGAGATTGATGTTACGTCAAGACAATCCACTTGGCCGCACCACCACGGTCCGCTTCACCCCGCAGCAAGTCCGGACGGACCCCACAGCAGGGTGGATTACGATCCCGACCTCGTACTCTCCCCTTTTTTAATTTTTCTTGCGCCCCCGGACGCCTTCTGGAGGAGAACCACGGAATGCAACAGCTGTTACTATCCACTGTCTTCCTTCGATTCTGCCTCCTCCTCCTCCTCCTCCACTCTACCGAGTACCGCCCGCGTCTCTCTCTCTCTCTCTCTCTCTCTCTCGCTCGCTGCCTCTCTTTCTGGTCTCAAACGAAATGCCTCCTCCTCCTCTTCCTCTATTTCTCTCTTTGGCTCTCTCTCTCCCTCTCTCCCTCCCTCCCTTCCCTCCCCTCTCCTCCCCTCCTCTTGGGCCGTGGTCGGCGCGGGCGGCGCAAGCAACTCACTCCTGCGTTTATAAAAGCCTTCTCCTCCTCTTCTTTTCCCAAAAAAGTCCTTGCTACTAGTATGTACTACGTACTACCTACTACTCACTAGTGACATACTACTACTCCTCACCGGCGGGCGCCGCTCGGTTGGAAAGCTTGGCCAATGGGGATGGCGGGAGGGGGGGGCAGTCGGCGAGGAACGGGAAGGAGAGAGAGAGTGAGGAGAAGGAGGAGGAGGAGGAGGATTCGCTTCGCTTTGTGCCCGACAGACACGGCCGACCGATGTGGGTGGGCGTGGAAAGCGCGGCGGAGAGGGCCTCTTTCCTTCTAGGCGCGGGGCTGTGTGACTGCTATGCCACTGAGTTGCTTGCATGGTGGAGGGGGCAAGAGGGAAGTAAGAAATGGACTACCTAATACAGTACATAGTACCCTACAACAACAGGGGAGAAGAAATAGACTTCTCCGAGATGAGGGCTCAGTAGAGACGAGTGGGGGGGAGTCGACGCACACGCTGGTGACATCCACCAGAAAACATTTCGTTTAGCATATGCCAAGCAACTGAGTCATGCAAGTTTTTTGCTACTGGTACATACTGTACATCTACTGTAGAGGATCTCCCGTTGTGTGGGAAACAAAAAAAATAAAACTATCATGAGAAAGATGTTGCTTTCACCGTGGAGAAAAAGAAGGCGGCAAGCGCAACCCTGAGGAGTCGATAAAGACCACTTTCTGCGGCCTCAACTGATTAGCTTAATGAGGAAAGGGGCATCCTTTATTATGCAGGCGTGAGAAAGGAGCGCGTTTACATTATTTACAGGCACATCAAGAATAATAAGAACGAAGAATCCGCCTAATTAAATTATCTTTAAAAAGCTTGCCGGCTCTGGAGGCGTTCCTTAAATCTCTGGGATTAGTGGCTCAACTCGCAAAGAAAGCGAGGATGACAGTTATTAAAAAAAGAGCTCTGCCTTAAAACGAAACTTGGTACTGTAGTAGAAATGCTGTAACTACTGTTTACTAACTTTAAAAAAAAACCGGCCTATCTACATACTACTATAACATTCTAGTCCGACAAAACATTCTTGCTTTTTTTTTTTACTATAGATCAGATCGCACATTCTTCAAAGTAGCACAGCTACTATTTGTGGTACATTTCTTTCTAAACGACCCAATGAAGTCGGACAGCATCCGTCCCAAGGGTGCTGTGCAACGTCGGAATTACCTTATCCAGATAGAAGAAGAAGTTACAGGAACCGTTGAGCACCAAGTGTCTGTTGAGCGTCGTTTGGGTGGTCCTGTCCACAGTCAGGGGCTCTTTCGCCTCCTCCTCCTCCTGTTCGTCATCATCGTCGCGGAGAAGAGCAAAGTCGTCGTCGACGGCGACTGAGGAAGACTCCTGAGGCGGGAGGGAAGGAGTCGTCGCCAGGCCGCTCTCCTTCCTCGCCGTTATTGCTGCTGGCTTCCTCTCAGTCGAGGAGGAGGAGCACGCAGAGTCGGGCTGAGGCGCCTCTTTGGGGACACGGACGTCTGGTGCCTGAGAAGGAGGAGGAGGAGGAGAAAGAGAGGGAGACTTGGCGGAAGAAGAGGGTTGATCTTGAGCAGTCCGAGGGGGAAGCCCCTCTTCGGAGGCCTCCGCCCACGCCCCCTTTGATCCCCCGGAAGATCTGAGCGAATCCGGAGGGGCGGGAGGACCTCCTTTTGATGATGCTACGTGGGAAGACTCGTTGCCGTCCGCTCTCTCCTCGTCCCTCCTCTTCGGGCTGGCCGTGCGAGTAACAATTTTCTCCACATCTGTGTTGGGAACGATATGTACAGCATTTTCAGGCGGGGAGGAGGTGAGGGGCGTCGGTGGCAGGAGTCTCTCCTCCTCTTCCTCCTTTCTGAGACTTGTTTTGTAAGCGGTGGCCACATCCTCCTCCTCCTCCTCCTCCTCCTTCTCCTCCTCGCCCTTTCCCTTTTCACTCCTGCTGCCATTCTGACTAATTGCATTCCTACCGCCTGTGTCATTTAAGGATTTACCCCCCTCGGCCTCAGGAGGTGGTTCGATAAGTCTGGCGGCCTCACTAACTAAGTTATCTTCTTCCCCTTCCTCCTCCTCCTCCTCCTTGCCTCCCCCTCCTCCGACCTTCTTCGGAGGCCGGAGTTGTTCATCAGTGGCAGGCTGTGTCACTTTCGGAGGAGTGGGATTTAGCAGGTTGGTTTGGGTGTTCCTCCTGGGGGGGATCGGCGGAGGTTTTCTTTTTGGCCTAGAGACTTCTTGCTGCGATTGCTGCTGCTGCTGTTGCTTTGATCCTTCGTTTTGCTCGACAGCACTTTTCTCTGGTTTCTCCTTTCTCTCCTCCTCTCCCTCCTCCTCTTCTTTTCCTTCCCGCCTGCAATTTTCCTGGTTGGACTGACGGTGGTTCCCTGAAGGACCTCCGCTCTCCGCCTCCATCATGGGCACCATGGCTGCAGCTCGTCTGTGAAAGGCACCGTTTGAAAACCAAGGGATCTGATCATTCTTGTCACTTGCGTCTCCTTCTCGTACGTATTTTGGGACTTTTCCTTAAGCTGGTTCAAAGGCACATACAGTACGGTAGCACATACTACTTTATCTGCTAGGGTATAATGAGCTACTTGCATTGCTTATTTGACTTCTTATCCTCGCGCGCGTGCGTGTGTGTGTGTCTCTCTCTGTCTGTCTGTGTTTGTGTGCTTTTCCAGGACTTGGGTGGCCTTGTAGTCGGGAAGAAAGGAATCAAGGAAGACGCTCGGTAAATAATTTGTCGTCCCCAGACCGGTCGATGATATTTCTTTTTCATGGAAGGACGAAATTCTCTTTACTCCCTCTGCACACAGCACTTCTTTTCGTCGACTCACTCACATGATGGTTGACTTTCTACCACCACAGCTCCTCCTCCTTCCCCTGCTCTCCCAAAACCGGAAGTCAGTTCCATTTGCGGTGTTTATGGGAGGAGAGGGAGTTGGCAGACGTCCCTAACTTTTGATTTCCCTCCTCCTCCTCCTTTTCTCCTTGCCAGTCTTGTCACAAGTCTGTCTGCCTCTCTCTGACGAGATGTTGATGGCCACCACCACAGGCCAACCCCGGATGTGAGCACCGCAGGAGCAGGGACAGGGCACACAGCTATGTACAGATTAATATGTAGCACAGCCTTCGATCCTCTTCTGTCCTTTTCCTTTTCTGGGCTCTCTAATCTCTATCTCTTCCTCTCTCTTCCACACGCACACTCTGGAGACTCGGATTGCGACCTCAGACTTGAAGAAGAGACTGTAAACAGAGCGACGGGAGGGAGGGAGAGGGGGAGGGAGGAGGGTGGGGGTGGTGGAGTGGAGTCGGAGGACTTTCCTCATCCGCGCGAAGGGAAGACTATATTAATTGCACACCGATGGAGCCCCCCGGAGGCAGACAGACACGAGCTCAGCCCTCAGCGATCCGCCAGCGATCGCCCAAAAGCAATTGGCTTGCTGCTACCAGTGTGCGGATCCGGGATCCGGGATCCGGGTTATAACAGATGCAAAGAAGAGGAGGAGGAGGAGGAGGGGCCGCAAGGAGAGGGAAGCCAGTCGTTCTTCCTTCCTCCCTCCTCTTGCATTTCCAAAAGGACTGCTGTTCCTTCCCTGCTTCCTTCCTTCCTTCTGTTGGCGGCCTCCCAAGAGAGGCAGGCCACACTGCACTGTTCTCCAAAAGAAGAGGATCCAGGAGGAGGAGCAGCTACCAATTCCTCTTCTTCTTGCCGCCACTGGTGTCCTTCCCTTCCCTTCCTCCCCCTCTCTCCCCCCCCTCCCTCTCCTCCGATTCCGTTCAGGCCGTTCGTCGTTCGCGTTCACTCTTTGCTGTCCCGGGCGCAGCAGGAGGAGAAGAAAGAAAAGAAAGGAAGAAAAGTGGGGTGGGCAGCCTCTCTTTCGCCTCTCGAAGAAAGCAGTTTCCCTCCCGCCCCCTCCCCCCTTCCTCCTTCTCCATGTCCCCGGCGCATTTGGAGCCGATCGCCCGACAAACTTCTTTTTCTCCCTCCTCTCCCTTCCTTCCCTCCCCTCCCCTCCTTTTCCCGCGGCGGTGGCGGCGAAATTGCCAACATTTTTGATTGCGGCGGAGAGGAGGGGGACATGATGACCTTGTCTGAAAAAAAGGTGGGAAAGAGGAAAGGGAGGAGGAGAGGCCTGCTTTCCTCAACCACCGCTCAAAAAGAGTGCATATAACCTCCAGCAAAAAACAAAAGCTTGTGGTGCACAGTACTACTATATTAGTATACAGTAGTGGATTATTCATCGCGAACTCATCAACTTTTTTTTGGCAAAAAGAGGACATTGATATCCTTTTATCATGGAGCTTGGGAAAAGATGAAATGCCTTAACACAGGAGCACAGATATGGCATAGAGAGAGTCAACCCTCAAGGGAGGAGGAGGGGGACGCTATCAGTTTTGGAAATTTAAGAGGAAAGTATTCTGAGAAGAAGAGAGTTATAAGTTCGTTTGTTTGTCTCAGAAAAACCATTTGGGCATAGAAATAAGGCAGGGCATACTTTTTTAAGTCGTTTTTCATCCTTGCCGCTTAATGCAATCTGCAAGGTTTGCAAATTAAAAAAATTAAGTAAATAAATAAATAATTAAATGTTATACATGGCATTAGCATCGATGTGTGCCATTTGTATTCTGCTTGCAGTACACGTACAATTAGCCAAGAAATTCTCAGACATGTTGCGACGTTCATGTTGCAGAAATTGACCATTCGTGCAGCAGTGCAGATTTATATATCGACATAGTACTATACAGTTAAACCCTTTTACTTTTTTTTTTATTTCATATCAGGTGATCAGAGTCAAGAACAGAATTAGTGGCTTTATTAATACTTTTTTGCTGCTCTCTTCATATTGTGTCTCTTGCCCCTGGCTGACGAGGACATCCACCTGTTGTAGAACATGAATCCCAGGCGCCCCCTCCTCCTCCCCGCCGACCTTCCGACTCCGGCGTTGGCCGCCGCCGCCGCCGACGCCACGGCCGCGGCCGCCGCGTCGGACACCGACGCCGCCGGCCGCCGGTACCTGCACTGCCCCGGGCCGCGACTCCCCAGTCCCCTGGTCGAGTGGTGGCGCGGACACCGGATGCAGTTCCTGGAGCTGAACTCGCTCGAGTAGGATCCCTTAGGGCAGAGCTGGCAGAGCCGGTCCGAGGGCTGGCGGAACATGCCAGGGGGACAGGCCACACAGAGGTCGCCATCGCGGGACTCCCAGCCTGTGTGGAGACAAGGACCAATTCCAGATGCTTAGTACAATTACCGGTAAGTAGGTCAAGAGAAGAAAAGACAATTACTCGCAATTACTGGTAGATTATGCATACTAGCATGAAATGGATTTTGAACTGTACTGTATGTACGTACAGTAGTAGTACACACCTGCCAGACACTCCCTGTTGTGCACCGCTGAGTAAACCGGGCTGCAGTCTGGGACGAAGCGCCTGATCTCCCAGTCCACCCTGTGCGCGTTGCAGATGTAGGTGGGGGGGCGGCTGGTGAACTTCTGGTAGAACCTGTGGTCCGGGTCGCAGACAGGGGTGCAGCGGACCCCGCCGAGCCCGCCGGGCGACCCGGCGACCGGGAGCGGGTCGCAGGCCATGCGACCGTTGGCCACCCTGGGCACGCCGTCACGGCACTTGGACAGGTTGTCGTTGGCGGCGGCGGCGGTGGCGGACGAGGTGGCGCTTCCGAGAGGGGAGGGCAAGTGGCGACCTACACATGTACGTGAGTACAAAGAAAAAGTAACTACATAGAACGAAATAGCAGTTATTTAGTTCCATGCAAATTTTAAAAAAAGTTTGGCACAGGGCCATTTATTGCGATGTCATTTCCTCCCACTTCCCCGTCCCTCACCGTTGGCATTCCCTCTGGATCCCGCTGCAGCCCGCCTCTCTTGCTCAATGACCGTGATGGTGAATCCGCATCTGGCCCGGTTGCCGTCCGGGTCAGAAGCTGTGTAGAGCAACCGGTGCACCCCGGGGCCAAACCGGTGGCCGGGAAGGAAGGACGCCATGACGTGCGAAACGCGGACGTTGTCCTGCAAAGGACATTTCATGGCGCTTTAACATTTTTTAACAGTAGTAACAGAAGAAACTATTCTAATATACTAGACACATATACATGTATACAATTCACTACTGAAACATTTTCAGCAATAATGTTTTCTTTTTTACCTGGAAGAGTGGTTCCCTCCACGAGACCGGGACAGATGATTCTCCTTGTGGCAGTTGCACTGTGAGTGGACGCGGGCAGTAGCGCACCCGGGGCGGTTCTGCATCTCTCACGTGGACGATGGTCTGGCAGGAGGCGGAGAAGGCACCGTCGGTGTCGCCGGAGGGGGAGGGGTTGCGGGCGCGAAAGGTGATCACGTGCTTCCCCAGGGACATCTCGCCCTCCAGCTGTTTGGCCCACGATGGGTCAGAGTCCACGAATCTAAGGAAAATTCAGTATAGGTAAAGATTAAAGTGATCTAACTATAGTAAATGAGTATAAAGGAAGTCCTGAGATCAAACCTGAACCAGTCAACATTTGTCTTAGGCTGCGGGAACATGACGTAGGCGGAGGTGGCCTTGCCGTGGACTGGCTTGGTGATGTCGGGCGGGCAGATAATGAAGGGCTTCGGGTATCTCGCGGTGCAGAGCGGCATGGAATCCAGGTCCTTCCAGCGCCACTGCCGCGTGCACTTGGTGAACTCGGGCCCACCCTTGAGCGCGTGCCCGCCGTTGCAGACGAAGTGGCAGATGGTCCCGGCCACGCTCGGCCCGTCCTGGCAGGAGGCGGGCTCTACCCGCCCGTTGGGGATTCCCGGGATGGGCGGACAGGTGGCAGAGCCGGTGGCGGCAGGCTTGCAAGTTGCGTTGGGCCCCGTCCACCGGCCGTCGGCGCCGCACTTCTTTCTCATGCGCCCGGAGGACCGGTGACCCCGGCGGCACTTGAGCTTGCACTTGGTGCCGACCGGGTAGAGCCCGCTGACCTCGGCCTTCCGCCGATTGCACCGCATCACGCCGTTCCGCGGGCGCCAAGGCGACCTGCAGGTCTCGCGCGCTGCCTCCTTGTTGACCAGCTTGCAGGTGCGGCCGTCCCTCCTGAGCTGGTGGGTGGCCGGACAAAGACACTCGTAGCTTCCGGCGGTGTTGCGGCACCCGTGGGAGCAACCTCCGTTGTTGCCCGCGGCACACTCATCCACGTCTTCGCACTTGTGCTCTCCCGCCGCCCTGAAGCCAGCACGACAGGAGCAGGTGTAGGAGCCGACAGTGTTGCGGCAGTCCTGATCACACCGAGCAAGGCCGAGGAGACATTCGTCAACGTCGATGCACTGCCTTGGGTCCACAGCGCTCACCTCAAATCCTTCCCTGCACCCACACCTGTAAGACCCTTCTTGGTTGTGACAAAGTTGAGAGCAGTTTCCGTTGTCCACGCCACATTCGTCGTGGTCGGCGCACACCCTCTCGTCTTCCCTGCTGACTACGTACCCGTCATTGCACTCGCACAGGAAGGACCCCTCCGTGTTGACGCACCGGTGGTGACACCCGCCGTTGTCTGCCGCGCACTCGTCCACGTCCACGCAGTCCCCCTCCCCGTTGGACCTGAACCCGTCCCTGCAGTAGCACTCGTAGGATCCCGGCAGGTTGCGGCACTCACCCTTGGAGCAGACGTGGTCGAGCACTGCGCACTCGTCGACGTCGTGGCACCTCCCGTCCCCCAGCGCCAGCAGGTAGCCGCGGTGGCAGCGGCAGGTGAACGAGCCCTCAGTGTTGACGCAATCGCCGTGCCGTCCGCAGGGAAGCTCCACGCACTCGTCAATGTCGGAGCACTGCCCGCGCTTCTCCTCGAAGCCGTCCCTGCACACGCAGCGGTAGCCCCCCCTGGTGTTCACGCAGCTCCCGTGGAGCCCACATGGGTCTGCCTGCGATTCCTCGCATTCATTGACGTCTCTGCATGTTCCATCCTCTAACACGAAGCCAGAGTGACAAGTACAAGTATAGTCTGGCGAGAGATTAATACAATCGCCTTCACCACAAGGATTGACTTCCAGGCATTCGTCTAAGTCAACGCATTCACCATTCTGAAATGTGTAACCATGTCTGCAAGTACAGTCATATGATCCTTGCAGGTTTTGGCAGGTTCCACCAGCTCCGCATCTTCCAGGGTCTTCTTCGCACTCATCCACATCCTGGCAGGACCCTTCCCAATCCAGCACTGCAAAGCCCCGGTGGCACTCGCACTTGTAAGAGCCGGCCTCATTCAGACACTCTCCGTGCCCACAGAGGTTGGGAATCTCTGAGCACTCGTTGATGTCAACACACGTGTTGTTGTCGGAATGATTGACTCGATAACCGGAGTAGCATCCGCACATGTGTCCGCCCTCCTGGTTGATGCAGATCTGCTGGCAGCCCCCGTTGGCCTCCGCGCACTCGTCCCTGTCGGAACAGGTCCTCCCATCACCAAGCAGCTCTGAGCCCTCCCCGCAGAGGCAGTCGTATGAACCGGGCGTGTTCCTGCACTGGTGAGAACAGCCGCCGTTGTTGATGAGGCACTCGTTGACGTCGGTGCAGTTGGTGCCGTTTGCCTGCAACTCGTAGCCGTCGTCGCAACCGCAGCGGGCCGACCCGGGAGTGTTGACGCAGTGGTGCTGGCAGTCCAGCTTGCCCTCCTTGCACTCGTCCACATCCACGCAGGTCTTCCAGTCTCCCTCCAGGTGGAAACCATCAGGACAGAGGCAGAAAACTTGGCTGTAGCTGTCAATACAGATGTGCGAGCATCCGCCGTTGCCGTTGCTGCAGCCGTTGGTGTCGTCGCAGGTGTGGTTGTCGGCCGCCAAGACTGTGCCCGGCAGCCCCTCGCAGGAGCAGGAGTATCCGCCCTCCTCGTTGTGGCACCTGTCTTGGCACGGCCCGTGGCCGTTGTTGAGCAGGCACTCGTTGACGTCCACGCACCGGCTGTGTCGCGACTGGTAGCCGCGCATGCAGCCGCACATGAAGGTACCGGGCTTGTTGATGCAGACGTGCTCGCACCTCCCGTTGTCAACCGCACACTCATCGACATCGACGCACTCCTCGCTGCTTGGGTCGAGGAGGAATCCTTCGTGGCAGTCGCAACTGGGCGCCCCCGTTGCTCCGTCTAGGTAGCAGAGCTGGTCGCACCCGGCGGCATCCTCCGGGTCGCAGGGGATGCCCCGCATGGGATCGGCGGTGGTCTGCGAGGGAACACAGGTCGGCACCTTGCCCACCCAGTCTCCCTCGGAGCAAAACAGCCTCTGCACATCGGGAGGGTCGAACTCGAAGCCCTGGTGACAAACGTACAGAGCTTCCGCGTAGTGTTCTCCGGGCATGGCTTTGTTCGAGACACGATGGTCATAGCCTCTGTAAA
>JAAUYM010004756.1_pt1 | contig 12079 bp, 14 predicted proteins | sample 7278001 | NCBI WGS metagenome assembly JAAUYM01 (sample SAMN14350224, study PRJNA611818) | marine sediment metagenome | isolation source: surface marine sediment (1.8m) | place: French Polynesia: Moorea | collected 2018-08
CTCCTCCTCCTCCTCCTCCTCCTCCTCCTCCTCCTCCTTCTCCTCCTCCTCCTCCTCCTCCTCCTCCTCCCAATGGACGTTCGCTCGCCTCTAGGCACACACATGGTCGCGATGGGAGACTATTAGTAGTCCGGAATAGAAACGTCCCCAAATTTCCAAAGTCAGCCTCGGAAAGAAGAAAGTGGAAGCAGAAGTGGTGCAAAAAATTCGTATCCTGCTCCAGGTCCAGAATGCATTCATTCTCTTTTCCTCTCTTGGCCTGGTTGTGTCCTGAATTTCATCTCCCCTCCTCCTGGGGGGGGGGGGGGTTGTTGCAAACACGTTTTCCTTGCCTATGGCGACTAAACGACTGATTCTCCCTTTAGTTGTGTGCGTATGTACTGTATGTAGCATGTGTGTGCATGAAAAGGAGAGGAAGAAAGTGCTGTTGCTTTCTAATTAGCGTGGCGAAAGTGGATCTGCTTCAGACAGCCCACGTCGGGAAATTAGCTATCAGAGAACCAAACTAATACATGGAACGATGCCGCATGAGGGTGGGTTCGATCAGTAAAAGCTCATTTTCTAGTCCTTTGACGCAATTCTCTCTTTTCATCTCTTTTCCCCATCCTCCTCCTTCCACCTTCCACATAACGAGAGCTATTCAATTCATGGGTGACCACCCCGGATTCCTTCCACTCACATCCAATCCATCTACGTACACACTTGGACAGTACTAGCGATCGCCAGGCAGGTGAAAAAGCAAATTTGTGATTTCTTAGTTTCTATTCCTTACTAATGCTTCTTTTTCAACTGAGCGCAGTGATGCTGCGAGGCCTGAAAGAAACCTGGATCTGAAGCCTGTAGCTTTTTTTTTTCACGGGCCTCTTTTTTCTGCATCTTCTTCTGTCGGAACGGTAGTGAGAGAAGGTGCAAACAACAAGGATGAAAAGCCAGCCTTGAGCACTTAAAACGGGGCACTGGAGCATGGAAGAGACGACCACCCATGAAAGAAGTGAGAGAGTAGGAAGACGAACTAACAAGAAGGAGATCCAATAAGATCCCACCTTGTCGCCTTGACATACGTAGTACAGGAGAAAGTCCGAAATGCTTTTCCCGAAGAGAGCACTTTTTTCCCAAATTAACTTCTTTTTTGTGTATTGGGGGGAAAGGGGAAAGAGTGCTAACTGAAGCTGCAGTTTGTGTTTGAGTACTGTACGTGTAGAACAAATCTGGCAACGCCGCCTCCCACCCCCTTCCCGTATTCTATTGCCACCCACCCACACCCAACCACTCTCTCTCTCCTCTCCTCTTCTATTCATCGTGGAAGCCAGTGTCTGAATGGAAAAGGCGCCGGAGAATGGAAAAGAGGGGCAATGTGTGAGAAAGAGAGGCGTAGGAGGAGGGGAAGGCGGAAAAAAAAGCGCTGACGATCAAGAAGACGAATTCGATTTTCTCAGGGGATTTGCCAAAAGGAGGAAAGGGAAGAAGAGGAGGGGGAGGGATGAGGTGCAGACACGCAGTTCATGTCCTCCAAAGTGAAGGAGGAGGAGGAGGGAGGTGGAGAGGAGGAAGCATTGTTGCCAAACGAGGAGAGTGGGGGTGTTGACAAGGAGGCGGGGGAGGAGAAGGGAGAAGGAGAGTCTCTGCTGAAGCTGTGGGAAAAAAAAAGCATTTCCTCCACAAAAGGGAGGAGAGAAAGTCTCCTCTCCCTCCTTCCTACCTTTAGTCATGATGCTTCCACCACTACCACCACGATCTGTTCCCGGAAAAAGGCCCTTCATTTTCTTCTTCCATCCTCCCCCCAGCTATCTTGGAGGCCCTTCCTTCCTCCACGGCCCTCCTTCTCCTCCTCCTTCGTCTCCCTCTCGGGACCCACCAAATTTTCCGTGGCGGAAGATAAGGCTCGATGAAGCGGAAAGAAGAGGGGAGGAGGGGAGAAGAGGAGGAGGGGCTCTTCGATCGGAAGATGCAAACCAACCTCGTCCTCCTCTTCATGCATGGTTGGTTGGTCTCTCTTTCTCTTTCTCAGCCGCCTCCTTGCGGGAAATGGTGATGACTTTGAATCTGTCGACATGTCCGTCGCCCCGACCCACCAAGGACGGCGATCGGTACGGGCACCGTCCAATTCCCCGGAGCGCCCTCTTCGCCAACTTCATCTTCTTACCTGCCGCCTGCGACGAATTCTCGCAGGTATACCGTAGCTAACGTTATTCCTCCGGATGCAAATAAAGTTCCTCTCCTTCCCCCTCCCTTTCACTCCCACCGGATGCCATCCTCCTCCTCCTCTTCCTCCTCTTCCCTCCCTTTTTCTCCAATAACGTCCTCTTGATGGCTTGGGAGGCGAGAGAGAGAAAGGGAGAGAGGGAGAAAGAACAGCGAATTGAGTGAGAAGGAAGAGGAGGAAGGCAGAGGGTACATTCACAATGAGGTTCGTGTCCCACTTTTCCGGCTGAAGGAGTTCTTCCTTCCTCACCAGCCTCTCCTTCCACGTTCTACTAGAACGGTACTACTTTCCCTTTTATCCGTAATTCGCAGTGTGTGCTGCATTTTCCCGTATTTTGTCATCGTTTCGATATAAGTGTACCTACATGAATTGTTTTTTTTTGCCACTCTGTCGAGAAAAAAAAAGATCTGTGCCTTTGAGGGCACATAGCATGTTCCCGCATCGTTGCCTGCGGGAATCGATTGTCCTGGATTCGCAAAAGGCTTCTTCTTCTTCAGCGCTGTAGATTTTTTTTGTTGTTGAGGAATTGTCATTACCACATCCGACAACCATTATTATCATTGCCAAACCACACGTACATAGTATACTACTACAACTTGCAAGGGAGAGGAAAGGGAAGGGAAAGAGAGGGAAAGTACACACAAAGGATAGGATGGCTGCTTCTGCCACATTGATGATGGATTGGCATCGTGGCAAGACTTTTCCCCCCCAAGCTTTGTCTTTCCTTCCAAGAGCTTGAAGAGAAGGAGCTGAGGGAAGGAGGGGGGAGGGAAGGCAGCCGCAGAATTTGCGGAGAGAGCTTAGTGATAGTACTACGTACAGTCAAGCCCGCTTAAGGAGGAATCATCAGATAAGTGAGAATGCCGCTTAAAGAATAGGAATGTGGGGTGGGATTTTTTTGGAGAAACTGCTTAATTTTTGTTTGGATTTGTTGGGAAAATTTGCTTCCTCCAGACAATCCCACTTACGCGGGTTCGACTGTAGTGGAGGTGGTGGTAGTAGTAGTGCTCGTACTACGTGCTAGCATACTATGCCCAGAAAAGATAAAGCAGAAGGTCTCCGAAGCGTGGAATGGGTCGTAAAAAGAGAAGAGAAGAAGAAGAAGCATTCATGAGAGTTGCCGGTGGTCCGCGAACTGGGTCAGCTTGACCACAGAAGCGTCTTCGCACTCTCTTCTCATGTTGCACACGGGAAAAAAATGGAAAAATAAACAGGTGTCTGAAATGACAGCGTGAAAGGTGCTTGAGGAAAAACAAAACATGGTCAACTCTTTCAATGCTTGTCCAAAAGTAAATCCAAGTCACGGAGGAAAAAGTCTCCCCCCTTTCCCGGAACAAAAACAGGACTTGATGATAAGAATCTTCTTTCCGAGCTTTCCCTTCCCCCTTCTCCCCCCCTTCCTTCCCCTCACTTGACTACCTAGCTAGCAGTACAGAAGAACTCGGTTAATAGGGCATCTCGGTTACCTGGAAGATTTATTTTCTGGGGAACAGAATTCATGTGTATGCTAACATGCAACATGTGCCAACTTTGTTTTATTCTTCCACATGAATGGCTACATCTTTGTTTAATTATAAAGACTCCTATGTGTAATGGAAAAGTCAAAGTTATTATAAAGTATTAAACATGTCATTATGTCTTAAATGCATGTCAGTATGTACCAATGAGGTAAAGGGTATTTCTGGTCGGGTAAACGGAGAGACCCTGGCAATTAAAAGACTGAGTCGGTCTCCCGACCTGTCTTGCATTATCCGGGTTCTACCGTAGTACCGTGACTTGGCTTTTTTGTTTTCTCTCTCCCGTTCTTCTCCCCAACCTCCTCCTCCTCCACCCCACCCCACCCCCCAAATGCCACAGTGAAGGCTCGTTTTCGCTGTTGGCATGAGAAATACCGTTACAAGATGTCGCAGCAATAAATTAGCTTCCTTCCTGTGTTCCACCCGCCCACTCTCTCTTTCTCTCCCCAGCTCTTTCTCTCTCTCTGCCTTCCTCCAGCAACCGTAACAAGCCTTCCTCACTTCTCATACACCTCCTTGGTTTTTCTTTTTCTTTTAATGCGCTGCGTACACCAGCGTCTATGATTGCGTAGACAAGCCGTTCAAGTCGGTCGTTTTGCCGACTTATGCCCTGTGAGATTGCAACACTTGCAAGGTGAGTTGAGAAGACAGGTGCGACTGCACTACGCAAAAAGAGGGCTAAAAGAAAAACTGCACCGTCTTGCACTGGTTTGAGACAACCCAGCCAAGTATTTCATATGAAACTCTGTGCTTAAATGAGCTTTTTCTTGTTTGCAAAGTACGATGCTTAAAAGCCCTAATACTGTACTACTGTAGTACTTTCTTTTTGAAGTGTTTCTGCCGCCGATCAAAGGAAGTTTCGCCGATAGGAAAAATGACTCCCTTTGTTGAACCTTGGTTGGTACTCTATTTTTTTTGTGTGTGTGCCAATAGAACTTAAATTCATGTTTTTTTTTTCAACTTTCCTCCCACGCATGACCTCGGGCCCGTCGCTTTCACTACACATGCCATTTTTTGCACGGGCGAGAGCGGCATGCTTCAAGGTTCCTCCAGAAGAGAGAGAGGGGGTTGACTAGAGAATCCCGGATGGAGAAGAGAGGAGAAAGGAGGAGGAGGAGGAGGAGGAGGAAGAGGAGGAGGAGGAGGAGAGAGGAGAGAGAGATGGCTGGCTGGTCGCGGACGCAATACTGATAAGAAAGAAGCCTTCCTTGGTGCGCGCTCACACTAGACAAACATTCCTGGTCTCTAGTGGTAGTACCTACCGTAAACCACACACGGTACCGTACGTACCTAATACTTTCCAGAGTACAGAAAGTTCACTTAATTACACGACATGTGAAAGTTACATGGGGTACAAAAGAATCCTTATACTAGTTAAGCTCTTTTGAAAAGTTGATTGGCAACAGGTCTGTCAGTCGCATCCGTCTCAAGGTCGGACAAGCACGCAGACAATCACAATCACGGAACAATTGTCGCGACCATTTCAAGTTCGGGGCTCGCTATGGACAATTCGACCGTGAAGGCGGCCCTTTCTTCTCTCTCCAGCGGAGTGTGTGTGCTACCGTAGTAGGGAAGGGGTCACTTTTTTCCACTTCTCTTGAGTTCCTTTCTCTCTCTCTCTCTCTCTCTCTCTCTCTCCCTCTTTCTGTGCATCGACTCCGCAGCGTGGGAGGGCCCAAGGGGGGTGGAACAAGAGGGGGTTCAGAGGGGCAGAGGCAGACTGAGAGGCCCTGTTGGTATCTCTTCGCAGTGGAGAAAGTCTTGTAAAAATATTGCTGCACAGTTCACAGAACTGAAGTTCGAAACAAGTTTGCCAGTATATTATTCCACGCAAGAGAAACTGTACGTACGGTAGTTAGTTGCCAGTGTCGCAAACATCGTCCAGACTCAAAACTTGCCAAAGCATTCTAAAGTACCAATGAGACTCTTTTTTAAAAGATTTGTGCTGCTTATTCTGCGCCTTTTACGCCAACGCCTCCCCCCCTTTTCCCCTCTGAAAAAAAAGAAAAGAAAAAAGGGGGGAAAGCAGTGTAGCTTCCTTTTTGGACTGTGTAGAAATGGAAAGAGACAACTTTCATTTTTGGCTGGGAGGTGGAGACAGAGAGAGGCATCAAGCCGTAAAAAGAAGAAAGATGATCACCAAGGTCAAGTTGGATTTCTTTTTGGCCGAAGGTTGCAAGTTGCAATGTCTACTAATTTGGGAACCCGACCAACAACACACTTTTAATAAACTTTTGACTGAGCTACGATGAAGTAATTTTGTTACTTAGCACCGACTGAGCATGCAAGTCGGCGCCAAACATGTATGCAACGTGTAGCATATATTCCGACTTAGCTTCCATTTCACATATTGCCGTTGGGGGTTGGGTAGGTTTTTTTATGTGCATGAGTCACCACCATTAATGTGTGTTAGAGCCGTGTCCACAAAGTAATCCGCAAATGTTTTCTGGTCGCACCCTTACAGCGCATATTGCAATATTAGTTAGTAGGTACACGCACCCCTCTCTGCCAATTTATTTATGTACACATTCTCGACAATTATTGCCGAGGTATCAACAAGGTAGCTGTCCGCCCTAGGGCGGGGAGCTCCTCCCATAGTAAGGTAAAATGCTGAGGAGGTAGGGAGGTAGACATGAGACTAGAGGGACAACTTCACCTAGAAGTACGTACGTACCTCAGTGGTACCTCAGAGGTGCTATCTGAGTGTACCTGAGTGAGGTACGCGTCACGGAGGTATAATTGTCGCTCTACTCTTATTCATCTCTGATCCCTACCTACATGTAAGTGTTCTACCGCTGATGCCTCCAAATTGGTCGGGCACACATACATTAGTTCAGGTTGGTGTGGTTGTGGTGGTGGGGGACGGGGGGGCGCAAGAAAGCAGCTTCTCGTGCGCGGTGTCGAGAAACAATTGAAACAAATGTGCCCAAGCGGGAGCCATGGCTTCATATGGTTTCTCCGTGTGGCTGAGGGAGGGAGGGAGGAGGAAGACAGAACATGATATATTCGCGGAGAGAGAAAGAAAAAAAAAAGGAAAAGGAGAGAGAAGGTGGGTGGGTTGGTGAATGCATAATTTCACATTTCAAGGTGAGGAGGAAAAGAAGCTGAGGGGTTATTTTCTTCTCGCCTTACAATCTTTTGTGTGCGTATCATTTACACGCGTTGGGAGGAGAGAGCAACAATGGAGGCAAACACACAAAAAAGAAGCTACTAAAGCTGTCCTAATGAGGCGCCCTTTCCGTATAATTCCTTCCGCCTCCCTTTAGCCTTAGAAAAAAGAGGGAAAAAAAACAAGAACTTGACAAACAAACTATGCCCATTCGCTCGCACGCACATCATATTGTTTTCTTTTGAAAACAATATGATTTACGAACTTAGCATAATACTATGATTGTACTGTATGAAATGTTGATGCAGCACAGAAAAGCACCTGGCCACAATAAAATCATTCTTAGACCACAAACACGCTCGCGGCTTTAAGAAAGTCTTTTTTTTTCTTCTTTTTTCCAGAGATTCCTTTCTCATTCTTCTTGACATCTAGGCGCCAACAATTAGTCTTTGAGATTCCTCCTCGTCTTCTCTCTCCATTCCTTCCGGGCCTTTTGTTCTTCTTTTTCCACTTGGCTTTTTTTCTTAAAAAAAGACTACATTTTGCGCACTTTCTCTTGGAGGGGGGAGGAGGAGGAGGAGAATGTCCTAGGGCAATTGGAAGCGCAGACAATCCTAGCTGGAAGACAGGAAAAGGCTTCATTGTGCCGCATCTCACAGATTTAGAATTTTTTTAGGGTTGTCTTATGGTTATGACGCTTTAAAGAAAACAAAATGAAGCCTTCTTCAAAGTACGCAGGGAGGTTGATGTATAATGTATATTGACGCAGGCAGCAAGTACGTACCCAACCAACAACGCACTCTTAATAAACTTCTGACTGAGACCCGATGCAGAAAATTTTGTTGATAAGCACCGACTGCGCATATAAATCGGTGCCAAATGTGCAAAATTACGTGTACGTATGCAATGTGTATATATTCCAACTAAACTTTCACTTTGCATAACACCGAAGGTGGTTGGGTACACAGCAGTACGTACATGTACTAGCGCGTATAAATTGCGTTTTGCATGCCGTTTGTAGTAGTAGTTTGAAGTGACCTGACGTCAAAACTAGATTTCCTGCATTAAGTTCCGCACCCAACTTTTGTACATTACTTTAATTATGGCTTTCTTCACAGCATGCATAATCATTAAGTTTCTAACTGCAACTAGTACTTGCACATTACATCAAATCAATCAGAGAACAGTGTAGGGAAGACGAAAGTGTGGAGGTTAAAACTTAGCGCTCAAGCTTTTTTTTTACGGTATTAGAAAAAAAAATCGGCCTCTAGACTCTTGTGGGCCATTTCTATTACTACAAAAATTGTCACATTTCCTGGCTGTTTTGTCTTCCACTACTCGTGGGGGAAAGGGGGGGGGAGGAGAGGATGGGAGTGGAATATAAATGACAGTACGAATATTTTTTTCCCTTTTTCCTATTTTCTTTCTTCCAACCTAACAGAAGGACGAGGAGGAGGAGGAGGAGCAAGCTATTATTCTGGGAAGGCCATTTGAAGGCCAAAAGCACCCTCGTCCTCCTCCTCCCTTCCTCATTCTCTCCCCCACTCTTCTCTTTCTTCCCTCCAACACACCCACACACACTCAACACACTCACCATCATACGTAAAGAATTGCTCTCCCGCTTCCCCCTCTCCCTCTCCTTCTTCCCAAACAACAATAAAAAGGACGGTTAGGGTCTTTAAAATCCATTGCGCGCATTTTCTCCCCCACCTCCCCTTGGAACCCGCCAGATTATACTGGGCTTTTTCTATCCCCCAATGCATTTTTAGAGGGAGGGGAGGTTGCCAAATGAGGTCTTAACTTTTCTTTTCTCCCCCCCCCCGTCCCCCTCTCGACAATGCATCTTCACCCTCCATTTTGGTGGATGTGGGAAATTAAATTCTTTTCCCACTTCTTCTTCTTGGCACACACAAAGACAAAAGCACTTCTGCAAAGTGGACTTAATTCGACTCCTTTCCAGCTGTGTAGTAGTATAGACCTCTTTTTGCCAAGGTGAGATCACTAAGAACTGAGTGAGCGAGGTGAGATCACTTTGAAGCAAAAACAACAAGCAGGATTGTGAGAAGAGTGCTCGTTAATCTGATTCTCAGACGTGGGAGAGTTGCTAGATGTGGAAAAAGAAACCTTTCTTTCCCTGCTTAAGCAAGAAAGTTTTATATTTCTTTCACAATACTCTGTTTGTAATAAAGAACTCATTCAGAAGTTGAAAAGGAAAGTGCACAATTGCTATTAAAGGAAAACTGTGTTTTCCATGAAAATTTGGTATTGTGTACTACGTAAGTACGTACTGTACGTACATAGCTTTTTTGAGGGGGCCTTTTTTTTAGTCCGTTTCTCGCATTAGGTAGTTGTACCCAACCAGACAGCCTTCGTGGTAATTTGTAGCCATTTTGACTTAGTTAAGTTACTGCAACTTAAGCTCAAAAGTCTACTTTAACTGCCATGTGTGCCAGCTTTGTTTTTTTTCTCCGACATAAGTGGCAGTTGCATGTTTAATTATACTTACACATGCATACTTACACATATGAGAGAAAAAAGTTGAAGTTATTATGAAGTGGTAATAAGTTTGAAATATTTCAGATATGTATCCATGAGATAAAGGGTATGTCTGGTCGGGTAGTCAAATTAGTAGCAGTAGGTCTCCGCACGGAGGGAGGGACCCAATTATGTTTATACCACGTCCACCTAACGATCATCGTCGCAGGTTGGGTTGGGGGTGGAGGGAGAGAGGAGAAGGAAATTTAACGGCCTCTCCCCCTCTCCCCTCTTGGGTGCATGTGCACCTGCACGCCACTAACAAGAGTGGGGATAGACAATGCCGGAAGAAGGAATTGTTAGTTGTAGAGTTAGTTTAGCTCTCTCTTTCCCCTCCCTGTTAGATATTCAGGCGGCATAATAATAACAATTAGCAGGACAAAAGGATGTCCAAACAAAGAAACACACCATTCCTCGTACTTGCTATACACAAGTGGCCTCTTTGAAAGGAGGAGAGGAGGACAAGCTTTCTTTTTTTCTCTCTCTCTTGCACAAGGTCATCAACCAAAAAGTTTCTCACACCTGAGAAGACAAGTCCACGTCTTAAGAAGGGTCCAAACAAAAGGAAGTATCGGTGCTTCCTGGTTGGTTGGCATCTTTTTTGTGTGGGGGTAAAGTCTCTCTCTCTCTCTTTAGAACGAGGCTCCTATGCAGTGAGAAGGAGAAAGAGGAGGAGGAGATCTACTACTAATTCCCCACCCACCTCCTCCCATCTTTTGCACTCGGATGAAAAGTCCTTGCAAGCGAAGCATGTGGGTGACTTTCTGATGAATGGTTGGAGTCCTGACGTGACAAAGAGGAACGGACGGACGTGCGGAAAGGAAAAAAAAATTATCCTTCCTCCACTCTACCTGGGTTTCTTCTTTCTCTTTTTCCGCGGAAACAAAAGGAGGGAAAAAACTTTTTTCTCTCCCCAGAAAGAAGTGTGCATGAACTTTGACTGCACGCATTGCAGTTTTCCTAGTAAAAAAGAGTTCTCCTTGCTCTTCCACCTCCGCTTAGAAGGAGGGAAAGAATCCTAAGACCACATCACGGCCCCTCCTTCCTCCCCTCCTGCTCCACTCAGTTGAGGTCCATGGCGATCCTGAACGGAAGCTGAGGAGGAGGAAGGGGGAAGAGGGAGAACGTGGCTCCTCTTCCCTCTCGGTCCATTGCCAAGGACGGGGGAGGGGACAGATTGTGGTACGGAAGGAAGCAGAGAGAGGGTGGGGCTGACTGAGAAAGACTTGATTGACATCAGTTGACAGGTGACCAGACAGCCAGAAGTGGAGGAGGACAAAGTTGGTGGTGGAGGGAGGGAGGAAAGGGAAGGAAGGACACAAATTGTTGGAGGGTGCATGAGAAAATAGGACGAAGGAGGAGGGAGGGGAAGGAGGCAATAAAAAAAACTGCAAACTGGTTCGTTCCATCCTACTTTTTTTTTCGTATAAGCGGATTCCGGAAGTCTTTATGTATCCCAGGCTATATTTGCACGCACGCGTTTGTATTGCTTTTTTCTCCCCTCCAAAGGCTCCTTCCTCTTTTCCCTCCTGGCAAATCTCTCCATTCAGCAAGCTTTTTCTCTTTTTTTTCCCTTGCTTGGCAAATATCTCTCATTGTTCCTGATAGAAAAGCCGGCTCACACGATGATTGAGTGGAACAAATCGTGAGATTTTTCAGGTTTTCTATATGCACATTCCATGTTTCTGTTGTTTTTTTTTTTCATATGCGGTGTATAAATTGCAACTATTTCTCCTACTACAGTAGGATGCCAACCAAAGGGTGTCTGCTCCTGAACAGGGTCACATTCTACTAGTACTGTAGGTAGTACCCTTTCCTCTCCCCTCTTGACCTATTTTGGGGCCAAATCCCCGCCGAAGGTTACCTAATTTTCCCCAACCCGACCAATACTTGTGACTTCAGCAATATCTCTGAGGTATTTTTACGTAAAATTGCTGCTCTCTCACCTAATGTCTGATTCCTACCTCGGCGTTTTACTTTATACCATGGGTGAAGGAAATACCTGGATGCTACCTCATCAATACCTCGGCAATATTGGTCGGGAGAGAGAAAGCAATACTCTACTCTCCTTTCTTACACTCTCAACTCCTCCCGCCACCCTTCTCCCTTCCCCCAACCCCAAATTCAGACCTCTAACCCCAAAGCTCATAGTACGGTTAATCTCGGGATTAACCTCCCTCCCCCAAACACGCGCACGCACACACACATGGGCAACCGAAAGAAAAGGGAAGGAGGAGGGTTTGAGGACTTAGTGCAAAAAATCCGCAAAAGGACAGTTCTGAAAAGAAAAGCATTTTTTTAAATTTTAAGCTTTACTCCATCCTCTCCTAATTTTCCTCCTGAGACAGATCACCGTCGTACTCGTACGTCACCGTACATTCCAATACATGTCTTATTCTTTTATTTTCAGAACACAGAATGGACTTACCATCGTGGCTGTTTTATGTTACAACTTGTTGTTTGTTGTTGTTGTTTAGGTGGGAGGGGCCGTGACCTGCGCCACGTCCCTCCACGGCCGGTCCGCTATATTGGGACCATTATGCCTTCACCTCGACTCACCGTTAGGTTACTCTCCCCCTCATCCTGAGATGTGAAGGGAAGAGCCCCCCCCAGAGCCACCGCCCCAGAGCCGCGACCCCGCACCCGTGAGGGTACACGATGGCGACCCCCGGGCAGCCACCCCAAGAGGAGCCCCTCCCCCCACCAGGATAGGCC
>JAAUYM010000633.1_pt1 | contig 12078 bp, 13 predicted proteins | sample 7278001 | NCBI WGS metagenome assembly JAAUYM01 (sample SAMN14350224, study PRJNA611818) | marine sediment metagenome | isolation source: surface marine sediment (1.8m) | place: French Polynesia: Moorea | collected 2018-08
CAAAAGGAGGAGGAGGCGGAGGACGACAAAGAGGGTGCCACGTCTGCAGAACAAAAGGCGTCGGCCCCCATCTTGCAGAAGGTGACCTCGAGCGAAATTGAGTTGCTGTCGGTGGTGATCTGCAATAGCACGGCACCGTCAGCAGCCACGAGAGAAGAAACATTGGGGCAAGCTTCAGAAGTAAGCAGTAGTACACCAGCTGCGAAGGAAACCCCTGTCTTTGTTGTCGAAGACGCAGGGAAAGCTGAGGGCAAGGGCGAAACGGCAAAGGGAGGGCATGAGGAGCTACCAGAATCCATTGAAGCGACTCTGTCAGAACCTACCGCGGCGGCCGCAGCACCTAAAACATTCCAATTTCGCAAATTGGCGCCAAAGTATTCTTCTTACTCGCCCACTTTTGCCCAGCAAACGGCCGCTGCCGCCACCAGCGCAACCTCCGCCGCAACCCCCCCTTCTCCCCACCCTGCGACAACAGCATCGACGCCGTCGTCCCATTCTGGAGTGAGGAGCGGCAGCGACGCCTCCACCACTCCTCCCCCGGCCCCGTCCTGTCCGCCGCCCGACTCCTCCAACTCGGAGGCCACCATGGCCGACTCCAGGTGCAGCTCCTCCAGCGTGGAGACGGCGGCCATCAAGGACCTCCCGATAGACGAGGACATGCCGGACATCATCGTCGACGCCACCAAACACCTCGCCGCCGCCGCCGCTTCCGCCGCCGCTTCCGCAGCGGGAACGCCAGAAGTGGCTCCGAGAAGGTTGGCAGAAGAAGAGGAAGAAGTCATCATCAAGAAGGAGCCTCCTCCGCCTCCTGCGAGGACGACAAGCGCCAGGAACAGCGGCGGGGGCGGCGGCGGCTCCATCTTCCCCTTCTCCGGAATGAGAGAGAGGTTCAAGTGGGCGGGGAAGAGTCGGAGCTTGGACATGACTCCCGAGGCCAGGCGTGAACGCAGCCCTCCGGAGGAGGCCGCGAGACCTTCCCCCACCAAGGTCTCCCGATTCTTCAGATCGTTCGGGAGAAAGAGTTGGACCGAGGATTCGGAAGGTTCGTCCCGGAGCAGGCGATCTTCCCTGGCCTCCCTCACGGACAGGATCGTGGAGAAGATGACATCGTCTTCCAGACAGTCGACAAGTCGATCCAGTCCGGAGGACAAGCCGTCAACAAGAGCTGTTCCTACAGCCGGCAAGAAACAGGTCAACAAGCTCCCTGATGAAAAAGAGACCATGAAGGTAAATAGCAGCCCTGACGGGGTTCTGCTCAGTACCTGTAGCGCTAGCACTCCAGGTAGGCTTCCGTACCTGGTCCCAAAGGACCAGCGTTTGACCGTCCGTCCAGATCCGGTAACCCGACTAATTTTTCCTCGTAGTCCTTCCGCCCCGGCTAACAGGAGTTGTAATCACATCCCTGTCCAACGTGCTGCCTCCAGATGCCAGTTCAACAACTCCAGGCTTGGACACTTGGAGGAGACCCGGGAAGGAAAGGAATCAAGGTGTGCTTTTGTGACGACAGGGCCAACAGTCCCAGGGGCGGCCGAGGGCTCCCACCAGGTCGAGAAAGGCCGGACAGCAGCAACAGCAGCAGGGAGTTCGAACCAGGAGGACAGCTTCAGAAAACAGATGAAGACAAAGGCTCAGAGTTTAGTGGATGGCATGAGTGCGGAGGACATCATAGCTGAATGTGAAGCTTACATCGGCGTCACAGAGGGAGAAAAGGGTTGTCGTCCGCAGAAGAACGATGACAATGACTGGCAGTTAGCAAGGTGGAAGCACGACAGACTTGGTCACAGAAATAATTTCTCTGCTCCCGATTGGAGTAGTACACAATGGGAGAGTGAGTGTACAAAAAGTTCTCTGCTATCTCTTCCCGAATCCGAAAATTTTCTGTACCTAATTCAAAGACATCCAAATTGTCAGCCTCGGCTGGATGCGCATGAACATCAAGACCAAGCTTGTGAAATGTGTTATCAGAATGAGGCCAGAGTCGTGGATCTCACGAGTCATCCAGAGGCCACATTACAAGGCTCCCACGTCCCATCAACCCACCAGATCGCCAAGGACTTCGCATCTTCTTTGGAAAACTACTGGAAGGACAGCATCAGCAGGGTGAGTCGGAAAAAGAAAACGACATTACCAATTGCAAGAAATCATTGAAATTCTCTGCGTTTTTTTTTTTCAGAGGGAAGCTCCCCAGCAGCCCCCACGCAGCGCTCAGTGCGGAGTCAACTTGGGCACCCACTACAAGACGTTGCCTCCAATTCTGTCCCAGACTCCGTGCAGATCAGGCAGCAACAGCAACTGCAACAATGCTGATGACAACGACGACGACTGCGGTCGCCACAGCCCTGGTCAGGTTTTCCTCGGCCGCCGCCGCCACTGCGGCCACCGTCAGGAGGGAGGGCGACCGTGCAACCAGCCCAGCAGGGAATCCTCCGCCACCGACGACAACAGCGCCGGGGACAGCGCCTACGACGACTCCTACTCCAGGAGGGAGGCTCGCACGAAGAGGCTGGACTGCCCTCGCACCAGCGGAAAAGTGTCTGCCGGAGACATGAGAAGTCACAAACTGTTCAGGTGACATTTTTAAGAGATTTTTAAAATAAGCTACAAGTGTACCTATGCATGTACACACTATCCGTTATGTATGTACAGTGCATACCGTAGTGCTTATTTTACTCTTACCTAGAACGGTATTTAAATGGTTTTAAATAAATTACTTGTATCTGTAACTAGGAAAAAAAAATCTTCAAAATTCTGTTAAAAGCATCACGCAGTGGGGATGCTCTACATGGGTACTATTCTTCTTTGCTACATTTCAGCAAAGAACATGAAAGTCCCGCTCTTTCCGACTTGGAGGACTCCTCCAGCGCCCTCTCCGTCTCTCAGTCGGGGGCCGAGACCCCCAGCGTCAGCACTGTCGGCGTCTCTCCCACCACGACCCTTCCTTGCGCTGAAGACGAGACCTCCTGGGAGGATTCCTCTGGCAGATTGGCGCGGATGAAGACCAGGAGGAGGAGGCGGCAGCAAATGTTGGCGGAGAAGTACGGCTACGCTTTAAAGGAGGAGGACGAGGAGGAAGAAGAATGTCTGGTTTCGCTGCCTTTCTCTCGCGCTGCTCTCATCTCGATGGGCGTTGGAGGAAATCTTCACGCAAAGAAGTGAATCTTCGAAGTAAAAAAAAACTGATAAGCGCGACAGAGCAGAGTGTGAAATGTGGGGGAAATCCAGAAATGAGTGCCTTGCTTTTTCAGTTTTTTTTTTAGGAATCCTACAGTCGTATACTGTAAATTCACAAAGATGCTGTGCAGGAAATAAATTATATCCCGCTTAGCTCTCCGAATATCCACGGAAGTCTCGGACCTGGAAAGGAAGCGAAAAGCTGGCTTGTTTTTGTATGTATGATCTCTGTAACTTTAAAGACACATTCTAAAAAAAGTTTACTAAATACAATATAATAAAGAGACATACATTTGATGCAAACGTTATTTAAACCTTAATTGTCTATGCAATTGTCTTGTTATGCACTGGAATGGATGACTTTTAAAATACTCGTATCTTGAAAAGTCATATGCACTGCATAAAATCAGGTCAATCCTCAAATTTAATTCGCTGATTGTAGTAAACTCTGAAGTCTTCTATCTCTGACACTCTTACTCAGATATGGATAACTTTTGAGTACGTTGTCAGATATGTGACACGGCAGAATTTACATTATGGTCGCATTTTTTGTAAGACGTCTTAAATTTAAAGTACTCACTTTATTTTTTTTTTTTGTTTCCCTCCCAATCTGAGAAGTCCCTGGATTATCCCATAAAAAAATATTGCGTTATCCCATAAATACAGTACCGTACCTCGTTTATCGTATCGGCATGGACATCGCGTCAGCACAGATAACGAGATCATGTCTGGCGTCTCACTTCAGACCATCTTATTCGTGATCTCGCTCTTGCCAGGCAAATTATTTCAGTACCAGGATGCTCTTTATCATCCCTCTCTATTGCGCAGTTCACTCTACCTATCTCCCCTCACCCGTAACCTTGGGGACTTGTCAGATGCAATTAATAGAAAGTTGAGAAAACTTGTCACTGCAGAAGTTGCCAACCGCAAATGAGATTTGTAACTCCTGAAAAGTTAGCGCATCTAACCTTTCTTTTCGGGCTAGTACTCAAGCGGCAACAATTTTATGATCTTGAGGCACTCAAGTTACTTTGTAGTACATTTAATTCACATCGACAAAAAATATTCAAAACACCCTTCAAGTGGATTACAAGTGTTCTAAGGAAGACAGCAAGACCAACAAGAGGAGCCCAATCTTGGAGGGGAAGTCGGAGGCGTCTCTTCCTGCCCCCGACGCCGTGAACGGCTCCTTCAGGTCGGCTATCCTGACCCTGGGCGCTCGCCTGGTCGGGAGGGCGGGGCCGACGTCGCCGCCCAAGGCGGAGCAGACGGACACATCCGCGTGGAAGGAGGAGGGGGAGGACGAGGGGGAGGGGGAGGACGAGGAGGAAACGCTGTCCTTGTACACCATTACTCTGAAACAGAAAAGAAAAATCGTAGCTTACTGTGCAAGCTCCAAAAAGAAAATCATATTACTGTCCCTAAATTTTATCCACGCTGTAGTATGTACAATACTGTAGTATGTACATTATAGTGTACTGTAGTACAAAAAGTTACACGTCGTAACTTACTCATTGCATCTTCCCTTTTTTAAAAGTAAGTTAAATTATATGGGAAAAAAACCAATGAGTACTATTCGCACTTTTTTTATTTGGCAACGTGCTGTACGTAGAAAGCAAGTCAAATTGTCGACTTGACCTTTGGCATCTCTTCCAGGCATTTGGAGATGTTTGCCACTCCTGTTTTTTTTCTTTCTTGCAAGCATGCGTCACGTCAACACACGCACCTGTGAATGAGCTCTTTCTGATTTTGTATATTGGCCTCCATTTCCCTCCCGCTGTGACAGGGCCGAAGCAGTTCGGAGCAACCGTAGATTGCCTGAAAGAGATCGAGAAGGAAGAGAAATTCATCGACACGAAGCAACATTCTTTTTCCCGAAAAAAAAAAAAAAAGAAAGATGTCGCAGTTTTGGACAGCAGCACCAGCATCCTATCTCAGCACCCTAACCCTTCCGATGTCTGTCCTTGATCTACTCTTTTTTTTGTCTGGCAGACCATGACGGTTACTTTGGTAGGAAGAAGGACAAACGAAAAATCATTGCGCACTTTCGAGGAAGTCGCAAAGGAGGACTGTTTTTTGTTGGAAAGGGCGACCAAGCGTGGAATTCTGCCGTCATCCATTTCCCACGTCCCCGCCAGAAGCAAGTAGGAAACAACGGTCGTTTGGGAGTAAGTGGAGGGAAACGAATAACGAGTACAGCAGAAATCTGTTATACAGTTGACTCCACTACACATATGTATACCTACACCATACCCAACCAACGACGCGCTCTTAATAAAAACTTCCGACTGAGCTCCAATGCAGAAATTTTGTTAATAAGCACCGACTGGGAATACAAATTGGCGCCAAACTCGCAAAAACGTGTATGCAATTATATATTCCAACTGAGCTTTCATTTTGCATACCACCGCTGGTGGTTGGGTAGTAGTAGTTTAAAACTCCACTGTAGAAATAATTGCCAAAGTTTTGTAGAAGTTAAAAACTCTGCTATAATAGTCGTAGACTCTTAGGTACTGCTGTACTGTACCTTAACACTCCTCCTCTGACCTCCTTTCCCCCTTCTCTATTCATCAAGTTAATACTAGTACACCGCCGTAATCTACTAGGGCATCCCCACCTCTTTAGGAACACCACCCATTCCCTCCTCTTCACTTTTTTTTTCTTCTTTCCTCCACCGCCTCGGTAAGAGGCTTAAGTTTCCGACATTTCGACCGAGGCGACACCTAATTACCTCCTACAGACATACCTACAAAGTAGTAGGTAAATAAAGTAACCCCAGATGCCCAAAGTTGTGCTCGTAGTACCATGTTAGGGTAGACACAAACACGATTCGTTATCACGCACCTTACCTCTACAGTATAGAGCATTAAAAAACACCTCATTTGACACCTTGGTGTGGCTGATAAAGTGTTCGAGGGCATGGTAAATTGAAGGTGCAAAATAAAATTTGGATATGGCCTTCTTTTAAAACGCTTAAAGCATTGCACATTGGCAAAAGCATCTAAATTCATATTTCACAAGGAAACAGTTCAGTTTTTGTACTCGCCGCCTTCGTCATCGTCACCTTGTAGATCCCGTTGCAGAAGATCTGTTGCACCAGCGATTCGTCCCGGTCGCTCCCCCCGATCTCCGCCTCCATCTCTGCGTTGACCTCCCTCGTGCAGTCCAGGTAGGCGGAGACGTGGGCGTTCATCTCCCGCACGGAGCACTTCTCGCCGCCGCCGCCGGAGGAGGAGGAGGAGGAAAGCGAAGACGGCGACGACGCCTCCTTCTGCTGCTGTTGCTGCTGCTGCTCCCGTTGCCTACTCCTGGCCACGGACTCCTTGACGGCCGGGCAGTCCGTGACGACGTCTTGGAGCCCGTAGAGCTGCGAGGTGAACTGGACGAACACGGCCACCTGGGAGGTGGTGGAGGGAGGGAGGAAAGTTGACAACAGGAGTTTATTGCTTCATGTAACAGCACCTACACTACTATTAGTTACAGTACAAGATTTGTTCGTTTAATGTTGCTACTGGTATTGATGTTCTATTTGAACGGTTTGCGTGATCGAGAACACTGCACTATACCAGGTAGCTACCTAATGAAAAGACAAAAGTTAAACATAATTGCTACCTGAGAGTCCCTGAAGGCGAGGTATTTTTCCTGCCCCGGGTAGCAATCCCGGAGGATGGGGGCGCAGTTGGTGACGATGGCGGACATCAGGTCGCACACGGTCCTGACGCCGTCGTCGTCGCCGTCGTGGGCGGGAACGAATCCCCGCCTGTAGAATCCGTCCGGGTCTCCCCGGGTGATCTCCACCTCCGCGTGGGAGGCGCACGACCGGTACCGCCGGGACAGCGCCGACTCCGACTCCCCTGGCGCCGGGCGGCAGCCGGGCCGGGCCGGCTGGCCGCCATGGCCTTCTCCGGAGGGGGCTTTCGAGGCCGCAGCCACGTTCAGTAGGACGAGGAGGAAGAAAATGGCCATGTCCACTGCCTCCAACTCAATGTTCAGAAAAAACAAAAAATGTCACGCATGTCGTAGTGGGGCTCTTCTGCATTGCGTGAGTGCACATGGCACACAAAAGTGGATTGCACATAAACTCACGTCGTGGCAGTGCAGAGTGCACAGTCCTATCCTTAAACACTCTCGCTGTTGGTGCGTACGTACTTCTACAGACTTCCACAGACTGCGGACGTGTGAGCGCGGCGCCCTAAGCCAAGTTCTTGTGGAAGAAGAAGAAGAGGAAAGAATAGTCCTTTCCTCTTTCCCCGCACCTCTCTCTCTCTTTCTTTCCCCACACGCTTCTTCTGGTGGTGGGAATTGTAGTAGAAAGGTGGGACCCATTTCTACCTCCAGAGTAATCATGAAATGGCACACAAAAATGGCTCTTCTGCCTCTATTAGCCTCCTTGTGCTTTTTTCGTACCTATTGTTGCATCCTCAGCTACCAAAATCACCGATTGTACTATAGTACTACGTACATACAAATGAAAAATGTGTGAAAAGGGTGCGTGCGCTTAAAAATAACAAGTGCAGACTGATGCTCTATGGTACAATGCTCTGAATTGCACGCATAACCTGTAAATTCACATAGTGTAAAGTTTTTTGAATCCTGGAAGGGCAACAAAAGCTGGTTTTAAATGGACCTAGCAAGCATTTTTGTGTTTATCTTTCAAAAGGTTTTCAAAAATCTGAAAGGCTTTTAACCAATCGGAAGCAGAAATTTAAAGAAACAGGATCAGCAATACCAACAAATGACATTCAAAGTGCTCGGAGACTTTGTACTAGTAACCTGAATTTGTGATCTACGTTGACAATCGGTAATACTAATAACTAAAACTGTACTAGGTAAACATACTGTACGAATTGGTATGAGGGATTTCATGCAAGTAGTACAAAAATCTTATGGCCATTCCGTTTTTCTCGAAAGGCTTTAATTGCTTCTTTTCTTGGAACCTCATTGAGACGACATATTGGAGACATTTAAATCCAATACTTACGTAGAAGATTTCTTAATTATGAAAACTCTGTCCTCCAGTCTACGGTACATGTCACCACGCTTTCACCAATGTTCTTGTGAAAACTTTTTGTTAAATAACATAGTCAGTGAAGCACAAATTGTTTTTTTGTTTTGCAAGTGTCACTTCAATATGCTTGCTTGTATTTTCCAATGCAACGTAAGTCCGACTTGTTCCACCACCGTTAACGAAGCTAACCAATAACCGAGAAATTGCTTTTTACCAAGAGCTAACAAATTTAGTCAAAGAAACGGATCCCAATTTGCTGCATCAATTGCTCTCATACGGTCAGTCTAGGTACTGACAACATACTCTATTTGCCTGGCGGGCATTTCCATACATATATTCGAATCACAAGATCGACTCGTGCAGGTAAGAGTCCCTCTTCTCTTTGGTATGAAGGATCTTATTGCCTGTGGTCTCCAATTTTTCTTCTTCTTTTTTGTATGCAGAGATGCCCGGGATGACAGGCATGGCGAAGAACAAGGGAAAGAGGAGGAAGAATCTCATCACCTGCACCAGCCAAGGGCTGCTTGTGGTCATCTTCCTAAGTCTGGCGGTGTGTTTCATCCTGCAGGCAAGTCTGACGAACATGCGGGAATTGCCAGTCAAAGAAAAAAAAATACCGTGATTAAAGTCTCGTCATAATTTTCCTAGAAGTAGCACTGTACATGCACGCAGTAAACGTGCACAACTGAACATGGCACCAAGACACGTCAGGCTTTCAAAGTACGTACTGTGCCGGGTATCTAAACGGTTTTTGACTAGCCATATGCGTAGACACAGTGAAAGCTTGGACGGCCAAGCTACGAGTATTTACCAACCTCTCATTACCTGAGCAGTAGGAATAAATGCTTGATATTTGCACTTTCCTTTTCTTGAGAAATACTAGTGTACGTACCCTATATACCTATGTTACGTACGTAACTTACATTTTTATATACAGTAGTTTGTTCTGGCCCATGCTAGGTTCGACTTAGTGTGGTGAAATACCTAGCCAGGCGCACCATGATGACTACGTCAGAGATGGAAGTGGGTGAGCTGGTCTTTCCAAGGGTGGCTGTTTGCCCTGGTTTCAAGCCAGGAGCTTTCTCCCAAAAGGACTTCCCTGAGTTTCACGCGCAGGGAAGAGGAATGGAAACATACTTTGATACCTATGAAGCCGGTGAGGGTCTGGCCTAAATGTTTGTGTGTATTAAGAGAGAAAGAAAGAGAGAATGTGTGAGCGAACGTATTTAAAGAGGTTTAATTAGGTACCCTACACCTCTCCCTGTGCGTGAAAGAAAGTGCTCTAGTATCTTCCTTATGTGTAAACATTTTTATATTAAAAAACTTAACCATGCTAATAAAGATGCCTGTAATTACCGAAAGTGTACATTTTTCTCACCTGCATACTTTATCAATAACTTTTTTAATTTTAAAGAAAATGCCACGGAGTCGGAGGTAAAAATGTGGTGGAAAGATGTGACCTTTGAACTGGACAGCTTCCTTAAGGTACGGCGCATAAAAATTTAGCAAATAAGTAAAATCTCAGAATTTTGTTAGGCCTTGCCTAACATAACAAAGAAAATTTTGAGTTGGAAATTCTTGCAGACGTACGTATAAAATATGTCATTAGTACATGTGCACTGTGCAGAATATATGCATTACTGTACTCTGTGAATTGCTATACTGTACTAGTGTGGGTATTTTTTGGTCTATACGTATATATATTTGTAGCGTGTATACTTTTCCAGTATGTCATTGTGAGCAACTCACACATAGCTGCTGACCATCAGAGCCAACATGAGCCCCTTCCGGTCAGACTAGAGATCTCCTCATCCTCCGATACCTCAGGTCACATCCTCCTGAATAGCAGCAGTGAAGTGGCGGCAATGACAGAACATATCAAATTCCTCGAAATTTCCACCCCATTTGGCCGCTGCTATGAAATGCTTACCTTTGAGCATATCGGTTACAAGTCAGGTGACTATGTCTCCCTACTCTTCAACATGAGCTCCCTTGGCCATAGGAAATTGCAGGTCTACCTCTATGAGCATGGGGTCATTGGACTCATGGGAAACTACTGGGTAACGCTGCTGTTCTGCTATTGTTGATTACCTACAGCTAGGTTGCCTTCTGGTTGAATACTTGTTACTCTGTAACCAATTAGTGGAGTAGTTGCATGCACTAAAAACTTGACATAGATGAGATACTATCAATGCAGAGATTTGAAAAAAGCCACAAGATGATTTTTTTCATTAACCATTGACCATTTTCCAGGTCACGAAGGTCTCCTCAGTCTCACTAGGCCAGGGAGAAATGCTGGATATGCCTGTGGTCAAGGACGAAGTAAGGTGAGTCTCCTTTCTTTACAAAACAGTCTATGAATTTCATGTTAGCCAGGCATGTGAGATCCGAGCAAATATCTTTTTAGCGGCATTTTGTCTTGTCAGTTAATGTAATCATTAGTAATTAATGATTTTGCACATATGTATGTACATAGTCACCAGGGAAACGAGCAATCTCCGTGCCAAGATGATTTTGGGCCTATCGCTGACCAAGATAAGGGATATCTTCACTGTATCAAGCAGTGGGCAAAAGAGCAGTATCAAAACATGAACTGTCCCAACGGTAAACTAGAGGATATAATTAATGTGTGAAGTAAGGACAATAAACTCTTAAAAAACCTTTAGTTTGCAGCATTCCTCAGGCCTACATGTACACTCGTGAGATGGACTCCATTATCCCACCGTGTCTGACCAGGAATGACACTCGCTGTGTCGTCCGTGAACTCACAAGGATCCTCTCCTCCCAGGACAGAGATAGGGTCACTGGGTGCACCATTGCTTGCATAAGACATTCCTTTAGGCAAGTCAGGGATAGAATTCAGTGAAAAAAACTGAATCCGGGCTTATCATTATAAAGCATTAGAATAACTAGACCCGAACATGACATGTAAACATAACATGTTCAGGGTTACTATGAGACAAGAGGTCAGCTCCTGGGATGGCTTGAGCAGTGGTCATGGATCCCTTTCCATCATCTCCATCTTCTATACTACCACCAGGGTCTTGAAAAGTGAGGAAACCTTTTTCCTGGATACCAAGTAAGAGACGACAATGGGGGCTGATAGTCAACATAGTAGCAGGGACAACAACAGCAATTAATAAATAAAGAGTACTCGAATGGGGCAAAAGTGTACAACAAACTCTACTTCCTTGTCATTGAACAGTGCCATCATTAGTGCGATCGGCGGCTCCCTCAGCATTTTCCTGGGCTTCTCCTGTTGGGGCTGCAGCAAGCCTGTCGTGTCCTGCATGAAGAGGCTCCTCACTCATCAGGCCTCACCCTCGATCTCTCCTGGGCCTTTTAAAGGACTGTCCTCCTTGGAGAAAAGACGAAGGTTCTCGCGCAAGGGGCTCTTTACATTCCTAGTGGGAGACAGAGGCAAAAGGAAGGGCAAGAAGAAGGCAACCAATCTGGTAACCACAGTTCGCACAAAAAATCCCGGAGAAGAGAGAAGCGGAGACGCCGAGGGACTCGGAGAGAACCCTAGATGCAACACCATGATTGTCTAAAGCATGGGACAAAGTTCGTACAGTAGAGCCGGCAAAAATTATGTTTGATAAAAACATTGTTAGTAGGAAAATCTTTACTAAATCAATATTCTTTACCACACCTGAGAAGAAAGCTAATTAAGTGTTGCTCTACCTGTAATGGGTGGCCTGCTTAAATCTGTGCAGTTGCGTGATTATCGCTATAATTGTTATACAGGGGTGGGCACCCAAATCGCTACACCTTTAAAATTGGTGGCCACACTGAATTAACTCAAGATCAGAAAACCCCAACAGCAGCAATAAAAGTAGGGACAGAGACCAACATTTTCAAATTTTTTTTGGTGCAGTTCACTAAGCTCTGAGCACCAC
>JAAUYM010019806.1_pt1 | contig 12076 bp, 15 predicted proteins | sample 7278001 | NCBI WGS metagenome assembly JAAUYM01 (sample SAMN14350224, study PRJNA611818) | marine sediment metagenome | isolation source: surface marine sediment (1.8m) | place: French Polynesia: Moorea | collected 2018-08
AATTGCAACGTGGACCTTCTTCCTTGTTCCTCCACCGCAACGGATGACACACCTGTTGCTGTCGTAATCAAAGTCCATTGCTGTCATGAACTGCTTTACATGTCTGAAAAGATTTTTAAGTTTTATCTATCACACTGAGGTCACCTGTACGCGTAGTACTAGAGTGCACGCACCTTGTTAACTCACACTCGTCAATTCCTTTCAGGGCAGCGTACAACATGAGGTGCTGCTCAACAGTAACATATTTCCAGAGGCCTCCTTCAGGGCTGTAGCCAACGTTGTCGAACAGGTCACTCTCCCAAATCGGCTTGTGCTTATACATTATCGACCCCTTGGTGGGTTCCTCGGTGCCAATGATCAGTTTGGTAAGGGTGGTTTTTCCACTTCCATTTCTTCCAACAATGCAGACTATTTCTCCGGGTCGAACGTTGATGTTGAAGTTTTTTATGACAGTGCGCTCCTCGTGTCCGCACATCATTCCGGGATAATTTTTGTACAGGTATTTGGCCTCCAATATGGCAGAAGGATCCGGCACGAATTCACTGCCGAGGGCGCTCTCAGCTTCCATTTTGCCTGCAGTCAGGTAATTCTCTGGAGTTCCCGAACCGACCGTCATATCTCGAAGGTTGTCAACCATTATCTGGTTGGTCTTTTTGTCTTCGTCTCCAGTTTGGTTGGTAGTTGAATAACTTGTGTTGGTGGCCTCAGTAGCAAAATGTGCTTGAGGAGGAGGAGGAGGAGCTTTTCCTTTGGGTTCCTTCTCTTCCTTTGCTTCAGTTAAGTGCTTGGGTTCTTTCGCATGGCCTTCTTTAGTCCTCTTAGTCCCTTTATTTTTGGATCCAATGGAAGGTTGAGTAGCTTTTAATTGAGTTTTGTCACGAGTGATTTTCTTATTTTTTGTTCCTTCTGACTGTTTGGGTACGTTGGCAGGTGCTTCGTTTCGTACTTCGTTCCTTGCCTCTTCTACTTTCTCTGACTTTGCTTTGGTATCTTTTTTTACCCCTCCTGCAGGCTTTCCTGCACGGGTGGGTTCGTTGTACCTGTCTCCAGCAGATCCAGTATCAGGAGAGGACTGTAATGCAAGAAAGACACCCTAACATTGCAAAGCATGCACACATAACAGGTAAGAAGTAGCTTACCCTGAAGAATGTTATCGGTTTTCCATTTACGCACTGGTCCGCTAACCAAAGTGGAGCCAGCCATAAACAATGAAACAATCCTGCTATAAACAGAATGTAGATTTCAAGACTGGCAATGTTCTTCCCGTGATCAAGTTGGTGGAAAAATACCAGCATGGTACCGAATGGGATATATATCGGAGACAGAAATGCGAATAAAATGTGACACACTCTGAAGGAATTTGGAGTGTGCACAAAGCGATCAGCTATGCCAAAAGGGATAACACCAGTAAAGATAACAAAAAAGTAAGATGTCAGTGTCAAGGCTCTAGGAAACAGGTGACTAAGGGTGCATACGAATAGAAAGGTTGGGATGGTGTTCCACACTAAAATGCAGAATTGAACCAACAGAGCAGAGGCAGATGAAATGACAGGCAGCTGTGCAGACCCAAGTAAAATGATATAGTAGACGGTTGTTATGAGCATAAGAACTCCATAGAAAGACACGAAGGAAGAAAAATACACCATGGGAGAAGATCCAACAAGCCAAAGCAGTTTTCTTGCACCGATCTAGGGAAAAAAGGGCACCGACATCAGAATCACACGATTAAATGTAGCAAGACCCTTGTACCTCTCTGTCACTTATATATTCAATCATAAGTCCAGCAGGAATCAGGGCAAAGCTTATTCCAATTAGTGCGGAAGCCAAAGTTGCTTCTTGCCCACTAAGGACATCGCCATCTGTGGTCGGAGATTCCGTAATGTTGATGTAAAGGTTGGGTGTCAGGCCCGATTGATTGAGGAGGCTACTTAAGTATGCGACAAGGGAGCCAGGTATGACGTGGGGAGACGACGTGGTATCCATTCTCAGTACTGGCGAGTAGCCATCGATCACATCAACGTTTGAGGCATTTGGGTAGAACGTCCTCCTTTTGGACGTCCTATGTGCCGCCAGGTATATTATGGTGAAAGCGAGCAGTAGCATTGGAAGGATAATTAAGGGCGTGAAGGAACAAATATCATTTGCCTTCTTGATGTAGCGAAGACGAGACAATGCTTGGAATTCCTGGAAAAAGTGGTGGTGGTCCTTAACACGAACGTCGTAGCTGGACTTCCTTATTGAATGGCGTGACAAGTCCCCGGTTTGGAGTTTTTCATGCTGGTCTGTCTTTACTTTGTACAGGCTTCGGTGAAACCCATAAAAGATGTGCTCTAGAGTTGGAGTAGAAATGCCATAGTCAATCACATCTCTGTTCCCTTTCACCTCTTTGTCCAGTTTGTCAAACAGAATGTCAAATGACTTCTTCTTGTTCAAGGGTAGCACGAACGAAAGTTCATTGCCGTGTGATTTTCCGATTTCACTCTCAGGGACAGCGCTTGTGACAATCTTCTCAAGAAATCTTATGACTTCATCGGCTGCTAATCTCAAAGTGAATCTGAAAGTTCAAGCAGTAAATTTGAAGTGTAACGTACCACGTAGAAAAATGGAGAGAAAGAATCTCTTTTACCTTAAATGATAGCCTCTCGAATATTTGCCAAGTATAAAGTCTGTTGTTCCTGCACATTTAATTTTGCCATCCTCCAGCACGATGGTCCTGTCTGCTAAAGCATCCGCATCGTTTAGTATGTTGGATGAAAGTATGACTGTCCTTTCGCTCTGGTGCCTTTTTAGCAGACTCCACATTCTTCTGCGCGATATTGGGTCAAGCCCAGTGGACGGGTCGTCAAGAAGAAGAATCTTTGGATCCCCGATAAAGGCAATCAAGAAACACAGCTTCCTCCGTATCCCCTGCGGAAGGTGGCTGAAGGGCATGTCTAGATGATTGTCCAAGTCTAATGCCTTTGTGTAACGAGTAATGCGCTTATCAAGCTTTTTGACGGCAATTCCCTAAAGGACGACAAATCTTTGTAAAAAGAGAAGAGGGGATAATTGTCGCACTAAACTCTTTTACCTTCAATCTTGCAAAAAATTCCAGGTGTTCATATATAGTCAAATGCTTAAAAGCTACGTCAACTTGGCGACATACCCCTAAAAAGGGTCGAACCGTAGACATTTGCAGAGGATTGCTGCAGTTTGAAAGCAATAAATAATGAATAAATAAGAAAGCCAAAGAAGTTCCTTGCCTCAAGTATACCGTACGTAGGCAAGAATTACCTGGTATCGCAGCCCATCAGACGTGCTTCTCCCTTGTTGGGCCTAACCACTCCAGTAAGTACCCGAAAGAGCGTCGTCTTTCCGCACGCGTTTCCACCCACAAGGGCAATGATTTCTCCTTTGCAAAAATGGACCGTGATGTCCTCAAGGGCCGCCACCTTTTCCTTGCACTGCTTGTGGAAGTTTTTCGTTACTTGGTACATGCTGATGGTGACCTGTCTTTTCTTTGCCTCGGGAAGATTTTCACGACTTTCATGTTTTTCTTCGTCAAATTGCAATTTTTTTTCTTCATCCTAAAATAAAAACCGTCTGCAGCAATGCAACATGCAACTTTTGAAAGTTATGTTTGACTCACTGTTGGTTTCTTTCTTTGTGGCTTAAAGCAGTACCATGGATCTCTGTGAATGCCAAACTCAGAAGGAATTATGCCGTCAAACCAAACTGCTATTAAGAAGTAAATAAGCGTTTGTGCCAACATGACAATGGTGTACACGTAAACTGTGATTTTGTGATCATCTTGCAGCACAAACACATCGCCAAAGGATCCGTGTTCATTTTCTTTTTGATAATAATCGGCAAGCTGAAAACAAAAAAAAAGATTTAGTTAAAATAAGTCACCTTTCTGCAAAAAAAGATGCATTATAAGCAGTTCAACATTCACCAATTTTAAAGCACAGGCAAATGATGCGGAACTGAAGATCGTAAACACCCAAGACCAAATCTGCCACTCTGCAAAAACCAGCTGGGTTATGATGGCCATCGCGCAAGACGCAGTCAGTCCCCAAATGACGGCAGACTGCGTAGGAAAGATTGGATCGGTACTAACTACTACTAAAGACAGCAAACGAGTAACTTCACTCGCGATCTCACCGTTGACTTTGTCTGCAAGGTCGATATCATTGCGCCCAACGTGAGCAACGAGAGGCAGTAGCAGAAAATCAACACGAAGAAGACACCGTAGCTGATTCCGGCGTACACCAAAGTGACGATAGGAACCGTCCCAATAATGGCAATGATGAACACTTCCACGGCATATGTTATTAACCATCCAAGCCTGCAAAAGAGGTGCCTGCAACATTTGCAAAAAAAATTGCATTGGGTGAATAACCTTACCAATACACGGACTTTTTCAGTCCCATGATGATCATAAGACCTTTCATATCTTCTTCCTTTTCCTCGATGATGGCCCGCAGGAAGAAGGGCAATATCAGCGAGAGGAAAAAGGTGAGCAGAACGGGGAAGATGCTGAATATGAGGTCGTCGTGTCTGTCCAGGCTTCTGTCTTTCCTTTGCTCCTTGTACTTGCCCATGCCAGCGAACACTAAAGACGTTCTGGCACATTTTCCTGTCGTTCCATTAATCACTTTCTGCAAAAGAAAGCAAAGTCAAGTCAAGTACCCCTCCTATCCCTCCCACCACCTCAAGCTACAGGTTAAAAAAAAAACCCAAGTCCTTACGAACAAGTATGCGCACTCCACCAGTCCTTGAATCCCTGCGTATCCGGAGTAAAAGTATGCTGACGGTGGGCAGTCCCCGTGGGGCGGCAGGACGAGTCGCCCCGTGGGCCTCTCCCGGCACTTGCTGGCCGGCACCGCCTCCGTCTCCAGCGGGGGCATCCGCACGAACCCCTCGTACTGCGGGACCCGGATGGCCGCGCTCAGGGTCTCGTCGTCGAACCGCTCCACCTTCACCTCCCCGAGCATGTCCACGCTCCTGCTCGACCCGCGGACCAGCCTCAGCCTCCTCCAGTGGGCGACCGCGTTCGCCACCGGGGGCTGCTTCAGCCAGGTGACCAGCTCCCTCATGAAGGCCGGCCCGGCCTGCCCGCCGACAAACAGCCTCTTCTTCGAGACCCGGGTCCTCAGGCCGGAGGTGTTGAAGAGGGGCACCGGCGACGTCTCGTTGACGGCCCTGAAGGACCGGAGCCCGGTCGGGGCGGGAACCAGGAAGCAGAGGATCAGGAACGACATCGGCACGATGATTTCGACTGCCGTCCCGAAGGGGCGACGGATCTTCCGCAGAAAGTGGAGCTTCAAGTTGGCCTTGAGCTGAGAGAGTCGAGTCAGTTCCTTGCTCTTCTTTTCGACGTGCATCCTTTTTTTAGTGAGAATTATCGCACACTGGCTTTTCCCCTCTTTTTTAATTTTCTCTTTTCTTTGTTTGGACGGTCTCAGGTGGTCAATTGACAAAATGCAAATTCGTTGCCATCGTCTTCACAAATTAATGGTTGTCGCTTTGGACTCGATCCTATCACTTTTGTGTGTTTACTCCTTATGGAATTTTAATGCTCTCTCCTGCTCCCAACGTTCCTACCCAATATACGTTCGAACATCTTTACATCAGCCAAAATTCTTACCCCACACTCAAAGTTGTAAAAAATTATGTCAAATAAAGTGCTTGCCTGGCTTTCCTTCACTTTTTTTTGCTGACAATTGCCAACTGGGTGACAGTAGAACTAGTAGCCTAGTAGGCCTACTCAGGGACGTTCTGAAGATACTTCAGAATGCCCCTGGCCTACTATATATGTTACTACGTAAGTATGTCTGCTGTCTAGCATGGTTTGCTCATCATCAATCTGGCCTTCGCAACCAATCATCTCAAGACAATCTTGGAAGCCAATGAACGGTGGAAGATGTCGACTTTCATTGTACTAAGTCGGGCACAATGCCACCAGATGAAGAAAAATCTTTTTCGTAAAAGCTGTTATTCAGATATGTGATTGCCTTTATGATATACGTACACTTCATAAACTTCATATTTTTGTCAAACAATAGAAGTAAGAATGCACTGTTAAAATGAAAAACTAAAACAATAGCTGCTTGTGGTAGAAAGGGGTGCTGTGTTTCTGGGGATCATCACACATAGGTACAATATTGGTGGAGACAAATAAAATGGGGATCTAGGACCAAGGTTTTCCTTTTTTTTTAATCACCGGCTTCTGCTTTGCTGGAAGCAGCATTCACTGTGGATCAATGGACAAGGCAAACTGTCCACTTCCCAACTTTGGCTTCTGTCCGAACCAGGACGTCTTCCAGTCCAGATGTTGCTGCAAGAGACGCTCCTCGTCCGGCGTCAGCCTCAGCAGAGCAGAAATGGCTCGCGTCAGGTGCTTGGCCTTGAAAGGAGTCGAGACGCTTGTGAGGAAGTAACATACGAAACTATGTAGGCAGGTAGCACGTATACCTACCTCTGGATCAGGAGAGGTGAAGAACTTGAATATGACGTGCTTGAGGTACTTGAAGTTAACTTCGGACATGGTGACCAGGTTCTGGTGCTCCAGCACCAGGGTCGGCGGAGAGGCGGACGCCGACAGGGTCGGGTCGACGACCTGTGACGACGTGGAAGACGAGGAAGGCACTGGCGAGACTCTTGAAGGGGCAGAGGGCGTCGGACTCCTGCTTGGTCTCTGCTGCTGCTGCTGCTGTTGCTCTTCCGAGGTCGCCTCGTCGACGGCTCCGTTTGGCACCTCGCTCCCGCCCGTCTGCAGGCGGAACTCGCGCTGAAACGTCTTCTTCATGTCCAGCATCCTCTGCTGGTGCAGTCTCACCATCTGAGGAGGGCAAAACGACTCTCGTGTACTACACAATGCATAATTTTGTGACCGAGAACTGTACCGTATAGCATACCTTTCTTTTGTCGTCGAGTTCGTCCTGCACCTCCTGCAGCTTTTCTCTGAGCAGGGTAACTACTTGTGTCCGTTGGACCCTGTCGTCGAAAGTGCTCTCGGCCTCCTGCAGGGCCTCTCGCGCTCTCTTCTCCCCGTCTTCCGCCTCCGTCGCCCTGACCGTGGCCGCCTGGAGCTGCTCCTCCAGTGCGGCCAACCTGATCAGGGCCGTCGCGGTCTGGTCCTCCGCCACCGACAACCGCTCCCTCAGCTGGGCCGCTTCGCCGTCCGCCAGACTTGCCCTGGCGGTCGCCTTCTCCAGCCTCTCCGCGGTGGCCGCCAGCTCCGCCTCCTTCTTCTTCAGAGAGCTCGCCAGCCCTTCCCGCTGCTCCTCCGACCTCTGGGCGCGCCCGGCGGCGGCCTTGGCCGCAAGCACCTCCTCCGACAGCTTCTTCTTGAGCAGGGAGACCTCCGCCTCCAGCGCGCCGACGCGCGATCCCTTCGATTGCGCGTCCTTGTCAGCGTCCTCCCTGAACTGGCGAAACGCGATCTTTGTGGCCTCCAACTCCCTCTCCACGCCCTCGAACTGCTCCGACCTGGCGCGAAGCTGGTCCTCCAGCGACCTTGCCTTGGCGGTGGCAACGTCCGCCTCCTCCCTGGCCCTCTGCCGCTTGTCCTCCGCCTCCTCCCTCGTCTCGTGTCCGGCGATCTCCGCCTCTATCGTCTGCGTCCTGGCGGCGTCCCTCTCGGACTCGGCTTTGCTCAAGCGGTTGCGCAACTCGGCCGTTTCCTTCTCGGACGACTCCTTCAGGTTGGACAAGTCCGTCTTGGCACGACGAAGATCCTCATCCAGGGCGCTTCTCTGCGACAGGGTGCAAAAAAAAGGGCAGCTCTCACCCACATCAAGCTTCAAGTCTTCCCCCCCCCCCCCCAACGCCCCTCTTTTTCCAAAGCCGGGGCCCTCACGTCTGCTCCCAGGTTTTGCACCTTGATTCTCTCCTCCAGTTTTCGTACAGCTTCTTCGTGCGACCGTTTGGTTTCCTCTTCCCTCGTTTCCAGGGCTTTCAGCTTTTCCTAGAGACAAAAAGAGAAAAGAAAAATAGGGTGGGTCTGGGGAAATCTCGGACCTGGAAAGGAAACTGTTGACTTTTGTGTACGTAGTTTAAAGAGTGCATTCAACAGGAAAATTTATTAATTAATAAACTGAGAGTTATGATTTGTAGCAAATGTTACTTTTAACTCATGGCTTTAAAGTGCTAAAGTTTCACAGATATTTTGAAAGACCTTACATACTGTACAAAATGAGGTTCTCAGACTTACTTCAATGACTGTAATAAATTTTTTGTTTAATTTTGATACTATCCATTTGTTTTTCAAATCTTTATATGTTCCTAAGTGCACAGAAAAATTCATACTACTGTGAAAAGTTTCTAAGACAACCAAATTTTAATAATATCAGTTTCCTTTCTAGATCCGAGACTTTCGCTTCGTGGTCCTGGCAACTTCCTTCTCCTGACTCCTCTCCCTCTGCTATTGTAGGTACATAACTAGCTCACCAACAGAGAAGAGACTTCCTCCTGTGGCTCTCCGGCCTCTCGTCCCGCCCTGACGGCTCTCTCGCCCGCGGAGGAGGCCTCCTCCAGACTCCTCCTCTTGCTCCTCTCTTGTTCCAATGCACTTTCGGCACTCAGCAGCATGTGCTTCACCTTGGCCAGCTCTTGATTCTGAAAGCCTTCCAGCTGCTCTAAATTGTCCCTGTATTCTGACAGTTGTTTCTGGCATTCTGCAAGAGAAAAAAAGGGAAAGAATTTAAGCATCGCAAAGTTTTGAAACCAGAAAAAAAACCCAGATTAGACTTGCCCTCAAAGTCCTTTTGTTTCTCCTGCAAAACCTCGTTGTCCTTGATGAGGAGCTTGGCGTACTCCTCCAGCTCCTTGATCCGCTCCTTTCTCTTCTCCAGTCTCTTGACGTAGACGAAGTAGTTCTTGTTGATGTGCTCCTTCAGCTCCTGCACCTCCCTCTCCAGCTCTTCCGCCCTCCCTCCGCCTCCGCCTGCAGGATCCCTTCTTGTCCCACGAGGCCCCGAGGCTCCCGGCGGCTCTCTGTCCGATTCCGAGTCCGGCTCTTCGGCCAGCTTGGCCTTCAGCTTCTGGAACACCTCCATGTGGCCCGCACACACTGACTTTTATGTTTGGAAGCCACCGGCACCGACCTCCTCTCCTTTCTCGGGTCTCGTCTTGCTCCCGTCTGCAACCTGCAATGCAAACGTCCAGCAGCACGGGCAGCTGAAGAGGGAAAAAATGAGAATGACGTGCCCACCAGAGCCACTCTGAGTGGGCCACTCTCTCCACTCCGCCTGCTCAGCTGCTGAGCTGAGCCCAGCTCTTACTGTTGCAGCTTGCAGGCCTGTCCTGTCGGCTGTTGCAGTGACGATTAAGATGGCGCTAGTGTCGCTCTTGGCACTAACACGCATGCGCAGACGTCGCCTCTCTTTCTCTTTGCTTGGTGGTCATAACATCAACCATAGTAATGCCGAATCAGCCGACGATGCACATCCACATTGTCGCTTGCTCCGGCTGCAGCGGCAGATCTGGCTAGGCTGGGGGACGGAGACCAGACCCGAGTTACCAAATGACGCCGAAGGAATAAAGAAAGACGTTTCCTTTTTTACGGTGTATAATTTGAGTGCCATTACAGCGCGGGTCCTCAAACAATATTGCAGCTTTGTTTGTTCTATTAGCTTTACCCGATCCGACTCGAATGGAAGATAACGTGGGAGATAAATCATTTGGCAAACGTGACATGAAATGAAAATCAGCAGCAGGACTCCGGCTCTACGTCTGCTGGCCAGCCCTAAAGACGACCAAGAAGGAAGGACGCCGGGTTGTTTGGTGATCACGTTTAAGGTTGTAAAACGAGGTCAAAAAAAAAACCGACGGTCCTCTAAGGTCGACCCCTGCATTCGTCTCAGTTCGCGAGCTCACCTTCCAATATGGCGGACGTTTTGGAACTGGAGACGGCTGAGGAGATCGAAGGGATGGAGCAGGAGGAGGCGGCCGGGGAGGAGGCCATCTCCGCGCTGAAGGGCAAGGCCACCCGGAGGAAGGGCAGGGGGTTCGAGGACTCCAAGCGAGGCCGCGGCGCCGGGGAGGGAGGCGCCTTCGACCGGCTGGACATGGGCGAGCGGGCGGCGGCAGGGGCCGACCCGAACGAGCCGGGCCCGCAGCGCAGCATCGAGGGATGGATCCTCTTCGTGACGGGCATCCACGAGGAGGCCTCGGAGGACGACGTCCACGACCGCTTCGCGGAGTACGGGGAGATCAAGAACCTCCACCTGAACCTGGATCGGCGCACCGGCTTCCTGAAGGGCTACGCGCTGGTGGAGTTTGAGACCTACAAGGAGGCGCTGGCGGCCAGGGAGGAGCTGGATGGGTCTGACCTGCTCGGGCAGACCATCACGGTGGACTGGGCCTTTGTCAAGGGACCGAGGAAGAGTGGAGGGAGAAGCAGGAGATGAAGAAAGAAGAGGAATTGGGGGGGGAAAAAAGGAGAAGAGCAGTCTCGTAACAGCATTGTGTGAACCAAGTGTTTTGACGTGTGGAAAATGAAATAAGAGAAGCTCCTTTCGAAGAGCATGGTCTGTCCTTGTCCAGCTTTCTGAATATTTTTCTCTTCCTTCTCCGCAGATTCCTTCCCCCTTCTGCTGAGAAGTCGTCTGCGATGCGTTGACTTGTGTCATGTCCGGCCCGCAGCCCAACTCCTCTTCGTCCTCGTCGCCGCTGGACCAGCTGGAGCAGCAGCTGGAGAGGAGCGTGGAGAACGTGCGCCAGATCAAGATCATCGTCAGCGACTTTCAGCCGCAGGGGCAGCCGGGGCTTAACCAGAAGCTACAGCAGATCGTCAAGGACCTCCAGGAGATCGACAAGCTCCGCCCGAGGGTGCAGGACATCCAGGTGCCGCCCGAGGTATTCGACTATATCGATGCGGGCAGGAACCCGCAGTTTTTCACCAAAGACTGCATGGAAAAGGCGCTCAACAAGAACGAGGAAGAGAAGGGAAAGGTCAGTGGAGTCAAACAGGAAAAGTGGAACCCGTGTGCGAAACTTAAAGGTCTGCTTTGTTTATTGATATACTATAGATCGACGCCTATCGCCTGTTCAAGGCGCGCCTGCTGAGTGAGCTGAGCGCCACCTTCCCCAAGCAGATGGCCAGCTACAGGGCCGTCAGAGGAGACGACAGGGTCAACCCGTGAGAGGAGGTCCGCTTCCAACTTTTACCAAAATGTCTGCGTCAAACCTCAAGATCGCGGTGGTGTGCTCCTCCAACATGAACCGCAGCATGGAGGCCCACGCATTCCTGCAGAAGAAGGGCTTCCTGGTGGACTCCTACGGCACCGGAGAAAAGGTGGCATCAGTCGGTGTCTCCGTTTAAAAATGTAACGATTTTTTTTCTGTTTTGCAGGTCAAGCTGCCAGGCCCGACAGCCGACAAGCCGAACGTGTACGACTTCGGCGTGTCCTACGAGGAGATCCACGAGGACCTGGTCCACAAGGACCGCACCCTGTACACGCAGAACGGCATCCTCCACATGCTAGACCGGAACCGGCGGATCAAGCGGGGCCCCTCCAGGCTGCAGGAGGCGACGGAGCGATACGACCTGATCATTACGGCGGAGGAGCGGGTGTACGACCAGGCGCTCGAGTTCTTCGAGGCCCGGGGCGGAGAGCTGGGCCAGCCGGCGCACGTGGTCAACATGGACATCCAGGACAACCACGAGGAGGCCACCATCGGCGCCTTCCTCCTCTGCGAGCTGGTACAGATGCTGGCGGAGTCGCCAGACATGGACGACGAGATCGATGAACTGGTGCAGGAGTTTGAGGCCAGGTGCAAGAGGCAGATACTCCACACGGTCGTGTTCTACTGACGAGTTGGTCTTCCGTGTTCGTCCGAGACTCGTACTATGTGGTCGGAGGGCGAAGAACGAACTTTTTTTTATCATTGCTTGAAGTTGAGGCGTTGTGGACAGAAGTGAATGATGGGTAATATAGTACGTATATACTAAGGCTTATAATGATTAAAATCGATTAATGGATTCATCGATTAATCTTCGAACAATTTTTTGAAATGATTAAAATTGTTCGTTCAATTTAATTTCGATTAATTTCGATTAATTTTACATTACTATGTAAGTGCTAAATGC
>JAAUYM010151814.1_pt1 | contig 12072 bp, 10 predicted proteins | sample 7278001 | NCBI WGS metagenome assembly JAAUYM01 (sample SAMN14350224, study PRJNA611818) | marine sediment metagenome | isolation source: surface marine sediment (1.8m) | place: French Polynesia: Moorea | collected 2018-08
TACCTCTAGGGGATGGGGAGGTAGGATAAGGCTGGCGTGTTTTTTCCAAAAAAAAAAATTCCGTCGGGTACACTGTACTTACTTCATGCCCATAGTTCCTCCAGGGCCGCTCTTGCCCTTTGGTCCCTTCTTTCCCATCGGCCCTCTGCAAATGGCGTCGTTTTAGTTCGTGGACTAGGCTAAATTGGGCGCACTACCAGTCTAGGAGCACGCGTAGCATCCGAGAACTCGGAAACGGTTACTTGTTTCCCATCCCGCCCTCTCCGCGGGGTGTCTCCATGTCCTCCCCAGTAGATGATGAAGACGACGACGACGATTTCCTGAAAGATTGTTTTTCCCCCCCTCCCCTTGTCCGTGATAACTCCCAACATGTGCTTGGAAGACGACCAATGCTCACTTTGACTTGCTCATCCCCATCTTCATGCCCTCCCTTTCTTTGACTTTTGAATTGCTAGAAGAAGGGTGAGGGCGAAAGCAAGGCGGTACGCAAATTAGGTCTACAACATGTTAATTTCAGCTTTTTTTTTCTACCGTGCTTACGTACTAGTCAGCAAAAGATTCGCCGTAGGAGTAATCGGCTCCTTCCTTCTTTCCTTTCCCCTCCTCTTCTTCTTTCTCCTCCTCCTCGTCCTCGTCCTCGTCCTCGTCCTCGTCGTCCTCCTCCTCACCTTTCAAAAAGAACACAAAAAAACCGGATTCTAAGTGGTGCATTTATAGACCCCCACAACGACTGAAAGTCATGTATGTCTACCAGACACGGCGAGGGCCATCTTTACGCCGCTCCCCGTCTTTGTGCCGGGCCCCGTCACGGCCCCGACCCCCGCCGCGGCCGCGGCCGCGGCCGCGGCCGCGGCGTCGGTCTCGTCGAAGCACGACTTGAGACACCGGTCGAGGGAGGGGCAGACCAGCTCATCCTGCGTAAGCTGCTGAACGGTGGCTCCCGACAGCAGCGACAGCGACAACAGGAACGGCATGGAGAACCTTTTTCCCCATCAAGGATGGCGGATGGATAAGGTTACTAAGGGGCGTATTAATATTGATGGCAAAGATGTTAAAGACGTTATTTTTCTCGTACTACCTTTTGTGCAGTCGACTCATCTTTGACCTAACTCGAGTCTAGAGAGCTTCACTTCGGTGGGGTTGAGACCTTCTCCGAGTAGTCATATCTCTCAGCTTTCTCCGACTACTGGCTTGTGAAGAGGGCGACTTCCATCAACCAAAGAGAGATGACTGAGTAAGTACTGTAAGGAGTAGCGTACGACACCGAAATAGCAGGCAAATAAAATAGCAGGCAAAGATACATGTATTAATCTGAAAATACCACGCCACGTCTCAGTTCGACGAAGAATTTATTCGTAAAGGAAGATGGTCAAGTGTGCAGAAACATTCAAGCATGCTACAAGAGCTACCTGATGCTGGATGCCATGGTGAATGAGACTGTTTCAAAATATTTCCATGAATGATCCAGGCAGACTTAGGCAGGAGGAATCGATTTCGAAACGGATCGCCCAGCGAAGAGAGAGAGACTTCTGCACCAGATAGGCGATTGATTGCAACACATTGCAGCTGACGACATAGTGAAGCCTAGTATGTCGATGATAAACTGATGTCTCAAACACCGGTATTCTAAATTTATTGACCTGAGCTCAAAAGGTCAAACCAAAAACACAAGTAACAAAACTTTGGGCAGAGATGCAAATTTCTTCATAGGCTCTCCAAAAAATTCTCAACAATTTTGACTCTACCCATGTCAAAGGAGCGCTCCGGCCTCTTTCTCATGCTTATCAAAAGCTGCTCCAGCTTTCCCAAGAGATTCGTCCTCACTTTTGCGTGGTAGCCCTCCATGTTGGGGTCCCCTTGGTAGTTCTGGTTGATCCACGTCCAGGCGCTGCGGAGGTACGAAAGGCGGTAGTCAGTGCGGTTCTCCAGGTTATTTCCAAGTAAGAGAACAATGTTCAAAAGTACAAGCTGTGAGAAGGGACACTCTTCCCTCCTGCCTGCTTCTCCTTGCTCTGAAGATGTCAGGAGCCTGCTGAAGTTGGTCCTACTGCACAGTTCCATCATGAAATCATCGTCGTCTAGTGCTATGGCATGCTCAAAGGCAGTCTGCAGGCTCCCTGCCTTCAAGGCATTGTACGCCATAGCCTTCTTCTTGTGGATCCTCGACAGCTCCGAGACCCTCTCCCTCTCCCGCTGTCCGACGGTTGTGTCGCTTCCGCCATCTCCCGACGTGACCTGCAGCGGCGAGCCGCCCCCCGCATCCAGGACCGCCCTTGCGATTTCCGGCACCAGGAAGTCCACGCAGACCGATTCCATTCCGTCCATGACGCTGGCCACGATCCTCTCCGTCACCCCCAACTCCATCTCCTTCTTCAGCGTTTCGAGCAGGGCCAGGTTCCTCTCGGCCGTGGCCTCAATCTCTGCCATCAGTCGAAACTCCAGGGTTGCGAGGGATTTTCTCAGAGCCACCACCTCGCTGTGCAGATCTCTGATGCAGCTTGCCTCTTGCTCTTCGACCTGTCCGGCTGCCTGCACTCCCTGTGAAGGACCTTTATTGATGGTTGGAAGGATGTCATCTTTGGCAAGGTGATGATGGTCTTCCTTTGCAGCATTCTCACTCGGCAGCTTGCCTCCATTCAGTCGGGAGGGACTTGGCGGAGGTTCTGTCGAAGTCTTCTCCTGAGCTGCACCGACCTTGAGAGAGACCTTGCACTTGCCCAGTGCCTTCATGTGCTTCACGAAGAATTTCCCTGTTTCGGGATTGCCCGAGCAACTGGTGACAATGGCCTGCACTGGCGACTTGAGGACAAGCTGCCTGACTGAGGAGAAACGGAGAGACGACTGTCCTCCTGCCTCGAAAGTGATGACGAAGAAGTAGTTACGATAGGTGACATGTAAAGCCACAGCAAATCTGGCGCTCGGGTCAACAGCCACCTCGAACTGGTGGGCCGCCGTCACCAAGGCCTTTCCACTGGCACTGTCTGGATAGAGAGTCAGGGTGCGGCTGCCATCAGCCAAATCTGCGATCCTGAGCGTCTGCAGGCACCTCCAGTCCACCAGGTTCCAGATGGAGAGCACTGTGTTCCCCTGTTCGCCCACCAGTGCATGGCTCCAGAGCAGCTCCTCCGTGAAGCCCTGACTGAGGTTGTCCAGGAACCAGATCCCGCTGACAGACGTGCTGGCAGAGGTCGCCTCCCACTCTCCACACTTTCTCAGTCCCCTCTTGCTGCCATTGAAGGCGAAGGAGAAAAAGCACACCTGCCTCCCCTGCTCCTCGGGCACCACGGCCAGGGTTGACCCCGTGGGTGCCACCGAGACCAGAGAAAGTGGGAAACCCAGGTTGTGGGACTGGATCCTCCCCTCTGCCGACTTGCACAGGCTATGGCCACTCCCGCAGCTGTTTCGCATCACCTGATCCACTTGGATGACCTCGACCATGCTGTTGTGGGTCACGGCCAAGAGCAGGGCAGGGTTGTAGTCTCCGTTGTCGCCACCGTCTTTAACAAAATAGCCTTTTCCCGTCTCCATCTTTACTCTCTGCTCTTCCGTCTCTGGCATGAATGGGCACCAGCAGAGACGGTGCCTCTTGGACGAGACCGCAGGGCCAAGGGAAAAGGGGAGGTCTACCCGCATCAGGGTCTTCATGGCCCTCACCTCATCGGCGTCCTCCCCAACCTCCACGAGGAGGACCCCGCCCATCTGGTCCACAGCCGCCAGGAAGTAGTGGGCAAAGATCCTGGCGAAGGCCAGGTCCCTGACGGCCCCGCGTGGACCGGGGAAGTGCAGCTGCTGTCCCGTCAGGCAGTTGAACACGTGGATGAGGCCTGTGTGGCGGATCGCGTCGCGGCACCTCAAGGGAGACGTGACAGAAACTCTGCCAGAGTCCTGGGGAGGAGAGGAGAGAAAAATACTGAGTTGTGGTCTAAAACTTGGACAACAGATCAAGAAAAAAAAATCCCTCCCCCCCCTGTTGTCACCTGCATCCCTGTGTATGCCACCACTTGTCCTCCAATGTGCGCGGCCAGGATCGCCCCCTCTTCCCTGGGTGGGGACCTCTTCCTCTCCGGGGATCCCGGGAGCGGCAGCACGGTCTCCTCCTCTGCGCGGTCGTGCTCCAGAGACCTCGACCTCGGGGCGACCGTGGCGACCATCCCGGCGCACTCCGGGACGACAACCATGGCCTCCGCGGGAGATGCCGGGATGCGGAGCAGCAGGTCGACCCCCTCCACCCGGACCCCTTTTTTGACGTCCTTGACGTCGTCTTCGAATGAGGAGGAGGAGGAGGAGGAGGCCTGGTCCATCTTCGGGCGCACCACGGGCACTTCATGGGGAACACCGCCCCTCATTTCCGTGCAGCAGTCGATTCGAATCGACGCAAACTCGATAATCAAACACAATTTAAAAAAAAATTCTTTCTAAATGAATCAGTATTGCCACGTATGGAAAGTAGAGATCAGCCAGACTTTTTCAAAGCGGGTAAACTTTAGATAGTCTTGAACCAAGTTTAACGAGAGATGCTTTTTATTGCATTTTTATTTGCAAGTAAAAAAAAAATAGGTGAAACGCCTCCTAATGGAAAACTAAAATTGTGCAAATTTCAATAGTTTGGCTACCGATCGGCTAAACTGGCAGCACTGAAATTGGTTATGAGTTTGTGACGCGTCCAACCACGTGACGATCGAGATCGCAGGATTTTCTTCGATCTCGCTCAACAAGCTTAGCAGTTTGCAAGGACGACGGGAGTGCTAAATCGAAATCTTGGCTGAGTGTCAAGCAAAATGTACCGAAGGAGACTTTCGGTTTTTGACAGACTTCATGGACTGAAGTCAATTTTTTTTTTGAATAAGAAGCTTTCTATGCGCCTCACCATCACGACCCAAAGCTGCTGGTGCATGGATATGTCCACCAAGGATTGCAGGAGCATTAGGATAATAAGAAAACCAATCACCCCACACCACAAGAGTGTAGAGAAGACCAACCCACAGTTTTGTGCAACCGTCCATCCATACCAGTGCACACTGTAGTATACGTAGTATGCCATATATTTTTTATTAATCTTGTACCAGTACTGTAGAATTTTATTTTATTCGAAGAAGCGTTAGAAGAATGACAGAAGTGAACGTGGGGAATAAAAGTGACAGGCAGAGAAGAACACAAGGAGGGGGGGGGGCGAAAGCGGCTTTAGATCTGGATTTCGTACTCTCCAGGCTTGGCCGGAAGCGTCTTCTTGTCCAGGTCGTCGAAGTACGGGTGCTTGAGGGCGGCCTTGGCCGAGATCCTCTTGGCCGGGTTGTAGACCAGCATTGCGTTCAGCAGGTCCATCCCGTCGGCGTTCAGGTGGCCTCCCAGGGACTCGTCCAGGCCGAAGCTGTTCCAGGAGGGGAAGGTGGCCTTGAAGTCCGGGAGCTGCGACACGCCCGGCCAGACCTCCTCAGTCGGGGTGCGCATGATGCGGAAGATGCGGAACAGCTGATCGATCTCACTGTCACCCTGGAGAGGGGGGGAAAGAAAAGACAAGGCCTATAGCACACGTAGTATGGCACACACGTACACATAGTAAGCCTGCCATGACCCAACGAATATTGCTGTTGGCACACACACACAAAAAAAAGCTAATGAGTTGTGCTATCCCCTGGTTGGTATGTGTGCCTATTGGTATTTCTACTGATGGGGCTGCTTAGAGCAACCCAAAATTTGATCCCATCACTGGTGGTGTTGTCGTTGGTGTGGCTCCAGTGGTACCAATATTGGTTGGGTGGCTGTTAATATAGTACAGTAGTAGCACCTGGAAGAGGGGCTTCTTGGTGGCCATCTCCGCGAAGATGCACCCGATGCTCCATATGTCGATCGGGCAGGAGTACTTGTTGGATCCGAGGAGGATCTCTGGTGCGCGGTACCAGAGCGTCACCACCTCGTGCGTGTACACGCGGACGGGGATGCCGAAGGCGCGGGCCAGGCCGAAGTCGGCCAGCTTGATGGCCCCGTTCTTGTCAATCAGCAGGTTCTGCGGCTTCAGGTCCCTGTGCAGCACCCTGCGCTGGTGGCAGAAGAGCATGGCCTGCAGGATCTGGTAGGTGTAGCTCTTGACGAGCTGGGGGTCCATGAACTCCTTGGCCGGGATGGCCGTGTCTATGTACTTCTTCAGGTCCATGGTAAGGAACTCGAAGATGAGGTACAGCCTGTTCTCCTGCATGATCACGTCCTGCAGGCGAAAAGAAGTGAAACAAGAGTGATTTTACTCCTCAAACCGTCTCATCAGGATCCTCCAACAAGGACTCTCCCGAAACGCTCTTCTTCCTCTTCCTCCTCCTCCTCTCCTCCTCTCCCTACCTGCAGGCAGACGATGTTCGGGTGCTGCAGCTCCTTGAGCAGCGAGATCTCCCTGATGGCGGTGGAAGGGACCCCCTCCTCCTCGCTCTCCAGGCGGATCTTCTTCATGGCCACCACCTCGCCCGTCCTCTTGTTCCTGCCCTTGAAGACTACCCCGTAGGTGCCCTCGCCGATCTTCTCCACCTTTACAAAGTCCTCCAGCTTGGCCGGAGCTCCTGATGGGTTCGCCATGGCTGAGGGGTCCCAATGTGCGCGAGGACGGACTCGGACGCGGACTTGTGGTCGTCGCTGGAGGAGGACGACCGACAACTTCCTTCCTTGCTCTCCCGCTCTCTGTCTCTTCCCTCCTCAAGCCCCTCTTCTCCCCTGGCTTCGTCTTCCCTCGACCGTTTGAAAAGAAAAAAAGTCTGCATTGGCCAGGTTTGCCAGCTCGCTATCAACTTGAGGAAAGTTACTACGCCTTAAATTAGTCATGCCTTCCGGGGAGCCGATTCCGCATCGGAGGTTTCACAGTTCTCGGCTCCCAGAGATTTTTGGTCTTTCGGGCATTAAAAAAGAAAGTGATTTTACGTTGATCAGGTCAAAGAAGAGGCAAACCTGTCCACGCCCTTCTTGAGCAGGTTTCGTGTCGAAGAAGAAAATCCTTCCGCCTCTTCGTGCATTAACAGATTCATGGAATTTTCAGATTGGAAGAGAATGTCTCACAGTAACGTACGTACGTACCTGCTGCTGTGCAACACATCTGACAACATATTTTTGTTATACCTGAGTAACAGTGCCAGAGGTAGAGGACATTAATCTTCACAGCAGTCATTAAAGTAAATCTGAGAAGAATTGGCCTGATTTTTGTGTAGTATACAAGATTTTTCAAGATACAGTATTTCAGAAGTCATGCATTCAAGATACTTAAGGTGTAAATAACATTTAATTTAATCAAATGTGTGGCTCTTAATTTAATATTAAACTTTTTTAATGTATCCTCTACGTACAGAGATTAGTTATACAAAACAGGCCAACTTATCCCGTCCAGGTCAAGTTTTTTTTTTTAACAACCTAGAATGCACCTAAGTAGAGATCGAATACAAGCAGCAACTTCTTGGTGCAAGCATACCTAAAATCATGATAGAAATAATATACTCGTACACCTGAAAAGAAAGATAAATTTAAATACTATTTAAACTTATTTTCATGCCAACATATTCAGCTACCAACTCTTTCAACATCTTTTAAATCTTTTAACCTTTCAGTCCACACCTTCAAACCATCCCTCTAGTACGTACAGACGAAAGGGAGACTTAGTAAAAAGGATAAAATTCCTGCCATTACTAGTTTTTGTTCCTCTGCAGTGCCTATAACTGCTATGCCCTTGCCACCTTGTCCAACATTTTTAAATTGGTAATGATAACAGTGTCCTCATTTGTTACCTACTACAGTAGCATAGACCTGTACAGTAAAATTGCAGTACTACTATACAACAAAAACACGTCTGTCACTTTCCTTCTCCTCATTGTTACATTTAGCACTCCAGATGCATGGTTACTGAGGAAGCATAGAGAACGATTTTTTCGTCAGCACCAGGAATTTTTAGGCCAGCAGCAAAGTTCACACTTGTAGATTTTTTTTTCGTGGAAGTGTGACTTTGCTGCTGCCGACTTCATTAGTCTCTTTTACTACTGCAGTATGTATGGATGTGGAAAAAAAAAATGTCAAAAGAGTCATTATCGAACGTCCGAGAATGTGGCGCGTCGAAATCTGGTCCAGAATGATTCTCCTTCCTGTTGCTGCCACCGTCTTCCTCTGTCCCCGCGGCCCTCCGTCCCTGCCGCAGCGTCGTCCTCCTCCTCCTCCTCCTTCAACTTCTTGTCCACGTTGAATGTCCTCTGCACCCTCCTCGGCTCGACCGCGTCCGTGGTGAAGCGGTGCGCGTCCGCCTGCTCCCCCTCCAGCCCGTCCACCGTCCCTTCCCTGGCCGGCTCCAGCCGGGCGAACTCCAGCATGATCTCCCTCTGCGCCGGACTCAGCCTGGCCGGCGCCCTCAGCCCCACCTTGACGAAGTGGTGTCCCCTGTCCGCCCCGTCGGAGCGCGGGATGCCCTCCCCGGGCGCCACCAGCGACTGCGACGGGTCGAACATGGCCGGCACCTCCAACCACAGTTCCGGCCTGTGGAGGCCGCGGACCAGGATGTGTCCCCCAAGGAGGGCCTGGGAGAGGCTCACGTCGCTCTCCGAGTGCAGGTGCAGATCATCCCTGGAGGGTGGGATCAACCACATTAAATCTACACTTTTGAGAGCGAGATATATATATATATATAAAGAAAACGTATGGAAAGTCAAAAGTCAACACAATTATACAAAAAATCAGTTTCTAGCAGTAAAATTTGGCTATGAGTAAAATGTTTGCATGTGTACATAGTACGTAGTACCTGTCGTAATGCGGAGAATCCTGGACCGTGAGGTATACGTAGAAATACTTCTCCTGCGTCCCCGGCACGCACGCCTTCAGGTTGACCTCGTCCACCTCGAACCTGAAGACCTGCCCGTCCTCGCTGCCGGGCGGGATCCGCACCGTCTGCGTGGTGCTGGCGATGTAGGAGCCGTGGCCCTCGCACTTGTCGCACTTGTACTTGACGAAGCGTGCCGTCCCGCCGCAGTGGGCGCACGGGTGGCGAGTCAGCACGTGGCCCACCTTCTCCGTCTCCAGCCCTGGGAAAGGGGATGGGATGGAGGGGGGAAAAAAAGGGATAAAGTAGCTCCCAATGACTCTCTAGTACTGTATCAGTCTTCCCCACACCGACCTGTTCCCTCGCAGTAAGGGCAGACGTTCCAGGTGTATCCCGGGGCGCTCCCCGATCCCTCGCACTTCCAGCAGATGGCCTTCACGTTCAGGTCGATGCGGAATTCGGCTCCGCGAGCGGCCTGGTCGAAGTCCTGTGTGTGTGGGGTGGGGTGGGGGTGGGGGTTCGTTGAGATCCAAACGTCTCTGTTGCTTAAGCCCTACATCCCTCTTACAATGGCGATCCGATACTCCTTGGTGCTGTCGTGGCCGCTTGCCGACCCAGCAAAGTCCTCATATTCCAGCTCATCGGCCTTTTCTTCCGCGTCTGAAGCAACATTCATGCAATGACCAAATAATACTATAACAACAACAGCATCAACAACAGTAACGATGATTATGATGACAATGATGATGATAATAAACAACTGTAAACGTTTCCCCCTCCCCAACTCACTTGCTTCGCCAAATATCTTCGAGTACAGTTCCTCCGGGTCGTAGCTGTCCGGTCCGCGCGCCCGGCCGGGCCCGCCTCGCCCGGACGTCGTCCCCCCGAACCGGACGCCGGGCGTGCCGTACTGGTCGAAGTTGCGCCTCTTCCTCTCGTCGGAGAGCACCTCGTAGGCCTCGGCGGCCAGTTCGAACATCAACCTGGCGACGAACATCAATCAACCCAAGTTGCCCCCTCACTGACCGTGAAACATCACCTATAGCAATACCGTATAATCTCACCTCGCTTCTTCACTGGCGTTTTGGTCAGGGTGATACTTCTTTGCCTGAAAAAGGGGAGGAAAAGGGACGGAACCAGGTTGGGTCGCTGGAAATCACTGTAATGATCGGCACTAGGTAGGGCCACCGCCACCTTCTTGAAGTACGCGAGCTTGATCTGCCCCGGCGACGCGTGCTTGTTGAGCCCGAGCACCGCGTAGTAGTCCGGACAGTGATGGTGGTCGGTGCCGGCGGACCCGAGCGGGGCAGTCGTCGACAGGCGCAGCCTCTGGGTGCTCAAACAGGGGGCGCGCGCCACGACCAGTGCTTCCCGACGGCACAAACGCAGGAGGAGCATCGTTGACCCAGACATCTTAGTGCGTCAAGCTAGCCCGTCCTTACTGGGACTTCTGCAAGAAAACCTTACTTAATTACTTACTCACTTATTCATTCATTCATTCATTCATTATCCATTCATTAATCATTCATTCACTCATTCATTTTCAAACGCAAAGTAAAATGTAACAAACCCTTGCCCTAGGTGTTTTGAAAGCGCTGAGGATCTGCCTGAAGAGCTCCCTCGCCAAGTCACGGAACACCTCCCCCTGGGCCAGCCCTTTAGAGAAGTCGACAAAGGTCTGCCGGCACCGCTCAGTACTGAAGGTCTCCCTGCTGAAGTGTTGATGGACTGTCTCTATCATCTCCCACAAGAGGACAGAGACCAAGATCTTGGGCTGAAATTTAAAAAAAAAGAAATTTAAGAAAAATTAAGAAATAATGAGTTTAAGAAATAATAAATTAAGAAATAATAAAGTTGTAGTTAATAAATTTAACAATTCAACAATTGTTTCAAACATGGCCACGCAAATCTGACACCAGACTAGTAAGTTCTTTTCAAATCTCGCCTGGTGGCTTCGGCTCCCGCTTCCGTTGCAACTTCCTCTTGCTGCTCTCTGACGTTGGGAGAGATTCGAGCCACTTCCGGAGCCGAAGACGTGCTTCAGTCTCTTTTCTTCGTTGCCTAGAACGGCGTAGGCTTCCGAGATTTCCTGGAAAGGCAAGAGCAAGAAAAATTGGTGCCGGAATCTCCTGCATGCACTAATACTATAACCCCATGTGTATTTACTACGTATCCATTAAAAAAAACCCTGAATACCTACATACTTTCCCAATCAGACATTTGAATAAAAAAGTTTTTGTACTTTTAAGTACTGTTTTGAAAAAGCTGATCATTTTGCCATATTATAAACATCTTGTTCAGCAGACCATGGTAAAAAAAGAGCTATCCAATTTTTTAGTGGACATGCCGTTCTAGTAAAAAATGATGTCTAGTTCACCTGGAAGAACTTTTTAGCCTGAGGATCACTGCCGCTCACATCAGGATGGTACTTCTTGGCCAGGTTGTAGTAAGCCCTCTTGATGTCTCCTGCAGAAGCCAGTCTGGAGACGCCCAGGATCTTGAAGTAGTCTTTTGGAGCATCATGGAGAGCACAAGAGGAGTGGAAGGATCTCTCGCTGCTGCCTCTGGAAGATCAACAGCTTGTAGTACTATGTTCCGTTTTCTTTAATTTTCAGCATCCCAACAACAGTGCTTTTCGTGCCAGAACTTACCCCCTGAAGCAATGATGCCGAAACTGGTTCAGGTCTTGTCGGTCCCAACGAAGGCAGCGGTGACGAACAGCGGATGAAGATGCCCTCTGCATTGGCGAATGGCGAGCGTCACCGCACCGTATTCAGTCCGTCTTTCACGACATGCCGTCACCAAATTACGACCAAAAGTCGCAACCAGGATCAAAAGTCGCAAAAATGACCTAAACTTGGATTTTTATTGCTTTTTTTTGTTTTATCTTTTTTTTTGGGAGGAACATTGCTTTGGCACTTGATTCTTGATTTATTTTGTTGGATATCACCTGTGCAGCAAAATCGCAAGGATTGCGACTTTTATCGCAATTTGGTCATCCTGCCCACAACTGCACCGAACACGACGTGGACGTGGTTGTGCTACTTACACTCGGAGCTGAATGCACGGACGTCTCTTCGACTCAGACCCACAGAGATATACTTTCATGGCTAATGTTATGAAAATAAGGCAGCTGCTGCAAGCGGGAAATTCAAAACAAGGCCGCGGAGGGCAAGGAGTGTTCCAAAACCAATACAGTCAAGTCTCAATATAACGAATCTCAATATAACAATAAGTCTCAATATAACAATAGTTTTGCTGCTTACCAGTTTTTTATGTAGTGAAAAGTCTCAATATAACAA
>JAAUYM010025761.1_pt1 | contig 12071 bp, 11 predicted proteins | sample 7278001 | NCBI WGS metagenome assembly JAAUYM01 (sample SAMN14350224, study PRJNA611818) | marine sediment metagenome | isolation source: surface marine sediment (1.8m) | place: French Polynesia: Moorea | collected 2018-08
CCTCCCCTCCCATCCCCTCCCCCTCGCCCTCGCCCTCCCCTCGGCCCCCCCCTCCCCGTGCCCGCGCCCGCCCCCCGCCCCCCCCCCCCCCCACCCCCCCCCCCCCCCCCGCGGGCCGCCGGGGCACCGGCCATCGCAGGCAGTTACGGAGCAAAAAAGCCTTTCAGTATGATGAACAATGGGAGGAGGCAGAGAAGAGGATAGGAGAGGCCTTCCGGGCGGAGGGAGGGAGGAGAGGAAAGAAGGAGGTGCTCCAGCCTCTCTTGAGCATCCATCAAGATCGTCAGCCAGAATCAATCTTGTTATGTGTGCTATACATACTTACTTCTTCCCTTTGTTGCCGTGCGTATGTATGTATATTGTTGTTTCTGTCCCTCTCCTACCCTGAGGGAGAATACTTTCCATCCTGATTCCTTTCCCCCCTCCCCCACTCTCTCTGAGCTTAAAAATAGCACCAACTTCTTTTGTAGTTCTATTTTTCACCCTCTTCTCCTCCTCAAGTCATGTCAAGGCAGCCGTGATTTATTTTCGTGACATGCTATGAAGCAGCAGCTGCAGCTTCGTCGTCGTTCTGTGTCTGTAACAGCCCGGAACGCTTTTCTCTGCGCCCCGATTATGACAACGGGGCGAGGAGCTGGAGCGAGGTAGGATGGGATGGTTTTGGACGGGAGCGGGATATCTTCTTCTTCTTCTTCTTCTCTCTCTCTCTCTTTCTTAATGATGCCCCTTGGATATGTGACATCAATCTCCCCCTCTTCTTTCGCTTAATCAAGCTCATACACAGATGAGAAATACCATCAAGAGGGGGGGGGGGGAAATGGCAATGTGAATGTTAAGAGCTGAGAGGGACGCGTGTGGCTAAATGTCATACAGTATGTCATGGGTATGTGAAAGATTAAGAAAGTTCGTCCTTGCACACACTGTAACAACAACAAGAAGCTCGTCCCAAACAGGGGAGAGGACGATCAAGCAAGCGTAAAGGAGGACGAGGAGAGAGAGAGAGAGAGAGAGGAGGAGTGGAGAGACGGTGGTTCGAGTAGGGGGTGGAAGGGAGGGAGAAGGGGGGAAAGCGCCTCTGCTTCTGCTTCTGCTTCTTCTTCTTCATCTTATTCTTATACTTCCTCTCTGGAGCCTCCTTTTTCTGTCCCCACTCGACCATGCTGCGCTACATGACGAGGACGGAACTGTCGTTGTTAGGAGACAAGTGAGTGTCAAGAGAAAGGCCAGCAAGGAGGTTTGACGACTGTATTATAAAGTCTCCCCACGACAAGCGCACGTAACTTGACTCAACGCAAGAATCACAATCATCTTTTGGCCTAGTAGTATACTCAAGACGGGGGCGAATAAAGGAGGGGAAGGAGGGAAGGAAGCGAAACGGAACCCTTTGCCACCACCGCCTTCCCTGCTTCATTATGGCATTGTCCGACGCAAGACCCAAGTGGGTAATGGATGGGTGAATGCGCACTAATGCAACCACTCCCGGAAGGAACGGGTGTGGGTGGGAGGGGAGGGGAGGAAAGGAGGGAGGGAGGGAGGGAGAGAGAGGCGTTTCTGAATACAAAATTGCTTTCTCCTCTGTCCGTGCTCATCCCATCCCATCCCAACCCATCCCATCAGAACCGTACAGTAGTACTACTACGTAGGGAGAGATAGATGCCTATCCTGTCCTTCCGACATGCATTAACCACTCTGCGTGGTAGTAGTAGCACATGCTAGAAGAGGTAAGACGCTGAAGAAGATGGACAGATGGCGTGGACTGGTCGACAAAGCCCGCCCGTCGTCCCAGTTGTCCGGTCATGATTTGCGAATATTGGGAAACCTGACATGCTAGGGTGCCTCCGCTGTCAATGGCTCCCCAATCACCGACGTGGCCCCTAATGGCCCTGGTGTCCTTTGAGTCACAGTCTACATAGATAGTCATGTGTACAAAAGGCCATATCGTAGTACTACAGTATGTTTCAGCAGCAGCATGTCAGTTGCTTCGTACCTGGGTTATGCGCATAAGAGGTGTCATTTTGGTTCGAGTGCTGTCGCAAACTTATCGGTCTTGATCGGCCTCCTCCCCTTCCCTCCCTTCCCCACCCGTCCGCACGCCATTCCCGTAAGTCAAGTCGTTGTCAACCACACACTCTCCGCAATATGGGAAATCGAATGCCCTCCTCCTCCTCCTCCTCCTCCTCCTCCTCCTCCTCCTCTTCTTCGGTCGACCGGGTCTCTTTCTTCTTCCCCTTTCCCCCCTTTCCCCCCAAAACTCGCCCAGGACTACCTTGGAAAGATGCCAGGACACAGGCGCCCCACTCCTTCCCCCCCCCCTCATCAGAAGAAGAAGGCTCCTTTGTGCCTACCGCAGAACCTCTTCCAGACCTCACCTCCCAAATATTCATCATCTCCTCCTTCTTCCTTGACACCGCATTCCGCCACTCCTCCTCCAGCCCCCTCCTCGGCTCCCTTCCTTTTCGAGGAGGCATGTTTTCGACCACAACCCTGCCGGTAACGCAGACAAATCTCCAGAGACACTGCTCAAGCTTCTGAAAGCATACCTATCTTCTTCTTTCACCGCTGCTGGAGAATTATATATTCGCGTCTTACCATTGGGTCAAATTTAACATGGCAAGAAACGGATCAAATTAAACGTGACAAAAATCGAGTCAAAGATCTAAGTCAAACATGGCAAAAATCGTTGAAGTTAAACATGGTAAAAATCGTTGAAGTTAAACATGGTAGAAATCGTTGAAGATAAACATGTTGAAGGTCGGGCTAATGAAACTTAACGGCTATTCTAGTTAACTGAGACTCTTAAAATTTCGATCTTACGAGTACTATGTACAGTGTACGTACATCGGGGCCTTCACTAAAACAAGTAAATTATTCAAATATTCAAATATTTTTTGGGAATTCGAGTGAAATTAGTTGAAGGACAGGAATGCGATCTTTCATCTATGGGTGGTCCCTCCTCTTATTTTCCGCGTTCGAAATGGCGGCCTCGCAGCACGCCGACTGCAGCAGGGTGAGGACGATCGAGCCCACCTTCGACCCGCAAAAATTGGCAGATGAGCGAACCTTTCAAAATTTTCACAACCAGACGGCGTCGTCGTCTCTGGAGTGGCCCGAGGACATGGCCGTCCCCGTCACGTTCACCCTGAAGGCGGTCGACAAGGAACCGGACCCCGAGTTCAGGGCCATCGTCCAGATCTCCATGACCAACGTCGACCCCATGAACGGGCGCTTCCAGAGCATCCTGGAGGAGAACACGGACGCGGAGGGCGAGGCGGAGGGCTCGCCCCTGGCGCACTCCGGAGAGCTGAGGCGCGCCTTCGAGTCCAGGAGCCTCTTCAACTGCTTCGTGGACCGCTCGGCCGACAACCCGTGCGTGGAGGGGGCGGAGAACCCGCGCTGCTGCTACCACCCGGACGCCAGGCTGAACGACCTGCACGAGAACTACCCGGCCTGCCCTCACGGGTGCCAGCAGTTCGGTCCGGGCGACTCCGTCCTGAAGAGGCCCTGCCAGGCCGTCTGCTCCCACGGGCTGGTGGTCCAGGTGGAGTTTCACCTGAACAAGAACGGCACGGGTGGCAGGACGACCGTGTCTGCCGTCTACAAGCAGACGAAGCTGCTGCAGAGCGACGACCCGGACGACTACGAGTTCGACCGCATCGGGTCGAGCGACCGCGTCCCCTCGTACGCGGAGGGCAGCCGCTTGGACGAGGGGAGCGCGGTCAACGGCCGGGTGGAGATGGGCTTCTGGCTCCGCTGGACGCCGCGGAGGGACCTGCTGGGGCCCTTCCTGGAGGTGGGGCGCGCCGCGGAGGCCGTCCCCTACATGGTGCACAACTTCGAGAAGCACTGCTTCGACTGCGACAGCCGGGACAGGCACGGGTGGAGGGAGGCGGACGTGCAGAACCCTCTCCTCCTCAACGTCTTCCGCCCGAGGTACTGGTACGTCAACGCGCTCGCCGGTCGCGGCGAGGTGGAGGCGGGATTCGACTGCAGCAACATCATCTACTCCCCGTACCAGGACCAGCAGTGGCTGGACGGGCCGTGCATCTTGGACGCGCAGTGCAGGGACTGGTGCCAGACACGCTCCTGCCTGGGAAGGAGCTGCGAGTTGGACGCAGACCACTACGGCGACGAACTGCAGTGGCTGGGAATGAAGACCTGCCAGATTGAGGCCACGGAGGAAATGCCCACTTACATCATCATCATTCTCGTCCTCGTGGTTCTCATCGGCATAGTGGCTTTGCTCCTGTTGGCGCTCTGCCTGTTCTACCTCGGGAGCATCTATCCCCGCAAGAAGAGAGCGGCGCACACCACGGTGCAAGCCCCCGACATCCACCGCAAGGGAGAAGCCGTTGTTCTGGAAGAGTGGGAGCCGCAGACACTGGAGGAGGATCAGGGCGCTCAAGCTCCAACTCCCTTCGACATGACTGGAATACCCGTCACAGTTCCGTACACAGACGAGTCCCTGCTGCACGACATCCGAAATGACAGTATATTCAGCGCCTTTCGGGACAGGAACAAGAAGAAGCAGAAGAGCCGGGCAAAGTCTAAAGAGAAAGGCGGGACTGCTTCTGGCACAGGAGCATCTGGCATTCCGATAACCACGCACCGTAGCACTGGGACATCCAGCTCAAAGCGGTCTCCGCGTTCCCGCACCCAGTCGACCTCGGGAACGAGTCTAGCCTTCTCCACCACCAGCGAAACGCGGCCGTCTTCCTCGGTCTCAAGGTGCAATTGCAAGGATACGTGTTCTACCAGAAAATGTCCGTGCAGGGACAACAAGCAGCGATGCAACTCTAGATGTCACGAATCTTCTCACAGTAAATGTAACAATAAGTAGCAATGCCATGCCAGTTGGTTTCACGATAGACGAAGCACGAATCACAATTCTTTTCGTTCATCATAAAACAGGTACTTTTTTATTATTAAATTGGCCTACTTGCACTGTGTATAACGTGAAAACCATATTAAAAAAAAGCTATGGTGGCATTTGCACTGAGTTCCTTTTCAGATGAATCTTGCGGCTGCTCCCCTCCTCAGCTCTTCGTAGGAAGGTATTTTTGGAGGACGAACCAGAACGTTAGCCGGAATCTGTGCACAAAAATTACATGCAATATTAAACCCATATAAGAATCCCGAATTACTTGAAAATAATCTGTTCTACTGAACGCACCAATTTTCCGGCCACGTTGACTTCCCAGTTTGCAGACCGATCTGTCAGCCAATTCAAGTCGATCATAGTCAGCTTCCCCTTGATCGTGTCGGGATGGTGGACAAAACCGTGACAGATCATCTTATCCAATGTTATGCCGTACGCAGAATTCGTGAGGTGTCTGGAGAGACGATAAAGGAGTATGCTTGAAAAAAAAAAGAGTTGTGAGTTCAAGGAGAGAATGAAACATGACCTACCCGACGTATTCCCCATTCCTGAACATGGCGTCTCCAGTCCACGGCCAGTAGTCCACATCCTTGTCGAAGTTCTTGAGCTGTAGCTGGACCAGCCTCTTGGAGATCCCCTGATCTCGCTGCTCCAGGAGCCGCTGCCGCCCGATAAAGTCCGGCTTGTCGAACTTCACCTTGGAAGATCGTCCGACCTCCAGCGGCGTCGTCTCCGCCGTCAGCTCCTCACCCCAGAAGGGGATCATCTTCTCCAGCCTGAGGAAGCGCATGGCCAGGTGGCCGACGTTCCTGATGTCGTAGTCCTGTCCGACCGCCATTATCTGGTCGTACAGCTGCAGGGTGCTGTCGTTCTTGATGTACAGGCTGTACCCAGGCTCCCCCGTCAGGGAGACGGCGAAGGCCATCACGCCCGAGGAGTAGCCCACGTTGACGTACTTGTGGGTGAAGGGCTGCATGTTCATGTCGGAGTTTGTCATCTGCTGCATGAGGTCCTTGGACTTGGGACCGACCACCGTCAGCACGGTGTACATGGAGGTGACGTCCGTCACGTCCACCCCGGGCACCAGGTGATCCGTCATCCACTCCTTGATGCGAGTCTGCTGCTGGGTGGGGCTCACCATGAAGTAGGAGTCATCGCTCTTCCGGACTAGCATGCAATCATTTTCATAGCCACCTGAAAAGCACGGCATAGTCACGTTTATTATCGACTTCACAGTCATTGTACCTATGGTACTAGCTTATTCAAAGAAATAGGCATTCTGAGCCGTGTCTGAGCTAACATTTGCGGAGACAATTCCCGTGTTAATCAATTAACAAGAGTTTGGGAAAACCCACGCGTGAAATTAATCAATTAACAGCATGCGGTATCCCAAATCCCGATTTGACCAATAATAAAAATAGCATTGCCATGGATTACAATTTTTTTCGCCAACTCACAAACTTTAAATTGCTTAGCCAGCTACTAATATCAAGAGTCAATTTCAGGATAAAGCAAACTTATTACAATAAATACCCTAAAAACACACCCGTAGACTACTTTGACATCTTTGGCGAGGTTTTTTTGCGCATTACTGGCGATTTCCAGACGCAACCCTGTGGCAACACTACAAGACAGAGAGTGATTGTCTTTGCAAAGTGACGGGTGGGGGGTACCGCCAACGGATTTGGAATGAGTTTTGACAAGTACGACGATCCCGCGTGGCTTTCGGGCTCCGCTAAATATGACCAGGACTTCTCCGTCAAACAGTTACAGGACTTCCTGAAGGAACTGGACAAGGTCTTCTTCAGCACCAAGGAGAGACTTCGCTTCCTGGAGTGTCAGTCCGGTAAAATAAAAAAGTCCCTCCTGACACGGATCGACGTGGACGCCCTGGAGGTCTCGACGCCACAGGCGAACTTCTACGCGACCCCAGAGGGTCGGGAGCGCCTCCTGTCGATGTCGGAGGGGGAGCTCCAGGAGTACTTCTTCGACCGCACCTCCGGCATCAGCGAGAGCCAGAAGCAGGAGGTCTACTGCTACTGCCGCAGGTTCTTCACGGGCCTGTCCTCCAGCGTCGTCGAGAGGGCCCTCCAAGCCAACCGGAACCACTTGGCGGGGACCCACCTGATGCTGGAGGCCTGGATGAACGCCGGCCAGCCGGAGCGGTTCACCTGGAGGATCCTCGGCGCCTACACGGAGAGCCGCTACAGGATGGTCTGGCCTTACGAGGACCACAGGCAGAGGTTGGACCTGCGGAGGAAGGAGAGCTCGGAGAACCTGCTGAGGCCGCTCTCCACCGCCATGCTCCTGGAGCTCCAGTACGTCCACGTCCGGAGGGAGTGGTCCAAGAGGCAGCGGAGTAGCACCGAGTTGTACCAATTGACCTCGCGCTCTGTGGCGGCCCGCAGGCCGGCCAGGCGGCCTCCGCTCCCGGCGATCGGGCGCCTCAGGAGCGACTCAGACCTTTCCCAGCTCAGGAGGGAAGGCTCCGACGAGGGCGGGAGGGACAGGCCGAAAGAGCATCACCTCTCGAGGCAGCAGGTGGGCACCGGTGGCAGCAGCGGCGGCAGCAGCAGCAGCAGAAACCGTGGCGTTGTACCCACCATTCTGTCACAGGTCAAGGATGTTAGACATTTGCACATAACGGAGTCTCCGGGGAAAATTCCGGTGGTGAAACCAAGAACAAACTTGGAGCCCCCTCTGATGACGACGAGGTACGGCGTCAACAAATGCAGCAGGTCCGGAGGAGGTAGGAGCAGGACCCGCAAGGCGGCGACAACGTCGTCAGAAGAAAAGGAGAGCCAAGTCTCCTCAGAATCCTCAGAAGAAAAGGTCCAGAGCCTGACGACACCGCCGTCATCGTCATACAAAATTGCCAAAGACGTCGTCGAAGACATCTTACTCGACGTAATAATGTAGTAATGCGTCGACCACTTACCCATTTCGTTTTGCATCCCCGTAGAAATGATGCTTCCAACAGGGATGTCCACGTCATTTGAGCAAAGGTATTGCAGGTATTTGATCACTTTCTCTTCCGCACCTTTAATGTGAAATTTGGAAAAGGAGGTCGTGTCTATGATTCCGACTCCTTCTCGGCAGGCAAGATACTCCTCCTAGAACAAGAAAAAAAGTTTTTTTTTTTTAAAAAAGAGAAAACACGTAATTGCAGATTTGCTACAGTGGTACTACATACCTCGATATTGTAGTAAAACTGGGGTTTTCCAAACGTCCCTGGAGGTAGCTGCTTGGGAGGATCACTCCTCTCGTGGTACTGTTCGAAAAAGAGTGGCCTCTCCCAGCCCATCTTCTCTCCGAAGACCGCCCCCCTCGCTTGGAGCTCGCTGTAGATGGGAGAGGTTCTGACACCGCGACAGGTAGTGAACTCCTCCGTGAACGGGTAGACGAGCTTGTAGTGGCGCCCCACTACCTCCTTTGTGCGCTGGAAGAGGTAGTTCCAGGTGTTGTGCAGGTCGGCAAACCTCTGCACCTCGAAGGCCAACATGTTTCCGGGAGGACGCTTATCTGTTATCCAGTCGGCAACAACCTGGCCAACTCCTCCAGCAGCCTAAAAAAAAAAATAGAATATGTCCAAACTGTAACCAAGGACATTCTGGAGTATAAGAACTGGAATGCTTTTCTAAAAAAAAATCTTTTTTTTTTCAAAGCAAAACGGGATTGCCTATTATTTACTAAATAAAGACTGACACAAATTATGTGAATACTTTGAAAGTAAAATTTCGTGGAGCTAGCTTGCACCTTAAGCTGTGTGACATATTTCAATCATATAAAAAATCTATACGAGCATGATCGGTACTTAGTACTTAGTATACCCTCCCAAGTTGTGGTGCTCCCAAGTTGCACCACAGTAGGTCCGTTTAGGGAGTTTCTCAGGAAGAGAGAAGGAAAGGAGAGTGGAAAAGAAGGAAGGCAGGGCTGGTGTACGCTACGGTACTGTACGACTACGTACTATGTGCTACGTGCCTCACAGAGGACACTGGTACGACGTTTCTAACCCTGGAAATTTTTACTATATTTCACATTTATTTAATATCAGGTAGATTTGAATCTCACAATAAAAAGACAGCAAAAAATCAAATCTAGGATTATGATTATCCATGTCGTACAGAAATTACAAACAGTTCATAAAGAGGTAACGGAGGTATATCTGAGGCATTTCGTATCAGTCAGGCATTTCGTATGGATCCTGTCACTTCATCCTTTTACTACCTAGTGGTTCCCCACTAAGGAACCATACGTAGTAACCATAGAGATATACGTACTAGTGTGTAGTAGCAGGCTTGTAAGCGTTCAAGAAAAATAGGCGTTCAAGCGCTAAAGGAGCTCAAAAATTTCTCTCCATTCAAGAGTTTATCGTTCACAGCCAACAGCGGTACCGCCGCCGTTTATCGTTAAAAAAATTGAAAAATTAAAATTGGTTGGGTCTTCGACGAGCTCGACGAGCTGCCACGTGGGGGGGGGGAGAAAAACCCAACCAATTTAAACTCCGTTAAAAAAGCCAATTTTGGCGTTTAGCGTTTAGCGGTAAAAAATTAACAGCATTTATAGCTAAGGAGGTAAAATAACGCCTAACTCCTTGAACGGCGGTCATTTTTCAACTCCGTTCACAAGCCTGCGTAGTAGTAACACACCACACCGTGGCGTAAGTGCGTATTTCGAACAACGAGGGAGAGGAAAGGAGGGAGGGGGAGGGGAGGGGGAGAGAGAGGAAGGGGAAAGATGCACAGCACAGCAGTGTGTGTGTGGGAAGCAGCGTCAAGCGCGCTCGCTTTCCTCTTTTTCCTCCAGTGTTTCCTGCCATGGCGCAAGAAGGGGGCTTATTGAGGATGAGGGGGAGTTACGTCCTAAATATTTTTCCTACAAAAGAAAAGGGACCGGCGAAGAGGCGCTCCATTCATGGCTCGTAGCAGCTCCTGAATAGGTGCACCCACCCACCCACAGGTTCAAATATGGGGAAGGAGAAGGCGCACATCAGCATCGTTGTCATCGGTCACGTGGACTCCGGCAAGTCCACCACGACCGGCCACCTCATCTACAAGTGCGGCGGCATCGACAAGAGGACCATCGAGAAGTTCGAGAAGGAATCCAAGGAGGTAGGAAATGAATGTTAAGTTATTAACACATCCTGGTGCTTTTAGAAGCCTACGTAGAGACGATTATTTTTTTTGTTTCCTTTGGACAGATGGGACGCACCTCCTTCAAGTTCGCCTGGGTCCTGGACAAGCTGAAGGCGGAGCGCGAGCGTGGAATAACCATTGACATTGCCCTGTGGAAGTTCGAGACCCAGAAGTTCCAGGTCACCATCATTGACGCTCCTGGCCACAGGGACTTCATCAAGAACATGATCACCGGAACGTCTCAGGCTGACTGTGCCGTCCTGATCGTGGCGGCCCGGACTGGAGAGTTCGAGGACGGCATTTCCAAGAAGGGCCAGACGAGGGAGCATGCCCTTCTTGCCAACACCCTGGGGGTCAAGCAACTCATCGTCGGGGTCAACAAGATGGACGACACCCAGCCACCGTACAGCCAGGCAAGGTTCGAGGAGATCAAGAAGGAGGTCAGCAACTTCGTCAAGAAGATTGGCTACAACCCCGCTGGCATTCCTTTTGTTCCCATTTCTGGGTGGCACGGGGACAACATGCTGGAGGCTTCCCCAAACATGCCCTGGTACAAGGGATGGGAGGTGACCAACAAGGACGGGAAGGCCACTGGGGTCACCCTACTGGATGCTCTGGACGCTGTCGTACCGCCTACCAGGCCTACGGACAAGCCCCTGAGGGTTCCTATTCAGGTGAGTTAGGATAACTACGAGAGCGTACACGTTACCTATTGTACTGTCTAGTTAGTTTTTACTCTTTCTTTCTTTTTTTTATTGTAGGACGTGTACAAGATCAGCGGCGTGGGCACTGTGCCCGTTGGCCGTGTGGAGACCGGGATCATGAAGCCCGGAATGGTCGTGACCTTTGCTCCTGGCAGCCTGACCACGGACATCAAGTCCGTGGAAATGCACCACGTGGAGCTCAAGGAGGCAATCCCAGGAAGCAACGTCGGATTCAACGTCAAGAATATCTCCGTCAAGCAGGTCAAGAGGGGCGACGTCGCCTCCGAGACCAAGAACCACCCGGCCAGAGGGTGCAAGGACTTCACTGCTCAGGTGGTGGTCATCAACCACCCGGGGGAGATCAGCAGGGGCTACTCCCCCGTCCTGGACTGCCACACCGCCCACATCGCCTGCAAGTTTGACGAGCTGCTGGAGAAGATTGACCGGCGCACAAGTGAGTTGAACTGACACTTTCTGGACACAGTCCAGCACGTGATAGTTAGGTAACGATCACGTTTGCTTGCCCGTAGACAAGACCCTGGAGGAGAACCCCACTTCCCTGAAGAAGGGCGACGCCGGCATCGTGCGCATGGTGCCCACCAAGCCCATGTGCGTGGAGACCTTCTCCGAGTTCCCTCCTCTCGGGCGGTTCGCCGTGAGGGACATGAGGCAGACTGTGGCCGTCGGGGTCATCAGGGCCGTCACCCACAGGGAGGAGAAGGAGAACATCACCAAGGGAGCCAAGAAGGCGCTCAAGAAGTGTTAGGAAGAAATGCGAGGAAGGGGAGAGTGACCGGGAAGGGGGTCGCATGGAGATCGTTTCTTCTCTTGCGCCACCTTCCCGGTGACGCACTCGCTCACTCCCTCGGTCTTGCCCAAGGTGGCGACACAGCATGCATGTTCAACTGTGGAAGTACACTTACACTTCTTGTTGCATGCACGCAGTAGACAACATTGGATCTACTTTACTTAATTCGGCTAAAAAAAATATCTTTAGTGTACTAGTACTACTACTCTGAAGTACACTAAAATAAATTCGGCAAAATTATCCACCATCTACTTAGTACGTAGTGGGTACAATAGAACGCGGAAAAGTGGATCCCTTTGGAACCTGGCAGACTAATCCACTTAAGCGTATACGATTCACTTATAAGTAAGAAACGTACAGACACTTCCTAAATCTCAGCAAATTTAAAATACAGTATTGTTTCTAGGGAGGAGTCCCTGTAATCTGAAAATCCTTCTAATCAGTGTTGCCAGGTTTTCACGCGGGTCCAATGCCAAATCCTGGTACCAAAAATGCCAAATTTGAAGTTTTATTTACTGTCTCCAGAAAATTTAAATGCCAAACAGTAA
>JAAUYM010020748.1_pt1 | contig 12068 bp, 16 predicted proteins | sample 7278001 | NCBI WGS metagenome assembly JAAUYM01 (sample SAMN14350224, study PRJNA611818) | marine sediment metagenome | isolation source: surface marine sediment (1.8m) | place: French Polynesia: Moorea | collected 2018-08
GGTGCCTCGAACGAAACAACATTACGCCAGTACTACTAACCCTCCCCCTTTCCTCATGACGTTGGGACACAGGAAGGGGTATTCAAATTACTTTTTTCTCAGGAGGGGGTTCAGCAATCTTGAGTTTCAAGTGCGAGATGGGAAAATTCTTTAAGAATTAAATAACAAACCACAAAAATACGTTCACCTCGGCATGTGCAATATGTGTGTTTGCATGTAGCTTTTTTAATTGCTGCACATTTTGTACAGCAAATGCACATTTTAGGCATATTTTAGGTATATTTCTTTGTTTCGAGGTTAAAGATTAAAAATTTTGGGTAATATGCAATCTTTATGAAATACGTAGTGGTGCAAAAATCAATTCTCCTGCTCTCTTTTGTTCTTTGTCCTTCTCGGCTGCCCATGTATAGGACAAGGAAGGAAATCCTCTCCCGCCGGCTTTAAAAACCAGCTCGCCCTCCTTTCTCTTCTTTGGAGAGGGGCTAGCACAAAAAAATAGAACAGGACGTTCTTAAGGAAAGGTTGCGTATGTACGTACAGTGTGGTACACTACATGCAAATGCTTGGCAGCACACGACGTACTCGTATTAGACAGACAAACTTGTTCGGAGCTACAGCAAACTTACTCAACTCTCCTCTTCCTCCCCCAACATCATTTGCGTAACAAAGAGAGAGAGGGTGGTCTGCTTAATGACCCCACTATCACTCATTCCATCTTCTCTTAGACTGGGATGAAGGCCCCGCCACCGACAACCATTCCACGGCGGCAGTAAATAAAGGCCGAGGTAGGAGAATTTCTGCACTGTCTTTCTCTCTTCTATCGCAACAAAAGCCTTTCTGCTTTATTTTTGCGAGAGACTAACAGCAGCAGAGGATTTCCCACATTTTTCCTGTTGTAAAATGCACGCAGGTAGGAGGGCAATTTGAGGGAGAAGGAGGAGAAATCGGAGAAGAAGAAGGGGCTTTGTGATTTCACTTTCCTTCCATTTTCACCGAAGGATAGATACCACAAAAACCGCTCACATGAGTGAAAGAAGAAAGGAAGGGGAGCAAAGCAACACTGTAAATGGAGCTCCTACAATGGCCATTATTGCTGGAAGAAGGAGGACGAGGAGGACAAGGAAAAAAATCGTGTGGCGATGACAGAGATGTTCCTAGCGTGACGCCGCCAGGTTCCTTTGCAACAGGGACCTTTTTACGGGGGAAGGGCAGAAAGGGCATACGTGTTGGGGGAGCAAACGCCGTTGCTTTTCTTCTTCTTCTTTGTATTTTGAACGAGAGTAATGAGAGGAAGTCGAACAACAGACAAATGGGCCAATGTCGTGTGGTGCGTGAGGAAGAAAAGGAGGCCTTACACAACAGAATTGGGTGCAAACATGATTGGAGGGAGAAGGGAAAAGAAGAAAGGAGGAGTAAGGAGGGGGAAGAGGGGGAGGAAGGATGATGCGTGGGCGTGGCTCTCTGATTCACCCCATGATGTGGCAGAAAAGAAAAGATGGATTTGTGTGCAAGCTTCTACCTAGGTGGTATGTGTATAAAAAAAAAGCCCTTCGCCGTACTGCATGCGTTCCCCCTCACAATATTATGTGTGGAGGGTGGTTCTCTGTCACCTGGTAGCACTCCTGGCAGTAGGGGAGTCCGCCCCGGTTCCTGAACTGCGTCTTGAGCACCCGGTCGCAGGCGACGCACCTGAAGCAGTCCGGATGGAAGAACTGCTCCAGCGCGTGCACCTGTTGCGCGGCGATGGGCAGGCTGCACCTGCTGCACTTGACGGTGCTGCCGGTCGAAGAGGAGGTTCCCCCGCCGTCCGGCAGGTTCTGCTTGTGCTCCTCCAGGAGACTCCTGATGCTGGTGCGGGCCCCCTCGCGCTGGCGTTCCCGTTGCCCCGCCCTCCTCTCCCTCTCCTCGTCCTCGTCGCCCCTGCCGACGGCCAGGGAGTCCGGGGAGAGGGTGGTGGGGGAGGAGGGGAGAAAGGAGGAGGTAGAGAAGGGGCGGCCTGTTCCGAATCGGGACATACCGTAATGTATACGTATATAAAAAGCCTCGTTCTTACGGGACAGGATGCGAGCGGCGCAAAAGTGTGAAACGAGATAAAGGGAAAAAGAAAGAAAAAAATCTTAGCAGCGACCCGTGGAGCACAATTTCGTCAGCTTGGAAACTTGTAGTAATTACCGTTAGAGATTGTCTCCTTCGTCCTGAGCTTTTCCCTGTGTCCGTTCTCGACGGGTTCGACCCCGATTCCCCCCGGTGGGCTCCACCCGCCGCCCTTCAGCGCCACCGCCAGCACCCGAGGCTCGATCGTCAGCTCGAGGGGATCCTTGGACTTCGGCTTAAACAGATGCTGGTGCTTGATGTCGTTTACCACCCTGAAAAAAAAAAAAGAAATGAATAAAGTGCCACGTAAGAACCGCCACTAGAACAAGTGTTCCGCTTCTCGCCAGTTGAGTATCTGCTCCTCCTCGTCCGCCACAGCCGCCGCCGCGGCGGCTGCCGCCGCCGCGGTGGCGTCTTGTCCTCCGCTGCCCGCTGCGCCAATGTTGGTCGGGCCGGTCACCTCGATCACCGTCCGGGTGAGGGCGACCACCAACTCCGGATTGGAAGCCACCATCACCACCGCGGGCTCCTCCTTCGTCCCATCGGAGCCGCCGGCTCCGCCGCCGGTGGCGCCGCCGTTGTGTCCGCCTCCGTCCCGAGCACCGGGACGGCGAGCAGAACCGGGTATGTACTGCGGGAGCACCTTGAACACCAGCGGGTCTGTCCCGGGTCGGAGGGCGGTGCGCGACGGGTCCGTCAGGCCGAGGCCCTGGGAAAGCAACGGGTAGGCCCTGGGGAAGAATAAAAGCGCAAGTCGAATTTCTGGGTTTTTTTTCTTTCTCCTTTCTCTGGTGGATGCGACCTTGCAAGCACTGGATCGACCTGTGCGTCAATTTCCCTGATCTTGGCCTTGGCCTTCTCCATCTGCTTCTTCTCGTGGAGGACGGCCTTCTTCGCCTTCTCCAGCGCCTCGCGCTTCATCTCTAAAGCCTGCACGAAATAAAAAACTACTACCCATCCAATATCGCTAGCGTGCATTTATGTAGTGATGGGTTGTTATAATGCCAGAGCAGATGCTAAAATTGTGAAAAAATAAACCCTTAGAACAACCTAGAGCAACCCAAGTTTCGACCCCCACCACTAACTACCACTATTGGCATAGCCATTGGTGTGGCTCTAGTGGTACCATTATTGGTTGGGTAGATAAAAGTGATTTTGTATGTTGTCTTGTTGACCTTACCTTTGCCAGAAGGTCGTCGATGTATCCCCTGATGGTGAGCGCAATCTCGCTGCGCTTGTCCTGCTGCAACCTGGCGAAGACGACCATGCCGACGCCCTCGCGGTAGCTCTTGTTCATGTAGGAGGCCGCGATCTTGAGCTGCGTGGTGAGCACGGCCGCCTCCAGCGTGGTGGACTGGTTGAAGGCCCTGAAGGCGCACTGCCGGACCTCCTTGAACAGCTGGCAGGCGTCCTGGTAGTTGCGGTGCTCGTAGGCGATGAAGGCGTCCCTGATGAGCTGCATGGAGCTGGACTGGGCCTCCTCCAGAATCAGGTCCACCTTCTTGCCGACCTCGGCCAGCTGGCGGGACACCTCGTCGCTGCCCAGGATGGCAAACGCAGAGTCCTGACAATTTTTTTTTTAAATTTATTTCAGTCGCTTAAAAACTCTGTCCGAATGAAATTTAAGATTTCTGTTTTTGCCTTACCAGGATCTCGTCCGGGCATATGAAGGAGAGCCCAAACTTGAGTATCTCCATCACCTCCTCATGCTCTCCCAGCTTCCGCAGTCCCAGCGCGCCCAGGGCCAGTGACAGCTTGACAACTTCGGCCATTTTGTCGCGGATACTATAAACGACACTGACTTTCTCTTTTTTCTTAATAGTTTGTTCCTGAGAGCTGGACTCGATGACCCCTTTTAGCACCCTTGAGTCGAGATAAGGAATTTATCATCATCATCACCTGTCGGGCATCATGTCAGAGCGTTTTTAGCAGCTTCCTGACTTCAAGTTCAGTTCGGGGAGAGGGGGGGGGAAGCGGCTGCGGGCAGAGAAATTTCTTATCTTTTGCACAAAATTTCTCGCTACTATTGCTTCGACGGTGGAGCAGAAGCAGGAGCAGCAGCAGCAAAGAAGTGTAATAAATCGCCACACCAACGGAGTTTAGCTACCAAGTTCCTTTAACGCAACTGGTTTCGCGTAATGTTAAATTACCATCAACCATTCAGAACTTGTCTAGTTGACCATTTGCTGACTAAAATTGACTTGGCCTTGAAAAATGTGGCAAAACCTACCTCGCCTTATTGATTAATGTCGGGTTTGGAAAGCCATTTCCGTGTAGTGGAGCAAAAATTTGGGAGGAAAACCTCAAAACCGATTAAGAGAGGTGGGTGAGCGGGGAGAGGGGGCACATGCTTTCTTCCATTTTAGCAACAAAAATTGTTCCGCCATGTACTGTACACAGTATATGTACTGTACACAAATAGAGAAATCGTTCAATATACTACTTATAACTTCAACATTCCCTTTCCCCCGCTTGAAAGTAATGACCACTCTAACCAATTGAGGTTGTAGGACGCTAGTCTGGCAGTGAAATGGTCTAATTCTAGCAGTAGTTGTAGTACAGAAAGTTTTCCGGGCAGTGGGTCTCCTTTTCCTACTGGTAGCAATTTTTTTCTTGAAAGAGAGAGAGAGGGAGAGATTAATAACCACGTCGGGGTGCCTGGCACTGGCGGTACTGGGCAAAAATTCGCCCTCCTTCAATAGATGCACGCAAACATTTGAGTTTCAGATATTACTCTTTCAACAACTGACATGTATGTACTGACGCTAAAGAAACTACGTATAGTAACAAGTGCATACTTTTCTATAATAAATCAAATAAGACTTCATTCTAAGCTCATCTACGGCGATTTTTTTTTTTAGACTGGCATTATTCACCACCCTCCTTCCTCCCTCTCTTTCTCTCCCTCCTTCCACCTTCCTTCTTTCCTCCTCGTGTAGTTCCACCCCTTTCCTCTCCTCCGAGAAAAAAGTTCTTGGAGAGGTGCAATTGTACTACGCTCCCTCTCTCCTTCTCTCCGCCGCCAACACCACGACCACCATTGAGACCAGGACACGAAACACATGGAAACCCCAAAAAGAGGAGCGAGCGAGTGAGAGAAAGAGAGAGAAGGAATAAAAGTCCGTCGCGTGGTGTCCTAAAGCCAAGAAGGGGGGAAAAGGAGAAAGGAAAAGAAAGAGAGAGAGAGAGAGAGGGGGGGGAGAAGTCGATTTAAAAAGAGCAATAATCCCATTCGTGTGAGTGGCAAGATCGAGAGTCCAACTTTTGCTGCAGCAAGTAGAAGGAAGAAGAAAAAGTTGCAGCTGTTGTGCATTTCCCCCCACCTTCCTCCCCCCTCTCTCCTGACAGTCAAAGGGGAGGAACTGCCTCTTTGTTCTTTCTCTACTCCTTCGTACCTCATCTCTCATCTTCACGACAAATTCGGCGCCTCCGTCACTACAATCAGAGGTAGGAGGAGTGACACGCGACTGGACGCATCGTGGGTTCGGAGGTGTGGGGTGAGGGGAGAGAGAGAGAGGGTAAGAGGGTAGGGGGAGGGGGTTACACGAAACAACCAGCTTCCATGGCAATCACCATGAATATCGGTTGGTGCTAATGTAGGTACTAGTATTACTCGCACTTGTTAAGAAGAAAGGAGGAGGAGGAGGAGGAGGAGGAGGAGGAGGAGGAGGGTGGGAAAGGCAGAGAGGAGAGGAGAAGCAGAGACCATTTGCCGGCGGCAGTCACGACAGCGAAGAGGAAGTTGTACTAAGCACTGTGCACAGTACAAAAAAAGGGGGCAGCCAGCCAGAGAGAGAAGAAAAAAATTAATTCAAGACGATTGGCTTCCGGAGGCTACGGCTAACGGGCTTCAGCGCTCAAGGCTACAGGCATCAGGCTCAGAGCAAGAGTCCCCTCGGACCCCTGACATTGTGACATTGCGGATATTTTTCTCCTTCTCTCTCTCTCTCTCTCTCTCTCCTCCCCAGTCTCACCTTGTGTCCCCTTTTTGTCGTAGTGAGCTGGAGAGAGCTTCCGCGGAAAGAGGTCCTACCTTAATAGTCTGAACTTGGATCACTCCGCCCTGCTCCCCTCCTCCTCCCCCCGCCTGCTGAAGTGCACAGACTGACGACGATTGGCTGCCGTTGTTTATGGGACAATCTTTCCTTCTCCCCCTCTCCCCCTCCCAATTGTCGTTGCGGAGGATCCGCAGTGCGTGCGATGAATAATCGAGTCTGAAGACTGTTACGAGGAAAACATTCCCTGGTTCGCAACTCCTCCTCCTCTGCCTGCACCCTCTACTAGGACACAGTCTAACTCCTCCGCCCCCCTTCCCCCCCCCCCACTGAGATTATGGCATCCACTTCACAACTACGCATCAGCGGCGGCGGCGGCGGCGGCAGCGGCTCTGCCGTGAACAGAGCCAGTAGCTTCAAACGCACGAAGGAGAAGGACGGCGAAGGGTCCTCCAAGTCGAAGAAGGAGGCCAACAGAGGCCGAAGGGACGGCGGCCGAAAGGGTGGAGGCGGAGGAGGAGATGACGGCGGTCCGACCGGCCACTGGGCGACGGCGAGGGCAAAGATGGACGTGTCCAAGGCACTTGCCATCATGGGATTCAGCTCTTCTAGAAAGCTGGACGGCGACGCCCAGACAGAGCTGAACATGGCACTTTCCAGGCAGATGGAGAAGATAGGTAGCTTATAACTACGTACTAAGGGGTAGCGGTAGAAAAAGTGCTGGTGGACGTTTGTAGATCTCGTGGGGCCTACTAATTCCCCTCCTTGTAGTAGGTACTATCTGGGGCTAATCGTCCCTCTTTCCATCTTCTTGCAGAGAACCCTGACTACAAGGGCCGCCAGCGCCGCGGTGGGGGAAAGGGCAAGCGCGGGGTCACGGCGGGGCCGCCGATCTCCATCGAGGAGCAACAGAGGAACGACGTGCGGATGCTGCACGAGGCGTACCAGTTCCTCATGCACAAGTTCATCACCCCAGCTTCCGTCTCCTCATCCTCATCCTCCGCCGCCGCCGCCACCACCAGCACCGACAAGAAGGAACAGCGGCACGATCCAACCGTCCCATGAAATCGTGAAGCCGTATACTACTCTCACACGAGACTTATGAGACTTGTAAAATACCGAATGCAATGGTGCTGCGTGCGTAACCCAACTCCATGAGACAGGAGCGAGATTTGTGTATTATTTTGTTCTACTGTACTGTGAAAGTAAGTTCTTGAGGAGCGGAATTCCTTACACGTACTACCGGTTTACCTTTGATCACATGGCGTCTGCTTCCTTCTATCGCGGCGGTACTGGAGGCCCCGTGAGCAGAGGTGGCGGCTCCAAACACAAGACCAGGGCCAGGTCTCCCAGGATTAGTCAGGACGATGTCAGGGATGGGGTGGCCGCCAGCGGCGGGGAGGACTCACAAACCAGCCACTGGGCCACGGCTCGGGCCAAGATGGACGTGTCAAAGGCACTGGCCATCATGGGCTTCAGTTCTTCGCGCACCCTGGACCATGACGCCAGGGGGGAACTGCACTCTGCGCTGGCAAGGCAGATGGAAATGCTAGGTAAAGGGAAGGAGCTTTCTGTCATAGAAAAATCGGACAATTTTCTCTCTTTTTTCGATTACGCAGTAGTTACCAACTGGCACATTCTAACAAAGCTAACAAATTTGGCATAGCTGAACTCTCTTTCGCAATGCAAAACTTTGTGCGACACTGGTAAATAAAATCATAAATCTGTTATGTCTAGCTGGGAAAATTTGGAACACGCTTGAGGCTGAGAGCTGGCAGCACTGTTTTCGATTTTGTGAGCTTAGTGTTAAGTTCCAGTATGGCTCAACCTCATCATATGCAAACTTCCATATGCAGAAAACCCCCGCTACAAAGACCGTCGCCGGCGGCAAGCAGTAGGGTCCGGGGGTGGGCCAGGGACACCGACGTCTGTGGAGGAGCAGCAGCGGGACGACGTGCGGATGCTCCACGAGGCGTACCAGTTCCTCTCCCGAAAGTTCATCAGCCCGCCAACTCCCACCACATCTGCACCCACCGCCGCGGATGCAGCCGCCCCCTCCTCCTCCGCTTTAACCTCAGTTCAGCAAAAAGAAAAGGTTGAGCAGAAACATGATCCAACAGTGCCATGAAGCCGATGGATGCTCTGTCGAAGTTTCGTCGAAAAAGCTTGGGGTGCCTTATTTTGCTTGGTTTCCTTCTATGCAAACTCCTCGAATGAATATTGCGTTGTTGCCACATAATCTCTTTGCAAAGTGCTGAAAGCGCTGGCCCAAACTTGAAGTTTTCAAAGGCGTGTGAAGGGATTAAGAGACTGCTTGATTATTTCGCTAATTGAGTGCCCAAGGTTTCAGCTAAGGTATTTGCTTTTGAAAAAAATTGCTTTGTTGCTAATTTCCAGTTCTGTGGGGCTAATTTGTAAATTTGTTACATGTAAAGACAGGCAAACAAATGAGCACTTGCTACCGTTGTGAGAAAAAAATGCATAAGCGTTCTAGACCGTATTGCAATACAACACGTATTGTTGACTGATACAAGCTCTAAACCAGGGGTGGAATAATCTACTTGTCGCATGGGGACATGTGCTAGAACCCAGGCACGTCACTTCAGAGAAAGAAATGTGGCCCTTTGCACAGATAGGTCACGCACCCCTTTCATTTACATAAAAGTATCGGACAAGGAATTGAAATAATTCAAATGTAAAAATTGTGTGTTCTATTGGTTTGCTTGGTTATTTGTTGAAAAGTCAATTGAACAAGAACATCAGACACGTTCTTAAAATGCTATGCTCGCTATGATAACCTTGATTTACTGCACTTATAAAAGCGTCATTGTGCATTAGAGTTTGTGTATCATCTGCACTGCTACCTTCACGTGCTTCAGTGCTTGATTTCATTCAGCTGTCATCTGCTCCCAATCTCGCATAGGGTACTACCGTACAAGGCATGATGCAAATAAACGTCTCAGCAACTCTGCCGTAGTAGTGAGTACTTCCACATACGAGTAATTCACGTAAGTAGTTTACAGGTTGCAGGCTACTTGCTATTTGCGGCGCCAAGTCGGTGAAAGCAAGAGGAAAGAGTTGGTGTTGTCGCTGCTCTTTGCTTGTAGGTATGTGGTACTTCTGCTGTTGCTGTGGTTGTATACCCAGATTCTTGTTTAACATAGCACAATCCACAGTCAACTGTTGCTACAGCTCCTCCAGATTAGGTTGCTTGGCGAGGTCTACTGTACGTACAGTACAGTATGTTAGTACTCGTACATCTCCTTCCCTTGACCTACCTCAACCCTCCTCATTACCTGACCTATCCCAACTGCTTTCTCGTTTGTTTCTACCCGCAAACCCAAGTTAACCCATTTTGTTCCACGTATAACATCTTTACAGACCAGGTGTGCTCAAGGCAAGACTTTTTAGGTAATAGACGTATTCCTTAAACGTTCGTACGGCAGCAGTATCCCCCCTAGAGGAGAAGTGCTATGGAATAACACCAGAGAGCCAGTAATAGCTTTATTCTGAGGTGGGCAAGAGGAGGAGAGAGGGGAAGAAGGGGAGGAAAGAAAAGTGAAAGAGGGAATAGCCAGCAACAAATACAAACAAGATCAAAATGTGTTCAAACATCTCCCACAAGGAATTGGTAAAATAATGGCAAGAGATTCACCATAAAAAAACCTTGTTTTAAATTGATTAACTCAACCGATCTTGTTGGAATATGTACTGTATTCCTAGCACCGTTAAAACCGCGGTTAAAACGAGGGGGAGTAGAAGGAGAGACATCTTTGTCCGGCCAGGGCCAAGGCAGTCACGGACACGACAGAAAGACTAAGGAGGTAAGGGAGAAGGTTAATTCAAGAAGATACGCCGCCAAAAGCAGAACAGTCCGAAAGGGATAATAACATTGCAGATACATTTTCTACTGCTCCTCACCAAGCTCACTATACCAGTTCTTTCCACATCACCCAACCCCGTGCGTGGCCTTTTGGCACTGCGGTGGCAACAAGTCCTGTCCTCTCTCTGCCCGTCCACCGTATCGTATCATCGGGTCAAGGCGGGATTGGAGAGAGAGAGAGAGACTTTGTGGTGCAGCTAGGTGTGGGTGGAGGGAAATGGGAAGGCACAGTAGCACAAGGAAGCGTCGTGAACGGTGCCGAAGTGGACGTTTTTGAGACTCTCTTCCTCCTCCTCCTCCTGCACTCCAGTCGCCATGGCCTCCGCTTCCTCCCTTCATCCGGACAACAAGGGGAAAGGAGGAGGAGATGAACTGCACAGGAGCGGCAGCTTCAAACGCAAGAAGGACGCGGGCAAGAACGTCGCCTCCGCCTCTCACGAGAACAATGACGGCCCGAGGAGCCGCTGGGCAATGGCCAGGGCCAAGATGGACGTGTCGAAGGCGCTTGCCATCATGGGATTCAGCTCTTCGCGCACTCTGGATCGTGACGCCAGAGAAGAGCTCAATTCGGCACTCTCCAAGCAAATGGAGATGATAGGTGTGAATGTGGTACTACTGTAGTACCAGTGCCGCTAGTATAAAATCACCTAACCCCCTCAACTTCTTTGCAGAGAATCCTCGGTACAAGGAGCGTCGCCGCCGCCAGATCTCGCAGGCCGGCACGGCCAGCAGCCTGCACGCGCCCACCACCGTGGAGGAGCAGCAGCGGAACGACGTGCGACTGCTGCACGAGGCCTACCAGTTCCTCTCGAGGAAGTTCATCACCCAGGAGCCGCTGCACAGCCCGGTGGCGACGGCGCCCGCCACCACCAAGAAGCAGCAAAAGGGGGAGGACGGAGAGTGGCACCTCCCTTGAAGACCTGCTCACCTGTCCACTCTCAAGAAAGAAGATGCAACAATGCATGATCATCTTAGCAGAGGAGCCTGCCTCGTTGATGAGAGGTCACGTGTGCCATGCAGATGTGTCCGAGTGTGAAACCATGAGTGGTGATGATGAGGTCCCGTGTGCAAGAACGAACTTTTTGTTTGGCGATTACTGCATCGTGGTACGACTGGGTCAGTGAGAGAAAGAGACATGTTTCGTCCACCTGTTGAAGCGAAACTCTACCTCTGGGAGAAGCTCAAACTGCTCATTTTTTTTTGTCTCGCCACAACCTGAGCAATAAATTGTTGTCCCCATGAGGATCTTTGCACTACCTGTGCAGCCCCCATTTATTAGGACACTCCCAGCTCCTCCCTCCCTCTCCCCCCTGCGCAACAGATACAACTTTCATCTTCACAACTCTTCCTGCTGCTACGGTACATTACTGGGCACAGAACTTTTCTTTTTCGATTGCGGTGCTTCTGCTTCTTGAAGTTGGCGACCCTTTCCGGATGTTTTGTTTCCCCCCCCCCCCCCCCACCCTTTCCTTGATCGTCCTGCCGGAGGTCCATTTATAATCCTGGACTTCCCGCACAAAATTTTACAGTTGTCCCTGCTGCGTCCATGGCAACCGCATTGAGTGAATTGCATGAGATTTGCTCAAAAATATAAAAGGCTTCGAGACATTTCCCTACTATTTAATAAGAAAATTTGTAGAGGTGTCTGGGCCCTCAAAACTGTCTCTTACTTCTTATTTATGAATGAATGAATGACGTTGATTGGTATTTCCAAAAAAAGGCAAGGGTGCAAAAAGATGTCATTGGGTCTAAACAAAGAGACTGAACCACGTACCGCACGTAGTACATAGAAACAACTACCTTGCCTTGGTGTACGCTTTTTCTCTCTTCAGATGGATGGACTCTCCTCTCCTCCACCTTCCCTTCGCATGCAGCTTGCTGCCCTTCATCAAAGGCATCTGCATTAAGACAGGCTACCGCCGCCATTCGGAGGTGGCTGCACGAAAGTAAGGACCTTTTTTGGGAAAGAAAAAAAGTTCCTGATTGTTATTTCCGCCCTCTTTCCCCCCCTCAACCAAGGAGGTCTTTTTCTCCTTCCCTTCCGCGGCCACGGTGACGACGGTGGTGGATCCAGGAGGGGGGAGGACGAAACAGAA
>JAAUYM010021215.1_pt1 | contig 12064 bp, 12 predicted proteins | sample 7278001 | NCBI WGS metagenome assembly JAAUYM01 (sample SAMN14350224, study PRJNA611818) | marine sediment metagenome | isolation source: surface marine sediment (1.8m) | place: French Polynesia: Moorea | collected 2018-08
CGATCTTCGAGGCAGCCTCAGAAAAATATCCCGACATCATCTTTTCCAAGGTCAACACCGAGCAGGAAAGAGAGATCGCCGCGCATTTCAGTATTCGCTCCATCCCCACCATCATGGTATTCCGCGATGCGATGCTGGTATTCGCGCAACCCGGTAGTATCCCGGAGAACGCGATTGGCGAGTTGATCGACAAGGTCAAGGCGTTGGACATGGAAGAAGTGCGTAAAACCAAGGGTAAAGCCTGATATGAAAACAACACTCGGTAGATTCCTGATCCTGTTCACCCTGTCCTTGCCATTGCAGGCGGCAGAACTGGCCGGAGTTTTCGTCGAGGACAAGATCACTGCGCCAAACGGTGAATCACTGGTTCTCAATGGCATGGGGCTAAGGGAAAAACTGTGGGTCGATGTCTATGTCGGATCCTTGTACCTGGGCAAGTCCAGCAGTAGTGTGGCGGATATCCTGGCAATGAATACTGCACTACGAATTCGGATTGATTCCATCTACAAGGAAGTCTCCAGTGAAAAACTGATCGATGCCTGGAAGAAAGGCTTCGAAAAAAATCAGACCCCGCAGAAGCTGCAACAGCTCAAAGAGGAAATCGAACAGTTCTACAGCTTCTTTGCCGACAGCTCGAAGAAGGGTGACTATTTTGTCATCGACTATATCCCTGGCCAGGGCACCTCGGTGACCAAGAATGGCAACCTGCTCGGTACCATCGAAGGAATCGATTTCAAGGACGCCCTGCTGGAAATCTGGCTGGGCAATTATCCGGTCGACAAGGGCCTGAAAAAGGGCATGCTCGGCCTCAACTAGGCCTTACAACGTCTTGAATACCTCGCTGGCCGTATCAATGGTCTGCTGCAGGATTGCGTCATCATGGGTCGAACTGACAAAACCCGCCTCGTAGGCCGAAGGTGCCAGGTAAACCCCCCGATCCAGCATCGCATGGAAAAAGGCGCGAAAACGCTCGAGGTCACAGGCACCCACATCGGCAAAACTCTGCACTGATTCCTGCTCGGTAAAAAATAGCCCGAACATACCACCGGCCCGGTTGGCGGTCATCGCCACCCCGTTATCGCTGGCTGCCGCCAGGATGCCCTCAACCAGGAAATCGGTCTTGCGCGTCAGCTCCTCGAAAAAACCGTCGCGACTGATGATCTCCAGATTTTTCAGGCCGGCGGTCATCGCGATCGGGTTGCCGGACAGGGTACCAGCCTGGTACACCGGACCGACGGGCGCCAGGTGGTCCATGATCTCCTGCTTGCCGCCAAACGCCCCGACCGGCATGCCGCCACCGATGACCTTGCCCAACGCGGTCAGGTCAGGTTCGATTCCCAGGTAACCCTGGGCCCCGGTCAGACTGACCCGGAAACCGGTCATGACTTCATCGATGATGAATACCGCGCCATGTTTGGTACAGTTGTCCCGCAGACACTCGAGAAAGCCCGGCACCGGTAATATGCAGTTCATATTGCCGGTTATCGGTTCCACGATCAGGCAGGCGATCTCATCGCCGATATCATCGAATAGCTGGTTGACCTGCTCGATATTATTGTATTCGAGAGTGATGGTGTTCTCCGCCAGCGCCTTAGGGATACCGGGTGAACTCGGTACTCCCATGGTCAGCGCGCCGGAACCGGCCTTGACCAGTAACGAATCACCATGACCGTGATAACAGCCTTCGAACTTGACGATCTTGTCGCGCCCGGTATAACCGCGGGCGAGGCGAATCGCCGACATCGTGGCCTCGGTACCGGAATTGGTCATCCGTACCTGGTCCATACCGGGCATGGTGTTGCAGATTTTCTCCGCCAGGATCACTTCCAGTTCGGTCGGGGCGCCATAACTCAGGCCATGATCAACTGCCTCCTTGACCGCGTCGAGAATTTCGTCGTTGGCATGGCCACAAATCATTGGCCCCCAGGAGCCGACATAATCGATATAGGCATTGCCGTCGACATCATACATGTACGCCCCCTTGGCGCGCTCGATGAAGATCGGCGTGCCACCGACGCCGTTGAAGGCCCGGACCGGGGAATTGACGCCACCGGGAATGGATTTCTGCGCACGCTGGTATAACTGTTCGGATCGACTCATGACAATATCTGTGTTGGTGACAAAGCCGGGTATTCTACGCAAAAACCCGGCTCGTTAGAACAACAGGGATCAACTAGTCGGGGAAAAGCCGACTCAGCTTTTGTGCCCGGGCAAACACATCCTTGTGCGCGAACAAACCCTGGATTAGCGCGATCATGTCGGCACCCTGCTCGATCAGGATCGACGCATTGTCCGGGTCGATGCCGCCAATCGCACACAGCGGGATGGATAATTCGGCCCTGGCCTGAGCCAACAGCGCCGGCTCCGCCTGCACCGCGTCGGGTTTGGTTCGGGATGGGAAAAATCGTCCGAAAGCGACATAGTCAGCTCCCTCCGCCTGTGCCTGTTGCGCTAACTCAAGACGGTTATAACAGGAACAGCCGATGATGGATTGCGCTCCCAGTTGCGCACGCGCTTCGGTAATCGATGCGTCCTGACGACCCAGGTGCACGCCGTCGGCGGAAACCGTTAACGCCAGTTCGACATCGTCGTTGATGATGAACAGGGCCTGATGCTCGGTGCATAGTTGGCGCAGGGCCCGGGCCTGGGTTAAACGTTGCGAAGATGGCAATTGCTTGGCGCGATATTGCAACACTCGCATCCCGCCCTGCAACGCCTGACTGACCGCATCGGTCAAGCTGTTCAGATCGGTTAACAACTGGTGATCGGTAATCCCGTACAGGCCGTGAAGCCTAGATCGCATAGTCGCCTCTAATCCTCACTGTCGACCCAGAACAGGCGATTCGGAAACAACTGGCCCATCCCCAGACGGTAGGCGTTATCCAGGCTATGCCAGGTAAAATGCTGGGCCTCGCGGGCGGCCGATAACGGATCAAGGCCCAGCGCGATCAGCGCACTCAGGGTCGCGGCCAGGGTACAGCCGCTGCCATGGTATTCGTGCGGCAGGCGCGGCCATTCGAAATGGTCGATCTCCCGGTGATTGTGATACAGGCGATTGACCACGTGCCGATTATCATCATGGGTGCCGGTGATCAGCACATGATCACAGCCGCGATCGAGCAGGCCATTGGCCATCGCGGCAGGGGTATCCGCTTCCGGTACTAGGGTCGCGGCTTCCATCGTATTCGGGGTCAGCACATCGGTGATCGGTAGCAGCAGGTTTTGCATCGCCTCGACGATATCGCCATCAGCCAACTCGGTGCCCGCACCACTGGCCAGTACCGGGTCGAAGATCACCGGAATATCCTGGTAATCGTAGAGAATCGAATGTACCGCCTCGATAACATCGACGCTGCCCATCAGGCCCAGCTTGAACGCTGCCACCGGCATATCCTCCAATACCGCGCGCGCTGACTGGATGACAATATCCTCTCCGATCGGGATCAGACTGGAGACATCGATGCTATCCTGCACGGTCAGGCAGGTAATGACGCTGCTGGCATGGCAGCCCTGGCTGCTGATAGCCTGGATATCGGCGGAGATGCCGGCCCCGCCGGTAGCATCGTGCCCGGAAAAACATAACACCACGGGTGGTGACGTGTTCGTTTGATCGTTTTCCACTAATTTCAATCCGTTAAAACTTCAGTATAACCCCATCTGCCGGTTGCCGTGAATCACCCGGTCTGGGTGGCCGGCGCTGCCGTCTGCCGCAGATTCTCATGGTTCATCAACACCTTGATCAGGCCGATCGAGGGCAGACCCAATACCGCGGCATAAATGAAGAATACCGGGTAACTACTGGCATCAACTACCCAGCCGGAGAAGCCGGCGATAAATTTCGCCAGCAACAACATAATCGAACTGAATAACGCATACTGGGTCGCGGTATAGGCCTTGTTGGTCAGTGCCGACAGATAGGCGACAAAGGTCGTGGTAGCGATACCGGCGGCCAGGTTATCGGCACCCACCACCATGATCAGCCATAACAACTCTGCCTGTTGCAGGGCTAGCCAGGCAAACAACAGGTTGGTCAGCACCACCAGGATCGCCCCGGTCATCAGCATCCGCATCTTACCGTAATGCATGACCAGCACCCCGCCGAACAAAGCACCGCCAATCGTCACCAGCGGGCCGACGGTCTTGGTCACCAGACCGATCTCAAGTTCGCTGTAACCCATGTCGATATAAAACGGATTGGCCATGACCCCGAGGGTGATATCACTGATCCGAAACACCATGATGAAGGCCAGGATAATCACCGCGAATAAACCATGCCGGGCAAAGAACTCGGCAAACGGGCTGACCACCGCGCCGATGAACCAGTTTTGCAGGCGTTGCCAGGTGCCAGCGAGTTGCAACTCGCGGTTGGCTCGCTCGATCATTTCCTGCTCGGTATGGCGATCGGCCTGCAGCTGAGCCTGCTGTGGTTCGCTGATAATCAGGACACTGACCACACCAATCAGCATACAGGCAGCCATCACCTGGTAAGCCACCGGCCAGGAGTAAAAGTGGGCCAGGCTGAAAGCACCGCCACCGGCGACGATCATGCCCAGGCGGTATCCCAGCTGGTAGGTACCGGCCATCGCGCCCTGGTATTCATCACCGATGGCCTCGATGCGCCAGGCATCGATGGTGATATCCTGGGTGGCGGAAGAGAACGCGGTCATCACCGCAAACAACACCACCGCCTGTAATTGACCGAGTGGATCACTCGCCGCCATGTTCAACAAGCCGAAGATGACCCCGGCCTGGGCCAGTAGCATCCAGCTACGGCGTTGCCCCAACGCCCTGCCCAATAGCGGCAGCGGCAGGCGGTCCACCAGCGGCGACCAGGTGAACTTCAGGCCATAGGCCAGCGCCACCCAACTGACAAAGCCGATCGTGGTCTTGTCCACGCCTTCCACCCGCAGCCAGGCCGATAAGGTACCGAATACCAGTAACAGGGGCAGGCCCGCCGAGAAGCCCAGAAACAACATCGCCAGCACCTTGGGATTCTTATAGACCAGAAAGGATTCAGCCCAGTTATGTCCCCCGTTACGCGGCATACCCGGATACTTCATTCAGCGCCTTCAATGGCAAACGCATAGTCCATGATCAGGGGCGCGTGGTCGGAAAAACGTTGCTGTTTGTAGATCGATGCCTGTTGCACCGTGGACTTGAGTTTGGGTGTCACCACCTGGTAATCGATGCGCCAACCGACATTCTTGTCCCAGGCCTGGCCGCGATTCGACCACCAGGTGTACTGATCTGCTCCCGGCTCGACCTCGCGGAATGCATCGACATAACCGATATCGTCGAACACCGTGGTCATCCAGTCACGTTCATAGGGCAGGAATCCGGAATTTTTCTGGTTGGAACGCCAGTTCTTCAGGTCGATCTGCTTGTGCGCGATGTTCCAGTCACCACAGATGACAAATTCACGCCGTTTGCGCCGCAGAGATTGTAAATGGAGTTTGAAACTATCGAGGAAACGGTCTTTCGATTGCTGGCGATGATCACCGGACGAACCGGAAGGTGCATACAGCGACACCACCGACAGGTTTTTATAGCGGAACTCGAGGTAACGACCCTCGTTATCGAATTCACTTTCACCATAACCGCGGATGACCTCGACCGGTTTGTGCCGACTGTAGATGGCAGTACCACTATAGCCTTTCTTCTGCGCATCGAAATAAGCCGTGTAATAGCCCCGGGGATGGAATTGCTCATCCTGCAGCTGATCGATCTGCGCCTTGGTTTCCTGTACGCAGATTACGTCGGCGTCTTGTTGCGGCAACCAGGCAAAAAAATCCTTGCGCGCAGCCGCACGGATGCCATTGGTATTGATGGAAATGATCTTCATGAATTTAGACAATTCTGGTGATTCGGCTATGATACCGCATCCGTGGCTATCTAGGTGAATCATGCAAGCATTTCAACAACAGTTTCTGCAATATTGTGTCGATCGCGGGGTGCTGAGATTTGGCGAATTCACGCTTAAATCCGGGCGGGTCAGCCCCTATTTCTTCAACGCCGGTCTGTTCAACAGTGGCGCTGATCTGGCTGCGCTGGGTGACTTCTATGCCCAGGCCATCCAACATTCCGGCGTCGATTTCGATCTGTTGTTCGGCCCGGCCTATAAGGGCATACCGTTGGCAGCGATCACCGCCGCCAGCCTCTACCGTCAACACCAGGTCGATAAGCCTTATGCCTTCGATCGCAAGGAGATAAAGGATCATGGCGAGGGCGGCCAGATCGTCGGTGCCCAGATCCGTGGTGACATCCTGATTATCGATGACGTCATCACTGCCGGTACCGCAATCCGCCAGTCGATGCAGCTGATTGAATCTTTAGGGGGCAGAGTCAAAGCAGTGACCATCGCCCTGGATCGACAGGAGAGAGGCCAGGGCGAACTGTCGGCAATCGAGGAACTCGAACAACAGGGTATCCAGGTCATTCCCATTATCAGATTGGCCGATATCATCAGTTACCTGGAATCGAGCGGAGATCCCCTCCAACTCAAGGCGATCCGCGAATACCGGGCGGTATACGGGATTAGCTGACGTTCATCGGATACTGATCATCCGCGGGAACTCGGCGGCAGCGCCGCGGTCACAGCTCTAAAATCAAGAGAAAAACCGACATGCCGCTGCTCAAAACCACCCTGATGCTGTCCCTGCTGCTGCCAACCATACTGGTGGCCGACCCGGTCAGCGTTAAGAGCGGCCCTTATCAGACCGCGGTGGTCGAACTCTACACCTCGGAAGGCTGCAGCAGCTGTCCGCCGGCGGATAACTGGCTGGCGCAGTTGATCCAACTACCGGAAGGTGAACTCGATGTGCTGGCATTGTCGTTTCATGTCGATTACTGGGATTACCTGGGTTGGAAAGACGAATTTGCCAGCCCGCGCTATAGCCAGCGTCAGCGGGATCTGGGCAAGATCAATCGACAACGCACGATTTATACCCCGGAGTTTTTTGTCGACGGCATGGAGGCGCGCGGTTCCGGCAACATCATCGGCAAAATCCGCAAGGCCAACCAGACCAACGCCAGCGTCGATCTCGAACTAGTCCATGATATCAACGATCAAAAGCTGAAGTTACGGCTCTCGAGCCAGGACAACTCCGAGCAAAACCCCCGGGTGCAGTTCGTGGTCTACGAGAATGAGCTGTCGAACCAGGTTAAGCGTGGAGAAAATGCCGGACGTGAACTCAAACATCAGCGTGTGGTCAGGTATTTGAGCCGGCCAATCGAGCTCCAACCCGAGCTCAGGCATGACATCAATATCGACCCGGAGTGGCAACGACAACACCTCGGTATCGCCGCTTTGGTGACCTCTGCGAAGAGTGAATACCTGCAGGCCGTGTACTCCCCGCTGCAATAAGCCCGACAGACGGTACAGGCGGAGTTTACATCTGATAATTTAGCAGTTATGGTCTATTATCACAGGCTAGGACGAAAATAAACCCGGACGTTTGCATGCGATTTCGATGCGGGAAACCTAACAACTGTGTAGAGCTTAAAACCCGGATGTTCAACCAGAACCGACAATGTGCAACAAAATTCCCATGCTTGAAGCTGTTTGTGGCGCTAGGCATGCCTGCACTACTGTTGATGCCGGTTCAGGCAGCAGGCTTATACAAGTGGGTCGATGAAAACGGGGAAATCCGCTACAGCGACCGTTTGCCGCCGCAACAATCGAAGAAACGCTTTCAAACCCTGACCCCCAGCGGTCGGGTCCTGGGCACCCAGGAAGCCTCCAAAACCCCCGAACAGATCAGGCAAGAGCGCGCCGAAGAGCAGAGAAAACAACGGGCAGCCGAACGCCTGGCACGTGAAGAGGCGCGTAAGCGGGCTGAACAGAAACACAACGATGACGTCCTGATGTTGACCTACTCTACCGAGGCTGAATTGATCGAGGCCGAACAGGAGCGTCTGGCCGTCGTCGATTCGGTGATCAAGTTACTGCAGAAGAATATCGCGGAAGAAGAGGATAAGAAGGCAAAACTCGAGGATACCGCGAAAACCCGCTATCTCGACAATGGCGTCAATGTCCCCGGCGGTCTGGCCCAACAGATTGAATATTCTGAAGAAAAAATTGCCGCGACCCAGCGTCAGCTACTATTGAAAATGGATGCCCGGGACAAGGTCAAGCGCCAATATGCTGAAGACCTGGTCCGCTATCGCCAGTTATCGCAAATCCGTGCGGAACAGGAAGCCGCGGCAAGAGCTCGCGCCGAGGAACAGCTCTAGTCGTAGTGGTCCAATCGGACAACAAGGTGACTCTCAGCCTCTGATCAGGGTACCTACCCCTTGATTGGTCAACAATTCCAACAATACCGAGTGTTTGACCCGGCCATCGATAATATGGCTGGTCTTAACCCCTGATTTCACCGCATCCAGCGCGCAGGCAACCTTGGGCAGCATCCCGCCATGGATGATCCCGTCTTCGATCAACTGATCGGTGGTGCCGGCATCGAGCCCGGTTAGCAACTGGTCATCGTTATCCAGCACGCCAGGGGTATTGGTCAGAAGCAACAGCTTTTCCGCACCGAGCACCGCCGCCAGCTTACCCGCCACCAGGTCTGCATTGATATTGTAAGAGGCGCCGTCCTTGCCCACACCTATCGGCGCGATGACCGGGATGAAATCATCCTCATCCAGCATCTTGACCACCGACGGGTCGATGCTTTCCACCTGCCCGACATGGCCGAGATCGATGATTTCCGAGGTTTGCTCGGCCTTGCTGGTCAGTTCCAGGCGCCGCGCATTGATCAGCCCCCCGTCCTTGCCGGTGAGGCCCACTGCGCGTCCGCCATGGGTATTGATCAGGGATACGATTTCCTTGTTGACCAGGCCCCCAAGCACCATTTGCACGACGTCCATGGTTTCTCGGTCGGTCACCCGCATGCCCTCGATGAAACGGCTCTCCTTACCGATCCGTTCCAGCAACTGGCCGATTTGTGGCCCGCCCCCGTGGACGATAACCGGATTGACCCCAACCTGCTTCAACAACACGATATCCTGGGCGAAACTGCTTTTCAGCTCCTCGTCCACCATCGCATTGCCGCCATATTTAATCACGACGGTCTTACGGTCCAGGCGCTGGATGTAGGGCAGGGCCTCGATCAGGATTTCTGCGGTATTGTCAAAACAGTCAGTCATATTCTTAGCGCTTAGGTTTTCTGGTTTATTGGTGTTACCTCGCGGTAAACCCGCGCGATTATAGCAACAAGCTCGTGCGCAAGATCGGTTTTCGGCTGGCGGGCCAGATCTTCCGAACCGCCTGGCCAGAACACCGACAGCGCGTTGTCATCCACCTCGAAACCGCTGGCCGGATCATCCACCCGGTTTGCCGCGATCATATCGAGGTTTTTATCCGCCAGCTTTTGCAAGGCATATTGTTCGAGCTCACTGGTCTCGGCCGCAAAGCCGACACAAAACGGTTTGTTATCGCGCAACGACACCGAGGCCAGGATATCCGGATTCTTGACCAGTTGCAGGGACATCTCCCCGGCTGTCTTCTTGATCTTCTCCGCTGCAATCGTCTCTACCCGATAATCCGCCACCGCCGCAGTGGCGATGAAAATGTCCTGCTCATCGATATGCGCGATAACCTGCTCCAGCATATCCCCGGCCGATTCACTGTGTACCACCGCTACCGAATCTGGTGGATCCAGGCATACCGGTCCGGTCACCAGGGTCACCTCGGCCCCGGCATCGCGGGCCGCCGCCGCCAGCGCATAACCCATCTTGCCCGAACTGCGGTTGGACAGATAGCGTACCGGGTCGATCGCCTCACGGGTCGGGCCAGCGGTGATCAACAGCTTGCAACCGGTCAACGGACCCGGCCGGAACAGTCCCACGCTGAGATCGGCCAGTTGTAGCGGTTCCAGCATCCGACCCGCGCCGACATCGCCGCAGGCCTGCTCGCCCGCGGCCGGCCCCCAGATCAGCACGCCATGCTGACGCAGGCGTTGGATATTATCCTGGGTGGCCTGGTTCTTATACATCTGCTGGTTCATCGCCGGCGCCACCGCGACCGGGCAGGACGCTGCCAACACGATGGTCAACAACAGGTTGTCAGCATAGCCATCGGCCAGCTTGGCCATACTGTCGGCGGATGCCGGAGCGATGACAATCAGATCTGCCCAGCGGGCCAGTTCGATATGATCCATCGCATTCGCCGCGTCGGCATCGAATAATTCCGATAACACCGGTTCACCGGTCAGGGCCTGGAAGGTCAGCGGCTGAATAAATTCCTTGGCCGCGGAAGTCATCACGACCCGGACCTGGGCACCCTGCTTGATCAGCAACCGGCAGTATTCCGCTGCCTTGTAAGCGGCAATGCCTCCGGTGACCCCGAGCAGGATATTTTTATTGTCTAAATCAGGCATATCTTATATTTTACAGGAGGCATATTAAAACAGCGAGGGAGTGCACGATGCCTATTACGGATTGGCCGACGGATGAACGGCCGCGAGAAAAACTGTTGCTCAAGGGCGCCGGCAGCCTGTCAGACGCCGAGTTACTGGCGATATTCCTGCGTACCGGTATCCAGGGCAAATCGGCCGTGGACCTGGCAAGAGACCTGTTATCCAGCTTCGGCTCACTGCGCGCATTATTGACCAGTCAACAAAACTCATTCTGTGCCCACAAGGGTCTGGGTACGGCAAAATACGCGCAACTCCAGGCCGTGCTGGAAATGGCCAGACGCCATCTGGGCGAAAACCTCAAACGCGACCAGGTCCTGAATAACCCATCCGACACCCGCCTCTACCTGCAATCGTTAATGCGCGATTATCACCACGAGGTGTTTGGCTGCCTGATGCTGGATAACAAGAACCGCGCAATCGTGTTCCGCGAACTGTTCCGCGGCAGTATCAATAGTGCCAGCGTACATCCACGCGAGGTGGTCAAACAGGCATTGGCGGATAACGCGGCCGCGGTCATCCTCGCCCATAATCATCCATCCGGCGTCGCCGAACCCAGCCAGTCCGACCTGCAGGTCACCCAGCGTCTGAGCCAGGCGTTGGAACTGGTGGATATCCGGGTGCTCGATCACCTGGTGATAGGGGACGAGGTATTCTGTTTTTCTGAACGCGGACTGATCTAGGAAGAGCAGGACAGCATCGAGCAACCCGCTTTATGCCGGGCCCATTCCGGTCGTCTGGCGGCAAACTTTTCTTTGTCCGGCTGTTCGTCATACGGCCGGCGCAATACTTCGTGTAACTCGTGCAACAGGGAGACATCGCCCTCGGCAGCAAGGTCGATGGCCTGTTGCGCCAGGTAATTACGCAGGACATATTTTGGGTTAATCGCGTTCATCCGCTGTTTGCGTTCAGCCTCGCTAACTTTAGCTAAGTCGATCGCCTGTTGATACTGTTCCAGCCACCCTGCTAAAGCCTGTAGATATTGATCGTCGATCTGGGCCGGCTGATACCAGGCATCCTGCAGGACCTGTTGTGCCGATTGCATCGACATTGGCTGGTGGCTGAGATCGAGCCTGGCCAGGCCACGATAGAACAAGGTCATGTCGGTTTCCACCTGTTGCAGCAAAGTGAACAAATCGGTCAACAGTTGGTTGATTGCATCACTGGTTTCGGCGAAGCCGAGCTTGTTCGCTAGCATCTGCTGATATCGCTGTTGGAAATGATCCGCATACAGCTGCAGGGCCTGTTCCAACGGTGCCGCATCATCGAATAGCGGATAGACTGCCTCAGCAAGTTGCAACAGGTTCCAATGCGCAATCTGCGGTTGATGGGCAAACCGATAACGCCGGCCCTGGGCATCGGTCGTATTCGGTGTCCAGTCCGGATCATAATCCTCCAGCCATCCATAGGGGCCATAGTCGATAGTCAGACCGAGGATCGACATATTGTCAGTATTCATCACGCCATGCACAAAACCTACCCGCATCCAGTGCACGATCATCTCCGCGGTGCTGGTACAGACTTCTTCAAACCATTGTCGATAAACCCCCGGTGATGATCGATCGAGATGGGGGAAATCAGTGGCAATGGTATAGTCCAGCAGCTGTTGTAGGGTTTCGAGATCTCCTTGCGCGGCCAGGATCTGAAAATTC
>JAAUYM010037616.1_pt1 | contig 12063 bp, 7 predicted proteins | sample 7278001 | NCBI WGS metagenome assembly JAAUYM01 (sample SAMN14350224, study PRJNA611818) | marine sediment metagenome | isolation source: surface marine sediment (1.8m) | place: French Polynesia: Moorea | collected 2018-08
CCTTTTGACAATACTGTACTTTTGACAATAATGTACGAAGATGCCTGGAGAACAAGAAGAACAAGAACAAGAACAACTCGACCCATCCTATGACCTGTCGGCTATCGCCGCAGGTAAAAAGCCCTCTAATCCGAAATCCCGACATACCAAATTTTCTACCACTTTTTGTCAAAGTTCTAATTTTTCACATATCACAATTTCACTCATATCAATGAGCTTTTAATGTTGCACATCATGTTATGGCTTTACACACTCGCAATACATTGGAATCACAGTACTCTTATAACTAGTACTGTACTGTACTATTGTCCCGCTAATCCGAAGTACCATTTTTAAAGTCCCTCTAATCAGGAGTAATTTACTGCATACAAATATTATTACTAGAGAAAAATCCCTAGTGCATGACTTCCCAGATATTTTGAAAAACTAATTATTTACAGTATCTAGTTACTTGATTAATTTTTTTTTTTTGGAAATGTTGCAAAGTGTTTACCACAGATGCCCAAATTTTATATAATCTCATTTCTTGAAAAGTTTCCTTTCCAAGTCTGAAACTTCCATGATCCCGCAGCACAGAGGTTACGCTGTTAGCACGAGCTGGCAGGCTTGTCAGTCTGGTAAATCATTGATCATCATCACATTTTTGATATTTGGCCGATTCTAGCTAGCGCAAACAAGCATGAAAAGACTGAATAAATTCGGTCTAAGCGCTCGGAAAGCTCTTTTTCTTTTCTTTTTTTTGCTTTGTTTGTCTAAGGACCTTTTTTTGCCTTCATGCCTCTCAAATACTAGATTACTGGTTACACCTGGTCAAGCCTGATTTTAATGTCTAACATATGTGCAATCATAACTATCTCTTTTTTTTACACTAGATTTGGTTATATGGCCACACCTGGTCACACCTAGTCACACGCTTTTACCATTTCCCATTTACTATCTCGTACGAGGATGAACCAAGAGGTCTGATCTACAAGGTAATCTAGGAGGATGAAGGGTGCAAAAAAGTTACGTTGTCTTATTTTTTTTGGCACTGTTAAGGGAACATAGGGCAAAAGAAATTAAAGCTTTTTTTTTCTCTGCAAAATTCGTCACTGGTGATGTACGGTAGTACCTAAGTATTACAATACTTTTCAAACGGTGTGACCAAGAGGAGACATGGAAAGATCAGTTAAACAAGCAGTAGTACATACTACACAGTCAAAGCGAAAGGAGACAGGTAAAGGTCAGTGAATGAACAGTGGCATTTGCTTTTCTGTTCATGCTTCCTTGACGAGCGTCCACACCATGGTCTTCTTTCCCGCCGGCGCCTCCGTGCACTTGGAGTCGATCGGCTCGTACCCGAAGCTCTTCCCCAGTTCGCGCATCAACTGGAACAAAGGAAAGGAGGGAGAAAGGGCGGGATTGTATAGTGACCAGATGATGGAACAGGCAAATTTAACCACTCTGCGATTTTGCACTTGAGCAGGTTGGACTGTACGTGTACTACATAACCTAACAGTAATACCTACAGGGTATGTAATACATTGCATCCGCTTGTGTTACAAACCTAGCCCAGTACCTTGAAAGCGGAGTTTCTGACTTCGTATCCCTCGTCCTCCTTGTTGTGGTCCGTCATCTTGAAGCCCGCCTTGATGAGCGCGGCCACCTCGCCCTCCTCCAGGCCGAACACGGTGCAGACGGGACAGATGTACTCGCCCTCATCTGCGGAAGGATGCCAAAGCAACAGGCTGGTAAAACGCATTTCTACAGGTGCAGAACAATGTTTTATCAGTCCCAGATTTCGTCTGCTAGTAAATCTTCCTTGTCCAATTGTATTGAAGAGATGACACCTACCTTGCCTGACAAAATCCGCCATGACTCCGATTACCAGCTTTCCAGGCATCTCCTTGGACTAAATTTGACTTCCTCTACGTACATACAAGGAGAAAAAAAATTCGGTAAATTTAGTACTGTTCTTGTTCGCAGATGCAGAGAAGGAGGAGGGGGCCACTGCAAAAACGCAGCAGCAGCAGAATCGGTGCCCGCGGCTACCTGGAGCTGGAGGTGGCGGATCCAAACCTCTCTCTTCTTCCACACCCGCTAAAGTCTGGGCACAGTGGAGGGAAGGGGGGGGTACAAAGAGTACAGAGCAGCAGCAGACCAGCTGAAAAGGGAATGGATGGCAAAAGAAGAGGAGGAACAAAAGAAGCAACAGTTGGCACCTACACACCTGGACACACAAAGTAAAAAATAGTGCTTGTTTATTATTATTGAAATGATTGTGCAAAAAAATCAACTTTTTTTCTCCATTTTTTTCGTTGTCATTCCCCCAAATTTCTCTTCATTCTCTCATTCAGAAGTGCCTCCTTCCACTAGCAATTTCTTGTGGAGCGCAGAATCAATCTTTTTTGATGTGCTTGATCCCGGCATCATCTCATTAAGAAAAAAATTAAGAACTGCATCAGGGCATTCCTCCCTCTGAAAATATATATAATGGCTTCACCTTTTTCACGAGTGGTGACAAAAATTTAAGTAGCACGATTGGCATATTTGGTGTCTGTGGAGCTTCTATTTATATAAGTTCATGGTAGTATGTAGTATCTGGAAAATAGTTGCATACACTCAAAAAACTTCTCGTACGGTAGTATAGTAGTAGTAGTAGTACAAGAGCAGTCAATGAAACAGGACAATTCTGTACGGGCACGAAACTCCTCGCTCATTGGTGGTGGCGGTGGCGGTGGCGCATCCTCCTCTCCCCTTTTCCTCTATGCCAAGTCCTCCTCCTCCGCCGATTTGTCCCCCGCCGAGTCTCTTCTCTCCTGGACCAAGATGGTGGTCACCGTCCCTCCCGCCCCAGCCGCGGCCGCCGCCCCCTCCGTCGACGGCGACCTCAGGTTCGCCCTCATCCGACACTCCCTCTCCACGCAGGCGCGCTTCTTCGTACCCTTCCCGCCGAACCTGAGGGGCGAAACGTTGCAAGTGAGGTTACTGGGACAGTCCCACCTTGCCCGACCAGAAACAGAAACTCTGCTGAATGGAGCTCATGACACAACAATCCTCAAGTTAAATTGGCAGGATCAGGCGCCAATATCACCTCTCATCTCCTACCTCGATGGCATGTACCGTATGTACGTACAAGGCATGTCCTTTGGAAAACTGAATACTTTGTTGTGTTTTAATTTTTTTTTAAGGATATGGTAAAGTAATCCACTATTTTTAGCACAAAACAAATCTCAATACAGCTTGTTCAAACAAAATACGCATATTGATATAAACTTAAGTCTGATAAGGGGAAAATGGAAGTATTTTTTAATGTATAAGACGCTGTAGTGCTAATTTTTGCTGCTTACCTCGGCTTGTCCTCACACGCCGGGCAGGAACCGCAGTCGTCCCTCATGCAACCTTCGCACTCCCCGCAGCGACGGAGCTTGGCCGCGCTCGTCTTTGCCCCGTACACGTAGTTGGTCCTCCTCGCCTTCGGAGTAGACTTGTCAGACCTGTTGTGTTTATGAAAAAAAAATGAGAATGCTCATTTCCTCTCGTCGCCGCATTTGCTACTGCGGCCCACACCCACCTCTTGGCAGTTCCTTTCTCTTCCTCCCCTTCACTGGAGTCCCCCTCCTGCTGCTGCTGCTTCTTCGTCTTGGGCGGAGGCGACGACGTCCTGATGACGATGGTGGGCGGATCCTCCTCCTTCCCGTCCTTCTCCTTGGCCTCCTTGGCGGGCGCCCCCTTGCAGAAGGTGACGGCGCCGGTCTTCCTGTTGAAGACCCCGCCCAGGCTCTGCACGTACATCTCCCTGGCGGCCGCCCTGGCCATCCTGCCCGCCTCCTCGCCGTCGCAGTACGTGAAGATGCAGTTTTCCACCTCTCCCCTCTTGCAGGCGGAGCACTCCCCGCAGGGCTGCTTCCCGCACCCCTTGCACTCTCCGCACCTGCCCTCCGTCCCCTTGCCGAGCTCGATCACCGCCGCCAAGCCGGCCGCGCTCAACAAGGGAGAGGAAGGGGACTTCTTCTTTGGCGGCGGCGGCGGCGGCGACTCCTCCCTCTTCTCCGTCGTCCCGTTTTCTTCCTGCCGGTTCACCACAACCTTGATCACCGACTCTGCTCCCGCCTTCCCCATTTGATCCTTCTTACTCTCGTCCTTTGCCTTTTCGTCACTTTCTTTAGTATCCTTCTTTGCCTTCTCCTTCTCATCCTTCTCCTTGCTCTCCCCACCTCTCGGTTCCTTTTCCTCCTCTTCCTCTTCTTTGGTAGTCTCGCTCTGTCTCCCCCTCTTCCTGTTGGTCCTTCTGGTTGGCGAAGCTGGCGTCGGTGTCTTCTTGTCCTCTTCTCCCCGCTCTTTCTTAGGCGACGGGGCTCCTCTCGTCCTCTTGTTGGTCGGGGTGTCTCCCTCCTTCTTCTTCTTGGCTTCTTCCTCCGCCTTGGTGGCTTCCTCCATCTTCTTGGACACGATCCTTCCCCTGCTGCTCCTTCTCGTGGGCTCAGGGGTCGTCTTGGCCTCGTCTGACTTCTCCACCCTTCTCCTCTTCCTTTCGGGTGACTTTTCCTCCTCGGGGCTCTTCTCCGCCTTCTTGGAGGCTGATCTCGACCTCCTGCCAGTCATCTGAAGGAGAGACAAGAGTTTACATTAGTTATAATGAAGTTGTACTTTGGAGTTTTGTGTCTTTGCACTCACAAAAAAGCCTGTTAATGGTCGTAAATAATCGCTTCAAAATCAACCTTTCATTTCTATTTTTTCAGAATTAAAATAAAACGTTCTCTAATTATTTCTTATTATTAGGACACTTAATTAGATTTGGTTAGGCGGGGAAAACCCCGGGTTAGGTTAGCCACAGGGGGGACTTGGGACCCCCGGGGTCAAAAATGCAAGAACTAGGCCGTGGAGACCAACCACGTGAGGGAAAACATCAGGATATGCGACAGATCGAGGATGGAGGCTTGATAAACTGATCTTACGTACCTTTCGAGTACAAGAGGAGGCTGCCTGCCACGCACTTGGGGAGTCGAAATATTATTTCACTGATCGTGTCAGACCTCCCCTTTTGTTATTGTTGTTTACTGCCAGCGCCAGACAGAGTGACCAAAATAGAGAGAACAAAATCGCAAATTCTTGCTTAAAAATCGCAAAAAAGTCACAAGGCCAAAAAAATAGCAATATGTACAAAATATACTATATACGCGTAACAAAAAATATTTTATTGCATTTTTAACTATTTTTACGTAAAGACATCTTTACAAAAGTGTAGCTAGATTTTTTTTTTCGAAATTGCAGTTTTTAACAATAGGCAAAAATTTGAGCAAAAAGTCGCGAGTGGCAAAAGCAAAATTTTGGTCACAATTTGGATGCTAAACGTGCAAGAAATGCGATTTTTTTATTTCGCAGTTTGGTCGCACTGGTCTCCAGCCTCCACACGTGTTGTCAAATCGAACTTTTGTTTTGGTTGCCGTCCTTGCTCCTCCTTGTTCTTTCTGAGCGTTTTTCAGTTCTCACAACCTCTCCATTTCTTGACCACGTTCGCAAAAGAATCAACAATAATATGATTTATCTTCCATCCTATATTCTATAACAAGAAAAGACTGATCATACGGGAAAAAAATAACAAGGCACTTAGTCAACAACAAGACGGCATGCACAAATAAGGTTTTATTATGTACACTGGAGTATTTTTTTAGGCACCAGAAGTCAGCAAAGTCTGTCTGAGCTTTTTAACTTGGAAGACGGTCTAGATTGCTGTTGTGTTGTGCTATTGGAAGTAGAAATGTACAAGATAGGAAGGAGATGATGATGATGATGCTCCTCAAACACGGAGGCACCGACGATCACAGTTTGAGTTTCTTTCACTTTCCCAACCTTTTTTCCCTTCGTGCCAGAACTTTAGCGTCAAGGCCTCCAACAAATGTAGCGCGGTAGTAATAGAGTCAAGAGTGCTTGTCCCTTTGACTTCTGCTGCTATATAGTACGTGGTGACTGCTGTAATGCCTCTTGCGCTTGCTTTAGGTCTGGGTGACATTTCTCGGCGGCGCTCCGTGGTCTACAGTTCGTCCTTGTCCTTCTTCTCCGCCTTCTTTGATTTCTTGTTAAACAGCGCGGGGATGTCCTCATGCCAAAACCTGAAGGTGATTGCCGGCAATTAATTAATTTCTAATACCAGAGAAAAGAGTGTGAACGAGTGTCCTTACTTAAGGATGTCCTGCTTGTAGTCATTCTCCAAGGTCAGCTTGGAGCCGATGCGGTAGACGCGATTCTTGTTGGGAGCCAGCGGGGCCCAGGCCACGTTGATGTTGTCGGTGATCTGGGGCGTCGGCACACTGGAGGTAATAAAACACGAATTTAGGGCTTCGATCAAATGGGAGATAAAATAAAAAGACAAATGAGGGTTCCTCTTGTTGACCTGCTTACCTGGTCTTGGCGAAGTTTGTGAGGAGCGGGGTGAAGATGTTCTTGCTAAACTTGGTGTCGGACGGCGACATGGAGAGTTCCTCTCCCCAGATGTCACTGAAGATGTACTGGAGATCGTCTCCATGGGCCACGCCCATGTCCACGTTTTCTCCTTGCAGGTTGACAATGGAGTACTGGCCGCGATACTCAAAGGAGTACTCATAGGTGGGGACAGAGTGATTGGCCAAGATCTTTGCAAATCGGTCAGTGCAGCGAGTGTACATCAGGTCAGTGAGGAAGTCCACGAAGCGGGGCCTGAACTCATCTTCATTCTCCATGTCAACATTGACAAAGTACTTCTTGCGAACTTGTCTGGTAATGGGGTACAGTTTCGAGTGGAATGAAGAAATAACGGGTAGAATACGTGGCAGCTTGTGGTCAATGAAGTTGTCATCATAGTGACCGTTGTTGAAGGAGTTCATGGTGAGTCGGTAGAAGAAGGCACCTTCATTCTTGGTCTGTCCAACAATAAAAGGGACCTTGGCAAACCGTCCCTGGGTCAGTAAGTCTTCTGGAAGACCTGGCAGGACATCTCCGTCGATCGTTGGGGCAAACCAGCGGGGAAAGGAGAAGAACATAGTCATCTTATTGGCCTGCAGAATTATGTCTTGCTGAGTCTGGCGCCTGAGGCAATCCACGATGTCTGATCCCTTGTCAGTTAAACCACATTCCAGACCAATTGCTAGTTCCTTTGCTGCCTCCATAGGTTTTGCTTGGAAGTACTGATCACAAAGAATGTTTCCGGAGAGAGCTATTGCTCCATGGAAGAGACCTGAGAGTTAAACAGCGTAACAGATAATAATGCATATACGTTATGGGAAAAAAATGAATGCATTACCGTTGGCGTAAGGAGACATTGCCAGGATGGTAACAGAAGCTGCACCAGAGTCCTCCCCAAATATGGTGACCTTGTTAGGATCGCCGCCAAACTTTTCGATGTTCTTCTTGACCCAGTTGAGTACCATAATCTGATCCTGGATGGCCATGTTTCCAGCTGAGGCCTTGTCCTCGGTTGCCAAGAAGCCAAACGGACCCAGGCGGTAGTTGAAAGAAATGAGGACAACATCATTGTCTAGCAGATAATTGGGGCCGAAGAAGTAGGAGGAGCCTCCCCCCATAATAAAGGCGCCTCCATGGATGTAGACCATGACGGCACGCTTCTTCTTGTCCAGCTTGGGAGTGTAGACGTTGAGGAAGAGACAGTCCTCGTCGCCCATGGCCTCGGACTGCGAGATGTCGAACTGCGGGCATACACTCCCGTCCTCGGTGGCGTCATACTCCCCCTTCCAAGGCTCCACTTCAACCGGAGGCTGCAAAAGTAATCCTGTACATGACCACATGCATAAAGATCCACATCGGCAGCTCTCACCTTGAATCTGAGCTTTGCCGTGGGCGGCTGGGCGTATCTGATCCCCTTGAAGGCGTAGTAGTACTGTCCGTGGTCGTGGTCCTCCCTCACGCCTTTCACCGTCCCCTTCTCCGTCTTGATGGTGATGTCCTCCGCCAGGACCGGCCACGCCAGCAGGAGGAGGCACGCAAACAACTTCATCTTGAACTGGCGAATTTCGATCCTTCTTCCACCTCGTCCCACTTTAAGGCGCAAACTGGAGGAGAGATAGATGGCCTCTTCTTTCCTCCTTGCGATTGTGCTGAGAAACTTTCTGCCTCCTTCCTTTTCCTCTCTCTCTCTCTCTTTCCCCACTCTAGTATACCTACTAGATGAAATGAATAGTTCAACGCCCTCTCCCAACCTGAAATGGAACGACTTTTGATAGTAACGGAAAACTGTTTTGCGTAGTGGTCTTTTTGTGGTAGGAGTAATTTGTACAACATTGATGTAATAGTACATATGGAGCGCTTGACCGTCATAAAGTGTGGGTTTGATGATAGCAACAGTCGGCAACGGTACCGGTTGTGAGGAAGAAAGAGAAAATGTGCTTGGATAAGGTCGGCAGGTAGATACGAAGTGGTTGGAGGCGATTGGCGCTGGTGAGCCTATGCGACGTGGCACCAGGCAGAGGGGGACACCGAAAGAGGAACAACAGGAAGGAGTAGGGAGGGGAGGAAGCTTCCTTGGAGGGTGGATTGGCCGGGGGGGGAGGAGAAAGAGGAGATTCATGTGTAGCTTACGGTAGGAGGCGAGAAAGAGGAGAGGATTCCTACTATGTTGTACAAGGAGGATTGACTGGTAGTTAACTTTAGGAAGACCTTAGTTACTACAGTAGTTGCGTCAATGATACAGTATTTATACAGTATAATAATACAGTATTTATACAGTATAATGATACAGTATAACGTACAGTATTGACTATCTTGACGCGTAACTTTGACGTTAGTTTAGACGTACCGTAGGTACATAGACTATACCATACATACCGTAATATGTACTGTCCAGTATTGCGGCAAAAGATAGAGTTGTTTTTAAAGCTTGGGTTCTTTATTCCTTTTAAAGGGGTAACACTTTTCATGTGCTCTTACAAGCGTAGTTGTACATAACGAGAGAGGGGAGTGACCATAAAAAGTTCATAACTGAGCGGGAAGAATTAATACATATTAATAATTATTATTTGAGAACGGGACGTTGTTACGATAAGTTTGAGATGTACAGTACACGATAAAAAGCGTTGTTATAGGTACAGTTTCGACGTGCTTATTATTTGCGCAAAGAATGCCCTCTTTTTTTTCAACGCCTTGCTCTTGGTCTTCCTCCTCCTCCCTTTCAGGCCGGCTGAGAGGTGGAGGGTCCGCCGATCTCCCCGGTGCCGCCGATGGACTTCTGGTAGTGGGAGAAGATGCAAATCCAGAAGTAGATTCGCAGCACTACGAAGAAGAGATGGAACCATTTAATTGTAGAATTGCTATAAAAAAAGTGAACAAATCCTCAACTGACCGAACAAGAGTGACCAGATCAAGTTGATGGTGGCGGCACCGCTAACTGTGAAGATTTGCACAAGGTCCACGATGAAGCTGATGATGGACAGGATGATCATGACCGCCTCCACGATCAAGTAGATCTGAGCAGAAAAGAAATACTCTGTAATTGATAAAATGGTGGAACTTTTCTTAACTGAATTACAATTTTCTTGTGTTGTTTTGCGTTGCTTGCTGGTTGTTCAATAGCGGCAACAAATGAAAGGGGTTTACGCTGTTATTGCTGTTGTTGCCAACTACGGACACTGTTGCGTCGTTGTCGTTGTTGTTGTTGCTGGCTTTCTAGGTACTACGTCCAACAGTGCACTTGTGACACACACACGACATGGCTTGCTCACCTTGATGTACTGCATGTTCTGCCTGGTGATTCCCAGGAAGAGCAGGACGGCCAGGGCGAGCGTGACCACGGCCAGGATGACGTCAAAGATAGACAGGTGGACGGCCTGGAAGATGAACCCGAGCACCGCCAGCACCAACAGAATGATGGCGATGATCCTGCGTGGAAGGGCAGGAGTGAGGTGTGTTGAAAGCAATTGAAAAAATTCTAAGCCCCGCTAAGAAAAAATGGAAAGTTCTACGGAAGGGAATTAGAAAGCATATGTAGGTAGTATTTTGTGCCGGACTCACTTGCATCCCTTCTCAAGCTCTATTCCGAAGAATGTGTCCACCATCGGCAGTTTTACCCCCATCGTGGAGATCGGTTTTGTCCAAAAGATCCGGATAAAAAAGAAGGGGGGAGCAATTAAACGGCTAAATCAGGTCAACCCTTTCCGATGGCAAGCAATGAAAGGAGCACACTAAAATCTGGAGCAGCTGTCCAGGAAGGGTGGGAGAAGTTGGAGGTTGGAGTCGACTCTCGACTGCACAGGAGGAGGACGGCCGCGTCGTCTTTTCCTCCTGTCTTCCAGTTCAGACCGACCAAGTGTGTACACAGATGCTGCTGCTGCGACTACCGCCTCCCCTCCCCTCCCCTCCCGTCCCGTCGCCTTCCTGTTGCCTTGTAGTATTCGTTCGGCTTGTCTCTCCGCCTTTCTTCCTCTTGTCTCGTGGAAGAGCTCTCCTCTCACCTTCCTTCCTCCTCCTCATAGGTGTTGCTTTGCTGGTGCCCCCCTCCCTCCTCCGCCTTCTTCCAGAGCACGTGAGCTACCTCCTCCCCTCCCCTCTTTTGCTCCTCCTGAATCAACGGCCGACTCCCTGAACTGACCGAGAGGTAGGTAGAAGGCAGGGAGATGGCACCGGTGGGAAAGGGGCAGCCACTTGAATCGAGAGGAAACGATGGAGTTGCTTGTACGTACTACTGTGAAGAAGTGGGGGTGGGGGTGTGTGGGGTTCCTCCGCTTGACCATGCTACGCAGTACGCACCAAGCAGCATACTGTATTAACTACAACACCGCACGTATGTAGTGTATCTAGGTTTCCCCAAGTCAACGTTGTCGTCAACGATAAAATTTCTTATCAAGCGCTGTTACAAAATTCCGTCGTCCAAAGAAAGAAAACGACGACAAAGTCCCTTAAAAACTAATTTATTATCATACAAATACTTTACATTATTCCTAGCTAGCTTTTCATGGGAGCATTCAGTGGGGATGTGCCATGGGACGGGTAATGACAGAGATAGTAAAAAGCACAAGATGTCTTTTATAGTAGAAGTTTGCAAATGAGAGGCGGGCGCGGTTGACATGACAATATGTTACAGCGAAGACTTTTTTCTTTTTTCCTTTTTCGCACTCTTCTCTCAACACGTGCAATCACAGAAGTCTGTCTTAAATACGTACACGAAGATGCATTATTAACACGCACAGATTTTGGTTGTTTGATAAAAAATTTCCGGTGTCGTCTCATCCTTATTCGCTTGGGCATGAAGTAGTAGTCCTGCAACATCGCGTGAAGCCTCGTTCGTCTAGAAGCACTTCCTGTGGACGATGGAGGGGCCAGACTCGTCGTACTCCTGCTTGGAGATCCACATCTGCTGGAAGGTGGAGAGAGAGGCCAGGATGGAGCCGCCGATCCAGACAGAGTACTTCCTCTCTGGAGGAGCAATGATCTTGATCTTCATGGTTGATGGGGCAAGAGAAGTGATCTCCTTCTGCATGCGGTCAGCAATTCCAGGGTACATAGTGGTACCACCAGAGAGGACAGTGTTGGCATACAGATCCTTCCTGATGTCGACATCGCACTTCATGATGGAGTTGTAGGTGGTCTCGTGGATGCCGCAAGACTCCATCCCCAGGAAGGAAGGCTGGAAGAGGGCCTCAGGGCACCTGAACCTCTCATTGCCAATGGTGATGACCTGTCCATCAGGGAGCTCATAGGACTTCTCCAGGGAGGAGGAGGAAGCCGCAGTGGCCATCTCCTGCTCAAAGTCCAGTGCCACGTAGCAGAGCTTCTCCTTGATGTCACGGACAATCTCACGCTCAGCAGTGGTGGTGAAGGAGTAGCCCCTCTCGGTGAGGATCTTCATCAGGTAGTTGGTGAGCTCACGGCCAGCCAAGTCCAGACGGAGGATGGCATGGGGGAGAGCATAGCCCTCATAGATGGGGACGGTGTGGGAGACACCATCACCAGAGTCCATGACAATGCCAGTGGTACGACCAGAGGCGTACAGGGAGAGCACAGCCTGGATGGCAACGTACATGGCGGGCATGTTGAAGGTCTCAAACATGATCTGAGTCATCTTCTCCCTGTTGGCCTTGGGGTTAAGGGGAGCCTCAG
>JAAUYM010049079.1_pt1 | contig 12063 bp, 16 predicted proteins | sample 7278001 | NCBI WGS metagenome assembly JAAUYM01 (sample SAMN14350224, study PRJNA611818) | marine sediment metagenome | isolation source: surface marine sediment (1.8m) | place: French Polynesia: Moorea | collected 2018-08
CACTTTTTTGTATCGTGTATCGACTCATGTATCGCATCGACTCGGCAAGAAATTTGGGATATCGCACAGCCTTAGTTTCTTGTAGTATTAAGTATTCTCTAAGGTGTACTAAAGATATTGGTCCTCACAGCCAGGTTTATCTGGAACCTGGAGCTGGACCGACCAGTAAAAATAAATGGCTTTACATATGGGGTGCCGCCATTCCACCAACGTAAGGAAAATAAGAAGAAAACAAACTATTTTTAATGATCCGGTTTTTTTTCAAACGTCTTTCCAACTGCAGGTCTTGACTGCGTGGCGATCGCCAGACAATTCCGTTACAAGAGGACAAACCTCGTCTGGAGAGACTTCGACTGTGACGACAAGGTGCCACTGACCATCTGCCAAAGGGAGTTGAGTGGACAGAAGGAGAAGGAGAAGGAGGAGGAGAAGGGAGATGGAGGGCTGCCAGACTGGATGGACATGGACAGCGTGGTGAACGTGGAGGAGACAATGAGGAAGGCCGAGGAGGAGACGCCGGGGGGACTGGACGCGGTGCTGAAGGAGGCCAAGGAGGCTGCAAACACACTCAAAAAGGAGTTTCACGTCGGAAGCATGGAGAAGGGCAAGAAGGAGGGAGAGGAGGCCTCTGACGCCGCAGGAAGGGGCCCCGGAGCTGAGGTGAGGAACAACGACGGTGGCAACTCTGTCCCCAAAATGGGATGAAGAGAGGCGCCAAATAAGAGCACTAGAAAGGGCAAAAAAACACGCATTCCATACTTGTTCCAGCACAGAAGAATCCAGATGCACTTTCATTTCATGCATTCTGCTGAAATTAGTGAGTTTATCAATAAATTTTGCAAAGGAACTACTAAACTTGGGTGAATATCTGATCCTGCGACTTCGTTGTCACACGCAAAAACATGCATTTAATATCTCAAGAGGAGAAGAGCATCATCAAGGGGAGCCTGTTTATCATCAGGGTCCAGAATTTACGACAATCGACGAGAGAAAAAAAAATGTCTTGGAACATCTTGTCAGTGCTCTTGCTGATGACAATGCCGTCCTTTGTGCCGATGACGTACACCGCCGCCGCCACCACCACGGCCGCCCCCGGCTTCGCCATCGACCACAAGCACAACGTCTTCTTGCTGGACGGGAAGCCATTCAGGTTATGTGGGGGGCACTAAGCAGTAGTAGATTGCGCAAATAACGTGGTAGATTAAAAAAAAATCGCACAAAAAGAGAGGTCACTTTCTTGGTTTACTGTGTAGCGCAGGTACATCTCCGGTTCGGTTCACATGTACCGGATCCCGGAGGGCCTCTGGAGAGACAGGCTGGAGAAGGTGATCAGCTACATGAATGACAGTTGTGTGTTTAATTCATGTCTTATACACGTGTGACAGAAAAAAAGATAAATTACAATGAGGTATTAAACAAATTTTGTTTAAAATATGTCAGACAACATGTACCGACAAGACGGGAGGTCGCAAAATGCAAATTTAGTCGCTTACAGTCGCATATAGCAATTGCTATATATAAAATAGTCCACGTGGCAACCCTGATCAGGTGAGGTACGCCGGCCTGAACGCCATCTGCTTCCTGGTTGAGTGGAGCCTGCACCAACCCTGGGACAGTCCAGAGTACTTCTTCGGAGGGAGGCTCAACCTCACCAGGTACATACAGGTGGGTGCGGATGCCAGTTTTGCCATGGAAAAATGTTACGGCGCAGTCAACTCCGGATGCTCATCAGGCTGTTCTTGAAATTTAACCGTTTTTCAAGATTTTCCCACTTGCGGGTTTGACTATAGTTTTCTTTCTTGTTTTACCTGTTTAGCTTGCTGCCGAGGTTGGCCTGTGGGTGATCCTGCGTCCGGGCCCATTCATCGCCGGGGAGAGGAACGGAGGAGGAATCCCATATTGGATCTACGGACCGGGCAACGAGGACGTCAGAACCAGGTCAGAGGAAAGGGGAGAGGAGGAGGAGGAGGAGGGGGAGGAAGGAGGATGTTGCTTACCGTTGCACCTGCTCCAACAGGTCTAGCGACCGTCGCTTCCTGGCCAAGGTGGACAGGTGGTGGGCGCACCTGCTGGGGCAGGTAGTGGCGCCGCACATGCGCAGTAGAGGGGGCAACGTCATCATGGTCCAGGTTGTGACACCGACACTATAACATAGCACGAGAGCAGACGTGAGTCGTGATTCTACATACAGAGCTGAGTTTCACATCTCCATCTACTCCTGTCAGATCGAGAACGAGTTCGGCACGTACGCCGTGAACCGCCACCTGTGCGACCACGACTACCTGTCCCACCTGGCCAGGATGGCCAGGCGACACCTGGGCCGGGAGACCGTGCTCTTCTCCACGGACAACGCAGAGGTCTCCCACCTCCGGTGAGGCAGGGGGTAACACCTTGTTGTTGCTGCTACTGCTACTGCTCTTGAAGTTTCTGCTGCTGTCTTTTCTATTGTTGTTAATGTTGCTGTTGTTGTTGCTGACATTGTACCTGTTATTTCTATTATACTACCGACTGCCCTGCCTTCCAGATGCTCCCACATCCCCGGCGTGTACACCACCGTCGACTTCGGTCCCTTCTACGACCCCGAGGAGCGATTCAATGCCCAGAGGGTGCTAGAGCCGACGGGGCCCCTTGTCAACTCGGAGTAAGGATTGACAGAAGGTTGAAGAGAGTCCGTTCTTGATGCACCCTGTGCGCTGACTCTTTTCTTTTTTCTTCTCCCTAGGTTCTACCCCGGCTGGCTGGACGTCTGGGGGTGGGAGCACCAGACCAAGAACTCCAGCTTCGTGGCGGGCGCCCTCGAGCGCATCCTGCGGGTCGGGGGCAACGTCAACATCTACGTCTTCCACGGGGGCACCAACTTCAACTTGGAGGTTGAAAGTGACAAATACTAGGAAGGAGAAGAAGAACTGTTTGCATTCCCTGACCCTCGTAGTCCGGCGCCGGCGGCCAGGGCAAGTACACCCCGCTGCCCACCTCCTACGACTACGACGCGCCGGTCAGCGAGGCGGGAGACCTCACGGACAAGTTCTTCGCCATCAGGGAGGTCGTGCAAGGATTCAGGCGGAGGAACAGACCGTACTACGTCTACTTTAGAGGCAACACTTCTTTTTTCCTATTTTTTTGCAGGAAAAGATGTCTTTGACATCAGGTAGTGTTGCATAACTTAATGGAAAAAGAAATCTGTTGGATATTATTCACTATATCACTATTTTCACTTTGTCAAAATTCACTATATCGAGGTTTCACTGTTACTTGGTCTAAAATATTATGCAGGTAAGTAGCACTAAACTTGATTACAGTTGACTTCCAATATGGTAAAGTTTTTTTTACCTTGGTTATGCTGTGTTTTTTTTGTGACATACAGACCACGTGGTGTCCCGCTCGGCCCGCATGAGGTCCCCGCTGAAGACGTCCTGCCCGCCCTTCAACGTGCACCCGGCCGCCGACGTCTTCGACTTTGCCCGCGCCCACGAGGTGAGGAGCGGGGACGGCGGCGACGGCGGCGGCAACACCCTCTCCTTCGAGGCCATGGGGATGGACAACGGCTTCGCGCTCTACGAGGCAAACATCACGGTAACAGACGCCAAGAAAAAGTACAATCGACCTCAGTTTGGCAAAACAGATGTAGATTTACTAAACCTAAAGATTACTTTCCGCTTACCCTACTTTTGCTGCTTTAACAAGTCTGCCAGGTCCGCTATGGCCAAGCTGGAGATCGACCTCCTGCACGACAGAGCTTACGTCTTCGTCAAGGAGGTCTGGACCGACGTCTCGTCAGTTTCAAGTGTTCTTAATCTCGGTACAAGCACCACCAGGAGTTCGTGGGCATCCTCAATCGGAGGGCGCCGGGAAAGCAGCTGGACAACATCACCATCCCAGCTCCGAAAGGTGCCTTCCGGTGTGCAATGGAAATCTTCAATGATCAGGTGATTGACACAGGAGCCAAACTGTCCATCCTGGTGGAGAGCCTGGGCAGGATCTCTCAGGCCGAGGGCGTCGATCCCAAGGGCATTCTGGGCAACGTCACCCTTGACGGAGAAGTACTACTGTACTGTGTGCACTGATGATGATAATGGTCATGGTAGTGGTGACCATAACAGGGATAATGATGATGTTTATGACCATGACATTGAGATAATGATGACCGTGAAGATGATGGTGACGATAGCGATGATTATGACTATGAAAGTGATGACTATGATGATGATACTGTAACTATGATGATAATGACGACCCTTACGACTATGAAACCCGCCATGCAGCCCCAGCCCTGGAGGTGGCTGAACTACGGCATGCCGATGGTCGACGGTTCGTGGATCCATCGGTACCTGCGGCGCAGCCTGCGCAGGGGCAGGAGTGGCGCCACCAGGACGAGTTGCCGCTCGGCGCCCTGCTTCTGGATCGGGGACTTCGAGATCAGGTGCAATAGGAAGAGCTTTGATTCGGTCATTAAAAGGTTTGCCAGTTTGCAATTAGCTACATCAATGAATCCATCGAGGGGAAAGTGGATTGGATTTTTTTTTCCCGCCCAGATGCGTCGATGGCGAAGTCGCAGACACCTTTTTAGACCTCCCTGGATGGGGAAAGGTGTGTGGTGATCGACGCACTACATACGTACATATTACCACGGTAGGTACGTACAGTAGTACAGTACTCTCAAGAACAGAGTTTCCAATCAGGGCGTGGCCTGGGTGAACGGGTTTAACCTCGGTCGCTACTGGCCGGCCGTGGGGCCGCAGAGGACGCTCTACGTGCCCAGGACCGCACTCAGCTGCGGGAGGAACACGCTGGTACGTGCAGACCCGACGGGACTTTTAAACTTAAGAGCGTAGCAAATTTAGCTTTAAACACGTAATGGAACATGTCATTAGAATACCACATCAATGTCACAGTTTTAAAGCTGAATTTATTACGCTCTTAAGTTTAAAAGTCCCGTCGGGGAGAGAAGTACGACATCATGCATGATGCATCATTTTTCTATACTATACATGTACTACCCTACCAGATCCTGTTTGAGCTGGAGACGGCCGGTTGCGGCGCCGTGATGACCCGGTGGCACCAGGTGGCGTCCCGGCCGGCACGGATGAGGGCCATGACAGTCAAGAAGATCCAGTGGAGGGTGAACCCGTGCGTCGTCGCCACCGCGGGCAAACAAGGATCGGAATGACGTTACTCTGAAATTTACGCTCTCCTACACCTCTTTCCCAATTTTTTATTAAATAGCTGATGATTCCCACTTATCTGCATAAAATGATAAATGAGCTTTCTCCCAACTGTTTTCCTGAAACTTTTCCCATTTAAGCACCAAATTCCCCTAATAAAAAGCTACCTTTTTTTTCTTACGCTGTCTGATTTCCCGGAAACCAGAACAGGGTGCGCGTCAAAAAATTGGGGGGAAGGGAGGGGGAAGAGGAGAATAAGGGCAGTTTCCGCGTCACAGGAAGGAGGAAATCTGATACGAGTTGTAGGGGAAATAATGTGCCGACAGAGGGGGAAAAAAAGCTCTTCCTGCGAGGCTTTCTCCCCACTTTTTGTCGGAGGAGGAGGAGAAGGAGGAGACGGAATTCGCACGAGGTATTAAACTGAGGGGAGAGAATGCATGAGAGAAAGCGACCCTCAACAGGGTTGCCAGGACGCACAACCCTAAATATTGGCCAAGTCTTTATATGGCCAAGTTCAAAAAACATCCACCAGATTCCAACAACTTTGAAAAGACGGGCTATTGATGCCACTAAACAATAGGAACCCCAAAGCTCACAGTGCAACACTGCCCAAGAGTATAAAACATCCATCCATGTTCTAGCAACCCTGTTCGGCCCAGAAAGGACGGTCGAAGAGCGGGAGAAATAAATTCAGAACGACGAAATTTTGGAACTTGTCTCGTAAAAAGACGTGGCACTCGGACTTAACAACAGTTGGATTTCCAATTTTTTCCAAAAATTTTTTTTTTTAAATACGCAACAGCAGCAGTCGAAACTCCATCACTCCCCCCCCTGCCAATTACGTTTTTTCGCTCCGTGTCTTGTCAGAGTTCCGCAAAACGGCCGCGGCGGCGGCGGTGGCGGCGGAAGGAGGAAAGATCAGACTTTTTTTGTCCCATGTACTAGAAAAAAAAAACAAAATTTTCAATCCGACCAAACGTAGTTTTTTTTTAATGACGACTGTGCATGTGTCAACTTCCATTAATTTTTTTTACAACTTATAATTACTGGGGTTCATAATCGAACCTTTTTCTGGTGTGCGGGAATGCATTTTTTCGCCTCCTCCTCCCCAGTCTCTGCCCAGGACTCTCACTCTTCCTAGCCCTTTTTCCTCTCTGCCTAAAGGAGAAGAGTGGATATGGACCAGAGCCAAAAGTTCAGGGGAAGAAGATGAAGGGAGAAAAAAAGGAACAAGAAGAAAATGTTCCACCCTTGACTATTTATTGTCGGAGGACAGGGTTGCCAGGATTCGGTTGTCACAAAGTTAAAAAATGCTATAGAATGTAAAAAAATAAAAATATAAAATAGCCGAACAGTAGAGAAGATCAAGAATTCTTTGACCATTTTCAAATTTTTGATACATTTTTTGCCACATTCTTTTGAAGAAAAATCCATATTTTTTTCAAATCCCAGCTGGCATCCCCTAGTGGGAGGCACCAGGAGGAGGAAAAGGAGGCTGCATTTTTCCCTCCCTTCCTTGTCAAATTCAAAAATCCGAGACACGTATCCACGTCAATCCCAATTTCTTTTCCTCCGGGAAATGCGTTGATGAAAATGAAATTGAGCACAAAACTGCACATTTTCAATATTAATCTTGCTTTTTTAAAAACTTTTTTGTGGGAAACCAGGAGTCTCCAAGTTTACAACGTCGCTCCTCTTTCAATCTTCTTCCTTCCTCGTTCAGTTACGACTACAACTGTACACACGATGATGGAGACGACGGCTTTTTCTCTCTGTCCTCCCTCTTCCCAGACGAAGTTGACAAAATGCCGATGTTGCTTCTAGCATCTACTACGTGGAGGAGACGGAATGAAAGTGTCCATTGAGAGAAGAAGATGCATGCAAAGAGAAAGAATGTTTTCATCTTCACTCACAAACTTATGACAATGTGGAGCAAAGGTGCATTTCTTTATTGAGCACACATCCTGCAAAGTGACACAAAACCCCATTGGTTTTTTTTCTCAAGATTGAAAAAACACGTGTTCAAATTGCGTCTTTTGAGCCAGGCCAGCATCGTCGTCATCATCATCATCATTCGTGACAGGATCCCAGAACTCCCAGGTGGAGAGGCAGTAGAGCGCGCGCGCGCGCGCCCACGCCCCCGACCAGACAGTTCAGTTGTCACGTAGCAAGTGAAAGTTAACCATACAAGAATTTGGTTTTCTTTAGTGGTTTTAATGCACAAATTATTGACACTTTGCATGTCCCTTGTGGAACATCCACCGCAGAGCTGTTCCCAAGAGGTGATATGCAAGGCCACAAAGGAGTGTACAGATGTCTCGTGGGGCGGGAGTTCTCCTCTCTCTTCTTTAAGCTGCTGACTCGACTGTAGCTCTCTCACTCTCATGCTTTCTCCTTCCCACCTTCCTTCAGTTCAGCCCTCGAGGACAAGAGGAGGAATTTCCTACCGCCATCCTCACAGATAGTGAGTGAGAAAGTGAGAGAGGGGAGATAGGAAGGAGGAAGAAAAATGTTGACTTGTTTTGGAGGAGAGTGAGAGGAGGAGGAGGAAGGGGGAGGGAGGGAGGGAAGGGGCGGGATACCTCCAAAACCTTTGGAGGATCTTTGCCCATTCTGGCCTCGGAGAACCGCAAGAGAACAAGTTCAAGTTCTGGAATTTCAGTGCAGTGAAACCCTCCCCCCACAAAATCTTGGCAACGTCGATAGAGTGACGGGGAAACTAAGAGGAAAAGGATGGAATATGTAAGTAGGAAAATACCAAAAATAGCCTATTTGTAGTGGTACAAGTTGACATGTTGCACAATTGCAACATGTCAAGTCGGGTTTCTAAGGTCAACACGTTTCTCTCCTTACCAATACCAACCCGACCAGACAAGACCCTTTACCTCATCTCTGACATGTTTCAAAAACATAATAACTTGTTTAACATTTTAAGATAACCTCACCTTTTTTCCTTTCGCATTCCTGTCTCATATGAGACATTAATTAAACATGCAAACTGCCATTCGTGTGGACAAAGTTGACACAGTCTTGGCAAAATGTTTGGCTTTGGCAAGTTTGTGACTTAACACATCTTGTACTGTGCTTATTTAAAGTTATTAAGTTATGGCAAGTATTTAGTGCAGACAACTTTTCTCTGATCTTCTTGAGAGTCTTAATGCATTTCTTGGGTTTGCTTGATATGGCAAGAAGATAGTAGATTCGGTTTTGGGTTTAATACTTAACAAAACATCCAACACACATTAGGATTTCCATCAAATTCAACAACAACAACAACAACAACAACATCAAAAGTAATGCTTTGCCCTCGGCATCTCTTGTATTGCTCTTTGACAATAAGAGTAACAAAAGATATTCATTAACCGGCTTTTTAAGGATAACCAGAACAGCAACCGCAACAACAACAAAGGCAATTCTTTGACCTTGACACCTCTCCCTCCCTTTTGCTCTGTGCTCAGCCGGTCCAGGACATCGTAAACCTGACCGACGGCACCGTGGTTGGCTCCATCTTCGACCGCGGCGGCTCCGGCGAAGGCGGCGGGCTGCACACCCTCATGCTGGACAGGTCCAAGAACCCCAGGGAACGATGGGGCTTCAGGCTCACAGGGGGCAAGGACAGGGGGATGCCGCTGCAGCTGCAACAGGTAGTCTTTAATCAGGAGCAGTCTAGTCACATTTTTTTGCTGGAAAAAATTGGCATGCACCTCTGGCTGTGAGTTGGCAACACTGCTTGTCAGAACCACATCTAAGAAGATAGGAACACTTCAATTTTGCCAACTGCCATATTTCAAATAGGCAGATTTGAAATTTATTTTGGCATGCATTTTTTTGTTCACTGTTTTGGCAGTATTTAAAGTTTTGTGTCACTTAGTAAATTATAATCATAAATCTGTGTTTATTTTGGCTGATATATTTGACATATGCCGCCGCCTGTGAGAGTTGGCAACACTGCTTCTTATATGCTCGCATGCGGAATTCTCTGTACTTTGTTGATGTTGCTTCCTCTTTTGTACACATCATTTGCTCCGGTGAGATCATCCATGCTGCCTAAACAAACATTATCACTGTTATTTTTTCTTTCTCCACAGCTTCTGTCACAAACTGCGTGTTGTTTGCAAATTCCAGGTCCCCCTGAACAGCGTGGCCGGCAAGTCCGGCGTGCGCAGCGGCGACTACCTGGTCAAGATCAACGGCCGGGACGTCCTCCACCTGACCCACGAGGAGACCAAGGGAGAGATCGCCAGGGGAGGGGACAAGCTGTCCATGGTGGTGGAGAGGTCGGTGTATCTGAATCGGGCCAACTCCATGTAAAAAAAAAATTACAGTGAACAAATTAGTTTTACTCCCTGTTTCGTGGAGGAAAATCGGACTAAAACGTCCACACACCAAACAGATGGTTTTTAATGCGGAGAGGCAAAATGATGGTTATCGACAGATAAATACCGGTTCAGTAGATCTTCAATATTCGGTAAATACAACTTACCAAATCGAGAATTACCTACACCAAAAGTCAAGAAAAAATCTACAGAAAAATTTGCAAGCAGATTTTTTAAAATTAAATCGGCGTTTCCTAAATCAAAGCTTGACCGTAGTCAATTTTGGCATCATCCATCATTCTTTATTTCTTTCCTCTCCAGGGGTGAAAGCATTGTCCTCCCTTCGATGCAGGGACAGCAGACGAAGAAGAAGGAAGAGGTGAGAAGAGACTGTGCGAGGGGAAAAAAGGGAAATTAAGAGAGCACAAGCCATTTTTCCATCTGAAAAAGAAGGGGAGAGGGGAGGGGGATGGAGTTTCCTGGTGATAATTTCGTCACCGATTCTTATCAGTTTTTTTTTGAGCTGCTCGTTAAGTGTACAGTACAACTCCACTTTGTGCTAAAAACCAAACACACTTCACTACAGTAAAAGTTGCTGTGGTGGTCGAACTTGTGTCTTCTTGCTAGGTATACTTTAGGTTTAACAAAAATCTGCTATACAGGTTGGTTTTTATATATCTGAGTTGTGCTGTACTTTCCTCTTCCTCCTCAGCATATTCTTGAATTTCTTTCCACACTCTCCTCCCTTCATCCCAGGCGTCTTTAAGAGAGGGGGTGGGCGGGTTCCAGGAGAAACAGCTCTGGCAAAAATTACTATGGGCTGAAAAATCAGGTCAAGTGAGTTCCCGTACGCGCATCCACAGAGATGTGCAGAAATACAGCGTGTTTCAACCAAAGAAAGTTTAAAGTGATCATCTCTTTATTAAGAAAAAAAACCGCAAGACAAAAAAAAGTTAAAGGAACCTTTAGTGCAATACACTTTGAGTGAGACACCCTGTTCCAACGCAGTGTGAAACGGTCGTTTAGTAGGCCGCGAGCTTGCACGTACGTACTACCTACTACGTGAAAGGAGGAGGAGGGGGAGGAGTACAAAACGCCGATGAGGTCAGTCCAGAAGTCTCAACCTGGACCTTGGCCAAGGGGAGAGAGGAAGAGGAGGAGGAGGAGGAACAAGGAGAAAGAGGAATAGAAGCGCATCATGGCATGAACTGTAGTCAAATCCTGTAAGCAGATTTTTTACTCCTCGAAGAAGAGTTCAATGAAGGAAGACAGAATATTTTCAAGTCTCTGAGTCTCATTTAGACCCTTAAAGCAACCTACTTCCTAGGTAGACTCTACCTTTCACAAAAAGTTTCCTTACAAACTCACATTTTTAGATTTTTGTAGGTTCAATAATACGTGCAAAGTAATGTCTGCTTTTAGTGTTGCATAGCTATGTATACTATCAGCAATTGAATCTGACCCTGAGCTTGGGGCCCATCACTCCAAGAACAAGGGTAGCTTTGGCCAAGGCGCACAGGACAGCGCCATGGTGATTTGGATGTCTCCTACAATTTCCTCTGTACCGGTAGTAGACTATTTTCTGTTGCGTCATCTGGCAGCCCTGACACGGCACAAGAGTGTTTGTTTTTGCACGCTTTTATTTCCCCCAGCCCGTGGTGTCGAACGCCGACAAGCCTTACTACCAGCGGGTGCTGGAGGCCACCGGGGAGCTGCCCGGACAGCAGAACAAGGGATTCACAACGGTAAATTATTCAGTCAAGTGAGACATGTGGGAAACTGTCTGTTGGAAAACAAAAATTCTTCAGGTGGGCAAGCCCAAGATGACAACGAAGCAATACAACTCCCCGATCGAGATCTACGGCGACGAAGCGCTGGAGGAGATCATGGAGCAGGGCACGCTCTTGTGAGTGGGCTTTTCGCAAGGGGGTGGGGGGTGAGGGGGGGGGGGCTAAAGTAAAAGCGCACCTCGGGTTTTCCCAAATTGTGATTTCTCCTGTTAGTTGAACGAGACCTGCTTCGTCCTTTTCCTTTTTCCTTGTTTTTTTTTCCTATCAGAGAGCCACCTCGTGTTCTCCAAATTATTAATTTTTATGGTTAAAAAAAACCATCTCATGTTTTTTCCCAAATTATCATTTATAATTTTAAATAGAGACACACTTCGTGTCTTTCAAACGATTGTTGTTCTTTTTTCCAAAATTACACCCTGCGTTTTCCCCTATAAAATTTAAACTTTTTTCATGTATCTTTAGCGGGAAGGAGATTGACCCGACGAACCCGTGGAACCTGACGGGGAAGCAGCTGGACCTGGCCAAGTCCGACGTACTCAACACCATCAACAACGGCCAGGACGCAACGAAATGAACAAATATAGAAAAAAAAACGCAAACTACACGTAAAAAAATCGCAAAAAAATGGTGCTTGTACAGAAAAAAAAAATGCTTTCCAAACTTTTTGAGCAATAATAATAATGTCTATCTCCTCTCTTCGGAAGAATACTCACACACGTACACCCTACACACACACACAACTTTCCCTTCCCCTCCGTACATATCAGCTTGCATTCTAACCATTTGCCATGTCCA
>JAAUYM010119482.1_pt1 | contig 12053 bp, 9 predicted proteins | sample 7278001 | NCBI WGS metagenome assembly JAAUYM01 (sample SAMN14350224, study PRJNA611818) | marine sediment metagenome | isolation source: surface marine sediment (1.8m) | place: French Polynesia: Moorea | collected 2018-08
GCAGTCCTTCAAAGAGAGCAAAACCTGGAAAAAGTTGCTGTTTCTAACTATTTCTATGCCAGGAAGCTATAAAAAGACGTGAAAACTGTCTAAAATGTCTTAATTTGTCAATATAAAAATAACATATTTTGGCCTTTTTGGCAACCTAAAAATGACATTTTTTGCCCAAAATTACAACATTTTTTGCCGTGCCCTAGTGATGAGGTTGATATTTAGGTTGTTCTAAGGGTTTATTTTTTCCTCTATTTTAACACCTGCTCTGGCATTAAGACAACCAGTTACTAAATGCACACCAGCAATATTTGTTGGGCACCAAAAAATCTAGCAGTATTTTTATTGTTTGTGGAGGAATTGTTGCTGGTTTGGGGGTTAGTCTTTTTCTCCCTAACATGTGTGTCTCTCTTTTTTTCTGGCATAGATGGACCTTGGTCTTTGAAGATCTGAAGAGCAGCTCCTTCAACATCCAGGACCTGGAGGATCAGACCAACTTCCTGGAAATGACAGACAGTGACAACTGCTGCATCATCATGAACAAGAAGGGAGAAAGTCAGTAATTAATAAACATAGTACCAAAAAAATCATTTGCAATGTAAAAGATTTGCCATGTACTCACTTTACTTAAGCCAACTGCGACTGCGACGACATGGAGAGCATCTCCAGCCAGATAGTCTACAACGCCGGCAAGATTCTGGCGCTGGCACTGGCACAGATGAGTGAGGACAGTGCCCTCCCCAGGCAGAGCTGGAACTGTGATGCCCCCAATGGGGATAATGACACCCGCGCCGCCTTCGACAATGCCGTGGAGAAGGTGGTCACAGACGAGTCGACCTACCTTTTCAAGAGGGACAAGTACAGTGTCCCTCTGATCACGGCACCCATCAAGGTTGAGGTCACCACCAAGAACGTCTCCAGCAATGTCAATGTCGGAAACTGGAATCCTGCCGACAGGTTTAAGCAGTCTCCAACCTACCAGCCTGGCAAGATCCGCAGATTCTTCAGAGTTGGTAAGTATACCTACAATGGAGGATTTTTTTTCTGTGTGCAGCACCTGCTGATTCCTAACAACTGTTCAGGAGTTGTCCTGGGCATGCCGTGGGCCTGGATTGAAGGAGCAGAGGACAAGCCTCGTTCCGAAGGCTCCAAATACCCGCCTCATCTAGACACAGCAAATCTGGATGAGAATGATGAGAACAAGGGACTGAAGGGCTACTGCATCGATCTGCTGAAGAGCATCGCGCACCACAAGCGCATGGACTTTGACTATGAGATTGTGGTGAGCAAGAACAGAGAGTATGGCCACAAGACGGAGGATGGCACCTGGACAGGGGTGGTGGGAGACCTCATCTCGGGAGAGATTGACATCTCCGTGGCCACTCTCACCATGACCACCGAGAGGGAGGAGGTGATTGACTTTGTCGCCCCCTACTTTGATCAGTCAGGCATCTCTATCCTGCTAAGGAAGAAGGAACCCAAGCAGTCCATCTTCAAGTTTATGACCGTGCTAAAGCCTGAGGTGTGGCTGGGCATCTTGGCTGCGGTGTTTATAGTGGCCTTCCTCATCTGGGCACTAGACCGCTTCTCCCCGTATTCCTATCACAACAACAAGGAGGCCTACCCTGAGGGAGCCAGGGACTTCACCCTGGGAGAAAGTCTGTGGTTCTCTCTGACATCTCTGACTCCCCAGGGCGGAGGGGAGTGTCCCAAGGCACTCTCTGGGAGGGTCCTGGTGGCAGCCTATTGGCTGTTTATTGTTCTCATGCTGGCGACCTTCACTGCAAACCTGGCAGCCTTCCTGACTGTGGAGAGAATGCAGACCACAGTCCAGAGCCTGGAGGAGCTGGCGAGACAGTCCAGGATCAACTACACTGTCATGACGAGTTCTCCTTACATGGAATACTTTGTCAACATGGCCGGTGCGGAGGACGAACTTTACAAGAAGTGGAAGGAGATCACCCTGAACAGCACCTCCGACCAGACCAAGTACAGGGTGTGGGATTACCCAGTCAGGGAACAGTACACCCACATCCTCAAGATCATCAACCAGAACAAGCCAGTGAAGACAGCTGAAGATGGCTACGACAGGGTAGAGGCAGCCACTGATGGCAACTTTGCCTTCATCCACGACGCCTCGGAGGTGCGCTACCAGTACTACCAGAACTGCAACTTCACTGAGGTGGGAGAACCCTTCGCGGAGCAGCCACTGGCCGTCGCCGTGCAGCAGGGCAGCCACCTGCAGAAGGAGATCAGCAAGACAATCCTGGAGTTGCAGAAGGAGAGATACTTCGAGACCCTCTCAGGTACTATTTGGTTTACCTTTTTGAAGAACTAAGCCAACAGGCTAAATTTTTCCTTAAATGTCTCCTCTAGGTTTGTACTGGAACAGCAGCAAGCGCAACAAGTGTCCGGTCCTGGACAACTCGCAGGGCATCACCCTCCGGTCACTCGGGGGCATCTTCTTAGCCACACTCTGTGGCCTCATGCTCTCCATGATCACCCTGGCGTACGAGGTCTGGCAGCAGAAGAAGCAGGAAAAGAACAAGGTGCACGAGCTGGACCCCAGCGGGGGGGTGGTCAAGGGTGCCGGCGGCCGCATCACCAAGAGCAGCCATCATGGCCCCAGCAAGCTCATCACGGTGGGCAGCAAGCAGGTGGCCTTTAACAGCGACCTGCCACCAGGATACTAAGAAGGGCGGGCTGGAAGAAAAGAAATGGATGAAAAAAAAACAGAAATGTCCTGTAATTTTGCTTGCAACTTTTCTCTACATATCCTGCACCAATGTCAAGACAGCCTCTTCATGAAATGTCCTTCCTTCTTTCTGCATGCTCTACCTACTTACATTCACTTTGTCATTTGCAAGTGCCCAACCAATATCGCTAGCGTGCATTTAGCGACGGGTTGTCCGTAACTCCAGAGCAGGTGTTAAAATAGGGAAAAAAAGAATTCTTGGCGCCACCTAGAGCAACCCAATCACTAATGTGCGTAGCGGCTGGTGTGTCTCTAGCAGGTCCCAGTATTGGTTGGGTATCTGTCGTTACCGTTTCGGCATGGTCATTGAAATACAATTTATCAAAGCCTCCACCCACCCATAAGGCGAACACTAGTTGGGTACACACACCATATTTCCAGTGCCAACTCTCACAAACTTGTTGGCACCATTAATCGATTGGAAGACTATTTATGAAGAGCAAATTTGCCCCTTGTAGCCACAAATTTTGATTGGTTGGGACAATTTGATGCAGGTTTACTCTTTTTTTTTTCTTTCATTGCTTGAGCTTCAATCAATCATGCAATTTAAGATCACATTTTTCTTTGTGTTTTGGGGGGAGAAATGATTGTAGCAAACCTTGGAAATTTGTCAGACATGGCCAACAACTGATGCACCGGACTCATTCATAGATGTTCACAGTTTAAGAAAAAAAAGACCCTTCCTTGTCTGCAAACCCCACCAGACCCACCCTTGCTCACGTACGAGATCTCATTTAAGCGTGACTCACCTCAGACTCATACCAGAAAATTGATTGTCTGGCTAGAATAATGTAGCATGTAAAGCTTTATTACTACCCAACCAATGTCGCTGGCTTGCATTTAGTGATGTGTTACCCTAACTCCAGGGCAGGTGCGAGAAGCGTGAGAAAAAAAAATTCCTTAGAGCAACCTAGAGCGAGCCAAATTTCGACCTCATCACTAATTACCAACTAGTCTGCGTAGCCGATGGTGCAAATCTAGTGCTGTACCAATATTGGTTGGGTAGTCTTGTCTTTACAATGCAATCATGCTTGTGCGACATCTCTTTAACTTGATACAGTATTCTAGTACGACAAGAAGGGCTCCGACGGCAACGCCCCCGCCCAGGAGAAGGAAGGGAAAGACCACGTGCTCGTAACTGAGCATGATCACGCCAGGGTTGCCACTCTCTTCTGCTCTGCCGCCAGAATCTGGGGCCTTGTACAAGCTCTTTTGCAACCTTTGAAAGACGGGATAAAAAAATCATGACATTGTCAACGCAGTAGAGAAAAGGAGAGCACCCCAAGCAGAACCTGTCAATCACTCCGGTGCTGCTCATGCTGAGCAGCTGCTGGTTGAAGGGCTCCAGGAACTCCGAGTCCTTGCAGAGGCCAAAGCCGAAGAGTCGTCTGCCTCTGCCTCCCTCATGGCCGCCCTCCAACCTGACAAACCTTATCCCAGGTTGCTCCGACTGGACTCCGTAGAAGGCAGTCCGTGGCCTCCTGGCCACCTCCACTTCTATCTGACCCATTTCAAACTTTGGGTGGTGTCTGCAGATCTCCCACATGGCAGTGCCGCTGGGGGCAGAACACAGTTCGTGCTGTGTGGCTGTGTGAGGAATAGTCAGGACCTCATAGCCAGCATCAATGGCATCCCGGAGAGATCTTATGGAGATTTCTGCATATCCTGGAGAAAAATTAATGAAAATTAGTGGTCATGAACTGGCTCAGTGATGGCCAGGTTCAATAATGATTACCCATAGTCATTGTGGATGTCAGCATGGCATTGTAACCAGCAGAGAACATTAGGCACGCAAGACTTATGGTTAAATAGGCAATGAATGTTGAGATCCTATCCTGGATGTTTAGACTGATCAGGAGAATTGTCTTGAACACGACCTCGACTGCCTTCTTATACTGGAGCTTGCCGTAAGAACTGGAGAAGACAAGTCCAGCACAGGTCAGGACCAGAGCAATCACGAGCCAGGCAGAGGGAGAGAAGGCGTCCCCGAGATAGGCCCAGATGTTCATCACTGCCACTCTCATCTGTCCCACGGGGAAGATTAGCCCGATCTCGATCTCCTTGAGTGGGAGGGTGAAGTCGGCGACAGCGACTCTGGCTGGGGTTATGCCAAGCACGTTGGTGGACAAGTCCGCGGTGCAGGCAGAGAGCTCTCCCATCTGACGGGTCCAGTTTCCGGTGGTGGGGTCATAGGTGCCGTGAGACAGGTGCGGAAAGCTCTCCAGGATGGTGAAGTTGAAGAATGTCTGTGAAATTTGCAATTGTGGCTTATTGTACATGTGTACTACTCGTACTTGCTGGATGGCAATGCCAGATCTGGCACTCACTTGGATCTCTTGCAGGACAGAGGATATAAAGATGCTGTCCCTGGTGGGCGGCCTGTCCCGCCGGATGGAGAGATGGGTAGCCTCGAGTCGCACCCCGCCAAAGTCCCTCCTCCGGTGCCAGAGCCTAGTCTCCGGGACCGAGAGGCCCGAGTGGGGGTCCCACCACCCTATCAGGTTGGTCACCTCCCTGTCCTTGACCCTGTAGATCTCCCTAATGGTCATTGCGCCGTCACCGTCGTTCTCCTCCTGGTGAAGCCCGTATCTGAACACCCTGCTGTCCAGCTTGAGGCCCCTCCCAAGGTCACCAACTTCCTCAGGAAAGTAAAACTCCACCTGCCCCCTCATGCTGCTGGGGATCCTCCTCTTCCTCCTCCAGTTGATGAAGAAGACCATCCCCCTCCCCTTGAGATGGAGGAGACTCTGTTTCTCCTCCTCCTCCTGTTGGTGCCCCTCGTCACAGTCCGCACGGAGGAAGAAGAGTTGCCTCTGCGACTCCGCCACCATCCTGTACAGGAATCGCTCCCACTCGTCCTCCTGGCAGTCGCCGCCGCCCACCTCCACGTGCCTGTAGTCCAGGCGCCTGGCCAGGGCCAGGACCAGGCCGAACTTGGCGTCCGCCGTCGCCATTGTCGCCGTCTCCAGGCTCCTCCCCGCCACCACTACCAGCTGGGCCACCACCAAGCCACCACCAAGCTGCATGACGCAGTGGAGGCACTGAGAGTGGAGTGGATCCTGCCTGGATGATTCCGTGGCGCGGGGTGTCAATTCATGCGCGCAGTACAGCAAACAAGGTTTGCTCACCCAACCAGCATCGTTAGTGTGCACTCAGTGATTGTTCAAGTTTGTCACGGTTTGACAACCCAACCAACACGGCGAGCGGGTTGTCCTAGCGCCAGAGCAGGCGTTAAAATAGTGAGAGAAAAATGAGCTTGGAGCAACCTAGGGCAACCCGGATTTTGACTAATGACCACTAGAATGCGTAGCCGTTGGTGTGGCTCCAGTGGTGTCAACATTGGTTGGGCACGCGTGTGCTTCAATGGGGAGAGAGAGCATTTGTTTCTCTTTTGTTCATTTGTTTATTTGGTTTGCCAAATAAACAGGACACTTTTGCTTGGTGGAGAAAAAAAACTTTGGTGGCTTGAGAGAGGTTTGCCTTTCTCAAACACATTTTTTTTCTGTGGTGCTGCCAGAAGCAGAATTGATGGGGGAAAGAAAGAGGTAGCATAATTTTGAACTATTTGGCCCCCCTCATCAATATTTTAGCCAGATGTTTGAAGGGGGAAACAAGCATAGAAGCACTTGCAGACGCTTCATTAAAAAATTGTGTCTTTTTGAGTTTTTGCACGATTTTTTTGCAATGCAAAATACTCGTATGTTTCATTGTGCCATTTTTTCTACTTAAAAAACTGCATTTGTACTTTTGCTTGGAGTGCAGAGGTTGTTTTATTGCATCTTACTGTTAAAATAAGGCAATAATTAGAAATACAACTAGCTGTATTCTTAGATCAGCTGTGTTCACAGACCCACAAGCACCAGTGTTTACAATGTACATACACGAAAAAAAAACCTTGGATCCTAATGAGGTGTAACCGTTTACTCTCAATAGAGGATAGGGGGGGAGGCGAACATGCAACGTTAAATTATTCAAGTTTGTCACGGTTTGACAAACCCAACCAATATCGCTAGCGTGCAATAGTGACGACGGGTTGTCCTAACGCCAGAGCAGATGTTAAAATACTAGTGAAAAAGAACCCTTGGCGCAACCTGGACCAACCCAGATTTCGAACCCCCCCGCCCCGTCACTAGCTGCCACTAGAGTGCATAGCTATTGGTGTGGCTCTAGTGGGGCCAATATTGGTTGAGGAGTTAAAAGGGGACAAACATTGAGAAAAACCAATGTGTAGCATTTTCAAAAAAAAGGGGGGGGCGGGGATTAATGGGCTTTCCAAACTCGCGCCATCTCTTTCATGGAGGAAACGACATTATCACAGCATTCTGTGCACTTTTTGGGCATTAAATTGCTTAATTAATGGTGTCTATAGCAACAGCATTTACATATATAACTGTTAAAAAAATTCAAGTTGGCTAATTATTCAATCATTTCATTATTTTTCCCCCTTTCTACGTCTCTTTCCTTCCATTGCATACTATATTTTTTTCCTTGGCAACTCTTGCTACAGTTGGTTGCTATAACGAGTTCAACTTTCATGTAAAAAAAAGGCGATAATTTCTATAAACATCATGTTGGTCTCTCTCCTCCTTCCTCCTGCTCGGTCAATCCCTGCGGCGAGTCCGTCCTCGTCCTGATCTTTTGCTCCAACTCGTGGTTCAGCTCCACCTCCTCGCCTCCCCAGCGGAACCCGCGCGGGGGACCCGCATGGTGGTGGTGCTCTTCTTGCTGTCCGCCCCCGCCTCCACCGTCATCGCCGTCAAAGACAAACCTCTTCTCCTGCATGGTCCACAGGATGGCCAGCTTGTCCGCCACCAGGCCGAACCCGCCGGCGTTCTCCGAGGCCGGGTGGTAGACCCGCCCGCTGGACGGGGACACGAACAGGGAGGAAGGGAGGAACGGGGCGGTCAGCAGGCGACCGCCGTGGTTGAAGGAGAGAAGAGGGGACGGGTCAGACTCGCTGCCAACAAAAAAAAAAAGAGGAAGAGAATGAATTCAACTTCTTGCTTCTTTTTTTCGCACAACCTGGCAGCTCTGGAGGGCCCAGAGGATTAAGAATTTAGCCATAACAGCCCTTTTCCCCCAAAAAAAATTAACTTATCTTGGGGTGGCCCTCTGAAGTATGGTAGGTACCTTTTTTTGACATCCTGTAGCATTTTTTCCTTACTCTGTGACGATCTCTGTGAACACGATTGGCGTGTCGTCGCACTTGACGAAGTTCCTCTCCCCGCCGCAGTGGGACACGTAGGGGAACTCGGACAAGTAGCGACCGCTAACGTTGCGACGAAGGCGCCTGAAAAAAAAGAGAAAAATAACGCTGCATCAAATGATTTCCCAAGGAAAAAAAAACACATCTTTTTCAAATATCAAATCTCGTCACATCACTTCATTTCCCGGGAAAAAAAATTCGGCTTTTTCAAAAATCAAATCGCCTCGCATCATTTCATTTCCCGAAAGAAGAAGAAAACATGACTTTTTTTCGCACCTGAAGAAGAACCTGAGGAAGTGCCTGTCCTTGAAGCAGGAGGTGAAGTTCTTCATCTTGGTCTCGGTGAGGAACAGCTGAGTATATGGACGTGCCACTGCTCTATAGAACTCGTGCCAAGATCTTCTGCCTGACTTGGACTCACCATTCCCTGATGGTCCACGTAGTAGAAGTACTCCCTCCTGTTGTCCTCGGCGTACTGACCCTGTGGAAGGAACGGAACGTGTGAGCAGCAGGGGGGGGGGGGTCAGTAACAAAAGGTGTTGTGGCTCTTGCCTGGAAGTAAGTGTTGTTGGGCCTGCTCAATCCACCAGAGAGTGAGGAGAGACTCCTCCTCAGTTGGAAGGAGTGCCAAGATCGCCAGATTGACGCATGCGCCATGACGCCAGGAGGACAACCGTTTAGACACCTGCTCAACTTTGGTGGCGTCCCTGGTCGTGGTCTTGCGCCCCTCCAATCAGACTTTTGGGACTTTTGACCGTTTTGAGTTGTGATACAAACTTGTTTTCTGCTTCTTGCAGGCTTGTTTGTTTTGAACTTGTCTGTCTCTCCGTCTCCCCCTTCCCCTCCCCTGGAGCGGCAAACTCAAACTTTCTTTCTTCCAGCTTTTAACCATGGAACCTGGAAGGGTGGACAGGGTTGCCACCTGAGCAGGAAGTGCATTTTTTCTTCCTTTTTTAACAATTAAGAGCAATCTTTCCCCATACTTAATTCTGTGTTTTGATGGAAAATAATTGGAGAGTATTTAGCTTCATCCTACACTTTTTTTCCCAGACTCTATTTACTAAAAATATGGGCATTTAATAAACTACTTTACTTCCCGATTTTACTTTACATCCCAATTTTTACTTTATTTCCCGATTTTTTAACTTTATTTCTTGATTTTCACCTTACATCCAAAATTTCAAAATTTTAAATGTTCATTTGTTTGCTTTAGACATTAGGAAAAAGGGTTGGATAAAGTTAAATTATCTATTTACTGGCGTTTATAGTTCCCAGCGAATTAATAGCCAGTAGCTGATGCCTGTAATTGACTGATTCACATCCTGTTCTTTCTATCCAGCATTTTTTGTTTTCACGCCTTCCAGCATAGGTAGATCCCCCCTGCGGCGATGAGGAATCCAAGGACCATCCCGGCGGCGATGCAGAAGCCCAGCACCATCTTGGTGGGCCTCTCCACGTCGTGCACCCACAGCTCGTAGTTCTCGTCGTCCAGGTCCGCCGCCTCGTCCGCCCAGAACACAGGAAACAGCACCGAGTTGCAGCCGGACAGCGGGGTCACCAGGTCGGTGCACTCCATGTTCACAGCCATCTTGGAGAGAGAGAGAGTGATTAAAATTAAAACCTGAGATTTCTCGGGGTTTTTTGCACATTTTTCTGATTTTTCTAATTTCACGCGTGGGATTTCCCAGACTCCTTTTGCACACTTTTTTTTTTTTGGTGAAAGGGGGGAAGTACCTGAAAAACTGCCTCCTCCCTCCCTCCCTCTCCAGTTGCCATACCTGAATCTTCTTGTGCCCTGAGAGCGGCACCCCGGACATGACCTCTACGTGCATGAATGTGTCGTGCCACTGCTGGCTGGGGCTAAGCCCGTCCACCGCCTCCCACAGCGAGGGGTCCCCGTAGAGGAAGTGCGGCGCCGACATGACGATGGGTGCGCCGCCGGAGCAGCCCTCCACACGGATCATACCGTCCTTGCACACGGGGTCGCACCTGCGTGCGGAAAAAGAAACGTCTACCCCCGACGGGACATTTTTGGGTCACATTCCAGAACAAAAAAAAATGTGCCGTTTGCGCGCGGAGTTTTCCAGTGGAAATTGCAACTTTTTAATGTTCCCAGGGGGAGGGGCTCAAGATCAACTGTTGAAAATAAAAATTCTTGCTTCTGTTTCTGTTCCTGCTCCATTAAGAAATGTGTCATTTTAACCATCGTCCAGACAATTCATATCAAGGTTAAACACCACCTAACTTCTCCTTGCAATGTAATCCCCAACGGGACTTTTTGAAAGTTGCGAGCATAACAAATTCCACTCGCAGACACATAACGGAACATGTCATTACATTACCACAAATTTATGTCACATTTTTACGTTCTGGAAAAAAACAAAATGTCCCCAAAAGTCCCGTCGGGGGCGGGTTGAGTGTTACCCACCCGGTGAAGTTCCACTGGTCGGTCCCGTCCTCCATCGGCACGGCGCAGTCGAAGAAGTCCGGGCAGTAGCAGTAGTTGTCCGGGTCGTGCATGTCGAACACGGACGCGGGCGGGCGGTACTCGTAGGTGTCGATTCCCCTGACCTGACTGTCCTCCGTGTACTCCAGCCAGAGCGGCCGGCACAGGTCGGAGATGAAGACCCACAGCCAGAGGTCGGTGTCCGGGTACGGCTGGAACTGCGTCCCGTCCGTCCCGTACAGGTCGCCGCACACGCCCTTCAGGCCGGCGTCCGCGGCGCTCGGGGTGGCGGGCGCGTCCGGCCACCACTCGTCCGGGAGCTCGCTCAGGCCCTGTCAAGTGTCAATACCCGACCAATATCGCTAGCGTGAATTGTCATAACGCCAGAGCAGGTGTGAAAATAGTGAAAACAAGAAAGCGTACTGTACATACTAGAAAACATGCCCACCCACCCCACCTTGTATTTCTCAATGTTGAGCAGCCTCTGCGGGTCGACCATGCCATTGTTGATGGTGTAGTACTCGTCGCCGACGCTCATGTTCCTGGCGGAGAGGATGCCGATCTCCAGCGGGAGGTCAGGCAGGTCAGGCAGCGACAGCAGGTCGTACCCGTACTTGTCCGCCAGCCGCCCCAGGATCCGCCTGCCCGCGGAGGAGGAGGAGGAGGAGGTCTCCCTCAGGGCGTAGGCCAGCGCCCTGATCGTCTTGTACTGGTACCCGTCGAAGAGGAACTCCATCGGGGTGGTGGTGATGAAGATGCCCTCCTGGCAGTCGTGGCAGGCGGTGGAGTTGGTCAGCGCCTCGTCCAGCTTGTCCAGGAACTCGATCTTGTCCGCCGCGTCGGCCGGCGAGTCGCCCCTCTTGGGCAGCAGCATGGGCACCACGGCCGCCAGCACCGGGTTCAGGATGGTAATGGGGTCGTCCCCGGTGCACGGGTACTCGCCCGCGGCGTTCATGCACCCGAGGTCGTTCGTCTCGCGTTGATCCCAGTAGAACTCGTAGTACTGCCCGTAGTTGAGCAGGTCCACGTCCGCGGAGAAGATCTGCTCCTTCTGGCGGATCTCTAGGAAGGAGTAGGGGCCGGCTTCCACCACGCTGGGCTTCTCACCGCGGGAGAACGCATCCGGGTTCTCCACGTGGAAGAACTTGAAGTTGTAGTACACCGGGACGGGAGGCTCCAACTGACAAAAAGGGGGAAAAATATTGTAAGATCTTTTTTCGGACTTTATCCTAGACTTTTTTCCAAAATTCTATTATCTGAATTAGGAAATAATAAACTACTTTATTTCCCCATTTTACTTTATTTCCAGTCACCTCGCTACCCCATTCCCAACCAATATTGGTACTCCGGATAATCGGAACAGCTCGGGAGAAGAAGAAAATTCTGATTAACCAAAATTCCCCTTTAACCGAAGTAGTCAGAAACGAAGTCAGGTGCGCAAAGAAAGTGCAGATTTTACTTCAGATTCAGAGTCAACAGTATGTACAGTACTACTACTTGCGCGAGAAAAATGAATCAATTGTGTTTTGTCCAAACATGAAAAAACTGGCATTTGGCATGCGATTATTTTCCAGTAGATCTGAAATGAATCGCATTTCCTCCCTTTTTCCACCGAAAAAGGAAGGAAGAGGATTGATTTTTACAGGAAAATTCCC
>JAAUYM010054490.1_pt1 | contig 12049 bp, 7 predicted proteins | sample 7278001 | NCBI WGS metagenome assembly JAAUYM01 (sample SAMN14350224, study PRJNA611818) | marine sediment metagenome | isolation source: surface marine sediment (1.8m) | place: French Polynesia: Moorea | collected 2018-08
CTCCTCCTCCTCCTCCTCCTCCTCCTCCTCCTCCTCCTCCTCCCCAAGCACAGAAGACGAGGTAATTACGTCGTGTGCATGCATACATACATGCATGCATCTAAGTTGCTCGCTCTGAGAGACGACTATGATATGTGACGAATACCCAATTCTCTTTGCAGTATGCATGTACAGTATATTACAAACTACGCCGAGCGTGGCTTCTCGGGCAGCTTTTAAGCCTATCAGTTTTAGCTCATCTATCCTAGTACAGTAGAACTTCGAGACATTATAGCAAACTTCAATACACCAGCAAATCTATCCCAGATGGCGGTTTTTTTTAACTGCACAGAAACTGCATCGGTGCAGTAAACTTGCGTTGTTATAAAGTGAACTGACCAACCAGTTAGTTCACTAGCTATGTCGAAGTTCTACCGTACTTCACGCTACGCACTTTCCCCCCCTGGCAGGCTGCAGCAAAGATTTCCACTAAGCTCTTTTTCCCTCTCCACAATTCCTCCTCTTTCTCAGGTCACAAAAAACCGTCCACACTCCTCTTTCTCTCGGTCACAGTCACAGCAGCAGGAATTGAAAAAAATCGACGCTTGTCTTTTGCACTTTTCTCGGCTAGTTCTTTTTCTCACGACACATAAAGGCAGAGAGAGAGAGAGAGAGACTTTGTTCGTTTTCATTTTGTGTGAGTTTCCCAAATTTTGGAGGCAAAAAAAATCCAGACTTTTTCCCAGCAAAAATGAATGACGCTTTCTTTTTTCGTCCTGCCCTGCCTACTACAACTTCTGTGCTGTGCAGGTAAAAGAACTCCGATTTACGTATAGTGAGTAGTAAAGTCACTCAACAGCTAAGAGTTTGCCATAGCAAAGTTTTTCTTTACTATGGAAGGGGTGGACGAAAAAGAAAGTTTAGTTTTACTTTATATTGTGCACTTCACTGCGCTAGTACATGTACCTACCGTATAGTTTACTATAGCGGTTATTTGTACCGTACTTGATAGCACATAGTGCCGCCGCCTTTAACTTTTCGTCCAGTTCACACATTAATGAGGCAGTCTTGAAAGTTTTCAGGCAGCAAAATAAGGGTAGTAACTCCTATGTGGTGCTGGCATGCTTGGTCTCTCGCACGGCGATGTGAGAAAGGTGGGCTTTGAAACATGATGCAGCTAATTCTGCAACAAAAAGCAAAGGCTTTTCTCTTCCATGTTCCCTCCTTCCTCCCCTCATTCTCTCTACCTATTCAGGCTTCAGCAGCTCTCTCTTTTTTTCTGGGTAAGTCAATTACGGAGCTTCTTGCGTTTAGAAAGAAGGCTGCATGTAGTAAGAAGGGATTTACTAATCTAGAGAATTGGAGTCTGTACTTAAAAGGACTTGGAGGAGGAAGTACGGCCTTGAAACTTATACCATATAGCAAGGACAAAATGTGGCATCCTTTTCTCTCTGTCTCTCTGTCTCCCTCTCTCTCTCTCCCTCTCTACTTCACGGTTGAGTTGACGGCGAGTTGATGAGCAGAACTGACCTCGAAGTCGCAGGGCTCCTCTGCTGTCCAAGTGCTACGCGCGCACACGCACCCACACACCCACACGCACACACCTGCGCCGTATGATCTCTTGATGACAGGTGGCCTTGATGCAGCTTCGAAGAGGGGAGGCTCATCTGTGGGGATGGCCTTTGACTCATTTCTCTCTCCTTTTCCATGTCGAGGTAAAGATTTTCTTCCGCCTCCAAAAGCCTGATTAAACTAGCAGCAATTTTCTTCTCCTCCGTGTACTCGAAAGTACAGTTGACCTCCGTTACATGGCAGCGAGCTCCAAATTTGACTCTTGTTTTGTCTAAATCTCTGTTGTGGTAAACTTCTCTTTGCTCAAACAAAGACTTTTACTAAAAGTGAGATCCACTGTACACTGTACCTCCCGATTATCCCTGCCCGCTGTTGTACCTTTATTGTTGCGCTCTCTTTTTTTTACTTTGCTTGTTAGTTTCCCTACCCTTTCTCCCAAGTTTGCTCAAACATCCTCTTGCGTGGTAACCCGAGTTGCCAAACGGGCTCTTTTTTCCGTCGTTTTCTCCGCACAAAGGTGGTACAAACGGGAGGAGGAGGAGGAGGAAAAGAAGGAGGAGGGCATGCCCGTATACTAGCATCAACACATAAAACTGACTTCGCACACTGCAAAACAACAATTGTGCAATTGCAATCACCCAAATGATTTTTTTCCGGCTTTCGAGCGATTGAATTAAAACTGGATGTTTACCTTTTTTTCTTGGGGTTGGGGTTGGGGCATACTTCAAGAAAAAGGCAAAAAAATACATATTGAGAAATAAAGGTCGATTTTTTTGCGGATAAATGCACTGATGCATTTTTCGGGACTTCAGAGACATTTCCCACTTCTTTGGTCTGCCTGCTCCGCCTGTTGAGAAGTGCAATGATTGGACACAGCAAGCAGTAGTAGTACGGTACATGTACTGCCTAGTAGTAGTTTCGTATATTTCGCAAGTGTGCTCGTACCATTGAATACAGTAAAGAACCATATATGGTAGTCTGCGAGCGCGTTATAATATAAAATTAAAAGTAATATATATATAAAATCATTATATATCTATAGATATATGTGTCATATAGTACAGTGGACTCCGCTTACAAAAGAAAACATTTTTTCCTCATAGCAAAGTGACGGCCTTAGCATGCGCGGAGCGGTTTCTACATGTAGGATATCAAAACGAAATCCATATCCCAACCAGCCAGCAACGATTCCTTATATGTAATTACAATTAGTAACATAAAAAAATTGGCTGCGCATCGGCATTCAGTCAGTGCTGATGAAGCGCCTCATAAATGGCTTAAATCAGCTAATAGCTGCCATTGAGAATGTACTACAGTACTGCATTTCTCAAGTGAGTCCTTGCTGGACAACACCTCGTCAACACCCCCATACACATGCTGGCTGTGAAGCACCATTTTTTCCTTCTCCCCTTTTTTGCTGCCACCCACGCAGACAAGACGATCAAAAGGGTGAGGAAGGAGGACAGATTAGTAGACACGCCGCACACCAACTCGTCAAAAGTTAGAAAAAGTGGTGCGGTTTCGCTAAAAATATTTTACTTTTTTATTTCATGGCGTGCAGGAGAATGGCTGTGAAACTTTATTTTTGCCCATTTTCGCACACTCGCTGTTAATGTCTCTGCATGCCTCCCCCCCCCACCCCTCTTCCTTGCACTTCTTCCCACCCAATCTTCTTCTTCTGGGAAAAGGAGGTGAGTGCTTTTTAAACAAACCTTTTTTTTCTCCTTTTCCAAAATGTCGGAAGAGAAGAGAAGAGAGGGAGGGGAAAGAAGAGAAGGAAGGGTCTGCGGAATAAGATCTGGGCCGCGTTTGTCAATTCCCGAGCATTCTTCACTTCATTAATCTCCTCATGGAGCTCCTAGAGTAAAAAGGTCAGTAGGCTTTTCTTTCTACTTATATTGTACGTAGTATGTATACGAACTAGAATTAGGGATGGCTGTCCTTCTCCTGGCATCCCCCTTGAGACACGGCAGGACGACAATAAACGTCATCATTCGTGGCGCCGTACTACCAAGTCTGGGTTCCACGTGAGAAAGGGTCAAGAGTGGACAGGAATGCATGAAAGGAGGAGGTGGGGGGTGGTGGCATTTGTCATTTCTGGCATGGACGGAAAGGAGGAGGAGGAGGCGGAAGTACAGTGGAACCTCAAGATGGCAAACTTCGTCATAGTTCGAATTGCTTCACTATAGCTCGTAGAAAAGAGTGCATAATATAATAGGTACAGCTAGTCTCTTTTTCCGACATAGATAAACTGCTTTTCGCTGACCGTCCAATTCACCATGTCTAGTAGTTTCTACTGTAGTTGGACCTTCCTACCCTTTTTTCTTTCGGGCAGTATCATCTTCGGACACAAGGACGCTAGCTACGCTTGTCAATGCAGACACACACAATACGTATGTAGAACAGGGCTCCCAGATGGGCTTTTTTGCAGCAATTCTGGTCATAAACATGTACACATATGTAATTGTGGTTTGTGAGGGTGTTAATTTCTAAATAGGCACTAATAGCCCACTCTCAAGGATTTTGGGCTTGAGGATATGTAAAGCCACTTTTTAGGCTGCATTTTTCAGTTTTCCAAGAGCTGGCAACCCTGACGTACTAGAAATTTTCTTTTCAAGGTGTCTCACAAAGGGGCCATTTGCAAGTAGTAGGTCCTCTTCCCAAGACGATTTCATACTGTGTGAGTAAGCATCTCGATCTCTGCGGACTCAGGTGTTGCCCAACGAAAGAAGGAGGCTGCCTTAGAGAGCATTCTCCTCCTTCTCCTCCTGCTCCTCCTCCTGTTCCTCGTCTTCCCATAGGTGAATTGGAAAGCAGGGAAAGCGAAGGAAGGACATCAGGGAAGCCGCCGCCGCCGCCGCCGCCACCGCAGCCGCCGCGGCTGCCGCGGCCGCAGCCGCGGATAGAGTTAAGGCGCGCACAATGTCAACTGGGCAGACGCACACACAGAAAGAGAAAAGAAAGGAAAAAGAAAGGAAAAAAAAAGAAAAGCAGTCAAGGATGTACTAGTGATGCCGACGAGTCGCGACTTTCTAGCTCGAGTCGAATCAGCTAGTGCGTGAAAACAAATCCGGGGGGAAATAAGAGGAAGAAAAGTTCTCCATTTTCCAGTTTACTAGTGGTACAGTCGTACTAGTAATTGCGGACCCAGCCATCCACCCACCCGCAGAAAAATAAGAGAGTGAGGGTAGGCGGGGTCGATATCCGACTCTCATCAAATAGTTTTTGGGTGGGTGAGAAAGAGAGTCGAGTTTCAGGCATGCGGCCCAGCCCCAGCCAAGGGCCCAGGGGTGTTTATTTGGACTGCTTGTTTTAAAGAATGCCGAACTGATAGTGTAAAGAAAGAGAGAGAAGAGAAGATCTGAAAGCTAGAGAGAGAGAGAGAGAGAGAGAGAGACGGACGTTGTTGTCAGATAGCACATGGTTCGGTGCCAAACTGTATACAAAACACTTGCTGAAGTGGTTTGGCATCCCTTTTTCGCAAAAAAAGAGAAAAATTGAGATCATCTTGGCGTCATCCCGTCAGAAAATATAGCAACGCTGTTTGGCAGATTTTGGGAGAGAGGAAGGGGAGGATGATTGCTGCCCTCGGAGTCCAATCTGAGATTGGATTTCCTCTCCATCTCCCTTCTCCCCGTCGTTCCCCCCCCCTCTTTCCGCATTCCTCACGCAATTGCGATGAAAGAGGCAGCGGAGAAAGTTATACAACTACTGTACACAAGTTTAGCGAAAGTTGTAAGACGAAATTTAGACCATCTCTACTCATACGCAGTGCTTTCAACTCTCACCTAGAGGTACATAGTTACTAGGTACATTCTAGGTACATACATATACCGTAGTACTATGATGATCACCTAGGTATATGCACATGAAGAGTCTGGGAGGGAGCTGAGTTTTTATTTTGAATTCTCCCTAGCTTCTTTTCTCCCGCGAACCCACATCGCGTGACAAAACATCATGAAGATTCGCGACTACCAACTGTCTCAAAGTCATCTTCTCCCAAAGGATGTGGAAGGAAGCCAGTTAAAAACTCGGGGGATAAAAAAATCTAACCTTCCTCTGAAAGATTCAGCTGTACTAATGGCGGCAGCTGCTTTTTTTTCTTTCATCTTGTAACAAGAATGTGGTAATACGGATAGGCACATTCAACTTTTGATACGGTACTGGTGAATTCGGCAGTGAGCAAAAAACCTTTATTATACCGAAAAACATATAGAAAAAATACACTTTCAGAGAAATTTTTAAAGGTTTCACTATATTGAACGTCACCATATCAAAAATTGATTTTACCGAGTAGCTGTCTAACCCATACAGAAATTGCAAGTCATGAAAGGCGCCCAAAAAACGTTCCTACCTGTCTTGACGAGCTTGAAGGTGTTCTGCTGCTGCTGCCTGAGCGGCTCTGTCAGCGCCGGGTGGACCAGGTCACGGACCAAATGGAACTGGCCGCCACTGCTGCCGCCGCTGCCGCCGCCCGACGCGACATCGAGGCGGCCGCTCATTGACATCTTCAGGTCTCGTTTTGTCAGCCCTTTGTATTCGTATGGCTTTGGCTGCTGTTGCTGCTGTTGCTGTTGCTTGTTGCCAACCACTCCCCGCTTCCGCTCCTTCTGACTGGAGCCCGGGTTGCTGGTGTTGCTGCCGCTGCTGTTGTTGCGGCTTAACGCGGCGTTGTTGTTGCTGCTGCTGTTGTTGTTGTTGTTGTTCTTGGTATTTCTGTTCCCGTTGCCGATTACGCCGACGACCTTGTTGCCGTTGGCGTCCTTCCCTTGCTGCTCCTCCCTCTCCTCCTCCCTGTTGACTTCCCTGATCCTCCTCTCCGCCCTCTTCTGCTCCCCCGCTGTGGAGTGGTAGACGGGCGCGGCCACCACCGTCCTGTTTCCGTCGTCGTCGTCTCCTTCCTGCTCAAACCCTCCCCCGATCAATCCTTCTTGGTACTGCTCCCTCTTCCTCCTTAGCTCTTCCTCCTCGTCCGCCCTGACCGACGTGGAGGTGATCCCGGTGGGGTTGGCCTCTCCGCGCTCCTGCGCCACCAGCGCCAGGTAGGACTCCTCCACCACGTCGCCTGCCGGGAAAATCACATACATCTCCGGGCGCGAGCCGCCATGGTATGGGCATGGCAGCTCGGGGGAGAACAGGCGACCGCGGCGGCGGCGGCGGCGGCGGCGAGATCCAAACCTACCCGAACCGACTTGACTCTATGCGGACAGGTTGAAATGGGTGGGTAGGCCGGGGGGAAGGGTTTGATGAATGGGAAGGGTCTTGATGTGGTATGCAGGACAGGGGTCTATTTTCGTGAGAGAGGTAGAAATAAAGGAACAGATGATCAAAGAACCTCTTTCCTTCTTCCTTCCTTCCTCTCTTTCTCTCCGTCTCCCTCTTGCCACCCACTATTTTTTTTGCCTTCCTCCCACCTTCGTGCAGCGGCAGTCACTTTGGAATGGAATAGAGTCTGAACCTTGTTTTTCTCTCTGGCGCTCACCTTTCACGGAATAAAAAAAAAGCGAAAAACGGACGCTGTAGCTTTCCACTTCTTCACATCAGTCAAATCGCCATTATAGTACGTACGTAAACCGTCTTCTCAGGAGGGTCAAGTTTCTGATGTCGTGTCAGTGATGTCGTTCGAAGTCGATCTAGCTATACTGTAGTAGTTGATGAAGAGAGCACTGTTACACAGAACCTGTTGCTTCTCTCCTCCTTCCTCCTCTTTTCGCCATGCACCAGTAACTGTGGTGGTGGTGGTGGAGTGAGGAAGAGGAAAGGCCTCTCTGATGGAGAAAGAGAGAAAGGGAAGAAACTCTTCTCTGTGGTTCTCTCTCTCTCCCTCTTTCTGCCTTAAATCGCCTACAAGTACAGTCAACAGTACAGTTAGCAAAATTGCGATTTATTACAAAAAAAAAACTTGCCTTACACACGAAAGATTTTTTCTGCTGCTTTCTGTTTAGTAAATAACCCCGATCTGTCGAAAGTCAACTGTACTTTGGCGGTTCTTCATAGAGATTCTTCACTTTCGATTTCGAAAATAGTGGAGGGGGAAGAGGGCGAGGCAAAAGTGTCCTTTTTTCTTTCAGTTGTTGTTTTTTCCTCCCTCTCTGTCTGTTTTATTTGATCGCACCCCGCTCCGCACCGCACCCCGCACTGTGTCTGTCGGTGTCGACCGTCGACCCTCCTCCTCCCTCCGCCACTTGGCTAGCGGCGGCGAATACTACTACTGACTGAAGTGACGGACAACACACAGACGAATCGAGGAAGGAGAAAGGGAACGGGATGCATCGCACACAGCCCGGAGGAAGAAAGAAAAGAAGAAAGAAAGAAAGGACAGCATTCACCACACGCAGAGAAAAAGAGAGTAGTGAGACTTTTTTCCTCTTCCCATTTCTCCTCCTCCTCGTGCCGCCTTTGAGGCAGGGGGGGGGGCAGGAAAAAACAGGGTTGCCAGGTTGGCCATGCCCTTACTATTGTGGCTATAAATGGCTACATTCGGGCCTTGTGGGCTATAAAATTTGTTTTAAAAAAACGCACTCAGAGCTCACCTTTTCAAAGTTATTAGGGTTTTTGGGCTATATTTGAACTGCGGTTTACTTGACTACATTTAGGGTTGGGTTGCCTAGTCTATCGGCTTTCCAAGACCTGGCTACCCTGGGGAAGGAATGAAGAAGCTTTCTTGCGGGAGGGAGATACGGAGATACGTTGAACTACCTATGCGCGCGAGAGGAGGAAGGAGGATTGAGGCAGGCGCGCGGCTTGCTTTCCCCATACCGAAGTCACACACACACACACATACTACTACGTACGTACGTTCGCGAAAGCGAAGGAAGGAGGGAGGCCAGTGTCAAAGTGAGAGGAACGCTAGTTGTACCTACCTACAGCTACAGGCGACCCACAGACTTCTTCTTATCTTTTATCTCCCGGGTGTGCTAATGCGCTACGAAAGAGCTCTGGATGCAGCTCTCTCTCTCTCTCTCTCTTCTTTCATCTCTGCTCTGATCCTGATGCTACCGCATGGATGCTTGGGGGGGCTGGAAGGCCGAAAGAGGGGCGACGATGATCATAGGTGGGCACCCACATACGGGTCCACCCATCCATATCAATATCCCTTCCTGCCCAAAAGGGTACCCCCCTCATGGGCCATAACCCACCCGCTCTCGTTGCTATAAAGAGGCAAATAAAATACTGTATACCCTACTTTCCATAAAAATAAAAAATAAAAATAAAAATCGGCGCATTTCCTGCACCATTTTTTACCATCTTTTTTGTGTATCTGGTTTCTGTAATTGGATTTTTTATGGCCGCACTATGCATGTCATTTTCGGACTTTATAAAACAGGATTTGTTCTTTTGTATGGGGCAAGTTGCCTGCCAAAAACAATTTACCCTGCTGGATCATTCCCCGACACCTGGCTAATTTTACCGGAGATAGAGTCCCCCTCTTGCTTCAAAAGGTACGTACCCCTTCCCACACTTCAGAGGGGTCACGCCCACCTATGACGATGATCCATGCACCATGTGCTGCTAGATCTGCCCTCTTTCTCTTTCTCTTTCTGCATCCACCAAATAATGTCAGTCTTATTGGAAGGAGAGGATCCTCCTTCTGGTGGCTCTGCCACACAGCACAGGGTGTTGCAGTGGCATCTTCTGCGTCCACAAATGGGTATTTCTACTCTGCCATGTGAGTTTGTGACAGTGTGTAATTTGATCAAGCATCCCTCGCCAGGGGAAATTGCTTTGTCTAATTATTTGTCTGATCAATATATTGTACTGTACAAGGGCACACACAAAAAGTGGGTCTTTTTTCTTCTCTAGCTCTCAATACCTCTTTCTCCTCCCTTCCCATCCCGTCAATCCTAACGAGCACCATCATTTTGTTTTCTTGTCTGACTGGCCTAGTAGTCGCATCGCATCATTTCCGCCTCTGCTTCTGCTGAAAAAGGGATGAGGGAGGAAAGAACCCATCATATGGAAACGGTTGACTTGGCCTGGCTTGGGTTGGCTTGGCGGGAAGGATGGAGGAGGAAGGAAGGAACATCCAGACCAAACAATTTGGTGGCCTTCTTTGTCAGACCTCTCGTTTCTGGCGGGCGTGTGCGGTATGGATAATGAGCATTAATGTACACTTACAATGACAAGGAGAAGGGATCATCCAAAGACGTCACACTTCTTGGCGGTTCCTCCGAAAACGGAATTTTCTTCGTCAGTGTGAGTGCGCACGTTTATTGCTCGTAAAAACAACCTTGTTTCTTCTTTGATGAGGAAGAGGAAAAAAACGAACACTATCTTTGGCCCAATTCCTTCCTTTCTTCCTTCTCCACCCAGTCAACTTTACGTAGTACACTGTAGTTCAGAGATTCTCAGCTTCACTTTCTGGACAGCGACCCACTTTAAGACTCCCAGAGCATCCCACGACCCACTACATACCATACGACGAATAGAGTGGGTCCACTCTACGTTCTTCCCCCACGAGTGACCACTTTATGACACACTTTTGCGTCTGGCGTACCCATAAGTTAGCAACCTCTGTCTTAGTCCGTCTGCTTTCTCTCTCCCTACTTTAAACACAATGTTTATTTCTCTTCGCCCTCCATTGCTTCCTTCTTTTAAAGGCTGCTCCTTCGTCACTCAGACCGATCCCTAATGACTCCACAGAAGAAGAAAAAAGGCTGGTCTTGGATATTTTACATGCAAATATGGAGGCGCCCACGGTTGGCAGATCTTGCAAAAATTTGATCGAAGGTCAGTAGTACGTACTAGTACGTACTACGTACTGTACAGTACAATGGACTCCGCATATTACAAAACACCCTTGTGTTCTTATATGTTATTAAGTGGCCTGTTTTTTTCATCGGAGTAATCTTAAATCCTAAGCATTTACTGGGCAATAGCTACTTTTGTTCTTTAGAAAACTGTTCCTTAAGCAGTGTTCCTACATCCGGTGTTCTTCTACCTTCGAATGTATTCTAGCAGGTAGAGCATATCCAGAAAAAAAGATGCACATTCTTCTCACGGTTTTGCACATGGAATCACCTAAAGTTATATGGGAAAGCGCAAGGCGTCTAGCAGTTTTTTCGGGGGGGGGAGGACATCCTGTGTACGGCATTAGGATGGAGTGGGACAAAGAACAATAAGAATTGTCCCTCCATTGTCCCACCAAGCCTTGTGCAAAACTTTCGCTGGCATTAAGAAAAACCTTCACTGACTCCAGGAATTGGACTCCATTGGAAAACTTACCGTCCGCTGGCCAAATACGGCCCAGCCATCAAGTCTTACTCGCACGACAAATCTCGCCTCCGCGAGTTGCGACTCATGGAACGTGAAATTAGTCAAGACCCGGGGATAAAGTGGGACTGACCGTGAAGCAGGCAGGGACGGACAGATAGAGAGACGGGGGAAGAAAAATTGGATTTCTTTTGGGTCCGCAACTCTCCTTCAGCGTTCCCGTTCACTAATGAAGGTCGTTAAAATAGTAGAGAGAGAAACTCGCACGCTGCAGCTTCAAGCATGTAATCGGGGAAATCGCAACAAAACATTCCATTTCCCAGATGCAACCGAAAAAAAACTCAACACATCATTAGCAACGAGTTAAACAACCATAAGAAAATCATAAGTTAGTTAACATATTACATACAAGGAGATGATCTTCTTGACTTGAGCTTCCTCCTCCTTCTTTCCTTCTCGGCATCCAGGTAGAACTCGTGGCCCAGTCGCCCAGGTCCGCTCTCTTGAAGGCCTGGAAGAGCTGCCGCTTGGCGTCCTGGAAGTCCCTGGCCGCGCCTTTGGCGGCACTGTAATGGTGCAGGTCGGCACGATGCTCGCCCTCCAGGGCCTCCAACCCGGTCTGGCTGGTGACGCCACCGCTGCCAACCAGGCTCAGCCAGCGACGGAAGAATGAGATCTTGGCCAGCCTGGACAGGGCGCCCTTCTCCTATTAGGATAAAAAATGTGTGTGTCTGTATAGTAATTATCATCCTTGGCATGTAGTGCGATGGTCATGTATCGCCATCACAGCACTCTATGTACAAACAAGGCATGAGTAGTCTCGCCACGAGGCATTTTCTTGGCTACTTTTTTTTAATGCTGTACTTTCGTCCAAGTACCGTACAGCGTTATGTGAGTGTCTTCCTCCCTCCCCTCTCCTTTCCCCTGCTGCGGCCACTGTGCAATCTCCGACAGGCTGACACAACTTCATGTTTCTCCAGACAGAAAGGGAAGAAGAGGAGGAGGGAAAAAAAGAGCAAAATTCCTGGGTTAAAACACTTGACTGAGAGAGCAGTGGCAAGATTCCGGAAAGCCGTGAGATCTCTTCCCCCTCCAGGAGAAAGGGGAAAAAGAGAGAGGAGAGGAGGTCGGAAAGGAAAGAGAGAGAGAGAGAGGAGGATTAAAATCTTTGTCAGTGATCCAAATGCTGCCTTGGCCCTCACAGAGCTGGGCAGGACGCGAGTGGAGGAGAATTGTTTTCCACAGCGAATTTTACAAGATTTTTTTCCTCCTCCTTTTCTCTCCC
>JAAUYM010079003.1_pt1 | contig 12047 bp, 15 predicted proteins | sample 7278001 | NCBI WGS metagenome assembly JAAUYM01 (sample SAMN14350224, study PRJNA611818) | marine sediment metagenome | isolation source: surface marine sediment (1.8m) | place: French Polynesia: Moorea | collected 2018-08
CCTCCTCCTCCTCCTCCTCCTCCTCCTCCTCCTCCTCTCCTTCTTCCATCTGATCCACCAAACAGGGAAAGAAAAGAAGGGGGGAGGGAGTAAAAATTCCAACACCTTTTCCCCCTCCCTCCCTTCACTCTTTTCTCCACTCCGCACGCTGGAAGATGTCTCTGGTAAGCTGGAGAGTCTTGAGAAGCAACGTTTGTCTCAAAGCAATTTGTGTTTTACCAGTATAATACTAGTATGTACTGTAGAGCTAGAGTGGAAATAATTTCATATTAGTTTTCTTGGAAAAGTTTCCTAAAAATGATTTCTTAAATTATTGGCACTGTTGCTGCTACTGTTGCATTTGCTGCAGTTGTCATCTCAACACACACAGGTGCGTCTTGCAATGTGATTGTCATTTGTCATATGCATCATCGACTATTACCACCATGAGTGCTAAAAACATAACACATGTGCGTGCTTGTTAGGGTGTCAAACACCCGACGGGACTTTTAAACTTGCAAGCGTAACAAATTCACGAATAACATTGTGACATTTACGAGTATGCGGTGTTTGGATAACATGTTTCATTACATGTTTAAAGCTGAATTTGTTAAGCTCTTATAACTTTAAAAGTTCCGTCGGGCAGTGCTCGCCTCACATTGTGTACGCGCGCACCAACTGAGATTTCTGGATGGTGAAAGATCCTGTTTTTTACCTTCTCTTGAAAAAAAAAAAAAAAACTTGACGCAGAAAAAGTGGCAAAGACACACTCCCCCCACCCCCCCAATCCCCACCCAGGCCACCACCACCAACACCTCCTCCTCCCTCTCCTTCCAGATGGTGGAGCTGCTGACGCAGGTGTTGCACCTGCTGCGGCAGGCGCTGCTGGCGGCCGGCAGCGTCTTCGCCGCCGCCTGCCACCTGGTCACCTTCCACTACCGCTGCGGCGCCCACCTGGAACAGGAGGAGGAGGAGGAGAGCAAGAGGAGGAGGAGGAGGAGGGCAGGGAAGAAGCTGAGCGCCGTCCCCGGTCCGCCGTCGGTGCCGCTGCTCGGCTCCCTCTGGACGTCCGTGCGGTGGCTGGGCGGGACGGACGCCGGCAGGGAGTACCACGAGGTCTGCGAGGAGAGGTCAGAAAAGATTTCGCCAACCCAACCAACACAAGGTGGTGGTGGTGGTGGTGGTGGTGATGGGGTGCAAAATGAAAAGCTCAGTGGAAATACACACGTTGCATTCGGCCTAAAATTTTGGTCCAAAAAGCTCCCTTTTTGGGGAGCCTAGTTGAAATTTATTAAGGGGGATGTTTTTGGTTGGAAAGGTTCTTTCACACCCTCAACCTGTATTTGCATCACATACATGTACCTGTATTGCTACCCTTTTTTTTAATTACCACTGTACAGGTATCTCCGTTACGGTCCGGTGGTCAGAGAGAATCTCTTTCGAAACTTTCCCCTCATCCATCTCTTTGACGCTTCGGACATCAAGTGAGATCCAGAAATGTCTATCCAACCCAACCAATATTATTGGTACCACTAGAGCCACACCAATAGCTTGTGCCACTTTATAGTGGTAATTAGTGATAGAGGTTGTCCTATGTTGCCCTATACAGTATAGGGTTCTATTTTTCACTATTTTAAATCACCGCTCTCTGGCATTAGGACAACCCATCACTACAATGCACGCTATTGATATTGGTTGGGAAGTCTTTCTTTTTGATATCTATACTACTCGTACTACTTCACCAGGCGCGTTCTGTATCGCCCGTCGTCGTTCCCGCTCCGCCCGGCCAACGCGGCCGAGGCCGCCTACCGCCAGCGCCGCCCGGCGCAGTACCTGAACGCCGGCGTGGTCAACAGCAACGGCCCGGCCTGGCGCAGGCTCAGAGACGCCCTCACGCCGCCGCTGGCCAGCAGGGCAACCATGGCGCACTACGCGCCGGCCGTGGCGCACATCTCGGAGGACCTGCTGCGCGCCGTCGCCGCCGCCGCCGCCGCGGCCACGCCCCCCGCGGCCACACACCCCGCGGCCACTCCCCCCTCTGGAGGCGGCGAGGTGCCCGGCTTCAAGGAGCTGCTCTACCTGGCCGGGTTGGAGGTGGTGGGGCAGATCTGCCTGGACGCCCGGATGGGCTTCCTGGACGGGGAGGAGAGGATGTCCCCGAGGGCCAGGCTCATCCTGGACTCGGTGCGCGGCTACCAGACGGCCTCCAACAGGGCCATGTACGGGGTGCCCATGTGGAAGTGGCTGCCGGAATGGTATCGCCCCCCCCCCCCCAAAAAAAAGGAGACAGTTGGCAAAAAGTTTCTAAGTCCTGTCTGGATTTCCTATATTATTCAAAGGTTTCCTGGCTGCTTCCGCGACCTGATGAGGCACAAGGACAACCTGTACCGTCTAATCGGGGAGGTGGTGGACGACAAGCTGGGTTCCGAACAGGTCTTCGGGGAGGAGAACAGCGTGCTGAACCAGCTGAGGCGCGCACCGGGGGTGGACCGGCGCGACGTGAAGGCCACCGTCGTCGACTACATCACGGCCGGCGTGGAGACCGTCGGAAACAGCGTCCTCTTCGCCGTGGCGATGCTGGCGGCAGAGCCGGGCGCCCGGCGCAGGCTGCAGCGGGAGCTGGACAAGCAGCAGCAGCAGCAGCAGCAGCACGGCCCCTACCTCCGCGCCTGCGCGCAGGAGTGCTTCCGCCTGTACCCGACAGCCTGCCAGATCGCCCGCATCCTGGAGGAGGAGACGGAGGTCTGCGGCGGGTTCGTCCTGCCCAGGCACACAGTGGTGCTCTGCCACCACAGGATCGCAGCCAGGCAGGAGGAGAACTTCGCCAGGGCCGAGGAGTTCCTGCCGGAGAGGTGGATGGCACCAGAAGGGGAGGAGCTGGCGCGGCGGTGTGACAGAAGCTTGGTGAGGAGGATCAAGACAAGTTTTATGAAGTTTTAAAGAGTCTTACGAAGTTTTACAAAGTTTTAAGAAGTTTTAGGAAGTTGTTCAATTTGACTTATTTTTTTCTTTGCCAGGTTTGTCCTTTCGGCGCCGGGAAGAGGATCTGCCCTGGGAGGCGGCTGGCGGAGATGGTGGTGCAGACGATGCTGGCCAAGATCTTCTCTAGGTTCGACGTGGCGCTCCTCGGAGAAGAGGGGGGGAGGCTGAGGACGCAGTTCAACTTCTTGCTGGCGCCGGCGGACGACATCAGGTTCGCCGTCAGCGAGAGAAAATGAGATTTATTGGAAGATGTTTTGGAAGATGTTTAATGTCATCCTTTTTAACATTGACTGAAAACGTGTTTTTTTTATCGCGCTATCACAACTTTTGTAATGTGACAAAGACACACAAGACTGTAATAAAGAACCGCACATATGCATTCCCAACCAATATCGCCAGTGTGCATTTAGTGATGGGTCACCAGAGCAGGTGTAAAATAGTGAAGAAAAAATAAAAAGAACCCTTAGAGCAACCTAACGCAACCCCAAATTTCGACCCCATCACTAATCATCACTAGTGGCGTAGCCATTGGTGCGGCTCTAGCGGTACCAACATTGGTTGGGTTTTTTCCATTTTTTGAGGGGGGTGGGTGGGTTATACCGTAGACTCGATTTCATCTCTCCTTCCCTCCTGAACCTCTTACACACAGGTTGAGAAGGAGCCATTCATGGGGAAAGGGGGGTAGAATCCATTTAAGCAAGAAGAGATGGTGTTTAAACCAGAAAGGAAACTCCCCCCCTCCACCCACCCACCAACATTAAAGGAGAAAGAAGAGGAAATGAAAACGAGTTCGCCTTTCCTTTCCACATTTTCCCCTGCAGATGAGAACTTTTTTAGTGCCGTTGTACTAGTACAAGGTCAGAAAAAAAGAGGAGATTAAAAAAAAAGAGGGGGCTGAAAAATAATTTACTCTGCCACAAGATGTGTAAGTTCCTGCTCCTCCTGACGGTGTCGTCGACGCTGTTGTCGCTGTCGTGGGCGCCCTTCCCGGAGGACCACGCGCTCAACTTCGCCAACCCGTGGATCGAGCCCTGGTGGAGGCAGCTCACCAAGGCGGAGCAGAAGGTGGGTCAGCAGCGGGGAAGATTATTGCCCAACCAATAATGGTGTCACTCAGAGCCACACCAATTCGGCTACGCCACTATGTAGTGGCATGCAATTGGTGGGGTCAACAAGTTTGGCTGCTTTTTTTTCTTTACTATTTTAACACCTGCCCTGGTGTTAGAAAAGCACATCACTAAATTCGCGCTAGTTATATTGGTTGGGTAAGGAAATACTCTTAGCCCCCAGTTGCTTTCTCAAAAAATGGATGAAAAGTGTACCTAGCACTTGAATCCTCTCTCCCAAAACTTCACTTTTAAGGGAAAGACAAGAAAGAAAAACCACTTTATTTTTTGCTATACGTATACAGACAGAGAAGAAAGGCAAACAGCTACCCGACGGGACTTTTAAAGTTACGAGCGTAACAAATTCAGTTTTAAACATGTAATGGAACGTGTCATTAGAGTACCACATATACATGTTACAATCTTTTTTTTTCATAAATTTGATCCACTTGCAACTTTAAAAGTCCCGTCGGGTACTTGCACTGCACATTGTAAAGATAAGCTGCTGAGAGAGAGAAAAAGGATGGCCGCAAAAGAAAAACAACGGGACCATTTGGAGAACCAACAGACCGCAGTAAAAAAACATCACTTTTTTTGTTTCTCCCTCCCTGCCACAAAAAAACTAGTCCATCTACGGTACGTTCAAGTCCAGCGTGGAGAGGCCGGCGGTCCTGGCCGTGGAGGCCCTGGAGGCCAAGCGGAGGTCGGCGGCCGCCTACGGGAGGTACCTCGGCCACACGGCCGACCAGTTCAGGGACTCCATCTACGGGGGGAAGAAGGCGGAGGAGGAGGAGGTCTACTCCAACAGCCACCACCATGCCGTCTACTACCAGAGCGGGGCGCAGGCGGCCAAGGGGCGCGCGCAGGCAAACAAGAAAGTGAGGGAGGGGGTTCCCCAAATATTTGTAAAAAAATTATTGTGGAAAAGTCCAAAATGTCGGTTTTTTGTGCAGGCTGCTCTCTACTGGAAGAAGAAGGGTCACAAGTCTCTCTGGAAGGCCCTGAGGGAGGCCAGGAAGGCGCTGCAGAAGGGGCTGAAGAAGCTGTTCCTCGGGGGGAAGAAGGAGGAGGGCAAGAAGGACAAGAGGTCGAAGAAGAAACACTGATGAAGGAGGAAAAAAATACCGATTCGTACTACATAGACCGATTTTTTTTCTTTATTCTGCATTAGGGAAAATGCATGTCTGGTTTTTTTTTTATTGTGAATTGGACGAAATAGAACGAAATCTTAAGAACCAAGAGTGTTTATGTCAAACTAGGTGGCTTTTTTTTCAATTAATTAGCTAAATTGTCTTCCCTCCTGCAAACGCCCTCTGCTGTCGTGGTACTGTTGTTCTCCTCCTCCTCCTTCCTCCAGTGTGAGTCCGCCCAGTCAAGCCAGCTCCTGGAGGAGTACTTGTGCATTCCCGGCGGCCGGTCCCGCCAGATGGCCCTCCACCGGAGCAGCGCCGGGGAGTCCGGGTCGGTCGCCCGGACGGACGGGGCGGACGAAGTGCCGATCTCAAAGAGTTGGCCCGTGTCGAAACTGTAGTGGAATTTTTTTTTGCTGGTGACTACAGGCTTCACTATATGATCTGAGTTCCCGACGGGACTTTTAAACTTACAAGCGTAACAAATTTACGAAAAAAAATAGTGACGTTTATGTGGTATTCTAATGATGACATGTTCCGTTACATGTTTATAGCTGAATTAGTCACGCTCGTAAGTCCCGTCGGGATTTCTTACGTGGGCCAGACTGCCTCGAAGGGCGGTGCCGCCTGTCCGGGCGGCGTCGGGTGTCGCCTCCGGGCGAACTCGGTCCACAGGGTGACCAGGGTACGGCTCACCCTCCGGTCGGCGGCTGTCGGCCTCACGTCGAACGGGATCACGTGGGGGCTGGAGGAAAAAAAAAGCAGCAAAAAAAGTAGTTACTTACTGTACCCAACCAATATCGCTAGCGTGCATTTAGTGACGGGTTGTTTTAGCAGGTGTTAGAAAAAGAACTCTTAGAGCAGCGCTAGACCAACCCAAACTTTGACCCCATTACTAGATAATTATCACTATAGTGGCGTTGGTGTGGCTCTAGCAGTACTGTACCAATATTGGTTGGGTCATGTACTGTACATGTGTGGGACGCTCACTTGAAGATCATGTAAATCTCGTCCCCGTGGCAGCATCCCAGGCCGCGGGTGTACCAGTCCCAGCCTAGCAGCATCCGGCAGACGCACTGATTAAAATAAAAGCATTTTTAAAAAATGCAAAATTGCAACAGGTGATTTGCCACATCCCGACGTGACTTTTAAACTTACAAGCGTAATAAATTTGCGAAATTTATTATCCATTACATGTTTAAAATCTGAATTTGTTGCGCGCGTTGTATCTGTTGCGTAAGTTTAAAAGTCCCGTCGGGACGATGCCAACCTTGACAATCATCTGCCAGAAGCGGAGGGAGAGAACGTCCACCAGCGACACCGACTGGCGGTGGGAGTAGCGGTACCGGAACACCGTCAGGTTGCCCTCCTTCTGCTCCTCCGCCTCCTCCCTCCTCCTCCTCCTCTTCCTGTCCCCCTCCGCCAGCATCTCCACGGTGAGGTGCTCCAGCGGGAGGAGGACGGACTCCGTGTAGAAGCTGGTCAGCCCTGGCAGCCGCGACTCGTCCCCGTACAGCTCCTCCAGCAGGTGCACCACGGCCTGCTGATGATCCTGCTTATCCTGCTCGGCCTGCTCCTGAAGCCGCTCGTGTCCCCTGACCAGATACTCGATCCACTTGAGGTCGTCCTCGGTCACCTCCACTTCCTCTCTAGGTTAAAAGAAAAAAAAGAAAAAAAACCATGAGTACCCAACCATTATCTCTAGTGTGCATTTAATAATGGGTTGTCCTAACGCCAGAGCAGGTGTTGAAATAGTGAGAAAAAAAGAACCCTTAACATTACCACTATAGTGGCATAGCCGATAGTGTGGCTTCAGCGATACCAATATTGGCTGGGTATCCAGCATTCCCAAGAGTGATCCAACTGTCACCTTCCGAATAGGATGAGCGGGAAGGTGCGGGTCTTGCCGACCTCCGCCAGCAGGGAAGCGTCCTTCAGGAAGAAGGAGGTGAGGATCAGGCCCTCGTCCTCCGTCGACCCCACCATCAGGGGAACCTGGGAGGATGAACCTGAGATGAACCTCCGCCAAGACTGCCCGACCAACAACGTCCGGGCTCATCCTTTGGCTTGGACGGGGTCCTGATGATGACTTGCAAGAACCACCCCCGACCAAGCCAAGGATAACCCCCAGACATTTATTGCTCGGGTAAGAGGAATGGAAGCAGTTTGCTTCATCTCACCCTGTTGAACCTGCCGTCCCTGATGAGCTCGAACGGGTCCGCGGGGAAGAATGGCTCGGAGGTGTCGTTGTCGAGCGACGGCTTGAAGTGGTACGGCAGGTTGCCGGCGAAGTAGGCGGAGGAGGAGGCGGCATCTACAGCCAAAGTGTGGGCGTCAATCTGCAGATTAAAAAAAGTGCTTCAAGAAGTTTTTTTTTTTTAGAAAAGTCAAGCATCCAAGCATCCTCATCTTCTTCTTTTGCTGTCACCTTTGAGAGACAATCTCGTATTTGAGTGGAGTTTGCTTCCTCCTCCTCCTCCTCTTCTCTACGGCAACCCATCGTCTTTGCAAATTCCCTATATGAGGATGGAAGAAGAAATGAGAAAAGTGGAGGTCATTTAAAATTCTTTAATTCTAATTTCCATAAAAGGTTGTTTACCTTGCGTATTCCGCCGGGTGCCTGTCCGACTTGAGGAATGGCACGGCCATCGGTCCGCTCTGCACGATGGCCCCAGAGAAGAGGCCTGACGACCTGGGCGAGGACAGGTGGAGCATCACCTGCACGCCGCCGGAGCTCTGACCGAACAGGGTCACCTGCGACGGAGGACAAGGGGGAGGAAGAGAAGAATTCACACTATAAACTTGGCTACCCAACCAATATTGGTGCCACTATAGGGCCACACCAACAGCTACGCCACTATAGTGATGGAGTCAAAATTTGGTTGCTCTGTGGTTGTTTTCTTTTTTTCGCTATTCTAACACCTGCCCTGGTGTTTGGACACCCAATCACTAAATCCCCGCTAGCAAATATTGGTTGGGTGCTCGACGGGACTTTTGGTCATTTTCCAAGGTGAAAAATGTGACATTAATGTATGGTAGTCTAATGACATGTTGCACTGCGTGTTTCCAAGTTACGCAAGTTATTACGCTCGCAACTTTCAAAAGTCCCGTCGGGTTGCTAATGAGAAATGTAACTAACATACTGTACCGTACACACCAACTAGTACCTTGTCGGGATCCCCGCCGAAGCTCTGGATGTTCCTTCGCACCCATCTGAGCGCCAGGTTCTGGTCCCACAGGCCCAGGTTTCCCGGCAGGACGTCGTCGCCGGTGCCCAGGTAGCCAAGGGGACCCAGGCGGGAGTTCACGGTCACCAAGATCTGGGGACAATGGTTACATAGAACAGCTGTGGAACTCGGAACCCGACGAGACTTTTAAACTTACAAGCGTAACAAGTTTACAGTGTGAAAAAATTTGTGGCAGTAATGTGGTATTCTAATTGCACATTCCATTGCGTATACTGTATGTTTAAAGCTGAATTTGTTACGCTTGTAAGTTTAAAAGTTCCGTCGGGAAGTGATGCTACTGTATACAGTATGTCCATAGTAAATCTCCTCACCACGTCTCTGTCCACCAGCAGCTCCGGCCCGTACACCCTGGGCGAGGCTGACCCGCCGTTAAACAGGCCGCCGTGGAGGAACACCATCACGGGCATCCCGACAGAGGAGGAGGACGGGGACGAGGAGGAGGAGGATGGGCCGTCGTCGCCGTAGTTGGGCAGGGAGGTGGTGAAGACGTTGACCACCAGGCAGTCCTCCTCGCCCGTCACCGCCCAGTAGGTCACCGACCCAAGCTGGGGAGTAAAGGTACTTATAATAGTAGGGTATAGTCGGGGTTCAACTTAGTTGTGTGATTCCCGACGAAACACTTAAGAGTCTCCGAATAGTCTACAACCCCTATCTATGACCACAAATCTATGGTCCTAGAGGGGTTGTATGTAGACTAATTAGGGACTCCAAATGTTTCGTTGGGTATAGGAGGCAACTTTGGGGCAACTTTTTGCACCTGGCACTTCCTCATTTGTCGTAAGAAAAATCTATTTACATTTTTTTTGAGGCAATCAAATTCAAATTTGAGTAGGTAACTTCTTCTTGATAACCGTACGACTTGCCTAACCCAACCAATATTGGTATCACTAGAGGGACGCCACCGGTAATGATACTAGTGGTAAATTAGCGATGGGGCCCTGCAATTTGGGTTGCTCTAAGGTTTTTATATCACTTGTATGGCATTAGAAGCGCCAGGTAGTAAAAAAAAGGTCACTAAATTCACGCAAGCGATATTTGTTGGGAAATGAAACACATGGTGAGAGAATTTTGTGTCGTGATTATTCTTCGTGCTCGCGTCTCTGCTGTCTTTCTATTAGCGGGACGGACGGACACAACAAACCGGGGAGAGGGGGAGGGCTCTTCTGTGTGCGGATACAGTACGGTAAATGTATGGACATACTACAGTACACAGAAACTGATCACTCCTCCCGTAATATCAGGAAACAGAATACTTTGACTATGTCTCTGTCGGACAGAAAGAGGAGGAGGAAGAGGAGGAGGCGCGCTTCTTTCAATTGCTCAGAGCGACCACCGGGCAAATTACGATTTTTCTCCCTCCCCTCCCTGTAGTAAAATGGCGAATTCATCTTCAACTGGCAATCCTGTTCCTTCACAGCCCAACACCCCCTTATATCAATTACAGTAGGTACATAGAAACAACATTGCGCAAAACCTGGGAAACAAATCTTGGAACTTCCCCGAAGTCGTGGCATCCACCGTCTGCGCGCACACCCAACCAGCAACGGTGGTATGCAAAATGGAACCTCCGTTGGAATATGTACACATTGCACACATGTTTTTGCACGTTTGGCGCCGATTTGTATGCTCAATCGGTGATTATTTAAAAAAAATTCTGCTCAGGAGAAATCTTATTAAGAGTTCGTTGTTGGTTGGGCACATACGCCAATTTCCTGTAAAAAAAATAATCCTCTCATTAGACGTGCAAGGCACCCACCCACCCTTGAAAGCCAATACAAATCCTTTACGTTTCCGCATGCATGAAGAGGAGGAGAGGGGGAGTGGAGAAGGCGGAGCATCCAAAAAAAAAAAAAAAAAGACAACTCAAATGTTTGAGCTGGGAGGATTGCATTTCCCTCTCTCTCCCCTTCTCTCATGTTCAAATCTCCTTCTCTCTTCTCATGTGAGACACCATCATCATCATCATCAACAGGAAGCCGACCGATCGTTCAAAAAAAAGTTCGATAGAGAGTGGTGCCTCCGACATCAAAACCGTTCCCATCTTCCTCCTCTTTTCAAATATTTTTGGCAATTATGAGGCATAGCATAGTCTTTTTTTTCTCTCACGCGGCTGCATCGAAATGTCTAAAGAGGTGCCTCCTCCTCCTCCCTCCTCCTCCTCCTCCTCCTCTTCCAGTGTACGCGCATGACAAATACGGGCATTCATCATATGCCTACTTAAGTACTAGTACGTCTCTTTGGAAGGATGAAATAAAAAAAATACGGATCCTCCAAAGTTCCAAGAAGACCCCCCAATTGCATGCGCGTCACAGACAGCTTTTGCGCGGAAACAGTTGAGAGAGGTGCCTCCTCCTCTTCTTCTTCCCATTTGCCAAGATGCTTCTTCATGCACTAGCGACGAAGAAACAACATGGACTGCTCATCTTTTTTTTTCTTTACAGTATGTGAAGTGGTGGTGGTGGAGGGTTGAGGATGAGGAAGAGGAGAGAGAGAGGGGGGACGATGACGGCTTGATGGTGATGAGTTAATCCGCCTGTCCCGGTGTGGAAGTCAGTGAGGGGAGGGGAGGGGAGCGATGCACAGATTTTTTAGCACGTAACATTCCCAAATATTTTTGCAGTTTGATTGTTTTTTCCCACGCGGTATATCTTTTTTTTTCCTCCTTCTGAGACGCGTCGAGCAGGCGCACAAGAATTCATTAATATTCAAAATCCGCAATTGAGTTATGATGAGGAAGGCGGTAGATACCCAACCAACACTGCTAGTGTGCATTTAGTGATGGGTTGTCCTAACGCCAGAGCAGGTGTTATAAAAAAAGAACCCATATAGCAGCCTAATGTAACCAAATTTTGACCCTATCACTAATTACCATTAGTGGCGTAGCCATTGGTGTGGCTCTAGTGATACCAACATTGGTTGGGTAGGCACCAGCACCAGCACAAGGGGTGGGAGGAGGAGGACGCGTGATTAATGGCGCCGACATATAACCCGCCCATATCCACAGACAGCACACATCCCACATCAGGAACTCAGGCTAACTATAACGGACAGGAGGGCGAAGTCTGCGACAATAAAAAAAAAGGATCATGTTTGGACTGACAAGAACAATAGTAATAAATGCTACACCAAGACCTCCGTCACGCTCGCACCACCAACGGTTTAGAACTTTGTTCTCGAGAATATTAGGCGTGGGGAGGAGGAGGAAGGAAGGGAGAAAAAAGGAGATGAGGACCTCTTTCCCTCCCCCCTCCTCCCCCATTTTTGTCCCCCTTTCCTCCTCCTCCTCTTTCTTCCCAAGCAACCCCCAAAACATGCAAGGGAAGTTGACAGCTCTGCGTCTTCCAACTTGGCGGTGGATGACGACGGTTTTAGTAGGGAGGAGGAGGAGGAGAAAAAGAAGTGGAAGGAGTTGCACTTGAATCCAGGAAGATGACCAAGAAGAGGAAGAAGAAGTGCAAGACGAAGAGGAGGAGGAAGCTTTTTGAGCGGAGACAAAAAAAAAATGTTTTCGCCAAGTTTTTTTTTTCGAGAACCTAAAAAAAAAAAAAAAAGATGTTGAGTCCGCCTTTTAACGGGTGTTTCTTCAGTAAACAGTCCCCGCG